>Ga0315336_1007754_pt1 | contig 10052 bp, 18 predicted proteins | sample ASW5metaG_FD_204512 | JGI IMG/M metagenome (GOLD analysis project Ga0315336, IMG submission 204512) | Ammonia-oxidizing marine archaeal communities from Monterey Bay, California, United States - ASW #5 | ecosystem: Environmental > Aquatic > Marine > Intertidal zone | place: USA: California... | reverse complement strand
TCCCTTGGCAGAAGCCTTGGAAGGGTGGCAAGTTCAATGCACCTCGGTCAGCATCGACTAACAAGGTTTATCGTGGTACAAACCTCAGTCTATTGGGCTGTGCCGGGTATGAATCACCTTGGTGGTTCACATTTGGTCAGGCTAAGAAATTAGGTGGTCAGGTGAAGAAGGGTGAGAAATCATTTCCTGTGAGTTACTGGAAGTTTTACCCGTCGGAAGACTGTACTGGATATTATGGTACATCTGGTGGCTGTTCTGGTAGCAGTTGTGGGAAATGCCGGGGAACTGGTAAGTATAAACCATTACCATCTCTCTTCTCATTCAACGTATTCAATGCGAACCAATGTGAAGGTCTTCCAGAGAAGTATTATCCCGTGATTGAAGATGACGACGATGTAAGGGATTTCAGTCCTGTTGAAGCCTGTGAAGAGATAGTAGCTAATTATCCATCCAAGCCGGATGTGTTCCATGACCAGAACGATAGATGCTATTACACTCCTTCGAAAGATGAAGTACACATGGTCAAACCAGAGAAGTTCATCTCTGACGAAGAATACTATTCAACCTTCTTCCATGAGTTAGTTCACTCCACTGGTCACAAGAAAAGACTGGCAAGAGAAGGTGTTACTGGTCTGAATTTCTTCGGGAGCCATGAGTACAGCAAGGAAGAACTGGTTGCTGAACTTGGTTCAACTTACTTGTGCGCCATTGCAGGGATTGACAGAAGTTCGGTCATCCAGAACAGCGCAAGTTATATCAAATCATGGTCGTCCAAATTAGCCGAAAATGAAGATTGGATTGTCTGGGCAGGGTCAAGGTCGGCTAAAGCCTGTGACCACATCCTTGGTACTGAATTCGTAGCCAAATAGGGTAGTATGGTAGATGGGGGAGTTCGAATCTCCCCCTACCCTCTGAGTGACAATGAAGTCGCTCTAATCATGGAGTTAAAAATGAGAACACTAATCAAAGCCGTATCCAGAATAGTGACTGCACAAGCAGGTAGTTGCTGTAGGTGTAGGTTTCCTCTGGAAGATGAGTATGGCAAGTATGAAGGCTATGAATCCCACGATAACTGGGAGCTATGGCATCAAGACCACGACAACATCAACTTCGAGTATTTCCTGAAGTGTACTGGTTGTGGATATGAACTGGCAAAACAATACTGGAAGGATTCTGACGGTACGTTTGTGGACTATACTGACGGCATAGCAGAAGACTGTCACGAATCAAAAATAGAACATTGCAATGATTGTAAACAAGTATCTGTATTTAGAATCAATGAATACCAAGACCCATTCTATGTGGATGGAGTAAGATTAAGAGAGTGTATTCAATGTGGTAGATATGAAACGCCACAGAAATCTGTCCTGCCATACGAAGCAGGGGATAGGATATACATTTGGGTAAATCAGGGAGAACGTGGTGCATGGGTTTTAGGTACTCTTGAAGACCAGATAATTGTAGAATATGAGATGCCGTCTGGAACAACAGCATTGAGAATTTTGCAGAATGCTGATTATGTTAACGAACATAAATTTGGAAAAGGTGTCGGCTACAAATCATGCCCTAAAAAATGGATACAGGCTATCAGGGACGGAGTTGGTGGTTGGGAAGGAGTCAGTCAGGGCAAGTCAGGATATAATCATAATCCAGAAAGTCGCTCATATGGAGAAAAACTTCAGGAGATAATCCCGTTTCCAGATGAATCTGTATAGTATATATATAATAAGCGCAGTATGGTACTGGTCAGGTTCGATTCCTGACCTGCGCTCTCAAATTAATCATGGAGTAAAAAATGAGAATAGTAACTAACATTAATAAACTGCACCAGAAGTCAGTGACTGTTGCTGTGAAGGATATCTCAAAAGCATTCAGTAAGTTGCTTACGAGAACCATCCATCAGCGCAAAGGTGCAGTTGGTTTTGCAGGAAATCAGGTAGGGCTGAAGGAGAATGTATTCTGCGCCCTGATTGACGGCAAGTGGAGACTCTTCGCCAATGCTGAGATTATCCGCAAGAGTTGGAGCAAGACCACTGACGTAGAAGAGTGTCTCTCTCTGCCTAATAAAAAGCATCAGGTAAAGAGATATAATAAAATAACCATCAGATACCAGAATGCACAGGGTGAAACACTTAAGGAATCATTTCAGGGATATACTGCCAGAGTGATTCAGCATGAGATTGACCACCTGAACGGCATTCTGATTTCTGATAAATAGCATGGAGAATAACATGAAAATAAGCACAAAAATAAACTGGGTTCCACTGGAGAATCTCAGCGAAAGAAAACCCAATGAAATCAACTGCTGTGATTTCATGCACATGGGTGCAGTCGTAAACAGCGACAGCAGAAAGGGTGCTATTGGTGAAATCAACCTGTACAAGAGCATAGCCACCAGACGTTATATCAACATAGATACTGATGGCGGGTACTGGAATTACCATAGAGGCACATACTACCAGATTGATGAAGGGACTGCTATCAGGAGAGTTAATTAGTCCTTGCATGGTAACGTAAACAACTGTAAACTAAGTAACCTTAAACATGGAGAACACAATGAGAAACACAATAAAATCATGGGGACGTAAACTTGCTAATACTTTTGTTCGCAAGGGAACCAACCGAAGAATCCATATCACCACTGGTAAACAATTTGACAGTGTAAACAAGGCGACAGTATTTGTTGCATTCACTAACGATGGTGAGCTTAACATACAGGTGTTAAGGCATCTGGATGATTCTGGTGAAAAGAAATGGGAACAGCTTTTAAGGACTAATCTTAACACTGCAGCAGAAGGAGGAGAGTAATGACTGATAACAAAAAAATACTCACTGAAAACCTCACAGAACAGCAGGTAACCAGTTATGGAAACAGTATATCTAAGATTCTGTTGGCTTACGCTATTTATGTTGATGGAGACGCTAAACATGGCAGAGATAAAATAGAAACTGTTGAACGTCTGATTGAGTTGATGGATTATTTAGTGAGAGAAGTCAAAGCTGATTTTAATAAACCAATTACAGTCAAGTCAAAAATTATTTGGAATGGCGATGCAGTGTTATTAGATGGAAATTCAGAAGTTGATGAACTTATCGTCACGGTTAAAGGTGGTGAGTAATGACTATAAACATAAATAAAACCCTTCGTGATTCTGACCTGTATGCAGAGATGGGTCAGTACGATGCTTGTGGCATAGCTGAAGGATGGTTGCCGTCTGATACTCAGGAACAGGTACTGGTCGCATGGCAGATACTGGTTGATACAGGAATGGCATGGACGCTACAAGGTTGGTTCGGTCGAGCTGCAACTGACCTGTTGGAGCAGGGACTGATACAGAAAGGTGACAAGAGTGCCTACACTAAATCTCGTTTTGAGAAAGGAGTTGAATAATGAAACCAATATATTTAGAAATTCTTTCAGAAGGGGAAAATGGGGTTTCAGATAGTTCTGGTGAAAATGCCAAAGGTGAAAATCTTGGTTTGATTGCTGGTGCTGAATTATTCAGAATGGTCGAACTCTTTCCTGAGATGCTTGAGATGTTGAAACAATGCGTATTTGCATTTGATAAATATGAGAATAATAAGATGATTATTAATTATCACAGCCATGATGGTAATGCAAAAATAAAAAAACTCATAGCCAAAGCTGAAGGAGTTGAGTGAGATGAAACCTAAAACAATCAAATCAAATCAAGTTGAATGTGAGACTCCAGCCATTGTATGTACTTGTGGCGGTGGTTGTTTCGGGATGGGCGAAGGTAATGCTTATAACTGGCAAGAAAGCACTTATTACTGTGAATCCTGTAATCAAGTATGGGAATTGCCAAGTGATGTTGAATTAAAGGTTGTGTTCACTAAAAGAAGAAAGGCATGAATAACGAGCAAATTTGCTCCATAACAGCCGTTTGGGGCGGTTACCCTACCTTGGTCGGGACTCCGCATAAAACCGTCCCTTGCGGCAAAATTTGATAGGATGAAAAAATGAATTTATATTTAGTAGCAAAAGGTGGGGATTGTTCAAATGGTGCAATGGGTAATTCCAATGATGCAATTCTAATTGAGAGTAAGCATTATGATTTAGTTAAAAGATATTTACATTCACAACTTAGTTTTGAGATGGGAGTTTCTATATCTGATACAGAAGGCAAACTTTGTAGCCAAGATGTGATTGACGAATACTGGGATTTATTAGATGAATTATCAAAGGCTAATATATTTAAGCATAAATATCATTGCAGAACATACTGGACTTTAGTTTCAGAAAATGGATTAGAAGACCATCAGCCAGTATCAATCGATGATGTACTTGTGGAGTTTAAGCAGTGACTGTTCAACCAGTAAAAGATATGAACCAGATTTCGAATATGATTCGTATACTGGAGCGCAAGGGAAACAAGCGTGACCCGTTGCTGTTGAAATTTGGGTTGAATACAGGACTGCGAATCAATGATATACTACGGATGAAGGTTAAGTATATATTTAATCCAGATGGTACATTGAAAGAATATCTCGACCTGTTCGAGAGCAAGACTATTAAGCGCAGGAACAGAAGGCTGAAACAGATTAAGCTCAACAGCGTTATCCGTCCAGAACTGGAATCATATGTTAAGTTTTATGGGCTTGAACCAGAAGACTGGATATTCTTTTCCTTGAGAGACCCGGCAAATCCACTTGACAGAATCAGGGCATACACTCTTCTCAGGGAAGCTGCTGAGAAATCAGGAGTAAGTAAATTCGGGACTCACAGCATGAGAAAAACCTTAGCATATAATATATATAAGAAAACAAAAGACTTGGCTCTGGTTATGCGGATACTTAACCACAGCGACCCAGACTATACGTTGCGGTATATCGGCATTGTCCAACATAATCTTGATGATGCCTACGAAGAATTTTCAATTGATGCCTAAATTTTGTAAATTAAAATATGAATAAAGACAAAGCAGCTAAAATTAAACAGAAGGTTAACCTTGCCAAAAACGAAGGCGAGATTAATTTTGTTAAGGAACAGGGCAAGGCATTGGGTCTTGCTGTGGACAACATGAAACCATTGGAACTCAATGAACCAGTGTTTGATGGTGAGCCGCTACTATCAAGAAAAAACGGCAAATATCGGATTGATGAAAAGCATTTTGCATTGATGTTTTTGGAAGCGTTCCAGAATGAAGACAAAATTACTGGTGAACTGGCTCCGCTATTTACAAGAGTTGAACAAATGATTGGGATACCGAAAAGCACTCTCGGTGACTGGTGGAGAAACCGTGAAGATATAATGTCCCAGAGAGCCACGGTGTTACATCAGGGCTTAAATTATGTATCTACTGCTATGATGGTAGAGATGATGAGAATGGCTCAGGCTATGGCTACTATTGATTACAAGGAAATGGTAAACGGCAAACCACAGGATATGCATAACTTTATCAGCCTGTTTAATACTATGATTAATAAGTTCAGATTACTGAACAATCAATCAACATCGAATGTGGCTCATGCCCATGAAGTCGAACTGGTAATTCCTGATTAAAACTTGCAACCAGTTGTAAACTACTGTAACTTGAAGGCAACTTTTTAACTATAAACAAACATGGAGGGTAAATGACCTACCGAAAAGCACCAAAAAACTATGATGAATGGCTGTTGGACAGACAGCAGAACCCAAGCATCGGAGCATCCCAGTCAGCAGCAGTCCTTGGAGTACATCCTTGGCTTACAGCAGTTGAATTGTGGAATGAACTGGTAAACGGATTTCAACCAAAGGAAGATAACCTTGCAATGTATTTAGGCAGGGAGATGGAGCCTATCTTGAGAGACCTTTTTTACAGGGAAACTGGACTGAAGGTCAAGCAGGACAACAAGATTCGGATACACGGAGATAACCCCTTCATCACCACCAATTTAGATGGCATGGTTGTGGGTGAAAAGGTTCCTGTTGAGTTCAAGACCACAGCCCAGAAATGGGATGGTGAGATTCCAGACCACTACTTCGTCCAATTACAGCACCAGATGATGGTCACGGATGCGCCTTATATTTATTTCGCATCCCTGTCTCTTGGTTTTAATAAACAGATGGTGATTGAGAAGTACCACCGGGATGATAAGTACATCAAGAGCCTGATGGATACCTTGGTAGAGTTCTGGAAGATTAATGTGGAAGGCAATGTAGCACCTGAATGCCAGACCATTGGAGATGCGAACCTGTTGTACAGCACCGTTTCGGAAGACGAGATATTACAGGCTGATGATGATATATATAATATAGCCGTCCAGTTAAGGGCTTGTAACAGCCGAAAATCAGAATGCGACAATGAGATTAAGGGACTCAAGCTGCAATTAATGACTGCTCTTGAAGAAAAGCAGGTACTGGAATACAATGGTCACCAACTGGCAACTTGGAAGAAAACCAAGGACAGGGAACATTTTGATAAGAAATCATTTAAGCATGACCATCCAGAGATATATTCTAAATATGTTTCTATGAAGGAAGGGAACCGAAGATTCGTACTAAAGAAGGAGTTGTAAATGACTGAAATACAAAAAGCAAAAGAAAGGTCAAAGGGACTGACTAACAATCAGACCAGTCTTAAAGAGACCATCAAAAGCGGTGATTTCTATATCCAGATAGCCAACGCTTTACCACAGGGTAACCTGTCTGCGAAAAGATACATATCTGCTTGCCTGACAGCACTGGCGGTACAACCTAAGCTGATGCAATGTAAACCATCTTCGGTACTTAAGTCGATGATGGAATCAGCAAGGTATGGATTAGAACCGAACAGCCCACTCAGTGAAGCTGCTCTTATACCGTATGGTCAGGAATGCACTTTCCTGATTGAGTACCGGGGCATGATGAAACTGGCTTGGAATACTGGGCTGATTAAATCACTGGACTATGACAAGGTCTGCGAAGGGGATGAGTTCGATTACTCAAAGGGTAGCAATGGACTGTCCTTTCACCATCGACCAAGCCTATCAGCAAGCCGGGGTGAAGGTAGTATATATTATGCTTATGCTGAATTAAAGCATGGTGGTACAGCCTTTCAGGTAATGACCCGTGATGACATTGTCGCCCATGCCAAACAGTTTAGCCGTGGGTACTCTGCGAAATCAAGCCCTTGGCAGACAGACTTTGATGCAATGGCTTACAAGACCGTCATTAGACAGCTTTGTGACAAGAAGCTGCCAAAGTCTACTACCGAGAATGGTATCCTGATGAACGAAGCAGCTCACATAGATGATTTTGTTGAAGAGCCAAGGCATACGGTTATGCAGGAGAAAGAACTGGAAGTTGTGGACATAGATACAAATCCAGATGTTTCGAGCAGTACACCATTGCCAGAATTTGATGACAGCTTTGACCCTGCCGAATTATTTCCGCAGGACGAAGATTAACACCGTATGTTACGCAACCACAACTACTACCTATCAAGCGTAACCCCAATGACGGTGTCAGGAGGGCAGACGACTCCATGCGTTTGCCCTCCATTCCAAGGATTGTAAGGTGAACAAAATCACAACTGAGATGGTTGAATATTTCGTGGAAGACAAATATAAAAATGCTATTAAAGTGATTCTTGAAATTGCCAATAGCTACAAAGACAATAGACCTTGGAGTCCTGACATTTTAATATCTGATATTAGACAAACGTGGAATAACCGAAAAAATAAGGAATCAAATAATGGCTGATAAATATGTAACAGAAAACAGGTCGGGACTATGGATTAATGACCGTAAAACTGATGATTGGATGGATGATTTTAACGGTAAGATATATATACCCAAAGCCGGTTGGCACTGGATAGGAGCCAAAGAACAGGACGATGATAACAAACCTGCGCTGAAAGTAGAACTCCGTCCTATGACTTCTGACGAGATTGACAAGTATTGTTCTGATTATTCTGTCCTGACTAAAGAACAGGCTAAAGAAAAGTGGTCTAAAAAAGAACCAGCAGCCACTAAAAAAGCAGAATCTGAAGACGACGACCTTCCCTTTTAACGATGAAGAAAGAAATGGCAGTAAAACTGTATAATAAAGCTACCGAAGTAGCCTATCATTTTTCCAATCCCAAGAGAGAATTCAATAAAACGAATGAAACCTTCAGTGTGGGTACAATAAAACCACTGAGCGATTTAACTGCAGCAGTTCTCTTCAACAAATCTTCAGGGAAAATAGGAATAGCATTTTTTTATTGGGTCAAATCAAGCGGTGGTCACTGGAAGTATTTCTTTCCAACAGACTCCCATATAATCGGAATGAATAAAATGAAAGATTTACTGCATGATGTTGAACAGTTGAATTTTGATAAGAATTTTTCTCAAAAGTGAAATTATTAATCACTATTAGTGGCAGTAAACCAAAGCCGCAGCAAAGACATCGACATACACGGGCAGGATTCACATACGACCCGTCAAGTAAACACAAGAAAGACTTTATTGCTCAAATAGGGTCAAAAGCTCCAAAACAGCCCCTTAAAGGAGTTATCTCGCTGAAAGTGACCTTCGCTATGCCTTATGTGAAGAAACATTATAGAACTGGTAAGTATTCTGGCGAATTAAAACCGAATCCACCATATGAATATGTAATCAAACCTGATATAGATAATTTGTTAAAGTTTATTATGGATTCCGGCAACAAAATATTATGGGTAGACGATTCCCAAATCTGGAAAGTAGAAATGGAAAAGGTTTACTCAGAAATTCCATCAACCACAATAGAGATAGAGGAAACATGAAATGGAAAACATAACCTTGGGTTCATCATTAAAGACGTTTGAGCAGTTGATGGAATCTAATAAAATAAAAGAACTTGAAGCATTTCTCACCAAAGAGACATTCACAAAATATGATGAACAAGGATTAATGCCACATTATTTAATTAATGGAATAAAAGCATATAAAGTAATTGAAGTATTAAAATGGATAAAAGAAGAATTGGTTGAACACTATGATGGCTTTAAAATCGTTTCAAAGTTTTATAGCTATAATGATGATATAAAGAAACCAGCAGAAATCCCACAAGAATTGATTCATCATTCTCAAGAATTATTTGAATTTCCTATGATTTTACCTCCTTGTGTTTATTTTTTATTAGAAGGTATTGAGATAGTGTATGTAGGGCAATCTATTAATGTCTCAGCAAGGGTAAGTCAGCATATTCAAGACAAGGATTTTAATAAGGTCTTGTATTTGCCAGTGGTCAAGGAAAATCTCGACAGGGTTGAAAGGTTTTTCATTGAAAGATTACAACCAAAATATAATAAAGATGGGTATCTAAAACATCAAAGATATAGATATCAAGATGAAACATATGAAACCATGATAGAAGGTTTTGACCAATATGCTGGTGATAATAATGAGTGATTTTAATATCGTAGAAAACCCGATTGTCGAGAAAGAAAACTATAAAATTAATAATCCAAAAATCATTGCAAAGATAAATAATGATTTGCTTAATGGTAATCCGTTTCATTATCTCTTTACAGGAGCTACTGGTTCTGGCAAAACATTCTTAGGAACAACAGTTGTATTGCGCTGTAATGAACCTTGGGAAATGGTGTCCTGTATGAAGCATTACCGGGAACATATCGGATACATGGCATCTGACTATACAGATAAAATGGATGCTGACAGAAGAAACGATAATAAATTTAGCACTAAGTGTTTAATGCTTGACGACCTTGGAGATGAAAAACCAAACACTCCTGCATCCCATGATTATTTCAGTGGGCTTTTAGAAAAGAGACATCTATATATAAAAAGAAACCCCTGCAGCAGAACTATCATAACTACCAATTTTCATTCTCAGGAATTGATTGATATTTACGGCTCCCGTGTATATGATAGATTATGCGAACATTATACTATATGTAAATTCAAAGACCATTCCTTTAGAAAGGCAGGGCTTGAAATCATAGAAGGCTGACAAATAAAAAAGGGGCGACCATCAGGCTGCCCCCTTTTTTTTCCCGAAGACGTAAGAACGAGCCTTACAAAGTTATAGTTTCCCTCATTTCACTTTTTAAAGTTTCTAAACGAGACCTTCTCAGTGCATCGA
>Ga0315336_1007753_pt1 | contig 10054 bp, 7 predicted proteins | sample ASW5metaG_FD_204512 | JGI IMG/M metagenome (GOLD analysis project Ga0315336, IMG submission 204512) | Ammonia-oxidizing marine archaeal communities from Monterey Bay, California, United States - ASW #5 | ecosystem: Environmental > Aquatic > Marine > Intertidal zone | place: USA: California... | reverse complement strand
GCCATCCAAGCTACAAGATTCTGGCTCCTTTCTTGACAGGACTGACTCCTACTGAACATGCTAGCTTCGTTGGACACACAAGCTGGTGACGCGGAGCACCGCAGGCTTCCTCCTTATCAGCAGCGGCGCCAACCGGTGCTCAGCTCAAATCTCCTTGCCACATTCCTGGCAGAACTTGGAGTCCTCCTCGTTCAGTTTGCCGCAGGATCGACACTTGATCATAACGACTTTCTCAGACCGTCCCCCAAGGCTCACGTCGGTTTCGTCCAAAGCATCGTTTACCATCCCCCCTGCCATGCGGCTGTAGGGTTCCAGTTCCTGCCTTGCCTTCTCGGGATCCAGGAGAACCCCGGAACCGGCCAGCCCTCGTGCGCCAACGGTGCGGATAAGTCCACCTAGTATAACAAGAGCCATGCCACCGACAGCTCGGACCATAATGGACTTGGTGATGGACTTAAAGTTGGAGAAGTCACCGAAGTTCATGATGAACGTGACAAACGTCGACGCGAACAGTAAGCCGCCCAGGAACATCAACGCCATGCCGATATAGTATGCAGTCTTGCGCTTTTCGGAGATCCTTCGGGCCATCTTGTCTTCCTCACGCTGAACGGTTCGCAGATACGCTTCTGATGCGCCGTCTGATCACGCAGCTGATGGGACCCCATTCTATGCGACCCGAATCTCACATGCCAGCGGTGCGGCGTGGCGATCTATTTACCTGTGTCTGCCCCCCCTACTGGTAGCCGGCGCACGCGTTCGTAGCGGCTTATCGTGGAAGCGTAGCCGTAGGACCTGGCTTCGTCCGCTGGGGCTTTCTTCAGACGCCTGACCTTGCTAGCGCCCGACATCGTGGACGCCATTGCCCAGGGGCGGGAGCCGAGCGGGTTGTCGCTCGGGCGGCTGGTGAAGGGGATGCCGGTCGTGTGGGCAAAGCAGCGGGAGAGGGTTGGGGTCCGCAGGTAGGAAACGTTGCTCACGGACAAGCACTGCTGTTGTCAGGGCAGCCCGGGATGATCACACACCCCGTTGTCTCCGCTCCGGGAACGGCCATGTGATGCGGCTCGAGTGCACGGAAGAGGAAGTCGAGCATCCCGACGACGTCTGACACATCGACGGCTCCATCCGGCTGCCAGTCGAGGAGCGCGATGTTGCTGGGATCCGTTGAAAATCCATCGCCACACGGAAAAACGGAAGGAATCCCTCTGAAGAGGGCGCCCACCACGCACACCGCGTCGGCGATCTCGAGTCTGCCGTCCTGGTTGCAGTCGCCTGGAATTTGCAATGTGGGACCCGCGGTCACCGTGATGGTCTTCTCGACCCTCTGTGGAATCACACCCTGCCCGGACTGGATGACCCGGTTTACTATGGGCTGGCCACATTCAAGGCCATCGACGTACTGGAGCGTCAGGTCGCACGACTGGCCCGTTGTGTCTGGAGTCGTGTACTCGACGAGAAACCGGCAGACGGTTGTCCAACGTGACGCTCGCTTCTTTCCTGATCTCGGAGACCGAGGTGACGCAGGCTCAGTACCTGGCGGTGATGGGCTCGAACCCGTCCGAGTTCTCAGACAACTTCCAGCGGCCAGTGGAGAGGGTGTCCTGGGATGACCTGAACATAGCGGGCGGTTGCCTCCAGAAGACGGGGCCCCGGCTGCCGACTGAGGCGGAGTGGGAGTACGCCGCTCGCGGCGGGACGTCGACGGCATTCTCCTTCGGTGATGCCTGTAACGTGTTTCTTTTTGATCCATGCGATCCAGCGGATAACTTCATGGTCTTTGGCGGGAACGACAATATGATCGCGGAACCGGGCCGCCCGAACTCGACCGAGCTTGTGGGTCAGAAGCTGCCGAATGATTTCGGGCTTTTCGACATGCACGGGAATGTCTGGGAGTGGTGCCAAGATCTCCATGACGATTTATTTTACGGAACGCCCGAGGCGATCGAGCCCAATCCGGTGTCCACTTCGGGCTTCGAGAACCGGACCGCCCGCGGCGGCAGCTGGGTCGACCGTGCGTCGGACTGTCGCTCGGCGTACCGCCGCGCCGGCATCAAGCCGGACGAGCGCGGCAAGGACCACGCCGTCGGTTTCCGCGTCGCCGCGCCGGCCCCCTGAGCCGTATTACACGTTAGCCTGGGTTTCTCACCGTAGTTCCTGCTGCGACGCCGGAATCATAAAATCCGTATTCTGGGCAGTGTTTACGGGATAGAATGGTGTCGGCAGAGCCGGTGGTATCAGAAAGCCCCTTGAAGGGGGCGAAAAGCCATGCGATTCCAATTCTTTATCGTGCCTGTGAAGATGGTTGGTTTCGTAGTGTTCGCTTCTCTCCTGAACCCCCTCTACGGCGAGGAAACTGGCCAGGACAACACGAAGGTGAACGAGCGCACCCTGGCCCACTGGGCTTACGTGAAGCCCAGGCGCCCCGAAGTGCCCGAGGTGAAGGACAAGGGTTTAGCCAGGCACCCGATCGACCGATTCATCCTCGCCAAACTGGAAGCCTCCGGCATGGGCCCCAATCCACTCGCCTCGAAGGAAGCCCTTCTGCGCCGAGCCTACTACGACCTCGTTGGCCTCCCCCCCTCTCCGGAGCAGGTGACGGACTTTTTGGCCGACGAGTCATCCGACGCCTTCGGCAAAGTCATCGACGAGTTGCTCGCTTCCCCCCAATACGGCGAAAAGTGGGGACGCCACTGGCTGGACCTCGTGCGCTACGCTGAAACCAACGGATACGAACGCGACAGCGAAAAGCTGATGGCATGGCGCTACCGGGACTACGTCATCGACGCCTTCAACGAGAACAAGCCCTACGACCGCTTCGTCGAGGAGCAACTGGCAGGCGACGAATTGCCCGATGCAGACGCCGATTCCATCACCGCCACCGGCTTCCATCGCCTGGGCATTTGGGACGACGAACCCGCCGACCGCAAACTCGCCCGCTACGACTACCTGGACGATATCCTGCGTACCACCGGGGAGGTGTTCCTCGGCATGACCATCGGTTGCGCCCGTTGCCACGACCACAAGATCGACCCCATCCCCACCGAGGACTACTACTCCATGCTCTCCTTTTTTGCCAACGTCTCTGACCACGGCAAGGACAAGGCCAACCTCGTTGAGGTGCAAAGCTACAAGGACGACAGCCAATTCCACCAGCAGTTCGCCCAGTGGAAGAAACGCGATGCCGATCTGCGCCGCCAGCTCGCGAAAATCGAAAAAGAATTCCTCGATGAACTCGAGCTACGCCAAGCTGAAATCAAGGTGAAGAAGCCCGGGCAAGCCGGCAAAGAGAAGTTGACCACCATCCTGCCCGACGCGCGCTCGGGTCAAGCGACCTGGACCTATTCCACGCAAAAACCGGAAGCCCACTGGGTCGAATGCGCCTTCGACGATTCCAGGTGGTCCACTGGCAAGGCTGGGTTCGGCGCAAGAGGCACCCCAGGCTCCAACGTCCGGACGGAGTGGGGTGATAGCGAAATCTGGCTGCGGACCGAATTTCGGCTCGCCACCCTACCAAAAAACCTCTCGCTAAATATCCACCATGACGACGACGTTCGGGTCTACCTGAACGGGAAACGGATCAAGGAGCTCTCCGGATACGTATTGGATTACCAAACGCACGACGTCACCAAGGAAGCCGCCGACGCATTGCAGACGGGCAAGAACGTCCTCGCCGTTCATTGTCGTCAAACCGGTGGTGGGCAGTACGTGGACGTGGGCGTGGTGTCCTCCGACGAGTTCTCCGACCTCGCCGGGCTCCTGCGTGAGTTCGGTATCGATTGCATTGGTGAGGAAGCTGTCGAAAAGCACCGATGCCTCACCCGCGACCTTGCCGCCCATGCGGCCGCCAAGCCGAATTCGAGTAAATACGTGATGGCCGTGGCCGAGTCCGGAAACCACGTAATCAAGGTGCTCCGTCGCGGCAATCCCCTCCTCGAGGACGATGTCGTGGAACCCGCTTTCCCCAGGGTCCTGAGTCCACCCGCCGCCACCCTACCCGATGGATACAAGACCGCCAGGACCTCGGGGTGGCGGCGTGTCCTCGCCGAATGGATCACGTCGAAGGACAATCCGCTTTCCGCCCGCGTCATGATGAATCGGTTCTGGCAGCACCATTTCGGGCGCGGCATCGTGCGCACCCCCAGCGACTACGGCTTCCAGGGAAGCCAACCCACTCACCCCGCCTTGCTCGACTGGTTGGCCACCGAATTCATGGCCCGCGATTGGAACATGAAGGCGATGCACAGGCTCATCATGACCTCGGAGGCCTACCAACGGTCTTCCACCCCCAACGACGAGGCCTTTGAAAAAGATCCGCTCAACGATCTCTTCTGGCGCTTCGACATGCGCCGGTTGACCGCCGAGGAGGTTCGCGATTCCATCCTGGCCGCTTGCGGCACGCTCAACTTGAAACCCGGTGGCCCGAGCATCCTGCCTCCCCTCCCCCAGATCGTGCTCGCCACGGCCTCCCGTCCCGAAGCTGCTTGGGGCGAATCGCTTCCCGACGAATCGAACCGGCGCAGCGTGTACGTGAAGGTGAAACGTTCCTTGCAAATGCCCATCCTCATCCATCACGACATGGCCGACATGGACACCTCATGCCCCGTCCGCTTCTCGACCACCGTACCCACTCAGTCGCTCAACATGTTAAACGGCAAGTTCATGAACGACTCGGCCAAGCTCTTCGCCAGGCGACTCCGCGACGAAGCGGGGAACGACCTTACTTCCCAGGTCGTCCACGCCTTCCGCATCGCGCTTTCCCGAAAGCCCGCAGACAAGGAAATCGCCGCCGGCCTCGCCATGATCAAGGAAATGCGGGACAATGCAGGCGTCTCCGAAGAGGTTGCCTTGGAACGCTTCGCCCTTCTCGCTCTGAACCTGAACGAATTCGTCTATCTCGACTAACAGCCCGTTGAACTCTCGAACCTTTTCGCAACTCCATACTTTTCAAAAACGGCCATGAAAAAGCCGCGAAACACCTTCTGTGGACGAGTCAGACGCCGCGAGTTCCTGCGCCACCTCGGTGGGGGCTTCGCCTCACTCAGCCTGGCCGGCATGCTCGCCCGAGACGGTTTCTTTCAGTCGAAGGTCCTGGCCAAGCAAATGCCGGAGTTCATCAATCCCCTCGCGCCAAAGGACCCGTACTACGAGGCCAAGGCCAAGGCCGTCATCTTCCTCTTCATGTACGGGGGTCCCAGTCACGTGGACACCTTCGACTACAAGCCCAAGCTTTATTCTCTAGACGGAAAGACCATTGACGTGAAAACCTTCGGTCGCGGCGGTCACCGGAACAAAAGCAGAGTGGTGGGCCCCAAGTGGCAGTTCAAGCAGTACGGCGAGTGCGGAAAGCACGTCTCGGAACTTTTCCCCAACGTAGCCACCTGCGTGGACGACATCGCATTCATCCACTCCATGACGGCCGATTCACCCATCCATGGCTCAGCCATGCTCATGATGAACGCCGGTCACGTGCTCTCCGGCCACCCCTCCATCGGATCCTGGGTGAACTACGGACTCGGTAGCGTGAACGAGAACCTGCCCGGCTACGTCGTGATGCTCGACAGGACGGGCGGTCCCGTCAGCGGAGCCAAAAATTGGTCTAGCGGCTACATGCCCGCCAGTTACCAGGGCACGGTGCTGCGTTCGCAAGGTTCGCCCATCCTCGACATCGAGAACGCCCACGGCATGAGCAAGCTCGAGCAGCGCACGCTGCTGGACCACCTTCGGAACGTCAACGAAGGCCACCTCTCCGAGCGTTATGACAACACCAACCTCGCCGCCCGCGTGGCCTCCTACGAACTGGCCTACAAGATGCAGGCCTCTGCTCCGGAGGCCGTGGAGCTGGACAAGGAACCCGAGTCTATCAAGCAACTCTACGGCATCGACGGTTCCCGCACCGAGGACTTCGGGCGTAAGTGCCTCCTCGCCCGTCGCCTCGTCGAGCGCGGGGTGCGGTTCATCCAGGTGTATTCCGGCGGCAACCACGACGACGCCAACTGGGACGCTCATGGCGACCTCGTCAAGAACCACACCTACCACGCGGGCAACACCGACAAGGCCATCGCGGGCCTCCTGAAGGACCTCAAGCAACGGGGTCTCCTCGAGGACACCCTCGTCATCTGGGGTGGCGAATTCGGGCGCCAACCGACCGCTGAATACGCCGAAGGCACGGGCCGCGACCACAACGCCTACGGATTCACCATGTGGATGGCCGGCGGCGGCGTGAAGGGCGGCATCAGTGTGGGCGAGACCGACGAGCTGGGCAGCGCCGCCGTCACCGACCGCTTCCACGTTAAGCGCCTCCACGCCACCATCCTGCATCTGCTTGGCCTGGATCCCGACGCCCTGAGCTACTTCTACGGTGGACTCAACCGCCGCCTGGTGGGCGTGGAAGGAGCCGAACCTATCGACAAGCTGTTGGCGTAAAGTCTTCCATAGATGTATCGCGTCGAGTTCTGCTGTACTACGTGCAATGTGGTGTGGGATAGCTGTACTGGTCCAGGGAGTTCCTCGAGCTGGATTCCATCAAACAACGGTGAAATCTCAGCTGCCTTTGGCTTCGGCAGCGAGCCGTCAGGCTGAATATCCCGCGGAGTCCCGCCGCTTGCTGCAAGCGCTGAAACTAAAGTCGTACCGAGACGCCTGAGAGACACAATGCCCAGAACAGTGAATCTCACGCGGCGCGCTTCAGCTCGACGACCGGTAGCTGTCGCCTTGCGGCCATGAACTTGACGACCAGATGCAGTCGCCTCACTCGTTCGCGTTCTTCGTCAAGGTGGGTCGGCCAGTGCGGTCGCGTCTCGAACGACACGGCGCTGCGTGTCTTCTCGGCGTGTGCCTCGGCCGGTGTCAATCCACCGAGAGCCTGGTGTGGACGGTGGAGGTTATCCCACCTTGCGTAGCAAGCCACCTCTTCACGCATCGGGTCGAGGCCGAGAGGAACCAACATAAGCCGCGTGCATTCCGCCTTCAGCGATCGAAAGAACCTCTCGACGATAGCGATTCTACCCTTCTTTCCGATCGCACCGAACCGTGGCCGAACACCCTGGTCCCGGCACCAAGCCTTTAATCTGTAACAGAAAAACTGCGGCCCCTTGTCGGTGATCACATGCTTCGGCCTTGCACCGGTACCCGCTCCGACGCGATCAAAAAACTGGCAGACTTCGGCGGACGATGGTTCCTTCGTGAAGATAGCGAAGCCATTCACACGACGTGAGAATTGATCGATGACCACGGCGATCCACCAGCAGAACGGCCAACGTAGTGGCTTTGAGAATGGCAACCACGGCACCCAAAACCCGAGCGTCGTAGGAACGACAGAGAGGTCGACGTGCCAGATGTGATCTGGATACTTGGCTTGGACGGCTCTCGGTGACGTCGGTTCTACGTCCTCGGCAAGCACCACTGACCCACCCTGGAACGCGAATGCAAGAATATAGATAGCATCGGAAAGATCCACACTCGAGGAGTCGTTAGCATCGCCTGCATCTAAGCACTGTGGATCCGTTCCCCCTTGGAAAAGAAATGCCATGAGGAATGTGGTATCAGATAGGTTAATGTCACCATCGAAATTTGCGTCGCCGCGCTCAAACTGGCCGTGGGTCTTCGTCTGATAGACGTCCAGTACCCCGGGGGTGGGGTCATTTCCCACTCCAAGCAGGTTTGTAGCCGTCGATTCGTAAACGACTGAAACGGTATCAAAGCTGAAATGAGCGATGTCCGGATTCTGTGAAACATTGTCTGCTACTGCGCACGAAGTACTCTCACTGACTCTGAGTATGGGACCAAGGGTGTCAAGGTCGATTATTTCGCGAACGGAAACTTGGTTTCCTCCTGCAAATACGACCCTGCCCCCGTCGGTGGAAAGCATTGGCTCTCGCGTATCGTTGATCTCACGCACCACCATTCGCACGTTGGGGTTGCCCAATGGGCCTATCAACTCTTGACACGGGAAACACTCGATTAAGGGAATGAGATCAACGAACTCTACACCCAAAATGTCTTCCGTGTTCCCCACGTCAGGCACGGCCTCCAAGTCCGTCGCTGCAGAACGAAAGACTATCCGCCCTGAGTCTGAGATGCTGGGGCGAACAGAATCCCCATTTCCGCCCGTGAGCTCGATTCCTTCGCGAGATCCACTGGCGAGGAAGGTCCGATCGCTACCGAAGCAGAAAGCCCGAAGAAAGACCTGTTCTGCGGCTGGCTCCGGGGGGATAAACAACCCCATGTTTTCCATCATAGTCCAGTTCGTCGGTGTGTAGGTCTTCAGCAAAAACGGCAGTTTTTGCTGAAGACCTACACCTGAAACGGCCGCACAATCGACACCCCTTTGGACTCGTCCCATTCGCATAGAAGGAGGACTTCGCATCGAGCAGAGACCTGGGCGAGCCATGGACCGATCCTTTGGGTAAAATGGTGGAGTTCCGTGCGTCAAAATCCCAAAGCTGTTGACGCGGAGCACCGGAGACGACACCTACCCGTCTTGATGAAACGGAAGGCAGGGTAGCCGTGGCCGTCATGGAAGAATCCCTGAACCCCCACAGCACCGTGACTTTGGTCGTTGTCTCTCCTCTCCCAGGTGATAGCATGGGTTCTTATGGGTCGCCTTGCACAGTGCTTTTGGAGCCTTCAGGGTGATAGAATAGACTTTTCCGCTATGCGTTCGGCGTCCCTGGAGCCGATTCGCCTTTCGGGCACAAGCATTTGCCATGAAAAGGACAACGGGGGTGCATATCGGGGGACGATGTCCTCCTCTCCTGCTCGGGCTTATTGTCGGCCTCGGCGCGGCGTGTGGTGCTGGGGCGCAGCAGCCCGTCGATTTCCACTCGCAGATCCGGCCGATCCTGGAAGCCAGCTGCGGCGGCGCCTTCTGCCACCTCGGCCAGCAGGCCAGCGGCGTCGACCTGACGAGCTACGAGTCGACGCTGGCGAGCGTCGGGGTCCAGTACGGGCGGCCGATCGTCGTGCCCTCCGATTCGGCGAATAGCCCCCTGTGGCTGAAGCTCGTCGGGAACCCTCCCGAGTTCGGCGCACGCATGCCGCGCGGTCTTCCTCCCCTCGACCAGACGGTGCAGGATCTCATCTCGCGCTGGATCGACGAGGGGGCCCGCGAGTTCGGCGTCGTCCACGTGCGGGGCGACATGGACCAGAGTGGCGGGCTCGACCTCACCGACGCGATCAGAATCCTCGAATTCCTCTTTCGCGGCGGTGAGCGTCCTCCATGCGGTCCCGTGGCAGACGTCAACGTCGATGGCGACGCCGACCTGTCCGACGCGGTAACGATCCTCCTCTTCCTCTTCCTGGGAGGGAGCGAGCCACCCGAGCTCTCCGCCGAGGAGCAGATGCGCTGCAACAGGTCCAACGAGCCGCCGGAGGTTGAGCCCATCGGCACGGTCGTCAGCCGCGAGGGACTGCCCCTGGAGTTCCAGGTATTCGCGAGCGATCCCCACGACGATCCGATCAAGTTCAGGGTCGACTTCGGACCGAGCGGCCTTCGTGTCGACGCTGACACCGGTCTCGGAACGTGGACGCCGGCGTTCGGGACGGCCGGTGACCACCGCATCACTATTCGGGTCACGGACGACGGCGGACTTTTCGCGACGACGACGGGGCTGATCCGGGTCAGCCAGGGCAACCGTCCGCCGTCGCTGCCGGAGCTCGGGATCGTCTATGGCCGCGAGCTCGTCCCTCTCGTGCTCACCATCGAGGCCGCGGACGCCGACGGCGATGCGATGACCTTCGAGGCCATCGTGTCCCCGCCAGGAAGCACCCTGGAACCGACGGGAACCTATCAGTGGGTGCCCGCGCTGGGTCAGGCCGGCGAGCACACGCTCCAGTTTCGGGTGATCGACGATGGCCAGCCGCCGGGGTCAACCGAGGGGACCGTCAGGTTCAACATCGTCGACCGCGATTCTGCAGTGAACCAGCCACCGACGATCCCCGAAAGCACGGTGTACCGTTCCTACACCGGCCTCGAGATCCAGCTTCCCGTAGATGCGCGGGACCCGGACGGCCAGGCGCTGACGCACACGGCAGCCGACCTGCCCGCCGGCGCGAGCCT
>Ga0315336_1007751_pt1 | contig 10056 bp, 9 predicted proteins | sample ASW5metaG_FD_204512 | JGI IMG/M metagenome (GOLD analysis project Ga0315336, IMG submission 204512) | Ammonia-oxidizing marine archaeal communities from Monterey Bay, California, United States - ASW #5 | ecosystem: Environmental > Aquatic > Marine > Intertidal zone | place: USA: California... | reverse complement strand
CCTGGGATGCCGATTGCACTTTACCAAGGGTGTGCATCGTCAGCGCTCCGGAAACACCAAGCAGGCTCACCTCCTCAGCTTGAGTAAGGTCGCGCATTTCGCGCCAGTAGCGGTCGAGTTCTGCTTGCGGAAGTCAGCTGACGAAGCAGCCGCCCGCGTCTGGTCGAGTGTCTGTTGCATTTGCTCGACCGATAGGGGAGGGGTATCGAACAGGCCGGCCGCCTCCCCTGATGTCTGTTGCACGGCTGCTAAGACATCGTCAACATGATGAATTGTCGACGTCTCGTCGATGATCCCCTCCCGCTTCAATTCTTCAGCCAACTCCAAGACGTAGGCCCGCGAGCCGTAGGCAACGTCACTCGCAATCGCCAGCAGCCACAATGGAGAAACATGCAAGGTGGCCAGGCCGGCCAAATCAACGAAGTTTCCGACCGCTTTGCGCGCGAGATAGTCGTCGGCTGTCGCGGGCTCTTCCGCTTGGCCGGCGACCCCGGCGATGTCTTCAGTGAGAAAACGGAGCGAGTTTCTGACGACGATCTCGTACGTTTTTGAACTCTGAAACGCCTGTGGTACGAGCCACTCGGCGGTCTCTTTCGCGACACCTCCGGCCAGTCCAATCGCGCTTCGCAACGATCGTTCGGGCAGTGTCATCGTATAGAGCAAGTAGCGGCCCAATGCGAATCCGGATCGCGTGCCGGCCGCTTCTGCGAAGTTAGGTGCTTGCTCCAGCCAGGCTCCGCCGCAGCCGGTGCATCGACCGACTGGCGCGTCCTCGATTCGGAGTCGTTCGACGGAAGATCCGCAGACCGGACAGTTCAGTTTCTCGCTTTTGGCTGTCTCAGATGTTTCTCGAGCGGTCTCAGCGGGAACGGCCGGCTCCCAGAAATCCGGCTGCAGCTCGGTCTTCTGTACGAGGACGCTTCCGCAGCGGTCGCAGCGCAGCGAACCGGTCGAACCATCCAGCGGTGTCAGCGCCTGCCGACAATCGGGACACTCGGGGTTGCTGCAAGAGTCGGTGTTCATGGTGATTGTCCCCCTCCAGGGCCATACACGGTAACGTCTCTCCGATGACGAAGGATCATCGCCTGCGCGGTTTCTTTGACGAATTGGCCTAGTTTGCCCCACCAAGGCCCGGCGCGATGTGTCGCGATCTGACCAGAGAGGATTTCAACGAGAACGACAGACTCTGTCCCGTGTGGGCGCGCCGACTGAACGATGCCGTTTGCCGTCCCCTTCTGTTGCACTCTCGGGGTCGGTGTAGCGTGAATTCGGCGGAAATCCCCGGAATTAGGCCGAAACTACCACTACAAAGCATTTGAAAATGCTCTGGAAAAACACGGTTACATCTTTCTTGGAAATGCTCTAGATTTCCACTTGTCGCCGACGTGGGGAAGATCCGGCCCACGGAGCTTCGGTGTGCAACACGACAGCGTCGGCTATGTGAAAATCGGTGAATTCTGTTCGGCCGGTGCCGGGGTGAATCCAAAAACGTGAGACAAGCATGCAGGTCATTCTAACAGCCGTCGGACCGGATCATCGCGGTCTTGCGGATCCGATCGTGCACTACGTGAGTTCGCGCGGGGCGAACATCCACGAGATTCAAATGTACGATCACGATTCGGAGCGGCTGTTTGCCATGCTCCTCCGGACCGATTGGCCGGTCGACTCCGAGCCGATTGATGAGCTGCGAAAACAAATGAGCGAGATCGGCAGGCTCAAGGGGCTTTCGATACGAACTTGGTCCCGCGACGAGCACGAGCGCCCGCCGAGACTGGCCATCTGCACGACCTATCGGTCTGAACCGGCGTTGGCATTGCTGCGCGCGATCCGCGACAACCGGCTCAAGGCAGAACCAGCTGTTGTGATCGGCAATCGCTACGCGTGTCAGGGAGTCGCGGAACAGTTCGGCATCGATTGGCATCTGATCGGCGACGAGAACGGCAATCCCGACAACAACCGCATGATCGAGCTGTTCGACGAATACGATGTGGACTACGTCGTGCTGGCGCGCTACATGAGAGTCCTGCCGCCGGAAACAGTCTGGCGGTTCGCCGGCGGCCGCATCGTCAATTTGCATCACGGCTTGTTGCCGTCGTTTCCCGGGTTTCGCCCCTACGAAGATGCCTTCGGCCACCACATGCTCACTTATGGTGCGACGGTTCACTTTATCGTTCCGGAGTTGGATGCCGGGAATCAAATCATTCACCAGAGCACCTTCACGGTTTTTCCCGGAACGCCGCTGGAGGAAGTCAAGCGGCGAGGCGAAATCGACCATGAACCGGTCTGTCTGGTCGAGGGGCTGCGCCGTGTTGTCGACCGTGAAATCGAATTGCATTTTCACCGCGTCGCGAGGATCCGTCACGGGTCGTGAACCCGTTGGCCCGGACGACCTGCATTGATTTCCACGCGGCTTAATGCAAATCCTTGCTCCGCAACGATTGGCCGAGCGGTCAATCCTGACGCTGCGGTATCGTCTCAATAAATTCCCCTCTCCGCAGACGGCGGATTTCGTTCGGCGAAAGATTTACGCACAGATGCCGGTTGGCTTCCGCATCCATCCAGAACGAGGTCAGCAGCAGTTGCACGCCGATTGTGGTCGTGAACCCCATGATGATCAGCGCCGCCTTCATGATAATGCCGGTCTGCATGTAGACGACGATCAGGTGAAAACCCAGCGGAACCAATGCGAGGAAAGAGACGAATGCGAACAGGTACGCGAACACCAAAGGGTGGCCGCTGTGCAGCATGTATTTCACCGTCAGACGGTACAGAAATCTGCGTCCCAATAACACTAAAATCGGCAGCACCACACGCGGCACCCGCATTTGCGACTGCTCGCCGACGTCATAAAGCGGGTGCACCGGCACTTCGGCGACGCGCATTCCGGCAATGTTCAGCCGCACCAAAATGTCGTTGGGGCAACCGTAACGGGGATAAATCTCTTCAATATCGATCTGTTCGAGTGCCGTTAACCCAATGGCCGTGTAACCGCACTGCGTGTCCGATACGTGCCAGTAACCGGACACGATCTTCGTAAGCGTCGACAAGACGAAGTTGCCCAGTTTGCGAATCCACGGGATGCGGGCAAATCCGTTGCGATAGGCGAAGCGGTTCCCCTTGCTGTAGTCGCAGAGATCAGTCGCGACGGGGTACAGCACGAGTTCCAGGTCGGCTGGGTCCATTTGGCCGTCGCCCGCCATTACGGCAACGACCTCGTACTCCTCATCCCGCGCCCGGAGATAGCCGCTGGCGATGGCCGCGCCGACGCCGCGGCTTTCCAAGTGGCGAATGACCTCGACGTCGCAAGCAACGCTGTCGGCGGCCGATTCAACGACGGACGCAGTGTCGTCGGAACTCCCGTCGTCGACAACGTACACCTTGTCGACGAAATCCGGCATGGTCTCAATGACGTTGCGGATTTGCCGGCTTTCATTTCTCGCCGGCACTACCACCGCAATCGACTTACCACGGTACATCCATCGCTCCAACGTCCGCCACTCATCTCGAGATGACAAGGCTCACTTTATCGGTAACTTACGCTAACTGTTTTGGCGATATGCTGCACGTCCTCTACCGTCACGTGCGGTCCCATCGGCAAACTGAGAACTTCGCCGGCTGCCCGCTCGGCTTCGACAAGAGTGAGTGCCGGTTGCCGGTAGGGAGGCATCAAGTGAATTGGCGTCTGATAGTAGATCGCCGTGGCGACACCCGCATCAGCCAGGCTTGCTTGAACCGCTGCGCGCTGTCCAACCGAGACACGCAACGTATAGCACTGGTAAACGTGCTTGGCGTACGCTTTTTCACCCGGCGGTTGAATGGCCGTCAGACCGCCGAGCTGTTCACGATACCAGTCTGCCACGTTCCGTCGCTTTTCATTATTCAAATCGACACGACGTAACTTCAAACGCAGAATCGAAGCTTGTAACTCGTCGAGCCGGGAGTTGTAGCCGATCAGTTCGCTGAGATATCTATTTTTTGCGCCATGGCCTCGAAGCACCCGCGCCATGTCGGCAATGTCGTCGTCGTCGGTTGCAATCAGCCCGCCGTCGCCGAACGCACCGAGATTCTTCGAAGGAAAAAAGGAAAACGCGCCCGCATCGCCCAGCGTGCCAAGCTGGCTCTCCTTGTACGTACCGCCGAACGCCTGTGCAACATCCTCAAGCACCTTAAGACCGTGCGCCTCGGCCAATTGGAGAATCGCATCCATCTCGGCCGCGTGGCCAAATAAATGGACCGGCAAAACGGCGCGCGTGCGCGACGTGATGTGAGATTCGATCTGCTCTACGTTGAGATTAAACGTCTCCGGATCAATATCGACAAACACGATCTCAGCGCCGACAGCCCGAATTGCCTCGGCCGTGGCGACAAAGCTGTACGGCGTTGTGATCACTTCATCGCCGCTGCCGATTCCCAACGCACGCAACGCGATCACCAAGGCATCGGTGCCCGAATTGACACCAATGGCATGCTTGCTGCCGAGATACGCCGCGGCTTCCTGCTCGAACGCGGAGACTTCCGGGCCCAGAATGTATCGCCCGGAACGGACGACACGGCGGATAACGTCGTCCAGCTCGTCAAGAAGATCTTCGACTTCAGACTTCGGGTCAAATAGCGGAATCATTGCACGCGACATCGAGTTTACTTTGTTCTGCAGAGGGTTCCGTCCGGTTGTTCGTCGTAGACTTTTTCGCAAGCGGGGCAGCGGCCGTTCCCTTCAACCAACTGGAAGGAAACACCACATTCGCAGGCCCAGCCAATTGCCCGTGCGGGGACTCCTGCGACAAGTGCATACGCGGGCACGTCCTTTGTAACGACGGCGCCCGCCGCAATCGACGCCCAGCGGCCAACGGTTACGCCACAAATGAGTGTGGCGTTCGCGCCGATGCTGGCTCCGTATTGCACGCGCGTGGTCAGGTAATGTTCGGGCGTGTTGCGTGGATACATCGATCGCGGAGTCTTAATGTTAGTAAAGACCATGCTCGGCCCGCAAAAGACGTAGTCCTCGAGGATCACCCCTTCGTAAATCGAAACGTTGTTCTGAATCTTTACGTGGTTGCCGATCTGAACGCTGCCTGCCACAAACACGTTCTGACCGAGAGTGCAATCGTTGCCAATTGTGGCGCCCGCCATCACGTGGCTGAAGTGCCACACTTTGGTCCCTTTACCAAGCGTGGCCCCTTCGTCGACAGAAGCCGACTCGTGTACGAAATAATCTCGTTTGGAGGAATCGTCCATAGCTGCTCTTGTGCATATCGTGTGCAACACGATTACGACGGTCAGAGGGCCTCGCTCGCTTTAGGAGTCGCGCCGCGCCCGGCGCCTGCCCCGGCAAGATGCGGATGAAGGTGTTTCTCGCGCAGAGCGACGTCGCTGGTGCGAATGGTGTGCAACAGTTCGATTGCTCCCCGGGCCTCCTCAATCCCACAACCTCTGCCCGCAAGCAGTTCGCCGTACGTCTTCGTGTGCAGCTCACCGAACCCATCCGAAAAGTCAACCTCTTCGCCGTCAATCGTCAGCGATCGGTAAGCGGTCCGGTCGTTCTCCCCCTTGCCTTGGGGAAGGTCGTCTCCGTCGACTGACAACAACCAGCGCACGCGGGCGCGCTCTAGCTCGAGATAGCCGGCCATCCGCGTCGGCGTTGAGAGATGCAGCTCGCACTTCTCTTCCCGGCCGAACACCCAGAGCAATAAGTCGAAGAAATGAATACCAATGTTTGTCGCCAACCCTCCAGATTTCTCGACCGACCCTTTCCACGAAATCGGATACCACTTCCCGCGCGGGGTGACATACGTCAAACAAACATCCGCCACTTTGCCGGAACTTCCCGCTTCAACTACCTTCTTCAGCGCCCGCACCGCCGGATGCAGCCGAAGCTGCAGCACCGTATGAACCTTGCGGCCACATTCCGCTTCCAGTTCCGCCAAGGGGTCGAGGTTCCAGGGGTTGATGACCAACGGTTTCTCGCAGATGGCATGGGCGCCGGAACGTAATGCCAGCCGCACGTGGGCATCGTGCAAGTAGTTCGGCGAACAGATGCTGACATATTCCACCGGTTGGCCATTCGACCGTCTTCGCTTCTCGAGAAATCGGTCAAACCGCTCGATTTCGGCGAAGAACTTGGCGTCCGGAAAGTACCGGTCGAGAATGCCCACACTGTCATGCGGGTCGACAGCGGCAATCAGGCCGTTGCCGGTCTGCTGGATCGCTTCGAGATGACGCGGCGCAACGTAACCTGCAACGCCGATCAGGGCGAAGTTCTGAGGAGCCTGTACGTCGGGATTCCGGTCGGGCATTTCTTCCCATCTACGCGGATGTCGCGGGGGGCGAAAGCGTAGTCTCTTCACGAGCACAAGCGAGATCGCTTCCACCGATCCATAAGAATTTCCCGCAACCTTCAATCATAACCGCTACCAGATGCGTGCGAAACTCGAAGAACGAACCGATGGACCGGCCCGTTTGCCGTGGATCGGTGCATCCGCTACCCTATTGGCCAGAGCCGGCAAGCACGGATCTTCGGCCGGTCCAATATTCGTTCGTGAACCTAAGATCGATCTCTGCGAAGAGATCGATTGGCAGCAACTCTCAAGACAATTTAAGGAGAACGCGTCATGAGCCGTTTGAGTCGTTGCCCCTCGGCGTTGATTCCCATGATGTTGTTGACGGCCGTCACCTTGTTCCTCCTGAGTGGCACGACCGGGTGCGGTCAGGCCAAGCAAGACAGCACGTCGGACACCAGCACTACCGACGCGGACGATTTGGGAGCCGCGGTTCTCGGCGAAGCTTCCGAAACACCCCCAACACCTCCCGAGAAGTTCGTCAATGATGCCGGCGACGTCGTCGCGGTCGTTTTTCATAGCGATGCGAATGATGACGGGTTGGCACAATTGGAAGGGTCCGCGGCGTTGAGTGCCGTGACACTCCGGGACGCCAATATTTCCGACGACGGTCTGAAACAGCTCAGCGGACTGGCCAGCCTGCAGGTGATTGTGCTCTCCGGCACGAATGTTTCCGACCAGGGACTGGAACATCTTACGGCGCTGACCAGTCTCGAAACGTTGTGGCTCGACGGAACCCAGGTGACCCAAGTGGGCAAAGAGTCGCTGCAAGCCGCGTTGCCAGATTGTCGAATCGTCGGCCCGTAATATTTTTTCGTTGTCACGGTCGCGAAACTTCGAGTCCTCTTCAAACCGGGTACCCTTTCTCGGTGTTCGTCTCGGCTCGCCGGAGGTCACCACTCCGCCAGCAGTACCAGCAGGCAACCGAGGCGTACGGACGCCAAGGCTCGGCGATTTCAAAACAGGTCGCTTTGTCCGGCAGATCCTCCAAGCCGTAGAGATGACGCATTGCGGCCCGAATGCCGAGGTCGTCGTGCGGTAACACGTCGAGTCGGCCGAGCGCGAAGATCAAAAACATTTGCGCGGTCCACCGACCAATCCCTTTGACCTGTATCAACTGTTCGATGACCGCTTCGTCTGGTAAGCGGCCAATCGTCCGCAATGTCAAGCGGCCGTCGCTCACTGCGCCGCTCAGGTCGTGCAAATAACCCGCTTTCTGTTGCGAGAGACCCGCGCTGCGCAATTCCTTGACCGGAAGACGGGCCACATTTTCCGCCGTTGGCTTCTCCGGCTTGACCAGTTCTTCCACACGAAGCCGGATCGTTCTTGCCGCCTTCGTCGAGAGCTGCTGCGAGACAATCGAACGCACGAGAATTCCAAAACGATCGCGCTCGGCGCGAAGCCGGAACGGACCGACGCGAGGAATCAACTCGTCCATGACAGGATCGGCAGACCGCAGGTGCTTTACGGCGGCGTTGATTTTCTGGCGCGTCATGAAGGGAGCGTCATCTATGCGAGGCAGGTCTGGTTGACCTGGTTGTTGGAGTACCAAAACAGTTATTCAACGCGTCCCCCTCGATTTGGGGGGTGGGGTGTTGACAAAGTCGGGATTGTCGAAAGTGACTTACGCCGTGGTCCATCACTCCACGTTCTCTATAACACATTATCTGTATGTTGCTTGCGATTCGGATGCAATGGTGCCGCTCGCCGTAAGTCCTTTTCCGAAAGGCGGACTTATTCAACAAAAACGCGTAACCGGGGATATCTGTTGAATAATTCAAGGTCCTTGGTATCAAACGGTTTGTAAACTGCAAAGTTTTCAAAGAATTGGAAGTCTGCATGATCTCACTCCCGCTCCGGCTGCGAGCAGCATCGACGAAGATGTAGTTTTCGGGCGGGGCACCCGTAGGCATGTGTGTGACTATTCGATGTCCCAGAGCGATTCACTGCCAGGTGACCGAACCGGAGCGGACACACAGCCCGTCGCCGCGTCCTGGTCGTTGGAAGACACCGCGTTCGACGCGCACCAACAACCCGCAATGCTCACGTTGGCAGTGTTGGCGGACAGCCTGTCACCGCTGGAAGATCGGGAGCAGTTGATACGGTGGAGTGAGCGCCAATACCGTCAGTGCCGACGTGTAGATGTTGCCATATTCCATGTCTCTGCGTAACTCTTGCGCCCAAGAGCCGTCCGATCGCTGGTTCGCCACTAGAGTCCGCATCAAACGGGGGTAAAATTTCGACCAATACTCGCCGCCCAGTTGATACATGGCCTGGCTGCAATAAAAGGCGCTGTAATGGTAGCGATCTTTGATGTGCGGCGTGCGATTGTAGTGGTCGAAGGAATGGTTGAGAATCCATTTGCCGGCCGTTTGGGCCATTTCGGACTGATGTTCGCCCCCCAACGACAGTGAGACGATGCCGCCTCCCATCACTCCGCCGCGTGTGGCAATGGCCCTGTCGCGCCTAGTGATGCGATAAACGAATCCTCCTTTTCTCACGTAGAAACAGCGGCGAACATATGCCATGGCGTCGTCGACGTACTGTTTGGGCACGTCGAATTCAGCATTTCGGGCGGAACGGTAGAACATTAGAAACCACGAGGTAATCGACAGGTCGGCTTCGTGCAGTGCATCGCGCCGCAAGTAACGCCACCCCCCTTTGTTGCGGGGGTCGGTCTTGCGAACCACTTGCCCCCTCCGAGCATAGGGTATCGCCTTGATGATGGCCTGACGGATTCGCTTGTGGTGTTTTGTTTCCGTCATGCCATACGCCTCGCTGAGCATCAGACCAGAAATGGCGTGGTTGTAATACGTGCTCTTGGCGGAGACCTCATTGGTGAGAGGCCTCATGTACGAGAACGCCCCGTCTCTCTGCTGACAAGAAACAACAAAACTGATGGCACGGTCGAGCTGCTCGCCGTAAGGCCCGTTCCCGGGCAGATGTCCCCGTGACAGGAACGCCAACACACACAAACTGGTGACGGCGGGCTGACCGGCCGGGATGGTCTCGAACGAACCATCGCGATTTTGCTTCGAGGCGAGAAACTCTAATCCCCGATCGACGGCTTGGTCGAGCTGCTTCCATTCTTTGGGCGAGAGCACATCCTTGGAAACGCGGTTCGCATCTCCTTTGGCAGCGGGCTCGTCTGCCGACAAGGGTGAGGACATCGTCCCCAGCAGGAGCGCAGTCGCGAAAAGCCAATAGACCAACACGAGTTTCGACAGATTCGATCGACACATCGTTCGACGTCCCATTCAAGTCCGACATTCTCCAGCGCCTGCTCGTGCCGGGGATTTGTCGTCTGTTTCGCTACCCGTCGCTCTGACAAGATCGACGACCAATGACAGGACATTGCCACCAAGGTTTTCCAGATGGCTTATTTCGATCACATGCCTGGTGGTATCACCACTTTGATTTTGTGGGTTTCCCTTCTCCTCTCCGCACGGGCGGACAAGACGCTCGTGCTTAATTTCAGTTTCTTGAACCCACAAGATCGATGTTGAACGTGTACTAGTCTGTTGACACGATGATACCCGGAGACTGTCTCCTTATTTCAAGAATTCTCCTTGTTTTCGCCCGTTTCAATGGACTTCGGGCCGCCGAAAACGCCCCTCAAAAACGACCAGTACGCACCCTCCCCGGAATGCGTCTGGCTCATCGACGGAAATCGTACCGACAGCACCGCATCGTCCCAACGAAGAGTACGGTCGCCACGTCT
>Ga0315336_1007750_pt1 | contig 10057 bp, 5 predicted proteins | sample ASW5metaG_FD_204512 | JGI IMG/M metagenome (GOLD analysis project Ga0315336, IMG submission 204512) | Ammonia-oxidizing marine archaeal communities from Monterey Bay, California, United States - ASW #5 | ecosystem: Environmental > Aquatic > Marine > Intertidal zone | place: USA: California... | reverse complement strand
GACTTCATCACGTGGCAGATTGCCGGCGATCTCCTGCCCGATCCGACCCTTGAGCAGCAAGTCGCGACGGGTTATGTGCGCCTGAATCCGAGCACCTCAGAGGGCGGCGCGATTCCCGCCGAATTTCAAGCGAAGAACAACTTTGACCGGGTAGAAACGCTTGGCACCGCCTTTCTCGGGATGAGCTTACTGTGTGCGCGCTGCCATACCCACAAATATGATCCGGTGCCGCAGGAAGAGTACTACCGCCTCATGGCGTTCTTTAACAACACCGCCGAATCAGCCATGGACGGAAACAGCTACGACTATAAGCCTAACGTTTCGGCGCCGAAGGACATCGCCGACTGGAAAGCGTGGCGGGCGATCAAGCAGCAAATTACTGATAGGGTCGGGTCCAGCGAGCCCGCCCCCGAGAAAATCATTACCCCGATCGAATTTAGTGACATCAGGACAGAAGACAATAGCTCGTTCGAAGTGCTCGACGACCAGTCGCTTGAGTTCACGAATGAAGGATTCAGTTATGTCCTCGATTGCACAACATTCGAAGGAAAGCTGGAAGGATTTCAACTTGAAGTTTTTTCGAGCGAGGGATCGAGGTCCGATGACTCCGATCCAATCGATCCTCGCGACATTATCCTGAACCAATTCAAAGCAACGCTCACGGCTCCAGAGGGTGAACCCAAGGATCTCACTTTTCGAAGGCTGATTCCTCAAACGGCATTGCCAAGTCGCGCATCCGAGAGCATCATAAAAGAAGATCCCGGAGAAGGTTGGGCAATATCACACACTGAAGATGATTCTATTGTCGTCGTACTCGAACTCAAGCGCGAAGTGATCATTCCGAAAGGCGCTACTGTTTCCGTCGAGCTGGTCCATCCGGAGGCGATCAATCAACTTGGCCGCTTCAAGATATCCGCTGTGGACAATCTCATTGATCGCGGGCCCCAGGGTGACCTGGAGCGCCTTTCTGATACTTTCACCACAACGCTTGTCGCCAAAGACGGCGAGCCTCGGGAGACCTTTCTCCTTGAGCGCGGTGAATATGACTTGCCTGTGGGCGATCCGCTGACGCCAGACATAATCTCCGTTGTCGGTCCCATGCCCCCAAATGCGCCCAAGAACCGGCTCGGGCTTGCCGCGTGGCTAACCTCGCGGGAGAATCCATTGGTCGCGCGGGTGCTGGTAAACCGGCTATGGCAACAGACCTTTGGCTATGGTCTAGTTCGGACGCCCGAAGACTTCGGTCTGCAAGGCGAGCAACCCACCCACCCCGAATTGCTGGATTGGTTGGCGGTCACGTTGCATGAAACCGATTGGGATTTGAAGGCAATGCTCAAGACGATGGTGATGAGCCAGACGTTCAGGCAATCGTCTCGCTTTCGTGATGATGTCCAGGATCCCGCAAATCGGCTGTTCGCACGCGGCCCGAGCTATCGCCTGGATGCCGAAGTGTTGCGTGATCTCAATTTATGGGCCAGTGGGCTCCTCGATCCCCAGATGGGAGGTGAAGGCGTTAAGCCTTATCAACCCGGCGGCATGTGGAAAGCCTTGGCCCACCCTGGTAGCAATACAAAGGAATACATCCAAGACGAAGGCTCAAAGCTATATCGCCGTAGCCTCTATGTATATTGGAAACGAACCAGTCCGCATCCCATGATGACTCTTTTCGATGCGCCCAACCGTGAAACAAGCTGTGTGCGTCGATCCCGTTCAAACACCGCGCTTCAGTCACTTGCCCTTTTCAATGAAACCCAGCGCATCGAAACGGCCCGCGTCTTAGCGGAACGCTTACTCCGGGAAGACGACAAGGACCGAGATCGCCTCGACGTTATCTTCAAACTCGTCGCCTCGCGCGTGCCGTCATCCGTGGAAGCGGATGCGTGTTTTGAGCTCTTGTCCAAAATGAAGAAACGATATCGGAGAGATCGAGAAGACGCGGAGCAATTGCTGACCATTGGCGATGCGCCGCGTGACGATTCCCTCAACACAGCGGAGCATGCGGCGTGGACACAGCTCGCAACAACCATTCTCGCCAGCGACCGAGCACTGTTGCTCTACTAACCCGGCGCCAGCAAAGGAAGATAGACCGTGAGTATTGATCCGAATCGAGAACATGACCTGCTGATGACGCGCAGGCACTTCTTTGGTCGTTCCGCCCTTGGTGTAGGTACGGCGGCCATGAGTTCCATTTTGGGTAACGGTTTGCTTTCCAATGCCGCTGAAGCCGACGGCAGGAATCTGCTCAACAACGGTACCCATCACACACCGAAGGCAAAGCGTGTCATTTATTTGTTCATGAGCGGCGGCCCCAGTCATCACGACCTCTGGGACCACAAGCCCAAGATGCGCGAGATGTTCGGCGAAGATCTTCCAGAACACATTCGAGACGGCCAACGTATCACGGGGATGACTGCGGACCAGGACACACTGCCCGTGTGCCCCAGCAAGTATGAATTCACGCGGTACGATAATAACGATCGCGGTGTCTACATCAGTGAGCTATTGCCTCACACCGCGCGAGTAGCCAAAGAACTCTGTGTAATTCATAGTGCCTATACCGACGCCATCAACCACGATCCGGCGATTACGTATATACAAACCGGAAGCCAAGTTCCCGGTCGCCCCAGCCTGGGCGCGTGGCTCAGTTATGGCCTGGGCGTTGACAACGAAGACCTTCCAAGCTACGTAGTCATGCATGCGAAAACGAGTTTTCCTGAGCAAAGCCTCTTTGGCCGCTTATGGGGCAGCGGCTTTCTCTCCTCCGAGCATCAGGGTGTTCTGCTGCGTGGAGAACACGATCCGGTGCTCTATTTGAATAACCCGAATGGCGTCTCCCGTAAAGATCGGCGCGACCAGCTCGATGCGCTCGCGGCCATCAACCAAGACCACTACAACGACTTTGCCGATCCAGAGGTACTCTCTCGGATAAAGCAACACGAGATGGCCTACCGCATGCAGACCGCCGTTCCTGAGCTCATGGATATATCCGATGAGCCAGACCAGACATTCGCGCTCTACGGCGAAGACGCCCGCGAGCCTGGTACATTCGCAGCATCCTGCCTCAATGCCCGGCGACTGGCCGAACGTGGTGTTCGCAACATTCAGATCTTCCACCGCGGCTGGGACGCCCACGGCTCTCTACCCCGAGAGCATGAGTCGCAATGCAAAGACGTCGACCAAGGCTGCGCAGCGCTCATCATGGATCTTAGGCAACGGGGCATGCTCGATGATACGCTGGTCGTATGGGGCGGCGAATTCGGGCGCACGGCGTACTGCCAAGGCAAATTGACAAATGCGACGTACGGCCGTGACCACCATCCACGGTGCTTTACAGTCTGGATGGCCGGCGGTGGCGTAAAACCCGGAATCACCTACGGCCAGACGGACGACTACGGTTACAACATCGTCGATAGCGACGGCAATCCGATTTCACCCAAACCCGACAAGAGCACCTTCACTCCCGGCACGATGCACATTCATGATTTGAACGCTACAATTCTGCACCTCCTTGGAATCGATCACAAAAAGCTCACCTACCGTTATCAAGGGCGTGACTTTCGGTTAACGGACGTTCACGGTCACGTAATCCACGACATTATTGTGTGAGCAGAAGCTGCTGCGAATGAACGTAGAAATGGCATGTGCTCGGCAAAGGCGGAGCTTGGCCCTCCCTGAATTAGGTCCGGGCTGGCGCCGGTAGCAGTCGGCTGGCGATGTAGCCGACGATGAAGCATGTTGTTACGCCGATCAAGGCGTGGAGCATTGAGGGTAGCGCCGTCTGCGTGCTGACGTACCAGACGGCTACTCCGCTTACGATAACACCGCAGAGGGCGCCTCGTGCGTGGGCGCGTTGGGTCCACATGCCTAGGGTAACGAGACCGACCAATCCTCCTCCTACTAGGCCTAGTAGGCCGAGGAATTGTTGGAATAGGGTGGCGTCGTTTTTCGCTGCGATATAGAGGGCGCACAGGGTGCCGGTCGCGCCAAAGATCAGGGTCATGATTCGTGCGACTAGGAGTGCTTGTTTGTCCGATACGTTTGGCCGTAGGACTCGATAGTAGTCATTGACGATGACGGTGCTGAAACTGTTCATGCTGCTGTCGAGGGATGACATGGATGCGGCGAATACGCCGGCGATGATGAGTCCTGCTAGGCCGGTCGGAAAGTGTTGCGCGATGAAGAGCGGTAAGATCGCGTCGGGTTGGGTGATGGGTTCCATTTGTTCGGGGTGTTCACGATAGAACGCCCACAACAATGTTCCGAGTCCGAAGAACAGAAACGAGACCGGTAGCGCCAACAATGCGTTCGTCCAGACCGCCTTCTTTGCATCCTTCGCCGACGCGGTACTGAGGTATCGTTGGACGACGGTCTGGTCGGCTACGCTTGGGTAGAGGTTGGTGAACATTCCGCCGATGACCAATACCCACAATGCGGAAGGCAGAAGCTCGAACGTCCAATCGAATGCGTGTAGTTTTTCGGCATCGGCACCGCTGGTCAGGGCCGTAGGAATCCCGCCGTCTATGTTCAGAGCGAGTATGACAACGGCGATCAGCGCGCCAATACTCAGGACGGCGGCTTGCAATACATCGCTCCAGATGACAGCTTCGATACCCCCGAGCACGGTGTAGACAATGGCGAGAACGCCCATGAGCAGGATGCAGACTTCAATGTCGAGTCCGGTGGTTGTGGCGAGGGCGATGGCGGGTAGACACAACACGATCGCGACGCGGCCGAATTGAAACAGCATAAACACGAGACTGCCGTAGATGCGCAACAGCAGGCCGAATCGATTGTGGAGGTATTCGTAGGCGGTGGTAATACGCGACTGTAGATAGTATGGAACGATGAACGCCACAACAATCGGGGCAATCCCGAGTATGGTCAGGTTGTAAGTGAGATTTTGCCAGTTGCTGGTGAATGCGGTGGCAGGGATGGAGAGGTACGTAATGGCGCTGAGTGATGTGCCGAAGATGCTGATTCCCACCGCCCACCATGGCACTTTGCGGCCCCCGAGGAAAAACGCTTCGGTGCTTTGATCACGGCGTGAGAAGTAGAGCCCCATACCGATGAGGACGAGTGAGTAGATCGCAATCGCGGCATAGTCCAATGGACCGAGCACGGACCTCGTGGTCTGGAAGGTGCCTGCGAATACCTGATCCGAGCGGTGGCCTGGCCGGTCCTCCCCACCAGGGACAACGATTCGGCCATCGAGCAGCGTTGCGCCCGTGGTCACGAACGCGAAGGGCGCGTCACCAGCCGAGGCCCATGTGTCGGTGACGGTGTGATAGAGCAAACTCTCTGCTCCGAATCCTGGGTGATTGTCGCCCAGCTCGTCATTTCGCGACGCAAGTGATCCGTCATCCCCGCTCAAAACGACGATATGCCCGGCACCGTAGGCGAGTGAAGGCCCGGCAACTAAGGGACGAGTTGGCGCGGCTACCGCTCGCCAACCGGATCCGGGCGTGTACGCAAACCCGTCAGCGAGAAATGTGCGCTCGGGCGGGCCGCCATCGACAGCGGTTAGCGACGCGCCACTGAATACATAAATGGAACCGGACTGTGCGGCGAAAACGGGAAGGATGCGTCCTGGCCCCGGTAAATGATCGGGCACTTCTGTCCAGCGAGGCGTGCTCGCGGCGAGATCCATCTCCCACATTTTGTTGAAGGGAGATGGATCGTCGGGGGCGATTTGTCCTCCGAATACGTACACGGTGGAATCGATGGCCGCGCCGGCGCAGTAGGCCGTTGGTGCGGGTAGGTCCGATAATTTCTCGATGGTGAGTTCGTCGTTTTCCCATCGTAGAAGAGAGACATCAGAGTAATGTTGCTTACCATCGGATCCACCGGCGCAAAGGAGCCCTTCGGGAGTGCTGATGGCTGCGCCATAGGCCGCGGAGTGTGGGAATGCGCCGGCACTGACCCATTCGTCAGCACCGGGGGGCAACACATAAATGTGATCATACCACTGCTTCTCTCCGCCGTCAAACGGAGAGACCAGAAAGTTCGATCCGCCGGCGGCGATCAGGGCGCCGTTGTGCACGCCTACGAAGTGCCCGGAAATCGCCGCGGGCATCGGCGGCAGTGATTCCCATTCGAGTTCGGTAGCGGTTGCGGGCGATTGAATACTCAACGCCGATGCGGCAATGGCGAGGCAGCCGATCAGAAACTTATGTTGAATGAGTTTGTTTGTCATAGGGATTCCTGATGGATTATTTTTTGGTTTCGCCAGAGAATCAACAACGAAAAGATGACCAGTATTATTGATGGAAGCAAGAAAACGGCGCCGTAGATGAACACGATAAAAATCGTGGCCGGAGAATCGAGATATTTCTCATGGCCGGTCGCGAACATATATGAGTTAATAAAGAATATACGACCCCAAAGCAACGTGAAGGAGGCGGGTGGAATGATGGAGAGCAACCATGCGACGCGTCGATCATAAAAGACTCCAACAATAGTGACCCAATAGGTGCAAACAACCACAAACCACGCGCTCGAATCTATCGTAATCTCGTCAATAACTCCCGTACCCGCCGACCATGTCAGCACGAGTGCGTACACCACGTGGAAATTGCGTGTTAGACGGACCACGCCTTGACCTCTGGTTTATCGCCGGGATGATGTTTCAACATCGGCTGCCATTTCATGTATGACAGTGTACGCCACAACCACTCGGCGGGTCCGAAGCGAAACATGCTCAACCAAATGGGCGATGCGATGAGTTGGAAGATCCAGATGGCCATCACGACTTCAAATTGTTCGATTCGTTCGAGTTCGCTGAAGAGTCCGAATCCGTGCCCGTAGAAGATCAGGGTACAAATGACGGTTTGCATGAGGTAGTTGGTGAACGCCATCCGGCCTACAGCGGCGAATGGACGTGTGAACCAATGGAGTAACGACGCTTTGCAGACCACCATCACGCCCGCGATCCACGCGAGGGCCATAGGAATGCTGCCCCAGTAATTGAAGAGGCGACCCAACGTTTGTAGTTCCCGGAAGGACCAATCGTGCGCTTCGTTGTATCTCACGCCTTCGGTTACAAGATAGAGTCCGATTGTTCCACCCAGCAGCATTATTGAGACATAAATCCACAGCGGCAATTTGGCGGAGAAAAATCGTAATTTATAAAGGCCCATACCCATCAGAATGGTTCCGCCTACACGGAACGCAATGTAGGGAACAAAGCCGCGGTGAATCCGTAGCATTTCGAATGGCCGGTGCTCCATTTGGGTGGCGTACGATCCTTGGTAAATCGCGATTTCCTCTTTGATTCTCATCGGCTCGGGGTTCCATTGTTCAAAGAGGGTGTAGTGCAGATCTTCGGACAGGTAGTACGCCTGCAGCGCGCTGACGAAATCGCTGGACTCGTTCGCAACGAATATGAAGACTACTCCCAGGCCTATGAGCAGCCAGGATGGCGCCCAGAAAAACACGTAGAGGAACATCCCGCAAATTGCATAGGCGTAGAGAATGTCGCCAAACCATACGAGATAACCGTGGGTGAGGCCGAATAGGAGCAAGAAAAACATGCGCCGGTAGTGGAAGCCTGCGGCACGGCGCCCGTTTTCGATTCGCCGGTCGCGCATCACCATGATGCCGGCGCCGAAGAGCATGCTAAAGATGGTAATGAACTTAAATTCGGCGAGCACGTGCGACCAGTACCACACGGAATAGTTGCCGCCGGTAAGATCGCCGTACATCGTTGGGTAGTGATAGGCCAAGTCGGGCATGGAGAACGACTGGATGTTCATCACGAGAATGCCCATCACCGCGACCCCTCGCAGAACATCCATGCTGTCGATGCGGTCAGCGCCTAAGATGGGGCCAGGCGATAGCGAAGGTTTCTCTTCAGCAGGTTTGGATTCGGGGAGCATCGGGCCGACAAATGGTTCATCCGGATCGGGTATGCTCGGATACGTACCGCTAAACAGAACATCAGCGCTCGACAGCTCGTTCAACGATGCTTCGGAATCATCCGGCGTCGGCGTGGCATTAGGGTCGGTGGGTTCAGGCATGAAGAATCAATTGCACGAGTGAGGTGCGCGCGAGTATAGCCCACAGACCGGCATCGATATAAGCAGCAGGCGCGAACCTGCCCACACACGGTATAATCGCCCGGGACATTACGGGCGTTGGGGAAGTAGGCTTTTGATTATGGGCTTGAGGGCTATCCGGAAAAAGGAACCGCGATTCGCGATTGGGCTGATGTCCGGATCGTCGTGTGATGGGATCGATGCTGCTCTGGTTCGTCTCAAGGGTACAGGAGACCAGCTCCGGGCGAAGCTCATCGATCACCGTACAATGCGGTTTCCGCCGACGGTTCGCGATCGGCTCCTACGAACGACAATGGCCGGTGATGACCTGGCTGGTCTCGATTTCATTCTCGGCCAATTGTTTGCCGAAGCTGCAAATGCAGTCATCGCGAGTGCGAAGAACGGCGAAGAGCCAATCAAAGTAGACTTTATCGCTTCGCATGGGCATACGGTGATGCACGCACCGCCCCGGGATGGAGCCGAAGGTCACGGTACGCTTCAGATCGGAAATGCCTCAGTTCTTGCCCGACTGACCGGATTGCCAGTCGCGGCCGATTTTCGTCCCCGCGATATCGCTGCGGGTGGCCAAGGCGCACCCTTGTCGGCATATGCGGATTGGATTCTCTTTCGTCAGAAAGAAGAGCCTGTCGCCTGCCTCAATATTGGCGGAATCGCAAACGTAACGATCGCGACGCCGAAATTGAGTGATGTAATCGCATTCGATACCGGCCCAGGGAACATGCCAATCGATGGTGCCATTCGTCACCTGACGAACGGTCGATTGCAGTTCGACAAGAATGGCCGGCGCGCCGCTCGCGGCAAACCTATTGCTTCGATGTTGGACGACTTGCTGGAACATCCGTTCTTTGACGAATTGCCGCCAAAGTCTACGGGCCGAGAAGAATTCGGATTTGAAGAATACCTTTCCCCACACATAAATTCGGACCATGAACATACAGCTGACGATGTCGTCGCTACGGTCACCGAAGCGGTAGCTACCAGTATCATCGTCGCTCATGAGCGTTTCGTACTGCCTACATATCCCATCCAGCGGATTGTCGTTAGCGGGGGCGGTGCTCACAACAGAACATTGCTAAAGCTCCTGCAAGACGGACTACCGGAGATCAAGGTGTATACCAGCGATGGTGCGGGATTGCCCGGCGACGCCCGGGAAGCCATTGCTTTTGCCATCCTCGGGAATGAGCTGTTCTGTGGCTCGACTTCAAACGTCCCGTCGGCGACAGGGGCATCAAAACCAGTTACATTGGGGTCGTTAACGTTCCCTTAACCACTCCCCAAGCACCAAGCTCAGATAGGGTTACGAGGTTTTGGGCATGCATTCCAGAGCATTTTGTAATTATTGACTTGACTTTAGAGCAAAACCTATTTACCTTTAGGTAGGTTATTATAGTCGGGCGAAGCGCCCATCCACCTATCTAGAAGTACCTGACGAAGGGTCACGTGAGGGGATCTACCTATGAGTGAAGAAAACAAAGCAAAACAAGATGCGATGGATCTGGCCGAGGATTCCAGGCAAGCGGAATGGGAATTTCCAAGCTTCACAGCGGAACTATACAAAGGAAGTTTCCGCTGGGATTTAATGCACCCGTTTCCCGCGCAGGATGACGCCGACAAAAAAATTGGCGACGAGTATTTAGAGAAATTAAAGAAAGTCTGTGAAGACGATCTCGATCCGGAAATGATCGATCGTAATCGCAAGATGCCGGATCATTCGTTGAAAGCGTTGACGGATATCGGCGTGTTCGGCATGAAGATCGCCAAGAAGTACAAGGGTCTCGGCTTTTCAATGGTGAACTACGCGCGCGCGCTCACGTATCTCGGCAGCTACTGCCAGACGACCGTCACGTGGGCATCTGCACATCAAAGCATCGGTGTGCCGGAGCCGTTGAAAATTTTTGGATCTGATGCACAAAAAGAAAAGTATCTGCCTCGACTCGCGACGGGCGACATTTCGGCGTTCGCGCTAACGGAGCCTGACGTAGGTTCCGACCCGGCGAAGATGG
>Ga0315336_1007749_pt1 | contig 10059 bp, 9 predicted proteins | sample ASW5metaG_FD_204512 | JGI IMG/M metagenome (GOLD analysis project Ga0315336, IMG submission 204512) | Ammonia-oxidizing marine archaeal communities from Monterey Bay, California, United States - ASW #5 | ecosystem: Environmental > Aquatic > Marine > Intertidal zone | place: USA: California... | reverse complement strand
CACCGTACTCCTAGATGCACCCGTCGGCACTCAGACGATCGGCATACCGTCGTGCAAATGCCACCGTCGATTCACTGCCCGACTCCTCATTGCCTTCGAAAACAAACCGTACACCCACGGGCGGCCGACCATGAACTTGCCGTCAGGCGTCTACGGCGAAGACGCGCGCCAGCAGTTCGCCCTTGTCGTCCGCGGCACCGCGCGCATAGAGTGTGCCGTTACGGATCTCGGCGCCAAACGAATCGCTCGTCCAAGCCTCCACCGGATCGGGCGGCTGCACGTCGTAGTGGTTGTAGAGATTGATGCACCGCGAATCCACGCCGGATAGCTCGGCCAAGACAATCGGATAGGCGTCGGTGACAACTTGCTCGGTTCGCGGCTCTGTCTTCCGCACAATCTGCTCGACCATGTCCGCAGTCTGTGTCATCCCTTCCCCAGTCACGCCGATACTCGGCTGACGACACAGCTCCTAAAGTTCGCGGATATAGACTTCCCGATTCTCGTCGATGACTCGGAATACGGCTTTGAGCATGGGTGGATCCTAACGCGACTGCGCCGCTATTTGCTTCTGGCAAGACAACAAACTTTCATGTGGATGAACAGCTCAGCCCACCGTCGACAACTAGTTGGGTACCGGTAATATATTTGGATTCGTCTGAAGCGAGGAAGAGTGCCGCATAAGCGACGTCCCACGCATCCCCCATTTTTCCCATGGGGCATTGGCGATCTCGAATCTCAATCATTTTCTGGACATCGCCCTCAGCGTATGCATTGGCCAACGCCTCATGGACCATCGGCGTGTTCATGAGACCGGGCAATAGGCAATTGCAACGGATCTGTTTCGCCGCATATTGCAGGGCAACGGCCTGCGTGAATTGTATTACGCCCGCCTTGGTTGTGCTGTAGGAAATGTAAGGAACCCCCAACCAGCGTATACCGGCGATTGATGAGGTATTGATGATGGCCCCGCCGCCCCCATTTTCCATGTGAGGGATCACGTATTTGCATGTCAGGAAGAGGCTCTTGAGATTAACGGCAGTGACGCGATCCCAACTCTCCTCGCTCGCCTCAACGGGGCCGCCTGTTTCCAAAATGCCGACGTTGTTATGGAGAATATCGATGCCACCATACGATTCATGACAATGCTCGACCATATCCTTGACCGCGCTGGCATTTGAGACGTCACCCTCGTAGATAGTGCACTCTCCGCCCTCTTGGACGATGAGGGACCTTGTAGCGTCGGCAGCGGCCAGATTAATATCAACGGCAAACACTTTGGCACCTTCACGTGCGAACAGAACGGCCGTCGCTTTGCCATTGCCCCATCCGGGTCCGACAGATCCGGCGCCGGTTAGCATTGCCACCTTACCTTTCAAACGCTCGCCCATTAGGTGATTTCCCGTGTGGTTTTGCTCGCCGCTGAAGTGGACTTGCTGGGGTTGGTTTTGTGAGAGACTTCGTTCAGAACAAGGGGTTTCTATTGGCCGGAGTCTATCGGCCGGACTCTATTTACACAACCAATGGTTGCGTGATCCTCAACCGTCTGATTGCCAGTGACCACCCCCGTCTTTGTACCAGTCTGAGTGAGAGAATCGGGGTTAAGTAACTCGGCTGTGTTCTGGAGGCTGAGGCGTAGCCGAAGCTGGAAGAACACAGCCGATCCGCATACGCAGCGGGGGTCTGATAGTTCAATGCACTGTGGATCCGATAGTGGTTGTAATCCAGTCTCCAACGGTCGATCACCCAGCAGGCCTCTTGTAAGCTCAAGAACAACTCTCGATTCAAGAGTTCGTCGCGTAGCTTGCCGCCCGCCGACTCGACATAGCCATTCTCCCAAGGGCTGCCTTTGGCGATGAACAGCGTTCCAACCTCCGCTTGGGCCAGCCAACGGCGAACTTGTCGTCCCCCTCAAATGCCCGGCACTCCTCGCGAGAAAATCCTCGTGTAAATATCCCCGTGAAGCGCGTCGTAATAAATATAAAGCCGCCCCTCGTGCTCAATGCGTGTGCGCGTCGCCCAGATCATGCCAAGTTGCGGTTTCCATCGAGCCGACGGCCACAACGATCAGGTCGAATCCCTGCTTCACAATCGTACTTTCTTGCTCGCTACCACTTGGGCCGAAAACCCGTGAAGATGAACGGCTGTTTCAAGACCTCCAGGGGTGGTCACCCAAGAGCGTGAGAACTCGGCCTTTCGCGCACATATTGAGAAATTTCACGCCTTTTGTTACTGTTTTGAAATGCCCCTTTAATGTATTGCTTGTCTGACAGAAACGAAACACGGAATGCATGGTTCCAGCGGAAACGTCATGAGAATTAACGGCAGCCATTTTCCCATTCAGGACCGACATCGTTTCCCTCATGACGAGCTAGCCGAGGGGATGGCCCAGGTTCCACGTCATCACGAGTTTTGGTTATGGTCGAGTCACGTTTTGGTAGCGACAACCCGGTCTACACGCTTGCCGTAAAAGCCGAGCGGTGACTGGTCATGCTCAAGGAGGTATTGGGATCGATCGGGGACCAGGAGAGTCAAAGCACATTCAACCAGGCAAGCAACGATTTTTTAAAGACTTTAATCAAAGTGCACATTCAAAATCATATCGAACGAAAAGATAAATATGGCCGCTGACAAATTAGCACATGACGCCACCAAACTCACTGCCGCGGTTCCCGTAATTCCCACGCCCTTTCGGGAGGATGAGAGCATTGATTGGGACGCGTTGGCGGCGTGTGTTGATTTCGCGGCCCGAGTTGGTGTTTCGGCGGCCTGCTTACCCGCCTACGGCAGCGAGTTCTACAAGTTAAACGAGTCGGAACGGGAACAAGTTGTCGAAACGGCAGTCCGTGCTGCAGCAGGCCGCACACTGGTCATCGCGCAATCGAACCACCCCGGCGCCATCCATGCTGCCGAGATCGCCCGCGGCAACGAGGCCCGCGGCGCCGATTTGATATCGTTTGCGATGCCCAGAACATTCCCGCTGCCCGAATCCGACTTGTTGTCGTACTGCCACACTGTGTGCTCAGCCGTCAAGGTGCCGGTGCTCTTACAGGACTTCAATCCCGGTGGCGCGACGATTGGAGGCGATTTCTGTCGGCGGCTGATCGACAGCTGCCCAAACTTCCGGTACACCAAGCTCGAGGAGCCGCTCATGGCGACCAAGGTTCGGGAGGTACGCGAGGCGACGTCCGACCAGGTGGGCGTGTTGGAGGGCTGGGGCGGCATGTACCTGATGGAACTGATCGAACCGGGCATCTGCGGCTTTATGCCTGGTTTGGGCATGGTGGACCTGTTTCAGTCCGTCTGGCGGATGGCCCAAGCCGGTTTGCTGAGCGACGCGCAAGACCTGTACGAAAAGCTCTTGCCGCAAATCGTCTTCTCGCTGCAGAGCATGGAACTGTTCCTGCGGATGGAGAAGGATTTACTGGTGCGTCGTGGTATCATGGATGCCTCTGGTGCCCACGTGCGTTCCGCCAGCTGGAGGCCGGACAAGCAGTCTTGGCGCTACGCACAAATGCTGAACGAGCGCGTGGCTGACCTCGGCCAGGAGTTGAGTAAAAGTTGAGGATCGATTTCTTGAAAGCCGATCAGGTTGCCAACGGACACTCACCACCCTCCACGGGGAAAAGCGATTAAGATTCCTATCTGTGTTCGCTGGAAGATCACACGGATTATTGAGCCGTATAACCTCCGTCGGCTGCCAGCGCGGCACCGGTGATGAAAGAGGCTTCGTCGGACGCGAGAAACAGGATCGCGTAGGCCACTTCGCGGGGATCTGCCAAACGACCCATTGGCAAGAGTTCTAACTCCTTTTCGAGCAATTCCTCGTTGCCCCCTTCATCAATCTCGCGCTGTGTCATCGGTGTTTTCATCCCTCCGGGGAGCACGCAATTAATGCGAATCCCCTGGCCGGCGTAATCGACGGCCGACTGGCGGGTGAGTTGGAGAATAGCCGCCTTGGTTGGCGCATAGATACTTTGGGTGATCAGCCCGACCACCGAAGAAATCGAACCGACGTTGACAATGGAACCACGACCGGCCTTAACCATCTGGGGAATTACGGCCTTCATGCAGAGAAACGGCCCGCGCTGATTCACCTCGACGCAGTGCTGCCACACATCTAAGGGGGCATCGACAACGGTGTAGTTGTAGCCAGCACCACCTACAGCAGCATTGTTGACCAACACGTCGATGCAAGCACCGTGGTCAAGTGCAGCGTGAACCATCCGCGCGACGTCGTCTTCGCGAGACACGTCCGCCCCGATGGCAATAGCCTGTCCGCCTCTGGCGGTGATCTCGCTTGCCACACGTTCGGCACTCTCCTGGTCAACATCCGCAACGACGACCAGCGCCCCTTCCTCAGCAAACAGGCGGCTGGTTGCTTCCCCCAAGCCCGCGCCGCCGCCGGTGACGAGGCAAATTTTTCCGTGTAGCCTGTCGGACATGCTGTTGCTCCCTGATTAACAATTTAGATTTTGGATACCGAACAACCAGCGACGAAATGTCGTGCCTCACGATCGCCCCACGACCGGCTCGACAAACCGAATTGCATCTTCCGACGCAGGTCGCAGGAAATCGAGGTCACACCCCTCGTGGGCCTGCAACACATGGTCAACAAACAGCCGCAGATAACCACGCAAATGCGGCGACGGTGTTGGTGACCACTGCGAAAGGCGGCTGGCAATTTCGTCGTCGGAAATCAGCAGGTTGAGCGTTCGCTTTGCGGCATCGAGGCAGATCAAGTCGCCGTTCTCGACCACCGCCAGCGGTCCGCCCACCACCGCTTCCGGAGCGGCGTGTAAGATCACCGTTCCGTAACTCGTACCACTGGTGCGGGCGTCACTAATTCGAACCATGTCTCGCACTCCCCGGGCGAGCAACTTCTTTGGGATGGGGATGGTCCCCCACTCGGGCATACCCGGCACCCCCTTGGGTCCCGTGTTCCTCATGACCAAGACACTCTCGGGCGTGACTTCCAGGTCGTCGGAATCGATGCGTTGGAGCATTTCCTCATAACTGTCAAACACCACGGCCGGCCCCGTGTGACTGAGCAGCTGCGGGGTGGCAGCCGAACTCTTGAGCACGGCGCCGTCGGGAATCAGGTTTCCTGCCAGCGTGACCAGTGCGCCGAAAGGAAAAACGGGGTTACATTGCTGACGAATCACGTCACGATCATGACAATCGGCCGACTCGATATTCTCACCCAGCGTCGTGCCCGACACAGTCATACAGTCCAACAGCAAGAGGTCGGCGATCTCTTCGAGCACGGCCGGCAATCCCCCGGCTCGGTGGAAGTCGTCCATGAGGTATTTTCCCGACGGCTTGAGGTTGACGATCATCGGTGTAGTCTGAGAGATCTGGTCGAACAACGACAGTGGCAGATCAATCCCTCGTCGACCGGCGATGGCAATTAAATGGATCACGGCATTGGTGGAGCCGCCAATAGCGCAAAGCGTGCGGATCGCGTTCTGCAAGGCTTCACGAGTCAGGATCCTGCTTGGCCGCAAATCTTCGCCGACCATCTCAACAATCCGTCGCCCCGCTGCTTCGGCGGCCGTACGACGGCGAGAGTCGTTCGCGGGAATACTGCACGTGCCGGTTGGCATCATTCCAATTGCTTCGGACAATGCGGTCATGGTCGACGACGTACCCATCTCGTTGCATGCACCGTAGGAACAGGAAATGCAATGCTCCAATTGGTGCCAGTCCCGATCGGCCAGCTTGCCAGCCCGGTAGTCATCCCAATACTTCCAAACGTCGGTGCCGGAGCTGATTGGTTGGCCGCGCCAATGGCCAACCGCTTTCGGGCCCGCCGAAAGCTGCAAGGCCGGAATATCACAGCTGGCAGCGGCCATCAATTGCGCCGGAGTGGTCTTGTCGCAACTGCACAGCAGGATCATACCGTCGACGGGATAGGAGCGGACAGTTTCCTCAATGTCCATCGACACAAGGTTTCGGTAGAGCAAGTCGGACGGCTTGAGCAGTTCGCTACCCAATGTCATCGTAGAGAACTGCAGCGGAATGCCACCCGCGGCCGTGACGCCCCGCTTGATCACTTCGGCCAGCTCACGAAAGCCAATTTCGCAATTGTTCAAGTCGCTGGCCGGATTGCAGATGCCGATAATCGGCCGGCCTGCAATCGATTGGGGATCAAAACCCATAGTGGAGAGCACGCTGCGATGACGCAGGCCGACCTCATCGTGTCGGGCAAACCACTGATCACTGCGAAGCGAAGTTGGACTCATGACGATCGCAGTGTGTAAATGCTGAAAATGGTGTTTCTTCCATGGACCGGTCGCCAGGTTGCGAATGATCACGTTAGATATGATAACGCTGCTGGGTGGCTCAGTCGACCACGATCTGGTCCGGTGTCACTTGTCGCGTAGTCGCGTCGAAACTATGTTCGAAACCCGGTGCTTCGCGGAGCGACCACCCGACAAGACTCGTTTGATGGAATGCGATGGTAGTGAAGGTCAAGGAGTAGTCCAAGATGCAGCTCAATGAACTCAACCTCCAGCTAAGTCACAGATGGCAGGAAACGCCCGAGCGCGATCGTCTCCTGGTTGCATACGTGGGTGATGCCCATGTCGCGATATCCCGCACTACCGCTGTCGGTACCTGTGATAAAGTTGAACTCGCCCAACGTGTGTCGTGAAACACCAGGAATGATGGAGCTTTCGACAATCTGATAATCTAAAGTCCAGCGGTACGCATCGTCGATCACCTCAGCTTGAAGGGCCGACAGACTTGTCGGTAAGGTGACCTGTAAATGATCTGCGTGCAGCCGATGGGCCAAGCTTACCACGGCGGATCAAGCCGCAAAGGTAGTGGGAAGCTCGAATGCGAAGACTTCACGCTCGATATCGAAACGCTGGTAAATCTCCACGATCTCTCGCATTCCCAAGCGATACGTGATGAATAGGACCTTCAGCGGAGATTGAAAAGGATTGCTCCAAGTTTTAGGGCGTTTTTATGTTTTGTTCTTGAGTACGTAACTTGTTGTCATCCACTCTTGAGCGAAGCCCAAATAATCGATCTGAAGACGGACCTCAACTTTCAACACCCCGACAGATGATCAATCAGGAGAACGTTTTGCGCCAGCGATGGCCGACTCGTCGCGACCGCAGGCGTGGCATCAGAATGCGCTCCTTCAGTTACGTCCTAATAAACCAATTGTCGCTCGGTACGTAGACTCGTTTGAAGGGGGCAGATCACTGGTTCCCTCCCTATCACTCCGTTGGTTTAAACTGAAACCACAGATATCGTTGCCAGACCTGGCAGTTTGGGTTGCACTCAACGAAGCGACCCACGAAAATAGGCCAACTGCCTGCCGGTGAGAATAGAGGTCTCTTGAATTCGCTTGCGGTTTGGCGAGACACCCAGACAGCCACATGACACGTGCCTGACACGATGGATTCCCCGCCGACCTTCTGGTTTCGACTAAAGACCTTGCTGGGCCTGGTCTGTGGGCTGCGCCGGCATGATTTTCGCGCTGCGCGATCGTTTGCGAGCATGCAATTCTCTGGGCGCTCACCGTTGGTGAAATTCGGCAAGTTCCTCGCCTGGGCATTACGGCAGATGTGGTGCGAGATACCCGAAACGATCCGGTCGTCTCGCTTTGAGAAACCAATTTCCAGGGTGCCCATCTGGCTGGCAGACGGCAACCCGTGGGCGAACTACCCGTGGAACGATAATCCCCAGGCGCAACTTCCTGGCAGCGCGCACACGGTGGTGATAGGTGCGGGCCTGGCGGGATCTGCGCTAGCCTATCATTGGGGTAAAAAAGCCGACAAGGACCAGACGATGGTGCTGCTCGACATGGCTGACGCTGCCAGCGGCTCGGCCGGACGCAACGAGGGCCTCGTCGTTGTGGGCAGGTATTACCACATGGTTTACAGCCTTGTGTTGCCACAGCTGCGGCGTGCACGCCGCGATTTGAGTGACACTGACGTTGACAAGTTGGCGCACCAGTTTGCCGCAACGTATTGTAAATCATGCTACCGCAACGCAAAGATGATCCACGAGACGATCGTACAGGAGGGGTTCGAATGCGACTACGTTTGCGAAGGGTGGGTGCAGGCACACGACGGGGGCGAGCAGGAAAAACTTGAAGATTCGGTTCGAATGGCAATCGAAACAGGTTTTACCGACTGGTGCAAGATCACCCCCGAGGAGGTTGAACGGCGCAGCGGGATGAAGGTGCGTCACAACGCGGGATTTTCGCTGGCCGCCGCGTCGTTCCATCCCGCGAAGTGGTGCTGGTCTCTGCTGGAACGTGGCATGGAGTCGGGCAACATTCTTTTTTACTCACGCACCAAGGTAGGGCGTGTTGAAGATGCCGGCGACGAGTACCTCGTGCACACAGCGCGAAACCCTATCCGGGCCAAATATGTGGTAAATGCGACGGAATCGTACACACCGCTTTTGCACAAGCAGTTTCACAACGTCGTCCAACCTACCCAAACACAGGCAGCGCGTGTAAAAGGCGCACCCGCGCGGATGAAACCGGCAGTAGGCATCAGTAACAGCCGCGCTTTTTTCACCCGGCACGATGACAACGTTGTCTTGGGAACCGATGCAACGCGAGTTCCCGACCAGCAGGCGGGTCGTAATCAGCCATCTCGCTTTTTGACCAAATACGTTATCGGAGAAATGGTCCGGGCGATGGGCCCCGGGAACTACCACGTTACCAACGAATGGTCGGGCACGGTTACATATACACCCGACCAATACCCGATTATCGGCGTCTTTGACGGCAAGCGGCAATATATTCTGGGAGGGATGGCTGGTTCCGGCACGGCGGTCTCCTTCAACGGTGCGCGATGCGTGGTCAACCGTATCCTCGGCATTACCGGTGAGGAGGACAACTATCCCGAACCGTACTTCAGTGCCACACGTTTTCTCGATCCAGCCAACCATAGGTGGCCTGAAATCGACGGGTGAATCGTGGCTTTACCAGGAGACGTTGATCATTTACGCCTCGGACCACGGCGAGATGATCGGAGACCCTCGACCGCAAGCAAAGACCTATTTTTTTGAGCCATCCGCGCACGTGCCACTCGTCGTGCGTCCACACAGCTCGTTGGGGTGCGTGCCCCCGGCACCGGAAACAAACAGGGCTGGCTTAAAGGCTACGTCAACACTAACTTAAACACTGGTACCTACCGTGGGGGCAGGTCAAGTGTGTTACGGTGGGTGTAGCAGAACGAGCCCATCATCCACCAGGAATAGGATCCCTGGGTGTCCCAAGTGGTATCGAAACCAAGAAGTGCGGAGCAAACGCTTGTTTCCTTAGCCGATGCCGATCTCGTTCAAATATTCGCGCGTTTTTTTTGCGATGGGAAGTGGTTTGTCAAGGTCGCAGGGATACATGTCCTGTTCAACAATAGCGAAACCACAGTAATCGATTTCCTGCAGCACGTCGCGGAATGCATCGAAGTCCACAGCTCCGGTCCAGGGTTCACAAAAGACTCCTTCGCCGACAGCTGGTGCGAACGTGGTCCCCTCGGTCTCCACGGTTTGTTGTTTGTCACGATCCACACTTTTCAGATGGAGATAGGGAATTCGCTGGTGGTGCTTGCGCATGAAACTCACAGGGTCGCCGCCCCGATAGGCGTGGTGACCGGTGTCCAAACAGAATAGCACGGTGGACGGATCCGTGTCGTCCATCAGTCGTTCGATCTGGTGTTCGTATTCGACATGTGTTTCCACATGGGGGTGAAAAACGGTCTGAAGTCCATACTCTTCTTTCGTGATCCGAGTGACTTCGTTCACTTTGTCCACAAGTCGTTTCCAGGCGTCGTTGTCGAGTTCTTTTGGCGCCAGTATTTCACCCGTCCAGAGGTTGGAATATGTGTCGTCTATAAGCACGATGTACTTACCGCTCGTACCCACCACAAGCTTCGCGGCCCCGTGTAGCTGGCGTTCAATTTCGGCAACGCATGCGGGATCTTCGAGGTGGGACATAACGAATGTCCCGGAAACTTTTAAATTTCGCTTTTGAAGTTCATCATTCAGCTTACCGAGGTCGGTGGGCAGATACCCATAGGGACCCAATTCGGT
>Ga0315336_1007747_pt1 | contig 10062 bp, 7 predicted proteins | sample ASW5metaG_FD_204512 | JGI IMG/M metagenome (GOLD analysis project Ga0315336, IMG submission 204512) | Ammonia-oxidizing marine archaeal communities from Monterey Bay, California, United States - ASW #5 | ecosystem: Environmental > Aquatic > Marine > Intertidal zone | place: USA: California... | reverse complement strand
GCGTCCTATGTCCTGTTCGATCTGCCCGAGGTCAACTCGGTTCAGACCTATTACCTGTCGCAAAGATTCCCCGAGGCCCGAATTTTGGGATTCTGTGATTTTCAGGAACGCGGATCGTCTGTTTTCAGGGACAATGCCGATTTCCTGATCCTACCCGGATGGCTGATAGAGGAGATGCCGCCTGAAACGGTTGACCTTGCCATCAACATGCGTTCGATGATGGAAATGACGCCGGAAACTATCGGTTTCTATTTCGACAACCTGCACCGGGTCATGCGCATCGGAGGAGTTTTTGCCTGCACAAACCGCTACCAGAAACTTTCTGTCCTCAAGGAATATCCTTTTGATGATCGCTGGCGGATCCTGTTATCCCAGACCTCTAACATGCAGGGACATGTTCACGAACTCATCGTCGAACGCACCACAACGTCCCAACCGTTTTCAGTCCGTACCGCAATGAAAAGTCTAGCGCCCTTTGTCTGATGAATGTCCGCTTATGGCTATTAGCGGACATTCAGCTGCTTAGTGATTTAGGTCCGCTTCCCCCCGAAAGGGGACATCTAGGAAGAGGCTGCAATACGTCTGCTTTTGACCCTAAGCGGACATTAGAGATCACAGGTTTGGTTAGGACTTCGTCCTCCTCCCTCTGGATACTGCGGATCCTTGCTAGATTTTTTATTACATACTTGTTTCCCGGCGGCGCCACTCCCAAGGAGGCACAAACTCCCCGCGCCAAATCCTCTCAATCGTCCCAGACCATTTTTAGAGGGACAGGTTATGTTTGAACGATATCTGAATAAGATTACGCAATTCGTTGACTCCTTTGACAGGTTCGACGCCATGGAAAGAGTTGTTTGTTTTAAAAAATCCGAATGCGCTATTCGGCAAGAAGGGAGCCGTAAAAACTCGGGTGAAGTTATTGCGATCATAATGCGGCCCGCCATTGCAAACAAAGTTTGGTTCATTCGGCACATAAATAGAAGTACCAAGATGGGAGTTCTGATCGGAATTTGGTAAATAAATAATTAAGACGGCGATTTTTTCAGGGCTATCCGTATGAGGACCCAAAGCATAATCCTCGGAATCCCATATCAAATCTATTTTCGGATAGATTTGCGCACTATCGAGTTCGACACCATAACAAGCCTTTAGGTGTTTTAGGAATTTTCTGAAAAAGGCGACCATAAAATCTGAGCTTTTCAGAACGTCTTTAAATTCGATCCAAAATGGTTGTTTGCTTTTTTCTATTCTGAAGATCTCATCAGAGTTCAGGTGGATGACCGACCGACTGTTACACGGGTGGTGCCGACTGTTACAGGTGGTCAAGTATTCCTTATTAACCACATGGACTGCTCCCTTGTCGACATTGTTAATGAAACAATCCTGATCCGGCAGGTTTTTGAGTATTTTATCGTAAAAAAATTTGGGGAAAACGTCGCTACAATAAAAATGCGGAAACGGGTAAATCCGATCGGCCGCATTCAAAATGCTAAAGATCAAAGAACCTTTAACGTCGAAAAATGTGGTTTCCAAGTCCGGCATTCCATCCCGCTTTTTTGGCACTTGCATCCACTTGCCCCTGATCCAGGAAAAACCCTATGTTTTCCATGCGGGAAATGATGCTTCGGTGAACCTCGAGGTTCGTATTCAACTCCACCAGAACAGATTTAACATTTTCGTTTGCGATGGTTTTGGCAGCGCCATCAATAATTTTATGTTCCAACCCGTCAACGTCAATCTTGATATGAGTCGGGACCGGGAGCATGTTTTTCTGAATCAATTCATCCAACTTATAGCTAACGGAACCTTGTATCAGTCCCGATATTTTCGGACGCAGGTTAAAATCAAGATCTTCACCAAACATGTGTCCGGATTTTCCTTGTTCATTACTATTTATATAGAAGTCTCCAAGCGTCGTTTTATCGCCCAATGCGATACAAAAAGCCTTCATTTTGTCGCATAGCAGATTATCGTAAATATTTCGGGTGAGAATTGCATAATTAAACGCTTCCGGTTCAAACGCATAAACGGCAACATCCATGGCCGCAGCTGCCGTAATTGCATACATCCCTACATTCGCGCCAATATCGAAATAAACCTCCTCCGGTTTGAAGGTTGAGAGCCATTCAATTGTTTCAGGTTCTTTCGACTCGAATGATGTCGCACGCCATAAGACGAATGTTGTAGGAACATAGAACGTAATCGGCTTTCCCTGCCAATGAAGAGTAACATGGGGCGAAATTTGTTCGTAACTTTCCAGATCGAAAGAATTTTGGTTCATGGAGGAGTGTTATTGTGTTTTTGCATGGAGGTGGCGTCAATGAAGAAGGATTTTTGCTTATCCAGATGAGCTATAAATTCATGACCATTGCATCCGGCTAATAGCGGATGCGCACGTATCTGTATTTAAGCCCACCATAATTAACAAATGGCTAACGCAACTTCCCTGTAACGTCTTTCAGACTAACGAAACCGAAAATTATAGTGTGCCAAAAAGAAAAGTTTCCCGTGCACTCCTGCTTCTGGTCGGTCAGAAGCGGTTTGGCTGAACATTAAAAGGGCATTTTAAAAGGTTTTTCCGGAAACTCATAGCAGGGCTTCCAACTATCGTTTTTAGGTCCGCATTTGATGCAGTGGACGGCTCCCACCCGCCGGCATCACAATGTCGCCTCTTGGCTAAAAGCGGACCTTTCGCCCTGCTGTGATTGATGTCCGCTTTATCCCCAAAAGCGGACATCGAGATGGGTGCCGCTTTACTTCTGCTTGTGAACCAAAGCAGACATAAACGGACATCCGTCAAACTGGCCCACCATGAATTTCAGGCCTGATTATTTTTCCAACCTTTCGCGCAAATCACGGAAGTAGGTGGTCATGGCGTTCCCCGCCCCTCGACCGAGGGTGTGTAGAAAATGGGAAATTTGAAACTAATCTGCCTTCTCCAGCCAGAATATAATTCTATTTACCTAGTTTTTCGTTTTTTCGACCAGTTGGTTGGACGCCACCTTAAACCCGTGGTCCCGGGCCAATGCCATCAAAAAAACGCAGCACTAACAAGGTCCCAATTCGATAGCGAAAGGTCCTCCTGAAAGACGGTTAACCGCTTTCCAGGCCCGCCTTGGCCGCTTCCATGGCGGCCCGGGTGGCATCGCGGCCCTTGGGTTCGTCGGCGGCGTATCCGAAGCCGAGAACGGCCTGTTCCAGGTTCATGCAGCGTCCATCTCCGGTTTTCAGCCCATGTTCCGCCGCCAAGACCAGAAACCGGGTCGGGCACGGGTCATAGATAATGTCATAGGCCCAAGCATCGTCGGGAAGCAGCTTGAAGGCATCGCCGTTCAGGGGCGTTTGGTCCGCCATATTCTCTGCGACGCCGCCCAGGCTGGTGGTGTTGACAGCCAGAACCACTCTACCCAGGGTTTCCGCCCGGTCGTCCCAGGCAACAGTCCGGGCGCCGATTTGCGTGGCAAAATCGGATATTTTTTCAAGGTCCCGAACGCACAGCGTCAACTGCGCCCCGGCATCGGCCAGATAGACGGCCACTGCCCTGCCCGCGCCGCCTACGCCCAGTTGAACGACTTGAAGGTCTTTTAGGGGGCCGCAGGCCGCCTCGATACAGACCAGTGCCCCTTCGCCGTCGGTATTGGTGCCCCAAAGAGGCCCCTGCCCGTCCCGGCGGAATAGACAATTCACGGCTCCGATCTGGCGCGCCGTTTTGGTCAGGCGCTCCCCCAGCCATTGGGAGAGGGCTTCTTTATGGGGCACGGCAACGGCGCCACCGATGAAACGGATGTCGGCGTCCAGTTCACCCAATAAGGAAACCAAATTTTCCCCGTCCACATCCATCGGGACCATTGTCTCGTTGCCGCCATGGGCGGTGAACGCGGCGTTCCACAAGGCCGGCGAGCGCGCGCCTTGCGACGGATTGGCCCCTAGAATGGCAGCGAAACGCTGGCCAGGGCCTATGTTCAAGGGGTTGGAGATATAGTGTCCGAACGGCACGGGGTCAGCGCCCCAGGGTCCGGCCGACCGCCGAGGCGACCCCTTCCATATCCCCCATCAACGCCTCGAAGGCATCGAAATCTATTGCCTGCAAAGGATCGACGGCGGAATTTTCCGGATCGGGATGAACTTCCAGCATGACGCCGTCGGCGCCGGCGGCGACGCTGGCCAGCGCCATGGGTTTTACCCACGGACGCCAGAAGGTGGCATGGCTGGGGTCAACGACCACGGGAAGGTGAGTGACTTCTTGCGCTGCCGGTACGACCTGCAGGTCGAGCAGGAAACGCGACGAATCCCGGTGCGTGTGCGGCGCGGCCACACCGCGCTCGCACAGGATCACCTTCTCGTTGCCTTCTACCAAGATGTATTCGGCCGCCGCCAGCCAGTCCCGGAGCGAACAACCGAAGTGACGCTTCAGCATAACCGGCTTGCCGGTCTTGGCAACCGCTGTTAGCAACGGGAAATTTTGCATGTTGCGGGTGCCGATCTGCATGATATCGGCGATCCCGGCGACCAGATCGATGAACCCTTCCTCCATGATTTCGGTAATGACAGGGATGCCCGCTTCCTGCTTGGCGATGTTCAACCATTCGATACCCTGTTCGCGGGTTTCCGTGTACTTCGGCGAGCGATAGGGAAAGGTTAGCGGCTTGAACGCGCCGCCGCGCAGGAAATGAGCGCCGGACACCTTGACCGCCTTGGCCGTGGAGACGATCAGGTCTTCGCTTTCGACCATGTTCGGTCCAGCAAAAACCGGGACAAGCGGCCCGCCGAATTCGACGCCGGCGACGGTAAAGAGGCTTTTGTGATCCGGTGATTTTTTTGCCGCCAGCGGGAATTTTGATTTCATATCCTCGTCGGAAATGTCCTTGCCGGGAGCCTTGTTTTCAATCGCCATGGTGTCTTCCCACGTCTATTACCTACCCAGGCGCGCAGACCGCGGGGCGTCGGCTAAGAAGACCCAGTTGCCCTGTTCGATACTGGCGTAAAGGGCATGGACTACCTCGATCGCCTTGACCGCGTCCGGGCCGGCAACAGGCATCGGTTTGTCGCCCGCGTCCAGGGATTCCACGACATCCCGGAACATGGCCAAATGCCCGAGCCCGTACACGGTGGGCACGGATTGGCTGTAGGTTTCCTTGACCGAGGCGTCGCCGGGTTGGGGCTCGATAAACCGCCAGACATCGACCTCGTTAAGCGCCAAACCGCCAATTTGCACCATACCGGTCTCGCCGACAACGGAAAGGGAGGCCTCGAAATCCTCCGGCCGCGCCGCCGTCGTCGCCTCAATGGTGCCGAGGGCCCCGTTTTCAAAGCGCAACACGGCGGCCAACGTGTCTTCAGCCTCGAGGTCATTGGCCCGGTTGGCCATGCTTGCCGAGACCGCCTCGATGGGGCCGCAAATCCAGTTCAGCGCATCGACATGATGAAGGGCCTGCTGGTTGATAACACCGCCGTCCTGGGCCCAAGTCCCGTGCCAGCCGTCTTCGTAATATTCCTGATAGCGGCACCAACGCAGCCGGATGGCAGCGGTGACGACCGCGCCGAAACGGCCCTGATCCATCGCCTCCTTGATCTTGCGGACGGCGGGATTGTAACGGTTCTGGAACACGCCGGCATAAGACAGCCCCCTGGCCCGGGCCAGATCAATCAGTTCATGGGCCTGTTCGGGGATCAGCGTAATGGGCTTCTCCGAAAGAACCGAACATCCCTGCTCAAGCACGACCTTGGCATGTGCGTAATGATCGCCGCTGGGGGTCAGAACGACGACCACATCCGGGCGCCGTTCGGAAATCATCTCCGTGGCGTCGCTGTAGGCCTCGCACCCGAACGCCGCGGCGATGGCATTGGCCTTGGACACATCCGGATCGCAGCAACCAACGACCTGTAAACCGGTAAACGAACCATGGTCGGTGTGCAAAAACGCATAGTGCCGGGCGACGCGGCCGCAGCCCATCAAGGCAAAGCGAAAAGGCGGTTTCGTCATGACCGGTGGGGTTCCGAGGTCATCGTCAGCCATGAGTTTAGTATGGGCGCGTAATTTTCAAATTCCGATTGGCTTTTGATTTCAATCATGCTGAACGGTTCGTCCACCACATACAGGCCCGTTTTGTGGCCCAGGATATTCCCGTCGCGGATGAAATTCGGATGGGTCACGCAGCCGAGCCCGAACAGGCCGATGTGGGCCTGGTGGTTTTTGAAGCGGCGCGGCATGAAGGCGGGGTCCCCGACATCCGTGAGCACGCCCTTGGCGTCGCTGATCCACAGGCGGCGGCGTTCTTCCTTGGCCGCGACTAGGGAATCCATGCCTTCGGAAAGCAACTCAAGGATCATGTTGTCGATCATGCCGTGCGGGCGGAAAGGATGGGTTTCTTCGAGAATGACCACCAGGTCCCGGACGTCACTGTCGTTTTCAATGTGTTCCAGCATATATCGCAGCACGTCCGAAATGTTGACGTAATCGTCGGACAATGTTTCGGGTCGAAGGAACGGAACCTCCGCCCCCATCCGGCGCGCGGCGTCGGCGGTCGCCTCGTCGTCGGTGGCGACGATTACCTGATTGATGTAGCGGCTGTCCAGGGCATGTCGGATGGTGGTATCCAGCAAGGTCACGCCGCCGGCTTCCTTGGGCGGACCCTTGACCGGAATGAAGGCGACGATATTGGAATCCTCCAACTTACTTTCAGCCAGGTGCGGGGCTTCCCCTTCAAGCGTTTCCAAAATGTGGACAATGTTGTCGGCGCGATCTGGGTCGCGGTCGTGGTGGATGCCGTGCTGGTGATAGATGCTGGCCTCAGGTTCATATACGATCTTGAGGCCGGCGGAGATGACCTGTTTTCCCCAGATGCGGTCTTCGATGTTGGTGGCGTCTTCGTCGAAGGGGAACCGGTCCCACATTTCGCGGCAAAGCGCGCTGTTGGCGTTGTGAAAAAAGCTATCCTTGACCTGCACCTTCCTGTCCAGGCCGAAGGTGATGATAAGGTCCCGTTTGTCCAGCGGCGAGGTGAACGAGAGTGGCTCTTGGCGGCCATAGACACCCGCAATTTCCGGGTCTTCCAGGTTCCGGACAAGATTGCCGAGCCAATGCTCGTTGGCCGGCACGCAATGCCCGGACAGGATCACCAGATATTCCCCACGGGACGCCCGGATGCCGTCGTTAATGGCCTTGCCGGGGGTGAATTTCTCGATTTTCACCAGCGTGAGGGGATATTCCTGGGCCTTGGAAACGGTCTGGTCCGTCGACATGTTGTCGACTAGAATGATCTCGAAATTCCTGTAAACCTGCCGAAAAACGGATTTCAGGCAACTGCTGATCCAGCGCTCTTCGTTTTTCGTTCGGATGATGATCGAAACCAGGGGTTCGATGCTGCCGGGTTGTGTCGGTCCCATGTCCTTAACCGGTTACAAAAACCACTGCTCGTTCGGGTTCGTGTTCGAGAAAGTATTCTATGGCCTTTTCCGCTAGATACAGATCGAATTCGGAATGAATGTCGATACAGGTTTCAAACAGGCCGTTTTCAATCAGATGGACTCTATTGCCGATGCGCCGGCCGTCCCGCCATAATTCGGCCCGGCTGGCGCAGGCCAACCCAGTGTCTTCGCGGAAGATTCTCTGGCGGACCTGGCGGCTGGAATAGTTCCGCATCCAGGGCAGAATTCTTTCCCAGTCCTCGTCGGCGTTTTTGCACCAATAGTTCTTATGGGTGGCGTGGGCGGAAAACGCGCTTTCGATTTTGGGGTTTTCAGCAAGCACGGCGACGGCTTCGGCTATCCACCCCGGGTCGCGAAAAATATCGGTCGCGGTCAGAAAGACGCAGATATCATAACGAAATCCCTTGTGGTCTTCGTAAGTCAACAAGGCCTGCCGCAGGGAGGCTTCCGTCGTGGTCAAGTTCTGGGCCAGTTCGGCAGGGCGCAGGAACGGAACGTCGGCACCGGCCTCGCGGGCCTCGGCGGCAATGTCTTCGTCATCGGTGGAAACGAGCACATCGTCCACCGCCCCGGATAATTGGGCCGCACGAACCGGCCAGGCGACCAGCGGACGCCCCCGCAGAATCCGGATGTTCTTTTTCGGCAGTCCTTTCGAACCACCCCGGGCCGGAATGATGCACACGACCCTGGGGGAATCTAATTTACTTTTCACGACAAGACCTCAAAGGATTCCCGAGCTTAGCATTAAGGCCAAAATCATAAACCAATGTGCAAAACCATGCCTCCGGCACATGCCGCGGAAACCTTTCGCGGCCGGGAAAACAAAAGGACGGACCACATCCTATTTTCAGGAAAAACAATTTTCAAATCCTTAAAGCCCTCCAATAAAGCTCGCACACGCGGGTCCGTTAGTTTTTAAAGCGCTCGTTCAAGGCCTTGGCTATCCTTTCGATAACGCCGACCCAATCATTTCTTGCCTCCTGGCGGAACAGCTTAACCGACGGATACCAGGGGCTGTCGTCACGATCCAGCATCCACCGCCAGTCCGGGGTTTTCATCAGTAGCGCCCATGTGGGGACCCCTAACGCGCCAGCCAACTGGAGCGTAATGTTGGCAATGGAAAAAACCGAGTCCATCGCCGCAATCTGGCTCGCCAGTCCGTCGATATCCCTGAACGGGTCCACATCCGGGTCCCGAAGGATATCGATGCCGTGGTCCCGGCGCAGGTCGTCAAGTTCTTCCTCAACATCGCCATATTGGAGGCTCACGAACGCGCACCGGGGATGGGATAAGATCGCCAGCCAGTCCGCCAGCGGGATGCTACGCCCTGCTCCCATTAATTGTGAACCACCCCGCCAAGAAAGCCCGATAATATGTTTGTCAGGGAACCGTTCCTGATACCGCGCCCTCAGTTCCGCCGTTCGCGCCGAGTCCGCCTTCAGGAACCCGGAACGCGCCGGGAAAGAGGCCAAGTCCTCCCTGAACCAGCCGCAAAAATCGCCCACCGGCATCTGAAAATCGATGTCATCACGGCGGGTTTCCCGCACCGGTGGGGCCGCCCTGGGAACGCACTCGATCCCTGGAAAGGAGCGTTGGTACAAAGGCACCAGCCTGTGGTCGCATTCCAGAGTTACCCGTGCGCCGGTCTCGATCAGGTCCGGGATCATGCCGGCGAACATGATCTCGTCGCCGATCCCCTGCTCGGCCCAGACCAGAATGGATTTCCCGGCAAGGGTGGAACCGTCCCATGGGGCTTGGGGGAATTCCGGTTTGTCCGCGTATTCGTCCAGATACCACCGCAAAGCGTATCCCGTCCATCCTTCCCGGAAACGGCCCGCCATCAAATGGAGGAGACCCAGATTGTAACGAGCTTCGGCATTGCCGGGGTCTATTTCCAGGGCCTTCAGGTGGCTGGCAGCAGCGTCCTCCAGACGCCCCATGTCGGCAAGGGCAACGCCCAGGTTGCTATGTGCCCCGGTATTGTCCTGATCAAGGGACAGCGCTCGTTGATAACTATCCACCGCATCGTCCAGCCGCCCCATCTCCCGGAACGCGGTTCCCAGACTGCTATGGGCTTCGGCCCTCTCGGGGGCTAGGGCCAGCGCCGCACGGCAACTGGCGACGGCGTCTTCATGCCGGTTTTGGCGCCTTAAGGCGTTTGCCAGCCACAGGTGAGCGTTACAAGAATCCGGCCGTACAGCCAGTGCGGCGCGGTAGCTAGCTTCAGCATCCTCATAGAGCATCATTTTCAACAACGCATTGCCGAGGTTGATGTGCGCCTTGAAATAATCCGGCTTGATGGCGAGGGCGGCCCGGAAAGAAGCCACCGCCTCATCGAGCCGTCCCAGTTCCTTGAGCGCCACGCCCAGGTTGCTGTGCGCCTCCAGAAAATCGGGTTTCAACGACAGGGTTTTTTGGTAACTTTCGACGGCGTCTTCCAGACACCCCAGGTCCCTGAACGCATTTCCTAGGTTTCCGTGATAGGCGGCGACATCGGGATTCTCCTGAATGGCCATGGAGAACCATTTGACCGCTTGTTCGCTCCGACCTGCCTTTCGTTCGATCATGCCCAGAAGATGATTGGCGTCGGGGCAGCCGGGGGCAGTTTCAAAAATTTTCCGGCAAAGCGTTTCC
>Ga0315336_1007746_pt1 | contig 10064 bp, 13 predicted proteins | sample ASW5metaG_FD_204512 | JGI IMG/M metagenome (GOLD analysis project Ga0315336, IMG submission 204512) | Ammonia-oxidizing marine archaeal communities from Monterey Bay, California, United States - ASW #5 | ecosystem: Environmental > Aquatic > Marine > Intertidal zone | place: USA: California... | reverse complement strand
ATTTGATGGTCGATGAATTCATAGCGACCCTGTGCGGTGCAATTCGTATCGATCTGATGTGTAGAGACTCAGCATATGAGGCCCGAACCTGAATTTTGGCAATGCGCCGTATGCGTAATATTCTGCCTTTAGAATCATTCCGTCGGAAATCAACGTGTACAAGTTAGAATCGATCGTGAATTTGACTCCTGATATTTCAACATGATATTTCGTGTACGAGCTTTGATACGTCGACACTTCTTCGGTGCTCAGCATCGCGCGCCCAATTGCCAAACGAACACCTTGATCGATAGCGGCATTCGTTTCTAATATCTTCATAAACCAAGCAAGGCACACTGCGACGATCCCTAGCGCCCCCAACGTAACGACGAAATAATTTTCGCCCGACCACGCCAACGCCACCATCCCCGATGCTGCGAGTAGAAAAACCACAGCACTCGAGCCAAAGAACGAATCAGACTGCCAGAGAGTTTGCCAGGGACCGGTTGCAAAGCGTTGGAACAAGCGAACACCTGGCTCGAGGTTTCGAGGGGGTAGTGGTCTCATCTCAACTTCCTCCCAACTTCGATTCTCAGTGAAACCAACATGGGATGCAGCCTATATCCACAAACTCTTTTCTCTACTGGGTCGATATAAATAGCCCGCCCAGTCTGCCCGACAGTGATTTTGAACCAAAGTTTTCTGTCTACCGGCAAACTCACCTCACCGATTTTGAGCCAGTACGTTTTGTAGTGGCCGTATCCGTATGAGACTGGCTCCTCCTGTATAGATGCACTAACAGTGCCTACGACGGATTTCTTTCTCCCCGAAATACTGCGCTTCGCCACGTCTCTTAACTGGATATACCAGTGTCCGGTGACTAAGAGCATCCCGCAGATTAGGAGTCCGACGCCCCACGCGCCGCTAGACACAGCAACAACGAGTCCCAATGGACAGATCACGAAGTACCCATAGTGAGCGATTGGTCCCCATAGTCGATCTCGGTGGTATATAAAACCGTGAACAGTTGGTAACTTGCAGTTATAGATCTCGAGATCAGAAGGTGAGTTCATGTTGGTATACCTGAATCGGAGGCGATGCATCGTTCTATTTCCCGCAAATTGGGAGGCCTGCAATGTCAGACTGCTGGCATGAGCGGGTTTTTCCATCGCCAGCAATAACCACTTTCTAAATGCTGGTCGATGTAAATGCGTGGTCAGCGATGACCAAATCCGACGCAGTATCCCGAATATCTGTTGACGGAAATCAGCAACCGACTAATCGTTCGCTGGATATCTCGTAGTGAGCTCACGATGAACAGGGGTGTTTAATGACCTTTTGGAGAGCCGTTTGAATTCGAAATGATTTCGCATACTCGCCTGCAAGAGAGCAAAAGTACTGAGGCTGCGAATATGATTCCTACTAGAGCTGCAATCCCTACCAAGAAAACGCCTGGATACAGGGAGTCCACTTTCCATTCCTCTAGACCGCCGGGTTGGACTACTGCAATCGATGGATTATCCGGATCAATGTAGACCTTCACCTGATCCCCGATAGCTAAGTCGAACCAAGTTCTCCCATTCGACCAGCGCTGTGAAGATTCGTACGTTGTTGGGCCAACGTTGTATTTGAATTCAACGTAGTTTCCTTCAGAATCATTACGATCAAAGTTTCCGATCTTCTCAATGTCAGATCGTGTGATTCTGCCCGTAGTGGTTGGCCACTTATCTTCTTGGCTATGCGGTCCAAGCGGACTCACAAAGTAGATCCACGGAAATGCAACTATTCCACAGACCAGAAAGACCGCAATCGCGTAGACAGTAAACTGTGTAAACTTTCGGAATTGGAGCCGGACAATTTGGAGTGAACCTTGAGTTTTTAGTAAATTCGGCTCAACCTGTAGGAACTGGTTGTTTCGAGGTTCGGGCTCTTTATTGTTTTCAAAGCCCGGAAGATTGAGATTGGTCACAATGACACCCTCTTGTACTGCCGAAATCGATATTTTTGATCCAGCCTTGGAGAATCGTGATGCCGCCTCCACACATAGGCTGGATAGTTTCGATCCTTGTGACGATTGCGCTAGTTTCCGGTTCACTCTTAATCACATTCAATATTTTTCGACGAAATCTTAGGATTAGTACACGCAATCAATTGCTTCTAATACCGTTGGCGGTAATACAGATACTCCTAGGTACATGGCTGGCGTTTGGAATTAATATTGGAGAGATCTTGAACTGGCCTGAGCATAGGGTGGTGACATTGGAAAGTGGTATCCAGGCTCAAGAATTTTCAAGAATGACGATAATTCGTGGGGAGTGGCTTGGGTCAATCGTTGCAGTTTGTGGCTTGTTAATTCTCCTTATGGTCGTACGCCAGTATTTGAGACCGACGAAGTGACCTGTTCAGGTCTTTTCTGGATTCGCCGCTTGTAAATTCAGAACCCCAATATTGCGAGATGTGAATGCTTTGGCGGTTCGAATCTCAAGCCTCGTCTTTTGGATCTATTCGATGACCAAACCGATCGCCATATACCTTGTCCGTCGAGACCATAGCGATTGAAGGTCTAAACCAGACGTAACGAACCTGGCGTGACTGCCCTAGTTTGTAATCCCTTTTTGAATAGAATCGTCGATCAATTAGCAGATGGAATCTCCGTTGACCATCGATTACTAAAATGTCGATGGTGTTATGCACTCCGATATACCCGGTGTGACTATTGAGAGTGCCGACTGTGGTACCAACTGCCTGTCGATTGAACAGAACGAATAACCACCAGTAAATTCCCTCTTTTGTTGCAACAAAAGCTCCTACCGATGTTCCCGTTAGACCGAATAGTGCGATTAAGTGCACGTACCATCGCTCGGACGAGTAGAAGGCTAGCCAACCTGAACCTACGGCCCAGATTACGCATACGATAGCGATCGAAAACCAAGGCGCTTCGTCCGGGAAGTGTCGACGATATGACTGATCTTTTTTTTTCGCCTGGTGCATCATGCGGCTCGCCCGTTCCCGCTGATCCGGATGAAGGCTCCAGAGACCCCGTCTGACGCCAATTTGAATATGGCCAACAACAATGTGGCAGTGACACTCACGAATCCCGTCAAAAACAACACATGCCACAACTCGGTGATTCGACTACCAATCACTAAGTCTCTGGGTTGCTGACTATCAAATCTCACTCTCTCAGAGTGGGTAATGCAATCTCGTTCGTCATCACCGGTCACTTTGACGAACCCGATCTCCAATTTCTCGATCTCGATATACCGGTAACAAGAATGGACCAAGCGACCGTACAACCCAGAGGTTTCATATACTCTATGAGCTAGGGCGTTGGAGGTGGCGGAGTACGATACGGCCCTCTTGTTAAAATTTTGAATTGATTGCAAATTCGTAAATATCCACCAGGAAATCAATGCTGATATGAATGTCGGTGGCAGCAGCGCGAGTAACACTGAGTATTTACGAATCCAACCAGGTGTGACTGCGGTGGCCGACCAGAACAACATAATTGCTGCCCCAACTCCGATGCCCGACGACAGCAATAATGCAAAAACCGGTCCGGCATACGACCGCTTCAACCCTACGATGACGTTTTTGGGATCGCCAGGATCGTAGGAGACGGGCACTCGTTTCCCTATGTAGAAGAGGCACGTTGACGATTCAAAACCACGCTCTCGATTGAGTGTGATTCCCAATTCTTCAACGTAAACCGTGTCGCAGTTCCCACCTGCAATCGTCCCAGAGGTCAGTGTTGCATTCGCGTTGAATCGTATTCTGGAATCCAGTCCGGATTTGGCAGGCCAGGCTGTGAGTGCACACAGCGCAGCCAGGAGCAAAAAAAGAATGAATCTTTTCTTGAACGATCCTGTCTCAGTAGCAGCTTCCTGTGCCGGCGCCGATTCGGCTCTCATTTCGCGCTTGATCTCGTCGGATCTATTCATCAAGATCAACCTTTGGGAACACCCTTCCGACAAATGTGCTGTAGATCGCAGCACCGGAGACCGTTAGAAATGAACACGCTGTAATAAACAGAACAAGCGCTGGTGAAAAAAGCGATTTACTTCGACCAACAATCAGATCAGCAGGACGGTCTGGATCGAACGCAATCTCAGTGTCACTCGCTTTACAGCTAATCTGTCCTGTCTCTTTAACGGTCGTAATTCCTAGACTGGGAACTTCAACCAGCTTGTAACAGCGTATTTCGTCAACATGATCGTAGACGTCGTGCGTGACGTATTTGTCAAGTACTTGGACTCGTGCTGGTGCTTCAAGGGAGTTGGAGTTGAAATCCCGAGTGCTGAGCCAGTTTTGAAGCGCAACTCTTGAGATGATCAGTAGGAAGAGAACAACAGCGATCAGATAGATCACTTCCCCGATTCGGTACTTATCTGATCCGATATCCAACCAAAGGAACAGCACGAATACGAACAAAATACCTCCGCCGGTCAGTGAGAATATCGGCCACCCGGAATAGGATTTCTTGAGTCCAACGATCGCGTCTCTATGATCATCAGGGTCGAAAGAAACGGTCATGGGTTTGCCTACTAGTGAGTCGCACGACGACTTACTCATATCCCATGTCCGACTTATCCTCGACCCGAATTCGCTAACCCGCATGTACGCGGTGCAAGACTCACTGTTCCACCAAACGTTTGCGCCAGACGCATTGGTAACTGTCCCGGTCGTCATCTCAGATGTGGCATTAAAATGAACTCGATGTTGCAATCCATTAAATCCCAACCACAACAACGCTCCAGCACCCACGGCGAAAATCAGCAAAGCGATGTAGTCACCGCGGATAGTAGAGGAGCCATTTGTGTTTCCATTGCCCATTGGTAGATTACTTCCGACCTAGCTGCCTGATAACACTTCTAGATCAGCAAAGTTGCATCACATCAAATCAGTTGTAACCGCCATCAATAGCCAGATTTTCCATGAACTAGCCAAGTCGATCTGGTTACTCTTGACTATCAATTCCGATGAGGGATCTGAGGAACTAAAAGGAGAGGTAGTTGTCAGGTGAACAGGGCGCGAATCGAGATCAGCTTGGAGTAATCGATATGCTGACATTCCGAGAGCGGGAAATTTTGGGATTCATTTCGTCAGGTCCGTCATACGAACAGATCGGCGAGAAGCTGTCTATCAACAAGTACAGCGTTATGGAGCACGCCTCAAGAATCAGAACGAAATTGGATGCGGCAGTAAATAGGACTGATGATCAACGCTGACTCATCGACTGCTGCTGTCATATCCATCAGTAGTTGACGCGACGCGCGGCAACCTGTCACGTTTGAGACTCCAGACTTGGCACCAGTAGCAACCAACCTATCCGATGGTGGATCTCAACTGTCTGATAGATGCTGCATTGAAGTCAATAGGTCGGCTGTCTCGAACATATACAGCCAGTACTGATCCCGTTTTACATTCCGGCTGTCGCTGACTATGAAATAAATATTCCCTTTCTCGTCGAACGTCATTGACTCAAGTAAAAAATCTTTGCGACTAACGCTTGGGATCAGGAACTCTGACAATCCTTTCTCATCAGCTCGAATGCCGTACCACATGCGTTCATCCAACGAACGATCTTGATTCGTAGTCGAAATAAGATATGCCGCACCATCCGGACCAACATGAGCTTCCCATACCCGTTCCGACTTGAGGTTTATTCGCACCAGTTCCCGCCCATCAAGCCAGAAGATGTTGTTTGGTGCTGAGTCGGTGGAGCAATTATGAGAGGTGAAATGAAGCAGAGTCTTCCCAAGAAAATTAGTCGATATTCTCGGGCGACCACAAGAACTTGGTATCGCATCATCGCTCGGGACCGCAGAAGCAAAATCGCCGATTGTCACTTCGAGTGCGCCATCATTGACGGTGTACAAAGCATCATCCGTAGCCAACAAAAATTCGCTGTCTGAACTGATGGTCCGCCTTGTTCCACAAGCGCGAGAGTTCTCAACAGCGAATAACGCCCGGTCAATATCCCCCCAGTACCTTGGCGAGATATCTTCAAGCCGACCTGATGGACCGATCTCTTCGATACTGAACAGTGAAGGACGCCGGTCGAATCCACAATGTGTCACGAGAATTTCAGAAGTGTTGGGGATACGGTGGAAAAAACCAGTATGCATCCGCCCAGAGTATTCGTGGATTAAACGCCAGCCAGATTCGGGCTGAAATATCGACAACGCCCAATTTGATTCATTGTCGTGTATTCCACCATAGACCCGTCCTTCTCCATCTACTGCTATGCCATAAATGCCATACGATTCAGCGCTGATACTCTCGACATACGCTGGTTTGTATTCGATTCCATCGAGTGAAATTCGAAGATCTGGATCGCCCGATGAAGATGCACAAGCACCCGATGCACTGAGGATTGCGATCGCGGTAAAGACGACTACAAACAGTAATGGGTTCGGCGCGAAGGACCGCATTGATGATGGGGCGAACTTGATATGCACTAGTCGATTTACCCGGTCGATCCCGAGCCATCGATTACCATCCAATTGCTTTTTTTGCATAATGGCGGAACCCTTGTGCCTGTTACTTGTAAAACTTCGATCTACCGGTAATGTATCCGATATTGCGAAGACTGTTTGGTCATTCATGATCAAGTTTGTGGCACTGAAACCTTGTGGCAATGGTCACCTCTGGTAGTGCCATCAGACGCCCTCGGGGCCAAAATGTATCCATGAGGTTGCAACAAGAACTGGTGATTCGTTCATGGAAGCCAAACTTCACTCCTGAAGTATTTGTTGTGTGGATAGCCGAAGTGTTTTAACTGGGGTACGGCACAAAGAATGCGCGGTGCCAATCGAGGCAGTATCCGGACGGCAGTGACAGTTGCGTTCTCGAGAATGATCATGACGGTACGCATATCGGAGTTCAGGTACCTTGGAAGGACGAAGACCAAGCTCAAATCCGTAGATTCTTGAAGAAAGACTCGTCACCGCCGTGTCAAAGACTGGGTGAGCTCATTCGTTACATCGTGGCATTAATTTTCTTGATCTTGTTACTAGCGATGATCGTGCATTTTCGGGTCACCGAGTGTTGGAATGAGAACTGAGGTGACCATTGCTACATTTATTAGAGACCCCACAACCAACCGAATCAATTTAGGAATGACGCCAAGACGATCAGAGAACAAATAGAAGATCGGACGAACGTACATGAAAAGTAAATCGAATGTGATATTTGGTTGGTCTACCGTCTTAGCAGCCTTTTTGCTGATTGTTGGCGGGATATTCGAAGCAACTTTGGCATCCGTATTCGTGGGAATCTGGTTCAGCTTTATGGGGTACATGATTCTGTTCAAGCAGGAATGAGAAGAAAAGTGAAACTGTGAAATATTTAAGCCTAGATCCCCGATCATTAGACATATCTGACAACACTCTTTACTGAAAGGTTTCGATCGAATATCGAGATCGCAATTGGCATAAATGGTCGGACGCAGATCAGGAAAGCTGGGTGCCGACGTTTATCCCTCAACCTGATCTACGAACACTCTAAATCAAAACGTAGAAGTTCTATGGAATTCAAAGAAACTAATGAAATATGGGAGATGGTGAATTCATCTCTCAGATTCGTGTCGGCGATAGCGTTCATTGTTGTCGTGTTTTGGTTAGTTTCTCCAGTTGGAATTATTTATGCATTTCTCTATGCATTAATCACGGCTTCTGTTGTCGGTGCATGGGCAGGATACTCTCAGAACTAACACCAGATTCGAAAAAGCAAAGCACCGAATTGGTCAGGTCGATTGATCAACGGTAAACAAGAATTCAGCCTCACCGGATAAACTGCCGGCATGGCGAATGAACTGACACCGATAGAGTTTCCGGCTTACAGCGTTCGAAGCTGGTCGTTTCTGACGAAAGTTCCTACCAAGAACCACCAACCTCACTTTGAAATGACGAGACATGACAGGTACTGAGCTACCACGCTCAATTGGCGAGTACACGCGAGTAAGTCGGACTGATCCTGTGTGGGATGCGGTTGGAGGTGCTTTCTTACTCCTGATTTCGACTGCACTAATTGTGTCTGGACTGGTGCTTGGAGCGATCGCTCTCAACTCTGGAGAGATTTGGCCAATTGCGGTCATATCCATCGTTCTGCTAGTAGGTGGCATCTTTATGGTGGTCGGTTCTTTCACATCTATCTATGGCCCAAACTTCTGGGTAGAGAAGGTAGACACCTTTGCGGTTCTATTGAGTAAATTGGTGGATCAAGATAATTCAGGAGATTGGGGACCTGTTGACAGGCTTCGGCTCTCGTTTGGATTTGACGCGGGAAACCGGCTTCTTTGGTTCGAAGAAACCTTTTCACATGGAGATTTAAGTTACGAAAAAATGAAGGCTCTTAAAATCGGATACAAAATAAAGATTTCTTATTGGCCTCGCCACGCTTCGGTGGCCCGCATATTCTGGTCGTGAGATCGACCCCCTTAGCTTCGATTTATTTCGAGGAATTCGTAAACGTGGAATGCGGCAAATTGAGTACGGTCTGACACCTCTAAGGTACTTATCACACCCGCAGATGAATAATTCGAGCAGAACAACCTGATAAGGAATTAATCGTTCACTCGTCCTCATAAGGTTCTGACAGAACCCCGCAAGCTCCACCCAACTGCAATCATGAAAACGCCGTCTCGATTTTGAGACGGCGTTTTTGTTTAATTCACAGGTGACAAAAAACGCCCCGACCAAAGTCGAGGCGTTTTCAGATGTTTCAGTTTCGGGAAACTTACTTCTTCTTGCCGGCGTTATCGGCTCCCTTGCCATTGGGGTTGAATCCCTTTTGCAGCCCGGGAGCATCGTCGATGCCATTACCGTTTACACCGCTGGTACCGAGAATCTCTGATTTGTTCTGGCAGCCGTTTGCAAGGCTTCCAGCAACTGTTGGACATTCATCGTTTGCGTCGCCGACGCCATCACCATCGGTGTCTGCGTTTAATGGATTGGTTCCATTCGCAATTTCATCGAGGTCTGACACTCCATCGTTGTCGTCGTCAGTGTCACAAGCGTCACCTTCAGCGTCTCCATCATAGTTTGCCTGAGTTGGGTTAGCGACATTCGGACAATTGTCGTTGTCGTCGTCGACGCCATCACCATCAGAGTCGGTGACGAACTCTGTGGTATTGAGCATGATCGAGGCCTGCGGCGGTACCGGTCCGCTCATGTTGTTCAATGTGAGCAAATCCGGTTTTCCGTCGTTGTTCATGTCGCCAGTCAGAACCCGGTGAGGAACAGCAAGGGCGCTCGTGTTTGCTGGGTCTGGGAAGTTCACCGCAGCGTCAAATGATCCTGCGCCGTCACCCAGCAGCGTTGAAACGTTGTGGTTCCAGGTGTTCGTGTTTACAAGATCCAAGTTACCGTCACCGTTGAGGTCGACAGCTGAAATATTGTTAGCTCCAGAACCTACCGGATAGCTTGTGGCGGTATCAAATGTGCCGTCGCCGTTACCTGGGAAGAACTTGACCGTGTTGTCCCAGACGCTGGCAGTAGCGATGTCGTGCAGACCATCTCCGTCGAAGTCAGTCAGAACGAATTGTCCTACCGCAGAATCAATTGCTCGTGGGGTAAGTCTTGTGAGCACTCCGGCACCGTTGTTTGTGAATACATCGACGTTGCCCACATCCGCGGCGACTACATCGTTGTCACCGTCTCCGTCGAGGTCGGCGATGGAGATGTCAGTTTGGGACCAAGCACTGGTATCGATGTAGTTCGCGGTGACCGTGAAAGAACCGGTTCCGTCGTTGGTAAGGACTGTTGTTTCACCACCGGAACTGCCGCCAACGATATCTAGGTCACCGTCACCATCCAGATCGCCAAGTCCGAGCGCACGTCCGCCCCAAAAACCCCAGACGGGTTCCACGCTAGATGTGAAAGTACCGTCCCCGTTTCCTAGAACTACGGCGATGTTTCGGGAATGGTTGTTGACGGTTACGACATCTAGGTGTCCATCGTTGTTTACGTCGCCGGTTTTGAGACCGTATGTGTCTCGGGCTCCAGCTGGGTGGATTTCAACTTCGCTCATGATTCCACCCGAGCCGTTTCCGAAAAGGAATCGGAGTCGGGTTTGCTGGTGTT
>Ga0315336_1007745_pt1 | contig 10064 bp, 9 predicted proteins | sample ASW5metaG_FD_204512 | JGI IMG/M metagenome (GOLD analysis project Ga0315336, IMG submission 204512) | Ammonia-oxidizing marine archaeal communities from Monterey Bay, California, United States - ASW #5 | ecosystem: Environmental > Aquatic > Marine > Intertidal zone | place: USA: California... | reverse complement strand
GAGCTGTCCGGAGAGCAGCCGAATACAAAACCAGCAGAGGATGCCACTGCACCGGAGGCAATCACGCCCTTAATAAACTGGCGTCTGGAGCTCGGTGTGCGGGCCAGGGAATCGAGGACGTCGGTCTGGCTCTCAACATGCTGAGGCTGAGGCCAGTCAGAAGATAAAATATTGCTATCAGTCATCGAATAGACTCCACTTTAAAGATCGCTACGCTACCTAGATCCTATGAGAAAAAGACGATACAAACAATATAGAATTTCAGTGTACCCGAGAAGCGGCAACCTGTGTGAGCTCAGACACTGTAAAATCCCCACCAAGGTTGTCCAAAAAAACAGATAAGGATGAGGACTGACCTGTCGGAATTTGTAAGGACCAGAACAAAGGATAGCTAATTTATGGCCAAAAGAGAGCGCATTAGCGGGCCCGGCATACCGGAACACACCAACCCATTTTCTGCAGCTGTTAAGATCGGCAACCTGGTGTTCTCAGCCGCTGTGGGTGGAGATGATCCGGACACCCATGAGCTCCCGAGCGACAAAGAAAGTCAGATCAGAAACGCATTTCAAACAGTTCGCAACATGTTGGAGCGGGCCGGTGGCTCGCCGGAAAACATTGCAAAAGTGACTGTCTACGTGGAGGACCGCTCTATCAGACCAATGGTCAACCCGTACTGGATTGAAATGTTCCCCGAGGAAGACGACCGCCCAGTACGACATTTCTTTCCTGCTGATATGCCGGCTGGACGCCACATACAGCTGGAATTCATAGCTGTTCTAGATTGACACTGGAACTCAGACGACACTACGCGGTATTAACTTGGAGTGGTGTATGCGACTGAGGTTGCTCAGCAACTGCATTTATAATCATATCCGGGACTACCGGTGCCCGGTTGAAAAGGTGTCCGCCCAAGGCATCAGATATGGCACACAATAACGCAGCTGCCCCGCAACCCTGCACTGGTTCGCCAATACCCTTAGCCCCCACGGGATTTTGAGGATCGGGCTCTTCTACTGCCGCCCATCCCATCTCTCCTGGTACATCTAGATAAGTTGGGGGTTTTACCTGGTAAAGACCAATATTAGCGGGCAACCCGTTCTGGGAGTCATAGATATGCCGCTCTGTAGCTGCAAGTCCTATACCCATAACGGCTCCGCCCTTGATCTGGGTAGACAAACCCAGGGGGTGAATCACAGTTCCACAATCCGCAACCCCTACATAGTCCAGTATCTCCCAGCGGCCGGTCTCAAGATCTAACTCAATCTCCATAAGCCCCACTGCAAGCGCCGGCACCGTTCCACTCTTCTCGAGGTTATCTTTAGCTACACCAATCAAGCCCGTTCCAGCTAATCCTGCCACCGAGGCCTTCGTCATTTCATTGATGTCATCTGGGGCTTCATAGCCCGAAAATTTTCCACCAAGCTCAATGGCCCGCGTTGCTGCTGCGCCATAGGTCAAGTACTTAGCAGGATCCGATTTCAAAAATACCCTGCCACTACCAATATCATATTCACTGGGATCTCCACCAAAATCCGTAGCAGCGATCTCCTTCAGCTTCCTGAGGGCATCCACAGCCCCTACGTATGCAGAGCGGGTCATCGTGAAAGACGTGTTACTGCCGAATTGTCCCAGACTCCACGGCAAATGCTTGCGGCTGTCACCCCTCTCGACCACACAACTAGACCAATCGCACTTCAAAACTTCTGCTGCCACCCTAGACGTTCCCGAGTGGGAATAAGTCCCCAAATTTCCCACACCAGTATGAATATGAAGCTTTCCATCGGTTGAAATTCTGCAAAGTCCATCAAAACCATTACTGCCCGCTGAATGGTAAGCCTGGCCTACACCGATTCCTGTCACCTTGGAACCATTTCTACGGCCACTGCGAGATTTCTTCTCTTGCCAGTTAAACTCCATCGCACCCTTAACCAGTGCTTCAGAAAGATAAGCACTTGTCACAGAACTCTGTCTAGCACCGTACCGGGAATCGTTTCTCGTGGCATTGATCCGGCGGATCTCGATCTGGTCAAGCCCAAGCTCCCGTGCAGCTTTGTCTAATACCGGTTCTACTGCCATTGCAATCTGGTTTTGACCTGGACCCCGCTGCGGGCCGCGGGGCGGAGTATTGGTTAGAACAGGGATACCCCGAAAACGCATAGACTCTGGGGTGTACACAAGCGAAACAGCATCCGCGGCGGACGTCCAGTCCGTACCTCCCTGGTGCGGCCCGTTCTCTTGAACAATGTACAGGTCCACTGCAACAATACGGCCATCTGTGCGGAAACCAATCTTGATTCTCCCCTGAAAGCCGGGCCTTGCAGAGCCAACAAAATTTTCCTCGTGCCGGCTCACTCGCATCATAACGGGCCGACCAATTTTCTTTGCCATGAGGGCCGGAACCGCCATTAAGGGATAGCCAGCGCCCTTGGAACCAAAGCCGCCTCCACAATATTCCGCAATAAAAACCAAGTCTGCTGGCTCAATACCAATGTACCTGGCAACGTTAGGTACTGGAAAGGCCTGACTCTGGGAGGAACAATATAAGTGGCATTTCCCATTCTCCCAGAACGCCATAGCCGTGCGTGGCTCCATAGAATGGTGGGAGAGACCCTGTGTAACAAAACTTTCCTCTAAAACAAGCGCGGCATTCTCGAATCCAGCCTCCGGGTCCCCATATGACCACTCGGCAGACGGCTGCCCCATAGGAAGCTGGCCTTCCCCAGAAACCACAAAGTCTCGGGCAGCCCACTTAACTTCCTGAAGCTCAACTGCGCGATTTGCTACGTTGCCAGTTGTTAGGGCATTGGGCCCGCCCGGGTAGAGGCTTTCCAAAGGATCCAGCGTGAAAGGCAGGGGCTCTATATCGATCCTGATTCGCTCGATGGCATCCTGAGCAGCGGTTTCAGTTGTAGCAGCCACGGCAAGAATCGGTTCGCCCACAAACTTTGGCTCATTGGTTAAAATTGGATTCTGGGGCTCTGGCTGGGCTGGAACTTCGTCAGCAGTTAGCACCCCCAAAACACCCTCCATCGAAAGTGCTTCGCTCGCATCAATATTTGTGACACGGCCGTGAGGTACGGGGCTCGTCAAAAGTCTTGCAAAAACCATGCCCTCGACACGAAAATCCTCTGCATACTTAGCGCGGCCAGTAACCTTAGCTTTTATGTCTGGGGGAACAAAATTCTTACCGATTAAATCGTATGCCACTGAAGCTCTCCTGACCATTTTGTAGGGCAGCGCCAAAGCGCGAATTGTTAATCAATCCTATGCAAAAGAAATGGGGGGCACAAGTAGTATGGGGTCTATGAGAAAATTCGATCAACCATAGGCAAGCCCCACTTAAACAGTAATCTCCATAGGTGAGTCATGGATCGCGGCAAGCTGCTCTTTGAGTACCAACACATGCTCTTCCCAAAACTTGTTCTCCTCAAACCACGGAAACGCCCGTGGGAACGCAGGATCCTTCCAGCGCCTAGCAATCCAAGCCGCATAATGGATGATTCTCAGGGTACGGAGCGGCTCAATAAGCCGCAACTGCCTGTAGTCGAAATCACAGAACTGTCCATAGCCTTCTAAAAGGTCACCGAGCTGGATGGACATGGCATCTTTGTCGCCTGCCAAAAACAACCACAGATCCTGTATAGCCGGGCCGTTGATACAATCATCAAAATCTACGAAATGAGGTCCATCGGTCCAAAGAACATTCCCACGATGGCAATCCCCATGGATCCGCAGAACTGGATAATTTCCCAGTTCTGCAAAACGCTCAGCAATAGAAAGTAGTAACTGTTCCGCTAAAACCCTATAGCCTTCCAGCAAATGGGCCGGTATCCAATCACTGCCTAACAAATAACGAACTGATTCCTGTCCCATTCGCTCAACGGAAAGCACGCTGCGCTCCTTGAACTTCTGGGTTTCCCCGATCGCGTGGATACGACCCAATGAACGTCCCAGCCACATACGCTCATCAGCCGTGCCCAGCTCCGGCCAACGCCCCCCCTGCCGCGGGAAAATAGCAAACCTATATCCTTCATTTTCATGAAGCGTCTTGCGGCTGACCTTCAAGGGCGCTAGTGCCGGAATTCCCTGATCAGCGAGTTCCGACGAAAAACTATGCTCCTCTTGAATAGCAGCATTAGACCAGCGTCCGAAACGGTAAAATTTGGCGACCAAAAAATTGCCATCTTCGAGTCCAATCTGGTACACCCGATTCTCGTAGCTGTTGAGTGCCAAAATTCGGCCATCACATGGAAACCCCAAGCCTTCGATGGAATCTATAACTACATCAGGGGTCAGGTTGGCATAGGGAATCTCGGTATCCAAAAATTCCATGGTTGTTAGCTGACCTTACAATTGGTTATCAAAAACACTATTTGGTGATGATACTTGAGGTCATAAGCCGCACGCTCTTATTTTTTGTTACAGTTCACTGCGATATGAAAAATTCTGCCACCATTGATTTATTACTGGCCCGGAGATCCGTGATTGCACAAAACCTCATCCCGCCGGGTCCGGATAAAACAGATCTGCAAACAATATTGCAGGCAGGACTCCGGGTGCCTGACCATGGAGTTACGCAGCCTTGGCGCATTCAGGTTATTTCAAAGAAGGGTCAAAAGGCACTAGGTGAATCATTTCTTAAGATCTTTAGGCGTGAGAATCCCGATGCAAACGATGCCCTGCAAAAGCTCGAGCAGGAACGGCCACAAAGGTCGCCAGCATTGCTAGTTGTAACATCCCACCCTAACCCGGATAGATACATTAAAGTGCCACACATCGAACAACTGATGTCGGCTGGTGCTGTCTGCCAAAACCTGTTGATAGCAGCTAATGCATTAGGTTTTAGTGCCCAATGGGTCACCGGCTGGCCGGCCTATCATGTGGAGGTACGCCAAGCCCTAGGGCACTCCCCAGACACAGAAGTTGTGGGATTTATTCACATAGGCACAGCGAAAGAAGCCCCAAAGGAACGGGCGCGCCCCAAAATGGAAAAAATCGTCAGCAAATGGGACGGAACAAACTAGCAGGCAGGGCTCTGGCTAAATCGTTTAAAGCTTGATGCAGGAATCACAATCACGACTGACCAAAACCTGTGGCCTTACTGGCTGTTTTCGATTAGATACGCCTGGGACGCTACCGCGTCCATTGGAGGGACAACTTTGTCCGGGTCCACCCGAATCATTAGATAAGTGATGTGATCATCAATTTTGGTGAACTGGTGCCCCGTTCCTGCAGGGATTACAAAAACATCACCGGGCTCAAGTTCATGGGTAGTGCCGTTTCGGATAGCCGCTGCATTGTTTCCAGGCCCATTTAAAAACTGAACTGCCCTGTAATCGGGAGGACGGCGTTGCTTGTCCACAAGTTCCGGGCCAGTCACATTCGTCCCAGAGCCACTGAGCACAACGTATATTTCAGTCACAAGATCATGCTCGGCAACAGACCGCGGCCCTGGTGCGCTAAGGGGGCCCCTTCTCGCGAGGGCGACCGCTACATTGACTTTACCTATATCAATGTTCCTGACCTGCTGATCGGTCAGCCCCGTATCAATCGCAACCTGCTCATAGGCAACTAATTCCTCAGCTGGGATAAGCTCAGAAAGGCACATAACGCAGCTAGGCGCGGGGCCTGTACCCAGATTCTGGGCTGAGGTTCGTCCCAGCATACATGTAACTAGAGCTAGCGTGATCAAAATACCAGTCACTTTTTTCCGCATAATTTTCCCCTATACATCTTGTGCGCCAAGTAATACCCCTGTTACCTGTACTGCAAGCTAGGAAAAGAAGGTCAGGGCCTTAGCGCTCGGTAAAGAAACGGAATACTCTTATCCATCCGATAATCTATGCCTGAATGTGTACCGGCAAACTCCTCATAGCGGTGCTTAACACCGGCCTTGGTTAGCCGCTTAGATAAAATTCGAGCTCCGAAATGAATCTGATACTGATCCCGCCAACCGCAATCAATAAAGATTCCATGCAGCGTCTTGAGATTCTTGGTATATCGTGTGACGAGATTAACTGGGTCATGCTTTAGCCATCTACGCCAACGTGCTGGAATAATCTCTCCAGTCTCTAAGTTGAATGGCAAGCGAAAGCCGTTTGGTGCTCCGGGGTCTGGGTCATAGGTCGCAGCCATAGCGAGATTCATCAGGGAGTGGACCTCTGCATTAGAGAGCTTTTCTTTTTTCCAAATCGCATTAAGAAAACGTCGGACACGTCCGTCGTCGAAGCCCTCTTCCAGGGACTCTTCTTCCCGCACAACGTTTATCCGACCTTCTTTTCTTTGTCGAAGACGGTGCTTTGCGAATTCGTTTAGGGAGTTGGGCCAGTCACACCGGTATACAAAATCAAAATAGGCATCACCCGAATGGTTAGCGATAGCCCCCCAATAGCGCGAGTACTTCATTCCATGGACCATTGCTCCATAACCACCCGATGATTTTCCAAAACAACCCCGATGATCTCGATCAGCAAGCGTATGAAACTCCCTGTCTACAAACGGAATGAGTTCCTTGGTGAGATAATCGGCATACCGACCTATCGCGCTGGAGTTAACGTACTGGTTACCGCCCAGCGCCGTAAAGCAATCGGGGAAAACGACTAGGCAGGGCCCCATTTTTTTCTCGTGGATCAACCTTGCCACCCGTTCTGGAACATTCTCATCAAAGTTGCGCCAGTTAGTGTGGGATTTGCCCGAACCCGTATAGCCAACCAGATCGAACAGTACGGGGTATCTTCGAGCTCGTCCCGTAGCAACCTTATCGTATTGAGGGGGGAGCCAAACATCCAAAGGCCGAGTAATCGGATCTCCCAAGGGATTGTCAGCCAGCACTTTGGAAGTGTGCTCCAGAGTCAGCAATCTACCCGCAGGCCAATTTGTCCGCTTGAGCACCATAGATTATTCTTCCGGAGAAAAATTTAGTTCAATCTTCAGTCCATTTGGATCTTTCAGAAACAATTGTCGTATGCCTGCCTCCGGCACCAAATCTTCACTAAACTCTATGCCGGCCTCCTTAAAGTGGGTTCGCATCTCCTCAAATCCAGAGGCGTTAAACGCAAGATGATCCACCGGTCCAGTACTAAAAGCCTTTGAGGTCATAGGCAGATTTTTGGCCGATGTGTACTCCTTGTAGCTTTTCCATTCAGCAATGTGAATACATGGAATGCCATCCAGATAAAGCCAGTAACCGGGAAATGACAAAGGGGGACGATACCCGACCTCCATCCCTAGCGAGTCCCGGTAAAAATCTCTCGTCCTGCAAATATCGTCTGCAATGACAAGGCAATGTTCCATTCCGGTTAGAGGAATTGTGCTTACCTCGTATTCAAGACAACCTGAAAATTCAAGGATCTCATGGTGTAATTCATTGCGCTAACCATTTCCCCATCCCAACCAAGCCGGCAGCGCTAAAGAAACGGCCGGCACATAGGTCACAACCATCAAAACACTGAGTAAGACCGCTAGCCACGGTAATGCAGCACGAACCACTTGTTCCATGGTCATGTCGGCAACGCCAGCAGTTACGAATAAATTTAATCCCACTGGAGGCGAGACCAGTCCGATCTCCATATTAAGGACCATAATGACTCCAAGGTGGATCGGATCTATCCCCATCTCGATCGCAATTGGAAATACAATGGGTGTAAGTATCAGGACAACAGAGCTGGGATCCATAAAATTTCCTGCTGCCAAAAGAAGTACGTTCAGCACCAGGAGAAAACCCCAAGGTGGAAGCCCCAGACTGTTCAGCCATTCAGAGGCTGCTTGGGGAATTTGTTCAGTAGTTAGAACAAAAGCAAATAGATAAGCGTTCGCAATAATGAACATGAGCATTGTGCTTATCTTGGCACTCTCGGTCAGTACTTTGGAAACATCTGATAAACCAATGTCCTTGTAGATAAATAGCGCAACAAAAAATGCATAAACGGCTGAGACAGCTGCTGCCTCCGTCGGTGTAAAAATCCCAAGATAGATTCCACCCATGATGATCACAACCAGAAAAAGCCCCCAAATGGCTTCTCGGCCGGCTCGCAACGTTACTCGCCAATTGACGCTTGGCTGACGCGGCATACCCTGTCTGCGAGCAATCACTGATATTGTTGCCATTAATGCTAGAGTCAACAAAATCCCTGGCACCACGCCGGCCATAAATAAATGTCCAATTGACGACTCTGTCACAGCGCCGTATACCACCATAACAATTGACGGCGGGATTAAAATTCCCAACGTTCCTGCATTACAAATCACGCCAGCAGCAAAAGGCTTCGTGTAGCCAGAATTCAGCATGCCGGCAACCATCACACTACCTACTGCCACTACTGTGGCAGGTGAAGAACCTGAGACAGCGGCAAAAAACGCGCATGCCAGAACAGCGGCCATAGCAAGGCCGCCCTGGAAACGACCAACTAACGCGTTGGCAAAATCAATCATTCGTTTTGCAACTCCGCCCGTAGTCATAAAAGTACCGGCAAGAACAAAGAATGGAACGGCCAATAGCGGATAAACCTGCATCGTGTGGAAAAAACGCTGGGCCAAAGACAACAACGACTGATCTGCAAATAACAGCATGGTAGTAATACTTGCAAGGCCTAGTGAAACAGCGACAGGCACACCTATGAGAAGACAGACGAACAATGAAATTAACAAAAATACTGCGCTCACTGAGGTTTCACTCTCTTAGTTTTTTGCTCTTGTCCGATGGCCACGGAGACGGGGGCTCTCTTTAAGGTTTGATCTTTGCCCTCTTGGGCCAGCATACGGCGCATGGCTTGCAGAAATCGGAACGCCAGTAACAAAAAAGCAATGGGCATGATTCCAGTGAGCAACCAACGTGGTAGCGGGATATCACGTGCATTGTTACCAAGGCTGAACAAGCCATCTATGAACATGGTGCCACCATAAACCATGAAACCACAGTAGAGAAGGCACAATCCTGACACAATGATCGCCATCGCACGCCGTACACCGAAGGGCAATCGATTACTGAAAAGATCTACTGCAATATGAGCCCGGGTACGTACGCCGTAAGACATTCCGATGAGAACCAACCAGGCAAAAGCGTAAGTAGTCGCCTCGAGAGACCATACCAACCCGGTTCCAAACACATATCTCAAAATAACCTGAATAAAGGTGATAATCGTCATAAACGCTAGCGCGAGGGCCATAAAACCCTCTTCCAGACGATCAAGAACGGAGTGTAACCGCTTGGCGGTGGAGTTCACGGATTGCTACTGCGTGCAGCTTCGATAAGTTGCGTACCAATATCTCCAGAAAACTGCTCCCATACCGGACGCATTGCATCTTGCCATCCCGTCAACTCTTGATCCGATAAGGTAACAATATTGGTGCGATCAGATGACCCGAGTTTACTTCGGTCTTCCTCGTTAATTGCTGCTGAGCGAGCATTACCCCACTCTGTTACTTCGGCTATGATCTCCTCAAGCCCATCGCGAATATCATCAGGTAACGAGCTCCAAAACTCAGGGTTCACCGCCAACAGGTAACCCAGATATCCGTGGTTCGTCTCCATAAGGTAAGGCTGTACTTCATAAAACTTGGATGAATAGATGTTGGACCAAGTATTTTCCTGGGCATCGACGGCACCAGTCTGCAGCGCTTGATACACTTCTCCAAAGGCCATCTTTTGTGGACTCCCGCCGATTGCCTGCACCTGAGCCTGGATCACATCTGATTCCATAATGCGGAACTTGAGACCATTAGCATCCTCGGGTGTCCGTAGTGCGCGCGGCGCACCAAATTGCTTCATTCCATTATGCCAAAAGGCCAATCCTAGAAAGCCATTGTCCACCAACTCCGTCAGCAGAGTTCTACCCGTCGGGCTCGACTGGAAGCGTTCCACAGATTCCAGATCTGAAAAAAGAAATGGTAGATCAAAAACCTGAAACTTTTCGGTTAAGCGGTCAAATTTGGACAGCGACACCGCAATCATCTGAATCTCCCCAAAGGCCAGCGCCTCCAGCGAGTCGTCATCATTCATTAACTGACTGGATGGGTACACCTCTACATCCACTCGTCCGGGAAAGCGAGCCTCAGCAAGATCCTCG
>Ga0315336_1007744_pt1 | contig 10066 bp, 6 predicted proteins | sample ASW5metaG_FD_204512 | JGI IMG/M metagenome (GOLD analysis project Ga0315336, IMG submission 204512) | Ammonia-oxidizing marine archaeal communities from Monterey Bay, California, United States - ASW #5 | ecosystem: Environmental > Aquatic > Marine > Intertidal zone | place: USA: California... | reverse complement strand
AACTGGACATCGAGCATCAGGGAGATCCACGTGAACGGGATCCACATCGCGGCGTAGCCGGTCGTGAACGCCCACTGCACGTTCTCCCCGCTCAAGCCACGTAGCACGTGCTGGTTTCCGGTGACGTAAAGCGGATCGTCGATGTTGACGAATTCGAAGCTTTGCACCTGCCAGTAGACAACCAGCGTCATCGTGACCAGGGAAGTCATGATCAGAAAGATATTACGCATCGATCTCTGGGACATGCACCGATCCAGTCCCTACTCAATGGTCAGACGCATCGCTCTACGCTGTTCTGTGCAGCGCCTCGAACGCTGATCCCAATCGGCAGGGAAGGTGTCGACCGCTTCTCCCTCAGCCGGAAAGATCGAGCACATACGCGCCCAACATGCCGAGGCAACCGATGACGAACAGGTAATACAACGTCGGCAAGAACGTTTTCCGCAGCGTGGCCCCCTCACGTCCGAGCAGACCGACTGTGGCAGAGGCAGCGACGACGTTGTGGATGGCGATCATATTGCCTGCCGCTGCGCCAACCGCCTGCAGCGCCACCACCAGCGGACTGGAAACAGCGATCCTTTGGGCCACGCCGAATTGGAATTCCGAGAACATCAAGTTACTGACTGTGTTGCTGCCGGCAATAAACGCACCCAACGCTCCGATGGCGCCGCCAAAGGCGGGCCAGACAGAGCCCACGTTCTGCGCGACCCAGGCAGCCATCGCAATGGGCATGCTCTCCAGACCCGCCCCGTTGGTGCCGGAATTGATATAAACGCGCACCATCGGCACGGTAAAGATCAGTACAAAGCCCGCACCCAACAGCACCTTGCAAGAGTTGCTCACGGCAAGCTGCAACTGCGGGCGGGTCATCCGGTGCAGAAAATAGGTGATCAAGACGACCACCAACAGGGCGAAGGCCGGTAAGTACAAGGGGGTGGTCTTCGCGGTGATCTCTGTGCCCAGGACATTGGCCCACTCGATGGTCACCCACTTACTCTTTAGGGCAGCCCCAAAAGGAAGCTGCCTCAACCGCGTCGAGAGCAAGACCACGGCGACCAAACCGTAGGGAGCCCACGCCAGCCAGGTGGGCATGCGGGAAGGTTCGTCGGCGTTATCGGACTCAATTTTTAGGGATCCGATCCAATCTTGTGGCCAATCGGCCTGGGGGCGAAATTCCCAGCTGTTCTTGGGTAGCAGAAATCCCCGCCGCGCCGCGAACGTCACGACCGCCAATCCCGCCATTGATCCCAATAGCGTGGGAAACTCCGGGCCGAGCCAGATTGCGGTCACCACATACGGGACCGTGAACGCCAATCCGCCGAAGAGAGTGAACGGCAGAACCGCCAGCCCTTCGGTCCAAGAGCGATTCGTGCCGAAGAACCGCGTCATCATCATCACCATCAAGGTGGGCATTAAGGTTCCCGCAATGCCGTGCAGCAGCGATGCACGAACCGTGACGTCCTGCAGGAACTGGTCTTTGGTGACGCCAAGTTGCAGGAAATGTTCGCTGGTGAAATCGAGGCCACCAGCAACGCCAACTAAAACCGGAGTTCCCGCGGCACCGAATGTGACCGCCGTACTTTGGATCATCATCCCGATCATGACGGCACACGCCGCGGGAAAGCCGAGCGCCACCATCAACGGTGCCGCGATGGCCGCGGGCGTTCCGAAACCGGCCGCCCCCTCGATGAACGAACCGAACAGCCACGCTACGATGACCAGTTGCACGCGCGGGTCATCGCTGACGCCGTGAAAACTACGGCGAATCACCGTGACGGCGCCGGACTGTTCCAATGTATTCAGCAATAAGATCGCGCCGAAAATAATGAACAGGATATTGAACGTGATGAACAACCCCTCGATCGAAGAGGCAACCACCTGCACGACTTCCACCTGCCACGCCGACAGCGCGATCACTACGGCGGCGACATAGACGAGCGGCATCGCCCATTTGGCCGGCACACGGAAACCGACCAGCAAAACCGCACCCATGAGAATTGGTGTCAGCGAAAGCAATGCCTGTACGCCCGGACTCATCTGTGCTGCTCTCCTGATTGTGACTCGCTCTGTTCCATCCGCGGCGAATGCCAACGATTCTGCCCGGCGTCTGCTTCAACTCGCCAGGCATCCTGCCCGTGGTTGTCCGGGCCAGTAACGACTAAGTCATTGTAAAAGGGGGGAAATCGGACGCAACGCAACGCGCCACAATTCATTGCAGCGCTCGTGACCCGATGAAGAACCGCTTGAACGAGAAGTGGTCCCGCCGTTTAAGCGTGATCCAATCCCCAGACGAACATTCGCTCGCAGAGGGCTGCCGGAACACGCCGGGGATCGACTACGTAGATCATCTCGTGGCCGAAACCTTTCGAACTCTCCAACGGCCTGGAGGAAAACTTCATTGATTCCGCCCAGGCAAACAGATCGGGTCGTGTGTGATAGGCGAGCAAGGGGATTGCCTCCGGCGACTCTTGCGCCTGGAGTACATGTCCCGCAAGCGCACAGAGGTCATCCAGCTGGCCCGCATACTCGACGATTCCCCGTTTGTTCAACGCGCAACCGTGCGCCAGATAAGCCGAGACTTTCGATTCGCGCACGGCAACCCAAACAGGAACTTTCGGCAGCGAGAATAGCGCTCGATATTCGTCACGCGTGCGCGCGAAGCGGATCGGCTCTTGCTCGTGCAGCGCCGTCACACCTTCGAGATGCTCATCCCCGGCATAGGGAACGATGCGGCAGTCAGCGGCTGCTTGCAGCCAGTTCGGCCCGGCTATTATTTCCACAACGTGGCCGCGCGGAAGCACGGTTTCCCAGCCAAGCTTGCGATAAAAATCGGGCACGCCGGTCCAAAGCAAGCCGATGTCGTACTGCTCCTCATGCAACGTCTGCTGCAAGTCGCGCATGAGAGCGGCCGCGTGACCTCGTCGGCGAAAACCGGAATCGGTTGCGACTCCGATAATGACTCCAATCTTCAGTCGACTACCGTCCGCAATCAGCTCGCGCTCCCACAACGCGGCGTGGCTGACGATGCGACCCTCTTCAACAATCACACGGCAGTTGGAATGATTGACAACGGAAAAGGGCAACGGAAAATCGTCCAAGAAATTCTGGTCGGTGATGCCGCGGGAACGACGAAAGACGTCGTTCAACAAGTCACGCAACGGCAGCCGGTCCTCGTCTTGCATCGGCCGTGGTGTGGGCAGGTCGGTCGTCATAATTCCCTACGTCACTCACCCGTCTTGCGTTTCAATTGTCCCGTTGTAGTTCCAACAACTCCCGATAGATTTCCGGCGTACGACGATTAAGAATGTCACCGGTGCCCACTTCGTCATCCAATACAATGCGGCCGAAAACCAACTCATCCCCTTTGCCGCTGTCGCGCGCGATGATCTTACCGGTGGGGTCGATGATGAGGCTTTGGTTCGGCTTGACGTACACCACGTAAACGCTGTTTTCCCAGGCCCGTGTTCTCAAGAGAGCCTCGTTACGTTCTCCATCAGTCCCAAAGGCGGGAACCAGCAACACCTGTGCCCCTTTGAGAGCGAGAATACGGGGCACTTCAGGAAAGCGGCGGTCGTAGCAGATCAACGCTCCCAGGGTGCCAATATCGGTCTGAGTCACCGGAAACTTATCCCCAAAGGTGTTGTACGGCTCCCCCTTGGTATGCGTCTTTGAGTAATGCAGAACGAGCTTGCCTGCGGGTGAAAAGACAACGACCGAATTAAACATCTGATCGCCGCGGCGTTCCGAGAACCCGACGGATAGATAAATCTTCAGTTGCTCGGCGAGCTCCCGAACGCGGTTGATCCACGGACCGTCAATTGGTTCGCCGTTCGCGAAGTACTTTTCCCGGGTGAACTCTGGGTTGAGCTTCGGGTTGCCGGTGTAGCCGTCCAGAAAACCTTCCCCGGTGACAACAAGTTGGGCGCCCTGGCTGGCCGCTTCGCGGGCGTAACGCTCGATCAAGCCGAAATTGTGCTCCTTGTCCCACCGCTTCGGCATCACGCGCATGCCGGCGACCAGAAAGCTGGGAGCTTCGCCCTCTTCGGCACTCACAACAGTCGCCGGGGCAATCAGTACCGCAAGAGCAGCCGCACAGCAGAGCCTTCTGCCTGTTGGCCAAAGGACTGAATGTGCTCGCGCGGGTGCCACTGGTCGCTTGCTCGTACACTTGCCGACCAGTGCCGCCACACTGGCGGACGAGCCGCCAGTGCCACCCAACGCCGTTGGTTGGCTGTAGAACATCTTTTCGTCTCCAGCTTCGTTGTAGGCAGAATTCTCAGCAAGCGGTTGCAAGCCGGTGCGTGACGAAGTTCCCGGCATGACATTCGTCAGCCCGCAAAACAGAGCACCTGGCCGTCGCTCAGCGTGACAATCACCCGTCCCTCGCGATCGAGTGCGATCCCCCACCTTCCGGGGGCCGCCGGAAGTGGCCGGCTCCACAACGTTTTACCGCTATCGAGATCGAGGGCCACAAGTCCCGGTTCCGGCGTGCCGTTGCGTTTCTTACTGCGGAGTTGCCCGGCGAGAACAGCCGCATTGCTGCCAAGGGCCACACCCGCCGTCTTCGCAAAGCGGGCATCTTTCCATACCAATTCGGACCGGCCCCCTTGCCCTCCTTCGTCATGGATCAACATTGTTAGCCTCGCGGTTCCCCGAAAGACGCGCTCGCTCGAGGGAACTTGCAGTATGTAACTCGAATTGTATCGCGACCGCGCATTCGGCGGAGCGTATAGAATACTGCCCCCCACACGGACGTTGTTCTCGACAAGGAACAGCTCGCTGCCGCGCGGCGACCGCTGACGTTTCCAGTGGTCGTCGAGCGTTTCATCGGGACGCTGGTCGAGCTGATTGAGACATTCTCCGGTTTCAATGTCGTAAATAGCTGGCGAGATGACGTTGCCGCCGGCGAGGTAGAGCTTTCCATCGTTAATCAGCAGATGTCCCTGCACGCTGACCCCGACCACTTCATCGCCGGCAAGTAGATTCCCCGACGTATTGTTCTGCCACTTGATCTTGCCGGTCTCCGCATCGAGCGCATAGAGATGCGTGCCGTCATGGCTGGCGATGCCGGCTGCCGCGTAGGCGACCCCCTCTTCGACCAGCACACCACTCGCCACCGGCCAGGTGGAGGAGAGTTGTCCGTAAACCGGAATCTTCCGCTCGGCCGGTGCTGCCCGAAATCGCCACAGTCGCCGACCGGAACTTGCTTCCAAAGCGTAGACCCACCCATCTCCGGATCCGACGTAGACTCGGCCCTGGGCAACAGTCGGCGGAAACCGGACCGGACCGCCCGTATAGGCCTTCCAGCAACTCTCACCGCTGGCTGCGTCGACCGCGTGCACGATCCCGTCCAAGCCGCTAAAGAAGACCAATCCCCCCGCAGTGACCGGAGCGGTTAACGGCACGTCCGGCGTCGATTCAATCTGCCAGCTTGGCTCGATCGTTTCCGGCACGGTGACGGAAGATGCCGCCGAACACGTATTGTCCGCGCGGTAGGTCGGCCAGTCCGCGGCGGTTATAGAAAACTCATCGAGCGCCTTGGCAGAGTCGTGTACGACTTCCAGCCGCTCGGCATTGTCGGCCTGCGAAGTGAAATCGAAATCCCCCGCCGGAGCCAAGCTGATCACCCCGACGAGGGAATGGTTGCAGTCGCACATCCAGGGACCCCAATAGAGCGATCCGTTGGCGACGACAACGCCATCCTGGCAAGCGGGCCGCATCGCCGGAATACGTTGGGGTGTGTCTGCGGAAACGTCGAGCCGCATCGTCCCCGTGTGCCGGTAGCCGCGCGTAAAAATGCTGTCCACCGTTCCGGTTGCCCGAGTGCAGTTTCCACGAAAACAATTTAGGTCGGCCAGCACGTAACCGGAGCGGTAGTCGAATTTCTTACTGGTGCTGTTGCGGCCCATGGCATACAACGCGTCCTCGCGCAGCACAAGCTGCATGTTGCCGTCCGCATGGGTCCACAACAGACGGCCATCCTCAGCGGCAACGGCGACCAGCTTCGCCCGCTGAGGACCGGCCAGCAGCACGACGTCCCGGTTGCACTTCACGTAGCTGCTGGTGGCGTATCCCACACGCGCATCCTGGGCACGTTCGTGCGGACCGATTGCGCTCAACAATTCCGCGTCGTCCTGCTTCCAAAGCGTGTCCCCGGTCGCGGCATCGACGGCGGCCAGAAACTTCTGATCGCTGTAGATGAAAATCCGGCCGGCGCTCATACAAACAGCGCGACTGTCAATGGGATCCTGCTCGCGGTGACTCCAGAGTATTTCGCGCGTTTTGAGATTCATCGCCAACAGCGTGCGCCCGTAGCCCCAAGAACCCTGCGACGGACCGTATTTCTCGCGGACGGTGGCCCAGGGCCAGCCTGCCTGGTCCCGCGTACCGCGCTGTGGCGCGTGCAGTTTTTCCCGCTCTCCCACCAGCGCGAAGAGCGTCCCGTTTTGCAAGGTCATCCATTTCCAAACCGGCCCGTCGGCGAGCCCTTCCGGCACGACAATTTCGTCCACCAGGTCCCCGGTCGCGGCGTTAATCAATTTGCACGATTCGTTGTCGGCCAGATAAAGCGTCTCGGGAGTCGCCACGATTGTGTTGCGGTGGAGCATGAAGCCGGGCGTGAGGTCACGTTCCCACAGCTTTTCCCCGTTGAACCCGTTCGTCGCCATCAGCTTGCCGACCATTGGCCACTCGCGACGCTTGAAAGCCAAATGGCCGAACGCCTTAAAAATGCGGCCGCCGGAAGAGACGGTGACTTGCGGCATCGGGCCGTACCAGGGCGTCGCCAGGAATTTTGTGAGGTACGGCGCCCGTGCGAAGGCATCTTGCGACTGCGGATTGTTATCGGCCCCGTGGTAAGGATGCGTCCATTCGCCGATACCCCGGGGAACCGGCTTGAATAAGACGACGGAACCGGCAACCAATTTGCCGCGCGGCTGGAGGACACGCATCAATTCTGTATGGGAAAAACCACCGGCTTCCTCAGTAGCACCGAACAGCACCACGGCGTCCGCCAGATTATCGGCCAGAGAGACCCGGGAACGGTTCCCCTGGTCGACAAAGACCCGCGTCCCCAATAGCTGAGCTTCGTCGAGCAGTTCTCGTGTCTGCCGGACGTCTTCTGCTTCCGGCGATTGCACGTACAGCATCAGTCCGCTGTTCTGGGCGAGCCAGAGGGCCGTCTCACCGCTCCCTTCCCCCAGCAACACGCAGAGGCCACGCTCGACGCCGATCTGCTTCAAAAGATCATCCGTGCCCTGCGGATCGGCTTCTGCAGCCGGGACCGGCGCCCCAGCGGCGAACATCAGTAAAGGGAAGAGTGCCGTAGCGGCGAAGAAGTACCGTCGAAAGAATTGCCACCACATCGCTTTCACCTCGTTTCTCCGAACCATGCGAGCGTGCGCCGAGCCGGTTTCTCTATTCTAGAATACACGATCGTCCGGCGTCGTGCCTCTCTGCGTTCCGGCGGCAGGCAGCATTCCCGGTGCGCCGCTAAGAGCAAATCGCTCCTGCGGTCGCTTTGCTTTTGCCTTTTCCGATTCAACTCCGCAGAATGGAAGCATCATGCTTCGACTTCGCGTTCTCATTGTCTTTACCTCGCTCGCCTGTTGTGCGCCGCTTGCCTCTGCCGGTGACGACGCGATACCCCGGCAGCGTACCGGCGGCGAACAACGGTCCATCAAGTTCGACACGGGAACTCTTCGAGGAAGCTTTCGTTTCGGCCACGGCAAGTTTCCCGGCATCGGCCGCTGCCAATTTTTGCCGGCGGACGTCCCCCTGACGAACGATACCCCGCCGAACTCGCTCTTGATGCCGGAATGGATTCTGACACCCAAAGGCCCCCGCGACGGCATCCTGTGGGAACTAGCGCGCGAGCACGACGCAACGCCGATTCCCGGCGGCGCCCGAATGCAGTTTCCCGATCGTCTCCATGCCCGGCGGGGCCTCCGCTGCCGCTTGGACTACCGGATTCTGGACGATCTGATTCATCTGCACGGAGAGCTGGAAGCGACTCGCCACTACAAGAACTTGGAACTGATGTTCGCGTCGTATCTGCCCGACCGCTTCAACGCGACATACGTGCTGGCGAAGGGCGATGACGGCGAGAAATGGCGGCGAGTTCCTCGTGGAGAACCGTGGAAGAGTTCCTACTTGATCGCATCATCCCCCGAGACACGGACCTGGCGACGTGACGGACGCATCTCCGACGTTACCGAACTGGACTGGAATCAGGTCTTCTTTCCACCGTGGAGCTACACGAAACCGATATTGGTTGCCCTGGAGGAAACGACCGGCGTGGCTGTCATTCATTACGTCGACGGCAACGGCACCGCACTCATAGGGCAACGTCACGACCACGACACGGCGCACGACTTCACTTGGGGCTGGCCATCGCTCGAACCGGGACAAAAAGTCGAGGCGCGGGCCGCCGTCTGGGTCACCCAGCTCTCGGGAAGCCACGATAAGCGTATGCAGCAAGTTGTCGACAAGTACGAAACGTTGCGGCGTCTATGGGAGAAGTGAGCGGCGGTATCTGTCGCGCTTCGCAGCCGACGTCCCGCTTGCATTGTCTTTTCTCGCCCTCTCCGCGTATCGTGTCTGATCTTGGCAGGTGACAACCAGACACCATGAAACGCCGGTAACGAGCCCTCCGCAGGCACGCGAACCGGAGTCGAACAGCCAGCCTATTCAATCACACTACCACCTGCCGCGTAACGTTTTCGTTCGGAAGCGATCCGGGAACAGAGCATCATGAAAATCGTCGGGATTCGTCACCGGTCGGTGCCAATCGCCTCGGCCATCCGCAACGCCTACATTGATTTCTCCAAGATGACCGTCTCCGCCGTGGCGATCATCACGGACGTCGAGCGCGATGGAAAGCCGGTGATTGGTTATGGATTCAATTCCAACGGCCGCTATGCACAAAGTGGGATCCTCGAAGAGCGGGTCATCCCCCGGCTGATGAGCGCCGAAGAATCGGAGCTGCTCAGCGACGACGGGTCGAATTTCGATCCGTTCAAGGCGTGGGACGTGATGATGACCAACGAAAAACCGGGCGGTCACGGGGAACGTTCGGTCGCCGTGGGAACCATCGACATGGCCCTCTGGGACGTGGTGGCCAAGATCGAAGGGAAACCTTTGTATCGCCTGCTGGCGGATCGCTATCACGACGGCCAGGCCGATTCAGAAGTTTGGGTCTATGCCGCCGGTGGTTACTACTACCCCGGCAAAGACGACGCACAACTCAAGACCGAACTGAAGAGCTACCTCGACCTCGGATACGCAACTGTGAAGATGAAGGTGGGCGGAGTGGACCTCGCCGAGGATCTTCGCCGCATCGAGGCGGCTTTAGAAGTCGTGGGAGATGGCGCGGCGTTGGCAGTCGACGCCAACGGCCGTTTGGAGCGGGTCGATGCGCTCCGCTTCGCTGAGGCGATTGCGCCGTACGGATTGAAATGGTACGAGGAACCGGGTGAACCGCTCGATTATCAATTACTGGCCGAAGTCGCCGCGGCAACAACGACACCGATTGCTACCGGAGAGAATCTCTTCTCGCTGCCCGACGCACGCAACCTCATCCGCTATGGTGGGCTCGATCCCGAGCGTGACGTTCTGCAGATCGACCCGGTCCTCAGTTACGGCTTGGTCGAGTATCTGAGAATCCTCGACATGCTCGACAAGCATGGCTGGTCGCGGAGGCGCTGTGTTCCTCATGGGGGACATCAGTTCGCGTTGCAAATTGTCGCCGGACTGGGCGGGGGGGGCAACGAATCGTACCCCGGCATCTTTCAGCCGTTCGGCGGGTTCGCCGACAACACACCGGTGGAAGAAGGTTTGGTCAGTATCCCCGACGCACCTGGGATCGGCATCGAGCTCAAGGACGAATTGATGAAGGTCTATCGGTCTTTGGTGGAGGACGCGAAGTAAGCCGTCTCCTTCCGAGTCGTAGCCGCGATCGAACACGCGAAGGTTGCAATATCCGTTCTGCACGCAACCAACCGGTGGCTCGGTTGAGCGTAGCGTCACCCCCGATCTCACGTTATTCTGGCTTTAGGAAGGCTGTTGA
>Ga0315336_1007743_pt1 | contig 10068 bp, 7 predicted proteins | sample ASW5metaG_FD_204512 | JGI IMG/M metagenome (GOLD analysis project Ga0315336, IMG submission 204512) | Ammonia-oxidizing marine archaeal communities from Monterey Bay, California, United States - ASW #5 | ecosystem: Environmental > Aquatic > Marine > Intertidal zone | place: USA: California... | reverse complement strand
AAAAAAATCAACCGCCACAGGCCGGGACCGAGGCTGAGCCGATCGGTTGAACGAAAGCCGCACCGGAACCCGGGCTGGAGGGCGAAGCTTCAGCTGAGCCGATCGGTTGAACAAAAGCTCACCAGGCCTAATGCGGTGCTATCGCTTCGTCTCTACCGAGTCGATTTCCATGGCCCCCGGCTCAGCTGAAGCTTCGCCCTCCAGTCTGATGACATTGAAAACCTTGCAAAAAATCAACCGCCACAGGCCGGGACCGAGGCTGAGCCGATCGGTTGAACAAAAGCTCACCAGGCCTAATGCGGTGCTATCGCTTCGTCTCTACCTACGTGGATTTCCGTAGCCCCCGGCTCAGCTGAAGCTTCGCCCTCCAGGCGGCATTCACGAATGCGGATTTCTCAGTGTCCGCTTCGCAGATCATCGAGCAGGAATTTCGCGGATTCACCCAGGGCGCTTGCGCCACTGAGCACGACGACATTCTGCAGGCATCGAATCGCGAGTTCCCGATTTCCTTCGGCGGAGAAGAGCGTGCCGAGTTCGTAAAGCAATCCGGACGACTCAGACGGGTCGGCGGTCCTCAACCGGTTGAGGAGCAGGCGGCACGCGTACGGGGAATACCCAAGCTGATTCAACGACCTGCTTCCTTTCACGATCCCGGGCAACGGAAGCCGGTCAAACATTCCGTGCTCGGAGACCGATGACATGATCAGAGATGCGCACTGTGCGGGATGACGATCCGCATCCAACGCATGGATCCAGGCGGCGACTTCGTCCACATCCTCCATCGTCCCGGGCTCCTTGAGAAAAACCATCTGACGCATCGCGGGATCATTGGGGACCGAATCGGGAACCGAATCGCTTCGAACGATTTCGGCCGCGGATCGCCGCAACCGGAGTTGCCACCGCAGCGCTCCCCAGTCCCGCCGGGCGGACCGCAACACGGAAAGGGCGCCGAACAGGACGTACCCGAATAAAAATCCGCCAAGGTGCGCGCCATATGCCACCCCGGTTGCCTGCGGATTGCCGCCGAGCGCCTCCTGCAGCACCAACTGAAGGAAGAACCACAATCCCAGGACGAAAGCGGCATGCAGGCGTACCATGCCGACGGGACGAAACTCGAAAAGAAGAACAACGCACCCAACCCGCAAAGCCGGGAATACCGCCAGGCAGGCACCCAAAATTCCGGCGATGGCCCCGGATGCGCCCACCGCCGGCACATCCCGAAACACCTCGGGTGTGAGCACCCCGTGCGCAGCCAATGCGACGGCGCCCGCAACGAAATAGAAGCCGATGAAGGCCGGGCGACCGATTCGATCCTCCAGGGGGCGGCCGAACAGCCAGAGCATATACATGTTTCCGATTACGTGCAGCCATCCGGCGTGCAGAAGCGTCGAGGTGACAAGAGACACCGGTCTGAAATCTTCCGGAGTGAACCCGAACCGGTACATCGTAACGAACCGCCCTTCCGGCGACATCAACTGGAGAGCCAGGAAAACCAGCGTGGTAAAACCGATCACCCCCCACGTCACCAGCGGCAACCGTCGGTACTCATATTCGATGTGGTAAGGAAATAGCATTCGTTGTCATTCCCCGCCGACACGCCGGATCCGTTCCGGTTTCAATGCCGGCTCTTCGTGCACCGGCCCCGCGTCCTCGAACCGCTCTTCACCTACCACTCCGCCGCAGCGTTCCAGCCCTTCGTAAATCTCATTCACGACCGCAACCGGACTGGTCACGGTGTCGGTGAGGGCGGCCACGGAGTACAGATCCCGCGAGGCGACCCGATCGGTGGCGTAAAACTCGATGAGTCGATCCAGGTTCGCGTCTTCGTTCTCAGCAGCCAGCAAAGCTTGTTCGTAGTGCGAACGGGCAGCATCCGGATCTTTCAAAATGGATTCACTCAATTGGGCCAGGTAGAAATGAGCAACCCCGGCGGCATGCATGTCGCCCTCTTCCGCCTCGAGAATACTTTGGTAAAGCTTCTCGGCCTCGCCCGGACGATTCGTCTTTTCGAGCAGGCGCCCAATGCCCAATTCAACCTGCAGGCGATGCCCGGAGTCCGGGTACTTGTGATTGTAGGCCGCGCAGGCGGACATTGCCTTTTCATAGTAATCCTCGGCGCGATGAGAATCGCGGCGGCCCGAGAACAGGTCTCCTGCGTGGCTCAATCGAAAGGCGCGCTTCAACAGCGGGGCCTGAAGGGTCGCATCCTCGAGCCAGTCGGGCAGATCGGGGGTCTTCGGCTTGAACGCATTCGGCATGAAAAACAAGGTGACGCCTGCGACAAGCAGAAACAGCACCACCCCCACCGCCCAGGGACGGCGCAAAACCGTCCGAAAGAACGAACCGGTAGCGGATACCTGCGGCGGGAGCTTCCGCGCCCAACGGGGCCGGCACTTGTCGCAGCGTACGTCCCCCAGAGTTGGAACGATGCATTCGCGGCATACGGGGCGCCGGCAGCGGCCGCAGATTCCGGTCGCGTCCGAGTCACGGTGCATGGCACAGGGCGGCGGACCGATTGCCCAGTCCCCCGCCTGCTGATCGAGCTCAAGATACAGGCGCTCCATTACCAACGTGTCATGCGGTTCAGGAGACCTCGACGGCGAACCGCGCAAACGGCGGTGCGCGCTTCGGGAGCGGACGCAAACGTATTCAGGGTCTGCCCCGGCTGAACCGTTTCGATGAAATAGACGTTCTTGTTGTCAAAAACGAACGCGCCGATGGCGGTAGAATGTTTATGTCGCCACAGCATCGACCCGTCCGATGGATCGCAAGCATACAGCACGGACGTGTCACCGCTTCCGAAAATTGCCCCAAGATTGGAGGACGCCGAGACAAAGCACCTTCCGTCAAATCCGAACACTTCGCCACCGATGATCTTTTGAGCCCATCGGACCTTGCCGGTGCGCAGATCGTACGCAACCAGGCGGGGCGGCCCTTCGAATGCAGGAGCGAGATCTTCGTCTTCGTCAAAACCGAATACCTCCTCCAGCATTTGCTTCTCGGCGGTGTCGGGAAGAACGTCCAGGGGATTCGCCGATTCCCCACGGGACGATCCGTCCTCGTGCCACCCCTCGACCTCGGCATAGATTACCTTTCGGCCGGGGGTAAGACTCGTTACCCAGTCCTGTCCCGTGGAAGTCCACCGAAGACTTCCGGTTCGAAGATCAACGCACTCCAGGGCTCCGCCCTCTATTCCCGCGAGGATCTCGGCTCGGGTGCACTCTATGGCCTCCGGCGCGCCGGACCACGCATGCGACCAACGTTCCTCCCCTTCCCGGTCAAACCCGTAAGCGCCGCGGGCGGTGGCCGCGATGACCTGGTCATCGACCCACCACAGGTCGAGAACGTCGGAAGTCTCGATCCGGATCCCCCAGTCCTGATCTCCCGTGGCGAGATCCAGCGCATCCAATTGGAAGACGGCAGGCTTCGTCGTTTCGTACCCGCACTCTTCACACTCGAAATACGAGTCCGCCGGTTCATCACGATGCGCAGAACAGCGAACAAACTCCGATTCCGCGAATTCGTGCGACAGGGCGAAAGCAAACGCATCCGAAAGGAGAACGCGCTCGACCGATTCCGCTCCGAAGTCCCTCTCCCACACAATCTCCCCGGATTCCCGGTCGAGAAGAACGACCCTGGAACGAAAGGTCTCCCCGATTTCATCCTGCCCGGTCTCCTTCGGGATTTCCGCAACCGGTACTTCTTCCCGGCAACTGAGCAGGATCTTGTCGCCCCAAAGGTTCCAGTAGTGCCGGCCGTAAACAGCGAGATCGTTTTCCCAACGGGATTCGCCGTTCGCCGCATTCAATGAAAGCATTCCGGAGTACCCGGCTACATAGACGGTATCTCCGCTCGACTCCAACGCCGTGGAATAAGAATTCTGATTCTCAAGATCCCGGCGCCACAACTCCCGACCGTTTTTCGGATTGAACGCCTGCAGGAGTCCCTCGCCGGATAGTGCAAGCAGCGCCTCATCACAATGCACGAGGTGCTCGACCGGTGAGCCATCCGGCGAGGCGACGCGCCATCGTTGCGTGCCGCTCCGATCACCGATACGCATAGCCGCATACCCGATCGCCAGGACAACCAGGACCAGGGCGCCCCTCTTGAAAAACGCGCCGAACCGGCGCCCGAACGCCTCGGCTTCCGCCCAATCCTGGTACTCCGCCTCCCCGGACCCTGATTGCTCTTCCTCATACGCGGCCCGGCATTCTTCGCTGCAGAAATAGCCGTGGCTGTGAATGCACTCTGAGCACACGGTCTTTCCGCAGACCGGGCACTTCGCCACCGGGCGCCCGTCCGGATGCAGTTCACAGGGTGGAAGCGACAATGTCATCAGAATTTCGGGCTACGAATTTGTGTGCGGGTTACGTTTTAGATTCCAGTCCGGCCATGACTTCCCGGATCACATCCAGCGTTCGGTCAATATCCTCCACAGAATGAGCACAGCTTATGCTCCCCTGCTTCGTGGCGAGCGGGAAATTGTAGATGCCGCGTTCGATCAGCGCCGCGCGGTATTCGGCATCGAATGTCATGTCATGCCCGGTTGCGATCTCCCACCAGTTCGAGGGAGCATGGTCCATGAAGTAAACGCAGTGTGCGCTTCCCTGCCGAACAATCGATGTCGGAACCCCGTGGTCGTGGAAGATCGCCTTTTGACCCTTCTCCAGTCTTTCCGCAAGCGTTTCAAGGTGGCCGTACAGGTCCAGCGCGGGGTCACCGAGCTTGGTCAGACAGGCCGTAGCCGCCGCCACCGGTACCGGATGGCAATTGTAGGTGCCCGCGATCAAAACCCGGCGAGCGGGATCGTCGGTGACCGCGAGATCGAGGAATTCCCGCTTGCCCGCCAGCGCCGCGATCGGAAATCCGTTCGCGAACGCTTTTCCAAAGGTTGAAAGGTCGGGACAAACCTTGGAAATACCCTGGTATCCACCGATGCCGGCGCGAAATCCGGTCTTCACTTCGTCGAATACCAGGAGAAATCCGTGGTGGTCGGCAAGCGCGCGCAATCCCTCGAGATATCCGAGGTTCGGTTTTACCACGCCGACATTCTGAAGCGCCGGCTCGGTGATCATCACCGCAATCTCATGCTTTTTCGCAACCTGTTCAACCGCATCGAGATCGTTGAATTCAACCGGATGCATCAAGTCCAGCTCGCACTGCGGCGTTCCCGCGGTAATCGGCACCACGGGGTACTCTCCTCCGGCGATCTGATTTCCGCCGAGGGCGTCGACCGGCGTCATGACGTTGGCGGCAACCGTGTTGTGATGACCATTGTAACTTCCCTGGACGAGCAGGACATGGTCACGGCCGGTGGCCGCGCGCGCAACGCGAATGGCATGAGCCGTGGCCTCCGAACCGGTATTGAAAAACTGCACCTTGTCGGCCATGGGCAGGCAGGCGAGGAAAAGTTCTGCCAGTGCCCCTTCATCCTCGGTCGGACCGGTGCCGAAGTTGGAGCGTCCGGCAGCCATGGCCCGGGAGACGGCCTCGTTCACATCCGGATCGTTGTGACCGAGGATGTACGGCGCAAACCCGGCGTGGTAATCGATGTATTCGTTCCCATCCACATCCCACATCCGGGACCCCAGCGCCCGACTGAATGCAATACATGGATCCGCTTTCCGGTTGACCGAGGCAAGGCCCCCGGGAATCAGGCGGCTGTTACGTTCGAGAATTTCCCGGGAGCGGGGATAGGTATGGATGGCTTTTATCGTCATTTGATTGCCTCATCTTTACAAAACTACGACCCAGGATAACCTACCTGGTTTCTTCGGCGAAGCCGCAATAATTTTGGGGTCCTTTCGTCTCCCGTAGCTTGGGCTAGGGAAGGCTGACCCGCAACAGTTCACAAGAATCCGCCGGCTGGAGAGCCAGGGAATCGATGCACGCAGGCACCAGGCAACTCGTTCCCGCGGTCAATTTCACCACATGATCGCGGGCCTCCAGTGTTGCTTCGCCGCCCGCGCAAAAGAATGCCTGGAAAGTTTCCGGAGACCCGGTCGCATCCAGTGCACCGCGAACCGTCCACTTTTCCACCCGGAAGTACGGAGACTCGCATACCAGCGTTTTTTCAACTTCTTTCGACCCCGGGAGAGGTTGAGGCGAAACCCGGGCGTTGCCGTCATCCTGCCACTGGATCACTTCGAACGCCTTCTCGATGTGAAGCTGCCGGGCCCGGCCGCCTGCATCAACCCGGTCCCAATCGTACAGGCGGTACGTGGTGTTTGAATTCTGCTGAACTTCAAGTATCAGGCACCCGGTCCCGAGCGCATGCACCCGCCCGCCCGGAATAAAAAAGACGTCGGCCGGTTTCGCTTCCTGCCATCTCAGAAGCCCCTCCAACTCCCCGGCATCGATCGCCCGTCGGCAACGGGTCGCATCGGTTCCCGGCTGAAGCCCCATGATCAGTGAGGCATCGGATACTGCATCCAGCACATACCACATTTCCGTCTTCGGTTCTCCCCCATACTTCGCCGCGCTTTCGTTGTCCGGATGTACCTGAACGCTTAAGTCCTTCGCCGCATCGATGATTTTTATCAGAAGGGGAAACAGGGCCTCCCCCGCGCGCGAACCCTGGAGCGCCGGGCCGTGTTCCCGTACCAGGTCGGCGAGCGTCCTGCCGGCGAGTGGGCCGTTCGACACCACGCTCGGGCCGTCGGGATGGGCGGAGATCTCCCACGATTCTGCGCAAATCCCGGGAGTGCCGGTTCGGCCGTACATTTTCGCAATCCTGTTTCCGCCCCACAGGTAGTCCTTGTAAACCGGATCGAACAGAAGAGGATAGAGGCGCTCGCTTTGCATGGGTCAACATTGAATCAATCAGGACGCTTTAGAAATCAAAAATCCTCCTTTGACGAGGTACAGCCCACCCTCGTAGTCTGAAGAGATGGCAGCGGACCGAAAAATTGCGTATCTCGTCGGTGACGGGATGGGAGACTATGCGCTGGACGCGTTGGGCGGGAAAACGCCGCTGCAGGCGGCGGCCATCCCCGCCATGCGCGCGATCGCCGCGGCGGGGAACGTCCGAATGATCCGCACTGCGCCGGATGGAATGTTTCCCGGAAGCGACGTCTGCAATCTTGCCCTGTTGGGCTACGATCCGGCCGAAAATTATACGGGCCGGGCACCCATCGAGGCGGCGGGAGCGAAAATTCCATTGCGGCCCGACGACGTCACCTTCCGATGTAACCTCGTCACCGTTTCGGATGGAGTCATGCGGGACCACTCCGCTGAACACATCACCAGCGAGGAAGCAATGCTTCTCATCGATTCGCTGCGCCCGAAGATCGAAAGGGACGGGCTCAGGCTTCACCATGGCGTGAGCTACCGGCATCTGCTGGTGTGGGACCGCGGGCCGGCGGACGCGGAAACACAATTGCCGCACGAAATCCTCGAGCAACCCGTTGCAGGCCACTTGCCCCGCGGCGAACGGGCGGACGAAATCAAGGCGATCATGGAAACGTCTCGCGAGGTTTTTGCCGCCCATCCGGTAAACCGGGCGCGGATCGCGGAGGGGAAAAACCCGGCCACCCAGGTCTGGCTGTGGGGGCAGGGTCACTCACTCACCCTGGAAAGCTTCACCACCCGGTACGGAAGAACCGGCGGCATCATCACCGCGGTGGATCTTCTGCGAGGCCTCGCCGTTCTCACGGACCTGAAGGTCATCGATGTCGAAGGCGCCACCGGTTGGATCGACACGAACTACGCAGGCAAAGCGCAGGCTGCGCTGGGTTCCCTCCAGGACGACAGCTTTGTGTATGTACACGTCGAAGCGCCCGACGAATGCGGGCACCAGGGCAATGCAAAACTGAAGACGGAAGCGATTGAGACGTTCGACGCGAGGATTGTCGAGCCGATCTGGCGGGCGATGGAGCAACGGGGAGACCCGTATCGCCTGATCGTGGCGATGGACCATCGTACTCCCTGCGCACTGAGGGGACATTCGGGTGAGCCCGTACCCATGGCAGTACTGGACGGCCCGGTCGGGCCGGTCACGGACCAGGCGCCCTTCGACGAATCCTGTAACAATGGCCAGGCGGAAGTCATGGCGCACGAGTGGGTCCAGGAACTGTTACGTAGCACGGGTATGTGACCACTAGTCCTTAAACAAGCGTGATTAGTGCTGTTGTTGATGAAGAAGAAATAGAAATGCCCTTCATAGTTGGTTAAAGTGTAAGTGCCAAAACTTTCACATGCCAACCAAGGAGGGCATTTCAAGTGAGTCGAAACTCAACGAGATCGTATCGGAAGATTCTTCGAAACCGCAAGGCAAGAATCGAAAGAAGGTTGGCGCCGAAGCAGTACGAGGATCAGGCGGCCCCGATGCTGAGTGCCACCAACATCCATTACGAGATGTCCGAAAAGATAGATGGGCTCAGCTACGGGGGGATTGGGGCGATTCACCAGATGGTAGGGCGACTGGGTTTACCCAGGGAGATCAATGAGTCCCTGCCCCTCCTCAAGGTGCACGTGCCGTACTTCGAATCGGACCATGTATTGAACATCACCTACAACGTGCTGCTCGGCGGGGTGAGGCTCGAAGATATTGAGCAGCGTCGCAATGACGAGGTGTTTCTCAGAGCCCTGGAAGCCGAGCGGATTCCCGATCCGACCACGGCGGGAGATTTCACGCGGCGATTTGATCCTTCGGATATTGAAGCGCTGATGGAGTGTATCAACCGGAGCCGAAAGCATGTGTGGAAGAAGCGGGGCAAGGGACTATTGAAAGACGCGTTGATCGACGTGGACGGAACGCTGGCGGGGACCACCGGGAAGTGTAAAGAGGGCATGGAAATCTCGCGCAAGGGAGTCTGGGGCTATCACCCGTTGATTGTGAGTTTGGCCAACACCAAAGAGGTGCTCTACGTGGTGAACCGGCCGGGCAATGTGGTCAGCCACGAGGGCTGTGCGCGGTGGATCGATCGGGCGATTGAACTGGTCTGGGACCAAGCCGAGAGAATCACGGTGCGGGGGGATACGGACTTTTCGTTGACCGCGAACTTTGATCGGTGGGCGCGCGGGGTGCACTTTGTCTTTGGAATGGGGGCGAATTGCGCATTGGTTCGGCGAGCCGAAGAGCTCCCCGAAGCCTGTTATAGCAGGCTCAAACGCAAGGGGAAGTATGAGGTGAAGACCCGTAAGCGAAGACGCCCGGAGAATGTGAAAGAACAGATCGTGCAGCAACGTGAGTTCGAAACCCTGAGACTCGATAGCGAACATGTGGCGGAATTCCGGTACCGGCCACTGAAGTGTAAGAAAGAGTACCGGGTGGTGGTCCTTCGTAAGAACATCAGCCATGAAAAGGGCGAAGCGGTGCTTTTCGATGAGATCCGATACTTCTTTTACATCACCACACGCAACGATCTGAGTGCGGCCCAGGTGGTGGAGCTGGCCAACGAGCGCTGCGATCAGGAGAACGTGATCGAACAACTCAAGAACGGGGTCAACGCGCTGCGGATGCCGGTAGACAACCTGGTGAGCAACTGGGCATACATGGTGATGGCCGCCCTGGCGTGGAACCTTAAAGCCTGGTTCGCGATGATGGTGCGCTCCCGGGACCGGCGAATGAAATTATTGATGATGGAGTTCCGGCGCTTTCAACATGCGATGATCCTGCTGCCGGTCCAGATCATCGGGCAAGGAGGCAGAATCATATACCGCCTATTGGGATACAATGCCTGGCTCAAGGACTTCTTCTCGGCCTGGGAGGTGATCCGGACTCTCAGGGTTGCCTGAAAAGTCAGGACGCAAAAACCGAACCGGAGCCAATGCCATGAACGCGAAGCTATGCCAAAAAACAATGCCTCAATACCTGAAACGATCACTGGAAGGCCCGCCAGAAAGATTTCGGAGGGACAACTGGAGAAAATCGCGGCAAGAACAGGTCTCGAGACCCTTGAGCGCCGCGCGCTGCGGTCCTCGACCCCCGCAGATCCGCCCACAACTCAAAGCTCGCTTATTTTAGGACTAGTACATCGTTCAATAAATAAGTGTACAGTTAGTAGTTGGTATATTATGGTGGGGCATGATGAAAAATGCACCTGCTCTTACCTTACGCCGAGGCGA
>Ga0315336_1007740_pt1 | contig 10070 bp, 8 predicted proteins | sample ASW5metaG_FD_204512 | JGI IMG/M metagenome (GOLD analysis project Ga0315336, IMG submission 204512) | Ammonia-oxidizing marine archaeal communities from Monterey Bay, California, United States - ASW #5 | ecosystem: Environmental > Aquatic > Marine > Intertidal zone | place: USA: California... | reverse complement strand
AGACATTGAGTTGCTCGGCCAGTTAATGGACAGTAATCACAGCTTATTGCAGGATTTGGGCGTATCCTCAGGGGAGTTAGACACCATGGTGGAGGCTGCGAAAGCAGCAGGTGCGATGGGCGCAAAACTCTCAGGCGGGGGGCGGGGCGGGAATATGATTGCGCTAGTTGACGAGGCATCAAGTGGTGTGGTGGCAAAGGCGCTTGCTGATGCGGGCGCGGTAAATACCATTGAGACAAGGGTGCAATGAAAAAGAATCTGACATTTCTCAAGCTTGGGGGCTCGCTTATTACGGATAAGGGAAAAGCTTCGGCAGCGCACCCTGAACGGATAGCGATGATCGCCCAAGAAATTGCCGCCGTGCTGAGCGAAGAGCCGGAGATGCAGCTTGTGATTGGGCACGGCTCTGGGTCGTTCGGGCATATCCCGGCAAAGAGGTATGGGACGCGGCAGGGGGTGAATGACGCCGAGGGATGGCGGGGCTTTGTTGAGGTGTGGGAACAGGCAGCTGCATTGAACCAGATAATGATGCAAAAGCTGCGGACAGTTAGACTGGCAGCTATTGCGTTCCCGCCTTCGGCGAGCGCAAGGGCGAAGGATGGAGAAATTGCCAGTTGGGACTTGACGCCGTTAAAGTCGGCTTTGGCAGTGGGAGTGACCCCGGTGGTATATGGGGATGTGGTTTTTGACGAGGTGCGCGGTGGGACGATCCTTTCTACGGAAGAGCTCTTTCAGTATTTGGCTAAGCCGCTAAAGCCAAAGCGCATTCTGTTGGCGGCCAACGAAGCCGTGTACTCAGATTACCCATCGCGCGAGACAATCATCCCGGAGATTACTAGCAGTAATTTGGCTGATTTTTCCGCCTTGTTGAAGGGGTCTGAGGCGGAGGATGTGACGGGGGGGATGCTGGGCAAGGTGCAAAGCATGTTGGATCTAGTGGAGAAAGAGCCGGAGTTTGAGGTTAGGATTTTTTCGGGGGTGGAAGCTGGGGCGGTGCGAGAGGCGCTGTTGGGGGATGAGGTGGGGACAAGGATAGGTGGGTGAGGACAGAGAATTACTGATCAGGCAATAAGCTAAACTCCGAGTTGACATGCTCATAACAGCGTACTAAACTTAGGCGCTTAACTACGAGAGATAAATATGCAATATACACGTGAAAAACTAGAAGAGATCGAAGACCAAGCTCTGGCAACTTATGGTGCACGCAGTAGGGATACGAAGGGGCGCGAGCATAAGGACAAGGAGCCGGGATACCGCACGAGTTTTCAGCGGGACAGGGACCGGATTCTGCACACGACTGCATTCCGGCGGCTGGAATACAAGACACAAGTATTCATAAATTTTGAGGGCGATTATTTCCGTACGCGGTTGACGCACACCCTTGAAGTGGCGCAGGTGGGGCGCACTATCGCGCGTGCTTTAGGAGCCAATGAAGACTTGATTGAAGCGATCTGCCTGGCGCATGATTTGGGTCACGCGGCTTTCGGCCATTCTGGGGAACGAGTGCTGAACAAGCTGATGGAAGGGAAAGGCGGCTTTGATCACAATAAGCAATCATTGCGGATCGTGACCAAGCTAGAGCATCGTTTTCCAAATTTCCCGGGATTGAATCTCAGTTGGGAAGTGCTTGAAGGGATCGTGAAGCACGAAACGGAATATGACGTTTCTGACGCAGATGACTACAACCCCAAGTTGCGTGGCAATCTGGAAGCGCAAATTGCCAATGTGGCCGACGAACTCGCTTACACGACGCATGATTTGGACGATGGTTTACGTTCGGGGATGATTACTCCGAGCATGCTTGCGGATTTGGAGTTGTGGAAGAGACTGACCCAGGAGATTGGTTGGGAGGGCGAAGTTCTGAGTGATTTGGATCGGCATCGGTTAATTCGGAAATTGATTGGTATTTTGGTTGGCGATGTGATCGAGGCTACGTCAAAGCGAATTGATGAAAGCAAGGCCCAAAGCGCAGAGGACCTGCAAAGCCTGGACCACAATGTGATCGGTTACAGCGAAGAGATGATGCAGCCCAATCGCGAGATCAAGGATTTTCTATATAGCAAGCTATACCGTCATCATCGGGTAGTGAGAATGGCGAAAAGGGCAGAAAATGTGCTCACATCTCTGTTCGAAGGATACGTTGAAGAGCCAAATATGCTTCCTCCGGAATTCAGAGAATTGGTTGAGAAGCGCGGGTTAGAGCGGACCATTTGCGATTATCTGGCAGGGATGACCGACCGTTACGCGATAACCGAATATGAGCGACTCTTTGATCCTAGGAGCACTCCCTAAGCATGGCAAAAAATCAAGAGTTTTATCTCACTGAGGAAGGCTTGGCTAATTTAAAAGCTGACCTCGAAGAACTAAAGGGCCCAAAGCGCAATGACTTGGCCAAAAGGCTACGCGTTGCCATCCAGCAGGGCGATCTCTCTGAGAACGCGGATTATAAGACGGCCAAAGAAGACCAGGGATTTCTGGAAGGTCGTATTCAGGAGATCGAGATAATGCTGAGGAATGTTGTGATCATTTCTGAAGCGAGTTCATCTGACGGGGTGATAGCCATTGGCAGCAAGGTGAGAATTGAGGAAGAAGGGCGTGAGCCAGTGGATTATTTGATGGTGGGGGCCACAGAAGCAGACCCACGAAACGGGCGGATTTCGAATGAATCGCCAATTGGAATGGCGCTGCTTGGGCACAGGGCGGGAGAAAGTGTTGAGGTGGAAACCCCGGCTGGAGTGCTTACGTTTAAGATCGCGAAAGTTGAATAAATCACTAATTCCATGATTTCTAAAAAACAAGTGAAGGGGGATGTTACAGCAGGCTCTGCAGAGAAGGACTTTGCGCGAAAAGAAATTAGCATTCACTTTGCCGAACTTCCGAAAACGAAGCTGCGCTATGCAAAATGTGGTGAAGGACCCCCCGTGATCATTGTTCCGGCGACAATATCATGGATTGAGGATTGGCTCCCCATGATCCAAATGATGGGGACGAAATTCACCGCCTATTTCTTTGAACTGCCAGGCCACGGGCAATCTAGTGCCTTCACAGAAAATTTCAGTTCGGACCTTGTAGCCGAAAGTGTTGAGGACTTTGCTGACTATTTAGGTATTGATCAGTTTTCACTGATGGGATTTTCATTTGGCGGAATATTAGCCATGAAAACTCTTTCGAGGCTGGAAGACCGGATTGACCAGGTGATATTTTTCGCTCCGGTGCTCACCAAAAAGGCTCTTCTTTTTTCAAAAGCAAGGCACTTCCTCCTGCAATCGCTAATCGGCAGTCTGAAGCGCAGGCCAATTCGGACTGCGCTATCTAAAGTGGCAACAGGCGAATCCTCCAGTCCCTTTTTTGCATCGCTGATCAGATCAATTGGTAAGGTTGAACCAAATGTGAGTATTGAATCGATATTTAACAAATTTACGCCGCATTCGATTAAGACGATGACCTACCAATTTGATGAAATTCTTAGGCTGAAGATTCCAGCAACAGGGCGAAAATTCCTGATGCCATGCTACTTTTTTATGTCTGTGAATGATCCAATGGTTGAATACCATGCAACAGTTAAGGAAGCCGGTATGTTATTTGATGACATCAGAGTAAAAAAACTTTTTTTTCAATATCACCAACCCCCTGAAACCCCCAGCTTTGAGGAATTTATTGATTTGTTTCATGATTTTCTTAAGGCGCAAGACAGATCTGCGAATTGAAGATTGCAGTCGTCTGGCTGAATGGGGGAAGAACACAGTAAATGGGCAAGACCCGCGCTTGGCGTAGCCAGGACACAAACTAGAGAAAAAGTATCCAGCGCGGGTCTTGCTTAATTTCTATTACTAGAATTCAGCGTGACTCGTTCGACGGATAGCCAACAAAAAAGGCGCCTGCATTCTGCAGGCGCCTTTAACTTTGCTGATTTATTCTACATTTTCGACCAGACAGCCAGTTCGATTGTGGCACGCTCGAAGAAGCTTTCTTCTGGAAGGGCCCCTTCGCCATAGTCCATGTCAACGACGCGGGCAACGAGCTGCAAAGTTTCGGTTTCAAGCACGGCCTCAGCGCCGGGGACAGCCAGCACTGGTTCACCTTTGGCAGAAAGACGGTCGCGCGCTGAATCGTCGCGGAAAGTGTGGCTGCTCATCAGTACTTTGGTGACTGTTTGGATATCGTTTTTATCAAAGAGCCAGATTTCGAAAGCGCTGACTCGTTTGGGATCGCCGACTCCGATGGTCTCAGCAATGCCAACGCCACACTCACCCATGAATTCGCCAGCGGGCGAATCGATGCTGAAAGAGTCGTCGAATAGATCGTCACCCAGCAGGTATGTGGTCATCCACTGTGAGAGGGGAGGAGATTCGCCCAGGGCTGGGAAATCTGTGCGAGCTGTGCCGCCTGAAAGATTGTTTGCTTTCGAGCCCATTGAGCCACCACCTGATTCTGACTGGCGACGGCGAAGGTAGTAAATAATGCCTAAAGCGAGCCCAAGTACGAGGGTAATACCGCACATGGTGAGCAGGAGTTGACTCGTATCGAATAATGCGGCTCCATCAGTGCCAGTTTCGGTTTCTGAAGATGTGTCGTCCACTTCGGGGATTAATTCGGAATCAACACCCGAACTTAAATCTTGAAAGCGGGTGATGGTCAATTCACTTTGATCGCCAGGATTGGCAGCCAGCAAAGTTAGCAAATCGGGCGCAGCAACGCCCAACTCTGATAGCCGCTGTTGTGCGGCTTCTTCATCCTGGCGTAAGTTATAGGAATCAACTGCCATGCGCAGGTAGTCTTCCTGCAAATCAGGGCGAAGTTCCTGAACAGAAGCATTCTCCCACTGTACGGGAAAAAGCCACCAACCGAGGGCAACAAGACCTATTAATAGACCGGCAACAAAAGCAGCCCCAGCAAGCACACGCGGTTCGCGCAGGCTCTCCAGGATTGCCCTTCCCTTCGGTTCTGCAGGGGGTGTGCTGTCAGTTTCCATTACAAATTCCTCCGAAGCCACTTAAACGCTGCAAACGCCAACATATGCGTTGCGTTTGAGCATTGTAGATTAGCGATACAAAACGCGCAACTTAACTACTGGTTAGGGTGCAAGCTTTATGCCGCTTGTTCTACTGCTTCTTCTTTTTGGACTTCTTCTATTGGGTATTGATTTTCACAGTTGAGACATTGCACGTTGCGTTTGTTGGCGATGACCAAAGTGCCTGCGCAATTCGGGCAGGGTGTAGGAATTGGTTCTTTCCAAGATGTAAACTCGCACTCGGGGTAATGTGAGCAGCCATAAAAAATGCGGCCCTTGCGCGTGCGTCGTTTTACCACCTCGCCATCGTCGAGGGGGCAATCAACACCGATCATTTCGAGGAATGGCTCGGTATGGCGGCAATCGGGGAAATTGGTGCAGCCAATAAATTTGCCATAGCGGCCCCATTTGATCAGCAATTGGCCCTCTTCACAGGTGGGGCAAATGCGACCCACGTATTCGGGCTCAGCCTTAGATTCGGGCATTTCTAGTTTGGCGCGTTCGATTTCTTCAGAGAAGGGCTCGTAGAACTCACGAATAACATCTGCCCATTCTTCTTCACCCGAAGCGATCTTGTCCAGATCGGCCTCCATTTTGGCAGTGAAGTTGGTATCTACAATGCCAGGAAAATGCTCAACAAGCAGATCGTTCACCAGCATGGCAGTCTCTGTAGGATAAAGGCGGCGGCCTTCTCTATAGACATATCCACGCTGCTGCAAGGTGTTGATGGTGGGCGCGTAGGTGGAGGGGCGACCAATGCCATTTTCTTCAAGGGTGCGCACCAAGGTTGCTTCAGAGAAGCGAGGGGGCGGCTGGGTGAAATGCTGTTCTGGGAGCAACTCAATCAGCTTCTGCTGCTGACCCTCTTCGAGGCCCGCGGGAATGCGAGCATCGTTTTTCTCTTCTTCTTCGCCACTCTCCTGCTCGGATTCCTCATAGACAGCGAGATAGCCTTTGAATGTGAGGATTGAGCCAGAGGCGCGCAAGAGATAGTTGTGGTTTTGCCCCTGGGCGGCAACGCGAACAGAAACTGTATCGTACAACGCCGGCATCATCTGAGATGCAACAAATCTCCGCCAAATCAATTGATAGAGGCGGTACTGATCGCGGGTGAGATGTTCTTTCAGGTCCTTGGGCGTGCGCAAGGTGGAGGATGGGCGAATGGCCTCGTGGGCTTCTTCTGCCCGCTTGGCTTTTGTGCGATAGGTGGGAGCCTCTTCTGGAAGGTATTCTTTGCCATGAAGCTCGAGAATGTAGTCGCGCGCCTCTTTCTGGGCCGTGGGGGAGATGTTGGTTGAATCGGTACGCATGTAAGTGATAAGGCCAGTATTTTCGCCCTCGCCCAAATCAATGCCTTCATAGAGCTGCTGAGCAATGGCCATTGCGCGCTTGGCCGTGAAGTTAAGCTTGCGGGACGATTCCTGCTGCATGGTGCTGGTGGTGAATGGAGCACGTGCTTTGCGACGCCTTTGGCCACGCTTGATCTGCTTAATGGCATAATCTGCAGATTCCATATCTTCAAGAAGGGGCTTGACTACGCTTTCGCTGCCAAGCTCGAGGGATTGGCCATCCACTTCGGCGAGTTTAGCGACAAATGTTTCTTCCAGAGCATCAGGCTTCAGTTCAGCTTCAACTGACCAATACTCTTTGGGCTCAAAATCGTCTATTGCGCGTTCGCGCTCAACGATAAAGCGCATAGCAACGGATTGCACTCTGCCAGCAGACAGGCGATTGCGGACTTTGGTCCAGAGGATGGGACTGAGGCTGTAGCCGACCAAACGATCGAGAATGCGTCGGCCCTGCTGGGCATCGACCAGATCCATATTTAAATCACGGGGTTCTGCAAAGGCTTCTTCAATAGCTGGTTTGGTGATTTCGTGGAATACGACGCGCTTTGCCAGATCCGGCTCAATTTCGGCGGCTTCCAGGAGGTGCCAGGCGATGGCTTCGCCTTCACGATCGGGATCAGTAGCCAGATAGATTTCTTCAGCCATTGCGGCTTCTTTCTTTAACTCTTTGACGACTGGACGTTTTTCGTTGGGAACGCGGTATTTAGGCTCAAAGCCATTATCGACATCTACGGATAGCTGCGAGCGCAGCAAATCGCGGACATGGCCAACTGAAGCTTCTACTTTGTAGCCTTCGCCGAGATAGCGTTCGACAGTGCGCGCTTTCGCCGGAGATTCTACGATAACGAGCTTGCCCTTGCGCTTTACTTCTTTTTTCTTGCGCTTGGGCCGCTCAGGTGCAACCATGCCCTCATGCGCTGGAGTTTTGCCCATGCGGAACATTGTTGTGCCGCACACGGGGCAAGTGCCGCGAGTACCTGGTGTGCCAGCAGAGGTGAACTCAGCCTGAGGGTTGAGCATTTCTCGTTTGGTTTTACATTTCACACAATAAGCTTCCAAAATCTATCCTCCAATAATCTCTGCAATGCTAGAGATAGCCTTTTATCTCGTTTTCTTTCAAATGTTCAACTACTTTGCGGACGTCCTGGGCATGTTCTTTTGAGCAAACCAGTAAAACGTCTCCAGTATCTACAATGACCAAATTTTCAACCCCAATAGTGACTAGCATCTTGGATTGCCCATTACTATGAACCAAAGAGTCGCGGCTCTTAATGTTCATGTGATTCTGACTGAGGATCACATTGCCATCTTCATCAGGTTCGAGAACCTCAAAGAGGGAATTCCAACTACCGACATCATTCCAGGCCATATCTTTAGCGGGGATTACTGCGACGTTTTCTGCATGCTCCATAATGCCGTAATCGATGGTTTGGCTTTCCACATTGGGCCATTCCCTGTTGAGAATTTCGTCTCTCTGGGGAGATCCCCAATGTTTGACGATCGTTTGAAGGGAACTGTGTAAGCTTGGCATTTGACGCTCAAATTCCTTGAGGATGAGGGCTGTCGGCCAGATGAACATTCCAGAATTCCAAGAGTGATCTCCTGATGCAAGCAATTGCTTTGCTTCTGACTCATCTGGTTTTTCTTTGAAGCGGTCAACCTCAAAGGCTGAGGGCTTGCCATTCAAAACCAATTCTTTGCCCTGCTGAATATAGCCGTACTGAGTTGCTGGGTACGTGGGTTCTATGCCCAATGTGACCAGATGCCCTTGAGAGGCGATTTCTTTCGCCTCGCGCAAATATTCTAGAAAGCGCTCTTCATTGCCGATATAGTGATCTGCCGTTAGAACGGCGAGAACTGCTTCGGGATCTCGGTGATGCAGGTAAGCGGCAGCTAGGCCAATTGCGGCAGCCGTTCCGCGGGGTTCCGGCTCGAGCAAATAATTTTCTTTGGGGATTTCAGGACATTGATTGCTAAGCTCGGCGCTCTGCTTACGATTGGTAACCACAAAAATGCGCTCAGTAGGGAAGAGCCCAGTTAAGCGCTGGACCGCAATTTGAAAAAGAGAGCGTTCGTCGATTAGCGGCAACATTTGCTTTGGGTGACCCTGGCGTGACAGAGGCCAAAGACGGGTGCCACCACCGCCTGCCATAATTAGGGCATAAAAGTTTTCAGTCATATTTTATGTTTGATGATCCGTTTCTGTTTTGTAGACCGCGCTTTCTTCGCGGACGACGATGAAATTCATGCCCCCCACTTGGCGAACCAGACCTTTTAGCTCAAGAAGGGCTAGTGTGGAACTGAGTTGATCAATAGGCATTTCTGTTTGGGCGCCAATTTCGTCCACATGCATAGGCTCACTAGATAGAAGTTGATAGACTTTTGCTTCGGTAGCGTCCTCTGGCAGGATTCTGCGGGCTGTTTTATGCATGGTCATTAATTCCAAATCAAGTGCTTCGATCAAGTGTTCAAAATTTAGCAGAGGATGGGCCCCTTCTCTGATGAGGCGATTCGTGCCTTTGCTTTGCGGAGCGTAGATGCTACCAGGTAAAGCAAAAACATCGCGACCCTGGTTTGCTGCGAATTCCGCAGTAATTAACGCTCCGCTACGCTGGCCAGCCTCAACGACAACAACAGCGGTAGACAGGCCCGAAATAATACGATTGCGCGGCGGAAAGTTGGAACTTTCGGGTGGCACACCCAGCGCGTAATCACTAATCAGAGCTCCATTAGACACTATGTCTGCGGCCAACGCTCGATTTTCGGGCGGGTAAACCCGATCCAACCCATGAGCCAAGACGGAAATCGTTCGGCCTCCAGCCTTCAATGCGGCCTGTTGAGCTATTGAATCTACTCCACGGGCTAAGCCGCTGACTAGGGTGATGCCTTGATGGGCCAGGAAGGCGCCAAGCTCAGCAGCCACTTGTTGACCGTAGGGTGATACTGTGCGAGTCCCAACCACAGCAATGGCCCAATCGTCTTCTGGAATGACTTCTCCCTTCATATAAATGAGTGGAGGCGATTGCTCAATTTCTTTGAGCTTTCGAGGGTAATCTGAATCTTCCCAAGTTAGTGCCTTTACATCATGCTTCTCTAGATCTTCAGCCACATGTGTGAAATCCATAGCGTTGCGAGATTGCAGGAAGTTTTCGATCGTGGTTGGGCCCAAGCCAGCAGCACGGAGCTGTATCTCATCGGCTTTCCAGGCTTTTTCAGCCTCTCCAAAATGATCTAGGAGCGCTTTAAAACGGACAGCGCCAATGCCCTTGACCATGTTTAGTGCTAAGAAATACTTTCGTTTATCTTCCATATCGCAGCCCCCGTAAGCCAAAATCCCAAAAAGATGGCAGAGAATACCATAGCGTTTTAAATATTGTCAAGCAGACGGAACAGAAGTAGTAATCTTTGGGATGATAACAAATTAATCATTAAGGCCTGGAATCAGCCGTACAGTTATGCTTTTTTGCTCACTGTCTACATTTATTATTACTTCGGAAGTGGCTGGCAAAAGCAGTTCTTTTCCCTCGGCCGGGCGCACGATGTACACATCGTTGGCGCCAGTTTCCAGAATTTCAGCCAGAATGCCCAAATCTTCATTTTGCTCATCCAGAACGCGGAAGCCGATGAGCTGGTGATGGTAATACTCACCCTCGTCCAATTCGGGTAAGTCTTCAACTTTTACATACAGTAATTTATTGCGCTGCGATTCT
>Ga0315336_1007739_pt1 | contig 10070 bp, 5 predicted proteins | sample ASW5metaG_FD_204512 | JGI IMG/M metagenome (GOLD analysis project Ga0315336, IMG submission 204512) | Ammonia-oxidizing marine archaeal communities from Monterey Bay, California, United States - ASW #5 | ecosystem: Environmental > Aquatic > Marine > Intertidal zone | place: USA: California... | reverse complement strand
CGACCCGGGCGTGGACGGCATGGTGTCCAGGAGCAGCGTCCACTTGCGCGCATCCGCGTACATTCCACGGCGATCGGCCTCTATGGCAGCATTTGCCGCCGGCTGCCACGCCAGGCGCTCTGTGGTCGACATCAACCAGATGCTCGCCAGGTCGCCCTGGTCCGCGTGATCTCCGAGGGTCGTAGACCAGGCCCTCGCGACCCTGTCCGCAGAGCGGGAAAGGCTGCCAATCCGGGTCAGCACCAGCGCGCGTGCCGTCTGACCGTTCAGCGTGATGCCGCCCTTGGTCCGACGCACCCAATGGCTTCGCTCTGCCTTGTTTCCGACGAGTGTCCGATAGACCGCTGCCGGAAGGGGACGATCGCTGACGGCCAGTGGCCAGAGAAATGCGGCCGGCTCACTCAGATGGTCCGTTCGGCGGTCGGCCAGTGCGCGCAGGCCCGTCTCGACCGCGACCTGCGGGGTCACCTGTCCTACGAAATCTCGGTAGGTCCCGGGGCAGAGGGACGCGACCAGGGTCTTGGCCGCTTCGGCTGTCAGACCTGGAACCGTGATTCTCTGTGTAGAGCCAGAGGCTGTCAGGGCGTGTAGCACTGCTGATGAACGGGCTGTCTTCCATCGATTCTCGTGGATGAGGATCATGGCCAGTTCTGCGCCCGCCGCCTTGGCCAGTTCGGGCAACGCGTGGGCTGTGAAGCTATCGACGCGCTCCAGGTCGTGGAAGACCAGGAGCATGAGGCGGGACTCGGCCAGCCGACCGACGATATCGGCAATTGCGCGACCGATCCCTCCCGCCGACTGTCTGCCGTCTTCCTCGGACGACACCGGGATGAGCAGATGTGGCCACAGCTGGCGAATGGCGATGGCGTCGTCCCCGATGATCCAGCTCAACGCCTTGTCGTTGAGGGACGCGATCAGGACCTCGAGGAGCTCGACCAGCGGTGCGCCAATGACATCAGGGCGGCAGTGCAGATGAATGGTCCAGCGGCCTTGGAGCAGCGCCGATCTGTGCATCTGTTCGGCGGCGCGACGGCGGCCACTGCCGCTCTGGCCGTCTAGCACGGCGATGGGCTTCTCGTCGCCCTCGAGGCAGCGCTCGAGCTCGCCGACCCAGGCTCCCGGGTCTGCGAAGACGGGCTCGGGCCACTCCATCCCGATCTCTCCCTGTTGAACTGCGCGCAGTGCTTTGGCGGCCTCCCTCGCGGTGGGTCGTTCCCTCGGGTCCACGGCGAGGAGACGCTCTACTACCTTGGAGAGGCCAAGGGGAACTTCCGGAAAGAGGGTGGCTAGAGGGGGCAGCATGTCCATGCAGATCTTCGGGATCCAACCCACCGTCGTGAACGGCCGCTGTCTCTTGCCGGCGATGGCCTCGTAGATCATCAGGGCAGTGGCGAACAAGTCCACCTTGCTGTTGAGCGGCAGCGATGCCAGTTGCTCCGGCGCCATGTAGGGCACGGTTCCGATGACCTCGCCGCTGTGACTGAGGGTGCCCGTGTCGTCGAAGTACCGGCCGATCCCAAAGTCGAGGACGTGAACCGCGCCGCCCGGATCTACGAGGACATTGCTGGGTTTGATGTCGCGGTGCACAAAGCCGTCTCCGTGGAGCTCGGCCAGGGTTTCGAGCAATTGGATGCTCTGATGGATGGTTCGGGTCACCCGATCGATGAGGTAGTCCTCCTCGTGCAGCGACTCGAGGAAGCCGCGGCCGTGAACGGCGTCCATGGAAAACCACAGCCACTTTCCGTCCATTCCAGCAGCGTGCACTTGAACGACGCCGGGCACCCTGAGGAGGCGCATCGACTCGAACTCCCGGAGGAAACGGCGATCCTGTCCCCTGTCGCCGCTGCGGCGCGCCTTCACGGCGAACGCGCGACCGCTCGCATCCTGCGCCAGGTAGACCGTCGCAGAGGCCCCTTTGCCGAGGGGCTCCCCGATGGTGTACGGGCCGAGCTGCGTGCCTGGGAGAATGGTGGACAAAAGGGCCAAGGAAGGACAATAGCCCGCTGCTCGTCACAGCGCGCCGGCGTCTCAGTCCCTGCCGAGTACCTCGACCACGTCCAGGACCTTTCGGTAGATTCCGAATGGCGGATAGATGTACACGCCGTTGACGCGGGGGTGCTCGTGCACGGCCTTCAGGGTTCGCTGGGCAACCTCGATTCCAATCTCTCGCTGCCGCTCTTTGGTCGGGGCCTTGCGGAGCCGCTCGCGAACCGGCTCCGGAATCTGCATCCCGGGGATTTCGTTGTGCAGGAATTCGGCGTTCTTGTACGAGGCCAACGGGAGGATTCCAACAAGGAAGGGCACCTCGGGGAACTGTGCGGTGCGGTCCAGGAAGTGATTGAGCATCTCCTCGTCGTACATGGGCTGGCTGAAGAAGAACTCGGCTCCGGCGTCGATCTTGCGTCCGAATCGCTCGACTTCAAGATCGAGGTCGACGTGGCCAGGGTTGCATCCCGCGCCGACGAAGATGTCGGTTTTCCCGCCTTTTCCGAGTGGTCGACCCGAGAAATCGAGGCCGCGATTCAGCATCTGGATGAAGGTGATGAGTCCGATGCTGTCGACGTCGAAGACGGCCGTTGCGTCGGGGTAGGTGCCCATCTTGGGCGGGTCGCCGGTGACTGCGAGGACGTTGCGCAAACCCAGTGCATTGGCCCCGATGAGATCCATTTGCATGCCCAGCAGGTTGCGGTCGCGGCAGCAGTAGTGGATGACGCTTTCGATGCCGCAGGCTTCGCGGGCGAGGAGCGCCATTGCCGTGGGGCCCATTCGGGCGACCGCCCGGGGTCCGTCGGCGATATTGATGACGTCGATGCCATTCTTTTGGAGGAAGGTCGCACCCTTCAGTGCGCGAGTGGTGTCGAGTCCTCGAGGCGGATCGAGCTCAACCGAGATGCAGAACTTGCCGCCGTAGAGCCGCCGCGCGAACTCGGTGCGTTCGACAATCGGTGTCGGTTCGATACTCGCGACCGGCTCATTGGCACCGACGACCTCGACCTGCTGCGCTGAGATTCCCGGCGCCACGGAGCGGATGAAGGAACGCATCTCCTTGACCATTGACGGGGTCGTACCGCAGCAACCGCCGACAGCGCGCGCGCCTTTGAGCACGAACCGGCGAGCATATTCGGCCATGTACTCGGGCGATGCCATGTACAGCTGTCGACCGTCCACGACCTGGGGATGTCCGGCGTTGGGCATCGCGATCAGTGGTTTGTCGATGCGTGGAACGACCTGCTCGACGAGCTCGAGGAGCGTCTTCGGGCCGGCCCCGCAGTTGACGCCGACGGCTTCGACATTCCAGCTGGCTACGTGAAGAAGCTGACTGGCGGCAGTAGAGCGAGGGCTGCCCGTGGTGGGGTCGGGTGAGAACGCCATGCACGCGACGATGGGCAGGTCGCTGGTGGCGCGAACCGCCCGGACGGCCTGCCAGAGCTCGCGGCGGTCGTAGAACGTCTCCAGGACGAAGAGATCGGGCTCTCCTGCAGCTAGCACGCGCGCCTGTTCTTTGAAGGCCGCATAGGCCTGACCCGGTTCGAGACGGCCGACCGGCGCCAGCGCCTGACCGATGGGACCGATGGATGCCGCGACCCAGGCGCGATCTCCCGCGGCTTCTCTCGCGAGGCGTACCGCCGCTGCGTTGATGTCGGCAAATTTCTCTTCGAGGCCGAACTCCTTCATGCGCAGGCGGTTCGCACCAAAGGTGTTCGTCGTGAGCACCTGTGCCCCAGCCTTGAGGTAGGAGGCGTGGATTTTAGCGATGAGCTTGGGTGCGCTGACGTTGAGATCCTCAAACGCTCGATTGATGAAAACACCTGCTGCGTAGATCTCGGTTCCCATCGCGCCGTCGAAGAGGATGACGTCGCTGGTCAGGGCCTGGCGGAAGTCCTTCATCTGATCTCTACCTCTGCCAGAGTGCGGCTACGAGGCAGGTCGCGTTGTCGCCTCCGCCGCCGCGGTTCGCCTGGTTCACCAGGATGCGTGCGGTCTCGTCGGGGTCGTCATGGGAGACCGCCTGCTCGACGACTCGACTGACCTCGGGGTGGGTCTCGCCGATGTAGTCGGTGACGCCGTCAGTGGAGATCACCAGTCGTTCGCCCTCGACGAGGGTGAAGGCCGTGTGATGGGCTGGCAGCGCCTCGGGTCGGGTCATCTCGTTGAAGTGTCCGAGGTAGCCGACCAGGGCGAATCCGGCGGGGTCCCACGCGTCGATGAAGTTGAGATGCCAGGCCTTGAGCCGCTCGCCGGCCTGGTTCTCGTCAGAGGTGATCAGGCTGGCGCCGTAACCGCCACACAAGTAGGCGCGAGAGTCTCCGAGCCACGCGAGGGACACCCAGTTGCCGTGAATAATGGCGACTACAGCCGTGGTTCCCATCGGGACGCGGCCTTCGAGATCTCCCCCTGCGAAGCGCAAAGCCGCTTCGCAAACAGCCGTGTTGGCCATCCGCAGCGCCCGGTCCAGGAACTCCCGGATCTCGCCGGGACCGGCGTGGGAGAGCCTGGGGAGGGCCTGTTCCCACAGGTTTGCGATGACGTGGGCGGCGATGCTCGATGCCACGTCGCCACTACCGGCGTTGGCGGTGCTTATCCCGTCGCATACCACCAACAGGGACAAAGGGCCTTTCGTCGATACGAACAGGGCGTCCTGATTGGTCTGCGTGATGAGGATCTTCATGCGCCCGATGTGGGAGTCGTAGCCGATGCGCAGTCGTGCAGATGCGTTGCGGGCGGCGTATCCGCGGGTCTCTTCGGCCACTGCCGCCGCTTGCCAAAGGGCCAGCCACGCCAAACCGTCCGATGGGCGCTCTGTCGAAATGGGGTGCAGGGCGGCATCCAGGGGCGCGAGCGCGCTTGGTGGCAGCAGCGGAATGCATGTCCGCAGGTATGGGATCGCGCGGTGGGCTGGGATGTTCCGGGGCCACTGGCGGCCCAGGAGGGCCTCGAGCAGCAGGACCGCCGCTGCAAATACGTCGGAGGCCAGCGATGGACCTTCGAGGAGCGGGCGGGGACACGAGGCGTCGTCGGCTCGAACCTCGATCTCCATCGTCTCGTTGGGGAGGACGCGCACGGAGCGTGCCGTGGGGCAGCAGACGATGCCGTCTTTGTGGTGGACGGCCAGGGCCCGCGCCATGGCCAGGCCCAATCCGAGCAGCGACGCTCCGGAACGAGGCGGCAGATCGCCGAGGGGAATCGGGGAACTGACGACATCCGACAGGTCGATTTCGGCGGTGTGCGCGGTGTCGTCGGTGATGTCCATATACTCGGCCATTCCGATTTTTGACTCGACCATTACATAGGAAGATCGATACCAATTGGCGAGATCTGGATAGTCTTCTTCGATTCGTGCCGACATTTCGTCGTGGTCGATGAGTGCGAAGGCCAGTGCTTCTCCGCCAAGCCACTGCGCCGTTTCGCTGTCGTGATGATCGACGGCCGACGTCAGCAATTCGAGTGCGAGTTGCTCACCCCGACGGGGTGGAAGGGCCGCGAACGTGGCTCGAAGCAGCCGTTTGCCATCGGCGGCGGTGCCGACCTCTGTCAGCGCTTCGACCATTCCCTCACTCGGCCAGCGGCAGAGTGTGGCCGCGAGCCGACCTTCGTTGTCGAGGGGACCACCCGACTCGGTGCCCATCAGGACTCGCTCGATGAGCATCTGGTGGGTGTACTCGTCGACGTCGGTCGGGTCCCAGTTGGCCCGTCGAATGGCGTGGATGATGGCCTCGATCGCGTCCGGGCCATTTTCGAGGAGGCCGCCCAGAATGTCGTTCGCCGATCGATCTCGCAATGCGGCCAAAGCGAGATCTCGAACCTGAGTGCCGCCGGTTCGCCAAGCCAGCAGGACTTGATCGAGAAAGAGGCCATCGTCTAGCTGATCGCGATGTTGAAGTGCGAGATCCAGTCGGCGTCCCGGAGGCAGGAGCGGATTTTCGAGTCGGGCTTCTGGACCTCCGTCTTCGTCGCCCGTGCGAAGGCCGACCGCCCCCTTGTCCATGGTGAACCGCTCGTCTTCGGCGAGGACGGGGGCCAGGGCCTTCCACCAGTGTTTGAACGCGTTCGCGTTGAGGAGTTTGCGGCCTACGACCCAATCGCGAATGTCGCTCTGAGCCTGCGGACCGTGCAGGTCCTCCAGGAGGAGCGTCAGTGCGTCGCTCGGCTCATTCTGGAGGTAATTCCCGAGCTTTTCAGGATTGGTCAACGCGCGATGGAAGAAGCCGTTGGACTCGCATACCGCATACACACGGGTCAGCACTTCGGTCGCGACCCGGCTGGGTAGGTTGTCACCTGCCTCCTCCCATTGGAGGACGACCCGACCCGGCTCGACGTCGACAACCTTCGCGAACCCAAAGGCCGAATGGTACAGGACGGTTCCTTCCTGCACGGCCGCGATGTCGCGGATAGGTCTCATGGCCCGGCGTAGTTATACTCTCCGCCTTCTGAAATCAAGGACAGCATCGCGTGGAGGTAAGAGATCCTATTCACGGTGGCATCGCCATCGACCCTGCGGAGATCGAGATTGTCGACAACCCATGGGTCCAACGACTGCGCAACATTCGCCAGACGGGCTTCTCGCACCTGTCATTCCCGGGAGCGACCCACACCCGATACGGGCACAGCATTGGCGTCATGCACCTGGCCGGTAAGGCGTTCGACCACGCCTACAATGACTGGTCATTCGATCGGCCAGAAAAGCGCGATCACTTGCGCAGGTGTGTGCGAATGGCGGCACTTTGCCACGATCTCGGGCACCCTCCGTTCAGCCACTGCATGGAATTTGCCATGCCGCCGCTGTCTACATTGGGCATCGATTGGTATCGCCGAGGAGCCAAGACGGAACGCGTTGCCAGCCACGAGGACTACACGATCGCGATCCTCGGGCACACGAGCCTGACCCACGCCATCGACGAGGCGTTCCCGTTCACGGCACGACACGTCGCGGCCCTCATCTCTGCGGACGTCACGCTCCACGACGATTTCTTTGTGGACAACGGCCTCGATCATCGGCGCCTGCTGTCGCAGATCGTCAGCTCCGAGCTCGATGTGGATCGGCTCGACTATCTAGTGCGTGACGCGACGTTCACCGGTGCGCGATACGGTCACGGGGTCGACGTGGGCTGGCTCCTGTCGAACCTGTCCGCCTGGCCCGCTGACGGTCAGGTCAGTCTGGCCCTCGATGGGCGGGCGATCTACGCCTTCGACCACTTTCTGATCGCGCGCCACCACATGTTCCTGATGGTGTATTTCCACCACAAGTCGGTGATCTACGAGAAGATCCTGCAGCGGTATGTGACTTCGGAAGCATGTTGCTGGGGTTTCCCACTCGACCTTCAAGAGTATCTGCGGGTCGACGACGTGTCGTTCACCGCCCATTTGCGGAGCTCGCCGGACCCACTCGCCCGCCGAATTGTCAGCCGGCTGCCCTACAAGCGCGTTCTCGAGCGTCACGGGACCCCTCGCAAGGCTGACGTCAGTGAGGAGTCCGCCGCGCTGGTTGGCGAGGGTATCGACGTGATCACCGCCGCGTCGACGGGACAACTCTCGCGATACCGCCAATTTGGGCGCAAGCGTCAGAGAGCGGCGCCGATCTACGTGCTCGACCGAATCCGGGGACAGCCGGTGGAGCGCGTGCGCACGCTGGCCGAAGCCACGCAGATCTTCACGCGGTACGCCGACGAGCGCCGAATCGCCAGACTCTACGTTCCGCCGGAGGACTTCGACACGGCGCGGAAGTTGCTCGGGCTGCCGGTGAACTAGGGCAGCGCCTTCTCGACCTTCTTCTCCTCCAACAGCCGGTCGGTGAGGGACTTGGAGTCCTCTTCGCCTTTGCAGCCGCCGAACGCCACTGGGTTCGCGCACCAACCCGTGGAGGTCTCGCCCTTTGAGGTCCACTTCTCGAGGATGCCGTCGGCTGCAGCAAAGACCGGTGCGGCCATCGCGGCTCGCCTTGCAGCGGTGTCGGCGGTGAGTTTGTTGCTCGCCGCGACATGGGCATTGAGGTCCTCGCCCTCTTCGATGGCCGCCTCGAATACCACTCGTGCGTCGCTATCGGCCCGATCGATGGCCTTCATGGCGTCGCGGGCCCCCACGAAGAAGAAGTCGCGTACATCGAGATGGCGGGGGCCACCCACCGGATCGAGCGCCTCTTTGGGCATGGTGATCTTTGGCCACTGCATGGACGTGATCTCGCCGACCGCGACCTTGAGCTCGGCGTCCGCGTCGATGGCCTTGGCGAGGGGACTGTTGAGGTCATCGCCCTTGCAGTCGGGGTTCAACTCGGTTCGCCCGCGCATTCCGGGGACGGTGGGACCGACGGGGATCTCCTTTTCGCACTCGACGGCGGTGGCTCCCAACGCCGTGACGGCGCGCTGGACGGCGGCCTGGAATTCGCCATCGACATCTTCGATCACGGTGTCCGCGAAGGCCTGAAGCTTGGCGAATTCGCGGTTGTATTGCTTTTCGATCTCTCCGAGCCGCGTGCGCTCCGCCTCCGGCGCCCGGTCGCCGAGCAGGTCGAGGGACTGCCGATAGGTCGTGAGTGATCGGCTCACCAGGACCGCGGCTCGCGATTGCTCCTCCATGCCGAGAAGGGCGCCGTTGGACGCCTCTCGGAACAACTCGCTCTCCTGGCCGAGGTCAAATGGGTGGTAATAGCCGTTGGGTCCGGCGGCAGCGGTTGAGATGAGTGCAAAGAGCCACATGGAAGTCTCCCGGCGCGGATGATATCCCGGCCGACTGGGCCGAGCGTATTCGGTACACCTATGGAGACAACGATGATCGGATTTGGTTTGACCGACGAACAGCAGGGACTGCGAGACCTGGCCCACGACTTCGCGAAGAACGAGATGCGCCCGGTGGCGAATCATCACGATGAAACGGGTGAATTTCCGTGGGGTGTCATTGGGAAGGCGCATCCGCTCGGCCTGATGAATACCCACATTCCGGAGAAGTGGGGTGGCCTGGGCCTCGGGTGTGTCGATGCCAGCATGATCGCAGAGGAGCTCGCATGGGGCTGCACCGGGATGGGTACCGCTTTGGAGGCCAACAATCTCGCTCTGCAGCCGGTAATCGAAGGTGGCAGCGACTACATTCTCGAGACCTACGTCGCGCCGATGATCGACACCCTGAAGATGGCGGCGTACTGCGTCACCGAGCCAGGCGCCGGCTCCGATGTTGCCGCGCTGAGCACTACGGCCGTAAGGCACGGTGATACCTATCTCTTGAACGGCAACAAGGCGTGGATTACCAACGCCGGAGTCGCGGACTGGTACTTCGTTCTGGCCTACACCGACAAACAGGCCGGGTACAAAGGGATGACGGCGTTTGTCGTGGATACTTCGTGGGAGGGTGTCTCCCACGGCAAGAAGGAGATGAACCTGGGCCAGCGGGCCTGTGACACCCGGACCGTGACGTTCAACAATGTCGAAGTTCCCGCCAAAAACGTCGTCGGCGAGGTGGGGGCCGGTTGGATGCTCGCCATGGGCGCGTTCGACCACACGCGCCCGCTCGTTGCGTCGGCAGCAGTGGGACTCGCGCGTGCGGCCTACGAGCACGCTCGGCAATACGCGACCGAGCGCAGGACCATGGGCAAGCCCATTGCCCGTCACCAGGCCATCAGCTTCATGCTGGCCGATATGGCCAAAGACATCGAGGCCGGTCGCCTCTTGGTACAAAAGGCAGCTTGGATGAAGGACAACGGCCAACGGAACACGATGAATTCGTCGATGGCCAAATGTTTTGCGGCCGATGCCTGCCATCGCATCGCCTCGGACGCTGTCCAGATCTACGGGGGGTATGGCTACAACCGGGAATATCCGGTGGAGAAGTTGCTCCGCGACTCAAAGATCTTCCAGATCTACGAGGGCACGTCACAGATTCAGCGCGTCATCATTTCCCGCGAGTTGTTGCGCGGTTAGTGTAGATTTTGCCCATGACCCGCACCGTTATCGCCATCGTCTTCGTCCTCGCCCTCGGCGCCTGCAAAAAGGCGACGCCGCTGACTGATAAAATGGATGGGGTTGAGCGGAACAAGAACGGCGTCCAGGACATCGCTCTCGATCTGCAGGTGGTCGCGATGTCTC
>Ga0315336_1007737_pt1 | contig 10071 bp, 5 predicted proteins | sample ASW5metaG_FD_204512 | JGI IMG/M metagenome (GOLD analysis project Ga0315336, IMG submission 204512) | Ammonia-oxidizing marine archaeal communities from Monterey Bay, California, United States - ASW #5 | ecosystem: Environmental > Aquatic > Marine > Intertidal zone | place: USA: California... | reverse complement strand
TGGTCCTGATCGAGGGAGAGGCGGGCATCGGAAAGTCGCGGCTTGTCGAGGCGCTGGCCGTCGAAGCCGATCTCCTCGGCGTCGAGACGCTCCTGGGAGCGGCGCGCGCCATCGAACAAGCGTCGCCGTGGTTCGCGTGGAGGGCGGTGCTGCACGAGGTCCTCGGGCTCACTCACGTGCCCGCCAATCCAGGGGCGCGACGGCGCCATCTGCTGCGTCGCCTGCGTTCCGAACCGGACTGGTTCGAACTCGCACCACTGCTGAACCCCCTCCTCGGCGCCGATCTTCGGGAATCCGAGGCCACCGCCTCAATGGCCGGCCGGCGCCGATCCAGCCGAACACTCGACCTGGCCATCCACCTCCTGACCGCGGCAGCCAGCGCCGCGCCTACCCTGCTCATCGTCGAGGACGCGCACTGGCTGGATTCCGTGTCATGGGGCCTGCTGCAGCGCGTCGTCAGAGACGTGCCAGGCCTCCTGGTTGTCGTCGCGAGCCGGCCCATGGTGGGGGCAACCGCGGTCGAATACGACCGCTTGCGTGCCGCCACGACCGAACACCTGGTCCTCGACGCCATGGCACCGACCGACACCTTGGCCCTGGTTTGCGCAAAGCTCGGGATCTCCGCCCTCCCTCGGCAGGTCGCGCATCTGATCACATCCCGTGCAGAGGGCCATCCGTTCTTCAGCGTGGAGCTGGCGTGGTCCCTTCGCGACACCGGGATCCTGGAGATCGATGGAGACCGGGCCCGCCTCGCTCCCAGCGCGGACCTCGACGCACTCGATCTCCCCGACACAGTCCAGGGCGTCATCATCAGCCGGATCGACGGGCTCACGCCGCGACAGCAGCTGCTTCTGAAGGTGGCCAGCGTTGTCGGGCGGGTCTTCCGCTTCGAGGCGGTCTCAGCCGCCTACCCGACCGCGGCGGACGACGACGAGTTGCTCGCGATGCTTCAGACCCTGAGCCAGCTCGATCTGACCCGGGTGGAGACGCCACCGCCGGACCTGTCCCACCTCTTCAAACACATCATCACGCGAGACGTGACCTACGACGCGATGTCCTACGCCCAGCGTCGCCAGCTCCACGGGAGCATTGCCGCCTGGTACGAACGGCGCTTCGCCGACGATCTCGAGCCGTGGGTGCCGGTGTTGGCCCACCACTGGGCCCAAGCGGCGGGAGACCGCGCAGACGACGCTCACGCACTCCGGAAAGCTGCTCAATACCTGGAACAATCGGGAGAGATCGCCATGAAGAGCGGCGCCTTCAAGGAGGCGGCCGACTTCTTGCGCAGAGCCTTTGACGCGCACCGATCTCTGCCCGAGGCCGACGCCGACGTCGAGGACGAGCTCCGCCTGCTCGGACTCCTCGGCACCGCGGTGTTCACGACCACGGGCTACGGGTCCCGAGACTCCCTGGAGGTCTACGAGCGCTCCCTGGCCCTTGCCGAAGGCCAGGTCGACGACCGGCGGCTCTTCCCCATCCTCTGGGGTCTATGGATCAACCGGCACTTCACGAACGCCATGGCCGACGCACTCGATCTCGGCGAGCGCATGATGCAGATCGCCACCGATCTCGGCGACCCGGAGCTGCGCCTGCAGGCCCACCACGCGATGTGGACCTCGCTCATCCAGATCCCCGACTACACCCGGGCACGCCGGCACCTCGAAGCCGGCATCCCCCTGTACGAACCGTCGATGCACGAGAGCCACTGTGTGCAGTTCGGAGGACACGATCCGGGGGCCTGTGGTCTGCGGGCCATGGGCTTGACGGGCTGGACCATGGGACAGGTCGATCAGGCCGTGAAGTGGACAAGGGACGGGATCGGGATGGGTCGGCGCCACGACTACACTGTGGCGACGGCTCAGCTGGCGGCGGCCTTCGTGCACAAACAGCGGGGCGACCACGACGCTGCCGAACGCGTTGCCACCGAGCTCATCCAGCGCGCCGAGAGAAATGCCCTCGGGGGCTTCACGCCCTGGGCGCAGATGTTCCTGGCCTGGGCAGTGGGAAGACGCGGCGATGTCGCGGCGGGAATCGCGCAGCTTGAGGAGATCCGCCCGCGCCTGGGCATGGACGACGCCGGGTATCTGTCGATGTTGCTGGATCTCTACGTCGAAGCGGGTGACTTCGCCTCCGGCCGCGCCCTCCTCCAGGATCTGTTCGCGCGCAGTGCCCTCAAAGATGAGCATGTGTATCAGGCGGAGCTCCTGCGCTATCGCGGTGAATTCCACTGGCTCGCGGGCGACGTCGACAGCGCGGCAGCGGACTTCAGGAGCGCACAGGAGCTCGCACATGAGCAGGGGGCTCTGTCCTTCGAACTGCGAGCGGCGACCCGCTTCGCCCAGCTGCGGCGCGAGACGGATCCGGAGGCGTGTCTGGCGCTCCTCACCGGAGTCTATTCGCGGTTCGAGGAGGGGTTCGAAACCGAAGACTTGCGTCGGGCGCGCGTTCTCCTGGACGATCTGGGAGGCAAAAACGTGACGCCTGCTTCAGGTCCCGCCCCATGATTTTCGTGTCAGCGTCCGCCAAGGAGTAGAGAAACGGGCCTGTCGCCTCACGGCGAACGTGGGACCGAGTATCTTGGCGGCAAGGACCATCGAAACCGCAGGGAAGAGGAGCACCTATTGCCGGCTTCATCGACACCCATCCTCCACCTTCTCCTGGCGAGCCTATCGCTGATGTTGACTGTTTTATGCGCATTCCCCGCGCATGCCGTGGAGCGTTTGGCCGTCTTGGAACTGAGCGGGAAATTGCCCGTCGACGATCTCACCACCCTCAGTGCGGTTGTTCGCGGCGCCGTCGTGAAGTCCGCCCAGGGGGGCCTGGCTGTAATGACCAGCGAGAACATGGAGGTGATGCTCAACGACATGGGCATCGATGCCTCGTGTGTGTCCGAGGGGGCTTGTGAGGTCCAGACCGCCCGAAACCTGGGTGTGGAGTACGTCGTCACCGGCCAGGTGGTGACCATGGGCGGCAAGCTGGTTGCCACCCTCAACCTCCACGAGACGACTGGGGGGTCGTTGGTCAGTACGACCCTGGTCACTGGCGATACGTCGCTGGATCTGCTCAGCACCCTGATACCTGCCACCGCGGAGTTGATGACCGCGTTGTCCGCAAAATCCACCACAACCGCACCGGCGCCAGCTCCGGAAATGTCAGCTGCCGAAAAGGTGCTTGCCAGACTTCCAGCCAACGCTCCACCGACAGAATTCGAAATGAGCTTCGAAGGGCTGGAAGTGGTTGGCAGCCACGAGAGCCCAACCGTCGGCAAACTGGTGTGCATCAGTCCGGGCAGCTTCACGATGGGGGACAACGGCACATCCGTATTGAGGCACCGGGTGTCGCTCGCCGCGTTCTGCGCAATGGAACACGAAGTCACCCAGGCCGAGTGGATGTCGTTGGGCAGGAAGAACCCCTCGAAGTTCACCGCTTGTGGCGAAGACTGCCCCGTCGACAGCGTCAAGTGGGCCCAGGCCGCCAAGTTCGCCAATGACCTCAGCTCTGCAGAGGGACTGCAGCCAGCATATCGGGGGGCTGGCTCGCAGATAACCAGGATTGAAGGGTCCAATGGCTATCGACTCCTGACCGCTCCCGAATGGGAGGCGGCGGCACGCGGTCGCGAGTGGTCCAACCATTTTGCGGGCGCAAAGAACGCGAAGTATGCGAAAGAAATCGCTTGGAGCGAGTGGAATTCCGACGAGACCACGCACCCCATCTGCCAATTGAAGCAAAACGGCTACGGCCTGTGCGACATGACGGGAAACGTGAGCGAGTGGACAGAAGAGGGATTTGGGAGGAACGCTTTCGAGGAAAGCCCGCCAGCGCCCACCGGCGACTTCGTCCGCGGCGGAAGCTATGACGACAACCCGGGATTGATGTTCGTTTGGGACGACATCAGCTTTCGGGATCGGAAAAAAGCGTACGCCGATGTGGGATTTCGCCTTGCCCGGTCCGAGTGAGCAAGGGTCGACGGAGCCCTACTGGCGGGTCAACTCCAGCTCACCCGACCACACCGTAAGATTAGCCATGAGCCCCATGCGCGTGCAGATGGTGATGACCGCCATCCTCCTTTCGGGATGCGGTCGGGTCGATCCCGGCGACGACCGGTGGTCGCGACCGGGGGACCACGCATCCGTCGTCGAGGAATCGCTCGGTCCCGACGAGCAGTTCACGGTGTTCCGCCCAGAGGACCTGTCCGTGGATGGGCCCCATCCCGTCGTCGTCTGGAGCGTGGGCACGGGCGCATCTCCCGGTGGCTATGGCGCGCTGCTCCGCCACTGGGCATCCCACGGTCTGGTCGTCGTGGCCGGGGACGACGGCAACCAGGCCGTTGGCGATCAGGCCCTGCAGGCGCTGGATTGGATACTCGGCGAAAACCTGGATTCGGGACGCTATCCGGGGCAGCTGGATGCCGGAGCCGTCGCCGCGAGTGGTCACTCTCAAGGGGGAAACGCCTGCCTCCACGTGGCCCTTCGGGACGAGCGGGTTCAGACCGCGCTGCCCATTCAACCCGGAGAGGGGGGCCTCGGATTCGTCGACGCCGCCCACGACAGCCAGCTCGAGGTTCCGGTGTTCTACATCTGCGGAGAGGCGGACACGGTCGTCCCACCACAGCGGTGCGCCGACCGATTCAGCGACGCAAAGAGGCGGGCCTGGATGGGCGTGGTCGAGAACGCCACCCACTTTGCGGTTTCAGCGACGAGAGAAGGCGCCGACAACGCCGAGATTCGGGGCTACAGCACCCGGTGGCTGAAAGCGCGACTGACGGGAGATCGCAAGGCAGCGGAGGCCTTCGACGGCGACGACTGGGGTCTCGTGCGAGACCCCGACTGGATCAATGTGCACCGCTCCGAGTGAGTCGTCTGGCGCTGAAGCAAAACAACTTCACCTGCCATGCCCACTGACGACCCAGGCCGCCCACGTCTGTGCCGAGGGCTCGCCATACTCCCGGCGATTGCTTTCCAGCGCGGCGAGCTGGGCATCTCGCAGTGCCGCGGCGGGCTGCAGCCGCTTCCGGGAGAGCGCCTGCCGCACAAGACGCTGCATCAGCTCGGAGGTCTCCTCGTCGGGAACCGACCACAGACTCATCACCACCGATCCAGCCCCCGCCAGAGCGAAGCCCCGCTGCAAGCCCATTACGCCTTCGCCTGGACGGGTGGTTCCAAGGCCGGTCTCACATGCCGAGAGCAGCACCAGCTCCGCACCTCGTAGATCCAGTCCGGCAACCTCCTCGGCAGTGAGGTAGCCGTCCTCGTCCGCGAGCGGGTCGTGGGCGTCATTGGCGCCGGCGAGCACCAGACCGGAGAGCAGCATCGGATTCATGCCGACGCCATCGGAGGCGCCCGCCGCAGATCGACAGCGCTCGGAGGCGAAGAACCCATGGGTGGCGAGATGGAGCACGCGGTTGCCCGGTGCCGCAGAGGAAAACTCCGCTTCGGAGGCCGAGGAATCTTGTAGCCGAGTGATGTGTTCACGGCGCTGCTTCCGTCGCCAGATGTCGACAATGCCCTCGGATTCGGCACGGGTCGCGGCCAGCGGGCCAAAGGGTTCGTCCAGACACGGCGCCGGACTGACGTCGGGGTCGCCATAGGCCACGCCGGCAAGCGTAAGGAGACCGGAGCCCAAGCGGGATTCAGGCGCCAAGACCGCGCCAGCCGTCGGCAAGATCTGTATCTCTACCTCCTCGACGAGCAGGCGCTCCCCATCCACCGGAAGGGCGGCCCAGGGCAACGCCGTCAATCCGCCATCGGGAACCAGCCAGACCGCCTCGGCGCCTTCGAGATGTGGTCCGAGTTGAGGCCAGACCCGGTCGGCGACCTGTCTCCCGGCGGCGGAAGCGCGGGCGCTGGCGAGGGGATTTTCGAGCGCTCCTACCAGCAGCCGGCGCCACCTCGCGACCGAGGTGTCCAGTTCCTCCGCATCGCCGAGCTCGACCCGAGTCACGCGACACTCTGGAGTGGCGACGAACGCGAGGTAGGCGGCCCGTTCGGAGGTTTCATACCTGAAAATGTCTATAAGCACTGTGCCCGGCGACAGTTGAGCACAAACCGCCTCTGCGGACGGCGACGCTTGCTGGTGGATGTCGTCGTCCTCCGTGGCCCTGCCCAGCGAGCGTTCCAGACGCTCCTTGTCTTCGGTGAGCGACTGGATGCGGGCCTTGCGAGCCTCAGCCCGTTCGGGATCGTAGGTCGCGTACACCTCGGCAGCCAGGGCGCGGCGTGTCTTGGTGAGGTCCTGAAGAGCCGTCATTGCCTCGCCTGTAGCGGCGCGGGCGGTGTGAGCGCGCTCCAGAAGCCGCAAAGTGCCTGCACCTTTCCAGCTGAGAAGATGACGCCATCCGACTTTGGCGTCCTCGGCGCCGTCGTAGGTGGCGAACCAGTGGGACAGGAACCGCCGAACGCTGGCGAGGTACTCGGCGCCTTCGCGGTCGGACAATGTCGTGAGCAGATCGAGGCGCTTGGTGCGGATGGCCAGGCTCTCTTCGTACAGCGAACGGGCCTCGGCGTGTTCGCCCTGGTCCTGGAGCAGGCCGGCGAGGTGGAACAGGCCGATGGCCACCTCGGGGTGCTCCTCGCCCAGCGTCGCGCGCTTGATAGCCAAGCTCTGATCGAAGAGTTGGCGAGCCCCGGCGTAGTCGCGCTGCTTGCGGTGCACGCCGGCCAAGTTGTGGAGGCTCTTTCCTACGCTGGGGTGCTCCTCGCCCAGCAAGCCACGACCGATGGCCAGGCTCTGCTCGTAAAGCAGCAGAGCCCGGTCGAGATCGCCCAGCATGGCGACAGCCCCCGCCAGATTGTTGAGGGTGGATGCCACCTCGATGTGCTCCTCACCGTACGCGGCGCGCAAGACCGAGAGGCTCCGCTCGTAGAGTGGCAAAGCGGCCGCATGGTCACCCGTCGCGCTGAGCAGACTCGCGAGACTGTTGAGACTCCCAGCAACGCTGGGGTGCTCTTCGCCGAGCACAGCGAGACGGATGTCCAGGCTCTGCTCAGACAGCCGTCGCGACCCTGGGTAGTCGCCCTGACTCTGGGCCAGGTTCGCGAGGTTGTTGAGGCTGCTCGCCACATCGACGTGCTGCTCGCCGAGGGCGCCGCGGCGGATCTCGAGGCTCCTCTCGTACAGCGGCCGTGCCCGCCCGTACTCACCCTCCGCCAGGAACAGGTGCGCGAGGTTGTTGAGGCTGTGGGCCACTGAGACATGCCCCTCACCCAGCGACGCCCGCCGAATCTCGAGGCTCCGCTCGAACAATGGGCGCGCGCTGGCAGAGTCCCCTTGTTCCTGGAGCAAGGCTGCCAGAAAGTCGAGGCTGCGGGCCACGGCGAAGTGTTCCTCGCCAAAAACGACGCGCTGGATCGCCAAGCACTGCTCATGTAGCGACCGCGCGACCTCGTAGTTACCGAGTTTCTTATGCACGATCGCCAGGTTGCCGAGACTGAGAGCCACGTCGGGGTGTTGGTCGCCATAGGCCGCACGGCTGATCGCCAGGGCCTCCTCGTACAGCTCCTGGGAGCGGCGGTAGTCACCACGGCCGAAGTGCAAGCCACCCAGGGCTGTCAGGCTCTTGGCGACGGTCGGATGCTGCTCTCCCAGCTCCGCCCGCCAGATCTCGAGGCTCTGTTCGAACAGTGGCCTGGCGCCCGTGAAGTCGCCCTGCGCAGCGCGTACCTGTGCCAGGCCGTGCATTCCGGTGGCCACGTTGATTTGTGTGGCACCGTCCGCCGTGCGCCAGATCTCCAGGCTCTGCTCAAACAGCGCTGCGGCGTCCGCGAAGTCGCCTTGGGACTTCACCACCCCGGCCAGATTGAACAAGGTTTGAGCAACACGGGGGTGGGCATCTCCCACGGCACCGCGAGTCGTCGCCAAGCTCTGCTCGTAGAGCCGACGGGCCTCGCGTAGATCTCCCTGTGAGGCCACCAGCGCCGCCAGGTTGTTGAGACTGACGGCCACGTCGATGTGCTCCTCACCGAGCACCTCACGCCGGATCGCGAGGCTCTCTTCATAGAGCGGTCGCGCCCCGGGAAAATCTCCACTGGCCTGATGGATGGCCGCGAGGTTGTTGAGACTGCTGGCCACGTCGGTGCGGTGGTCGCCGGGCGCGGCACGACGAATCGCCAGGCTCTCCTTTGCCAGCAACATCGCCTCGGCCACTTTTCGCTCGCCGAACAGCCTCACTACCTCTTTGTCGATCTCGACAGCGCGTTCCAGCTCAGATTCGCCCAGCACCGCCTCGGTCTCGGCCCCCCCTGGCGCAGCCCAGGCGGGCATGGTGACCCAAGCTCCGGCCATGACCAGCCACCACTGCGCCCACATCATGCGTGGCACCCGACCTCCCAGTCGCCAAGCTACCACCGGCAAGCTCGAGTCGATTCGGGCCATGACCGCGCGCGCAGAAATCCAACGTGGGGATAAGGGACCCGCCAGGACTCTGGAGCCAACGGGATGAACAGCGGCAGAATCGCAGGTGTGGCCGTGGCGGCGGCTGGGCTTGCTGGGCTCTTCGCGTGGCTGTTCTTCCCACGCGTCGGGCCGGTGTCTGCGGTCTCTGCTCCAGCGCGTGTCGGCAATCCGGTGGTGTTCAGCGTCCCGGGCACCGCTCCGATTCAACGCGACCCGGCCCCAGTCCTCACTGAAGAAGAAGTTCACCAGACGACAGCGCAGATCGCTGACGACTGCGGAATGCCAGTCCGGGCCGAGTGTCGGGGAGACGCGTGCGGTATCTACTCTTTCGAGCCCTCATCCGGCTTCGCTCAGGTTCAGTTCGCCACCCGTCATCCACGGGTTGCGGCCGGCTTTGTGGGTGCAACGGTCATGGGGCTCCCCGGTTCCGCTACTCCATGTGGCGCCTCCGTGCAGGTCGGACTGCAGCGCCTGGCGTCGGGTCTGGGCGGTCTGTCCTTCGCCGAGGAAACCAACGGGTGGGTGCATCGGTGCACCATCGTGGGCTCGCCCCCTGAAGTCTATGATCTGAAGGCGATGTCCGACGACATCGAGCGGGCGCTGCTGGCGTGTGATTCGCTCGCCGGAGCCGCACACTTCTCCCATCACACTGAGAAGCTGGACGTCGTCGTCGCCACCCGTGCCATCGCGGAGGGCATGCGCATTCACGAGACAGACGTGCGCGCCATGGAGGTGGTTCGCGCAGCCATCGCCCCGGGTCTGGCGAAGGAGCCGATGCCTGGGGTTGACCACGTCGTAGGCCAGACCGCGTCGTTGGACATCCAGGTGGGCTGGCCTCTGTGGCCGAGCTCGACCGAAGCCGCCCCGGACTGAGGCTGCCCCTTTCGCCCAGCTGGTCATCGCAACTAGCCAAAAAAGTGCCGCCCGGGGATCAACCCCGGGCGGCAGTTTGTCGGGCGGCAGCGCTGCTAGTTGATGGCGCCGTGAATGGAGCCCATGCCCGCCGTCGGCGTCGTGTCTACGCTCGAGTTCCTGGCGTCGACGCAGTCCCAGATCGTGTTGAACTGCGCGTAGACGACAACAAACGGTCCCGCAGGCAGGTCGACGCCGCTGGCGCAGCCGCCGAGGGTGTCACCCTGCCAGCCGTCCATGTTGTACATCTGCCACGCCGCACCGGCGACGATGACGGGATCGAGTCCCGGGTCGCCACCAACCAGCGTCGACGGGCCGTCGTCGTTGAACGCGATCGCGGTGAGTGCCCCGGCGCCGTAGAATGCGAGCTCGGTGTCCGTCGCGCCCCCAATGCCGTCGATCACCATGCCGCGCCCGTTGTTCGCGGTGATGGCCGTCGTCAGGGAGCCGGCGAATACGAAGATCTCGCCGCCCGTGGCGAAGTTCATCGGCTGGGTGACATCGACGCCTGGCCCGAGGGCACCGACAACGATGGGTCCGACCACTTGAGCTTGCGCGGCGGTCGGAAGTGCGAGGGTGGCGAGGGCTGCAACGCCCATGAGAGTCATCTTTTGCATCGTGGCACTCCAGGATGGTGGTCCAAAACCGACGCCCTGGGGCGCCGGCAATCGGGAGCATCTAAAAGCATGCGGTTCCCCGTGTCAATTGCAACTTTGCATCTGCATTCGTGAGGCTGTGATTCAGGTCGGCGCCGCGGGGAGGAACAAG
>Ga0315336_1007736_pt1 | contig 10072 bp, 7 predicted proteins | sample ASW5metaG_FD_204512 | JGI IMG/M metagenome (GOLD analysis project Ga0315336, IMG submission 204512) | Ammonia-oxidizing marine archaeal communities from Monterey Bay, California, United States - ASW #5 | ecosystem: Environmental > Aquatic > Marine > Intertidal zone | place: USA: California... | reverse complement strand
TATTCTCGCCCACTCGAATTCGCCCGCGCTATTCAATTTCAAAACGTACACCTCAAACGAGAGAACGGGAGTCGTGTATTCGGCTGTACCTTCGCCGGGATCGAAATCGCACGTCCCGTGAAAATAGCCCGTAACGTAAGTGTTTCCGAACGCGTCGACGGCAACACCCTTGATCTTCAATGAGGAATCACTATGAATGTCTCTAACCCAAATAGCAGCGCCATTCGAATTGCACTTTTGGATGAAGACATTGGCATAAGGCTCGACGAAGATTTGGCCCCCTCCCCCGCCAAAACTCGTCCTCCCATCGAATCCACCTACTGTATACACATTGCCTGCGTTATCCGTCGCAACCCCGTGCAAGGTTTGGCTGCTTTGCCCTTTCGTAAACCGAGCCCAATCCAATGAGGGCTGGGCCGTCGCTAAGCTACTCAAGCCGACGACAACGGCAACAACAAAAGACACTGTGCAACAAGCACTCCCCCGCATAAATCCTAAGTATCCTTTTCGAAGCATGGCGAATACCCTCTACCAACGCGCATATTTATTGCTAATACTATTCGAATATCTTTCCTACAGATGACCTAGCATATAACAATGATGGGTTTCTCGCAAGACACCGGCTAACCCCTTTTGCTAGCAGCTCTTGCAAGAGATTGTCCATCGCCCGGGCCTTTCGTTGTAGTCTAGACTCCAAGCGCAGTCACTCTCCCAAGATAGTTCCCATCGCGTTTCCGTGACGCCTCCGCGCTTGTGAGGCGTTGATTCATGTCCCGTCCATGCACCGGGCAAACGCCTCCGCAAGCTGATCGCGTAATCCGCGCCTCCCTGCTATTATGCACAGTTCCGCTCAGTGCGGACGAGCAACACTAATCGGAACAATGAGGACACGTCATGATCAGATGGGGATACACGCTCGCCACACTTTCATTCATCTTGTGCGGTGCCTCGCACGCACAACACGGCGCGCAGAATGGCGACTGGCGTCACTACGCGGGCGATCAGGGTTCGACCAAGTATTCCGGGCTGGACCAAATCAACGCGGAGAATTTCGCCGGTCTTGAAGTCGCCTGGCGTTGGGAATCGGCGGACAAAGCGCTGGAAGGAGTAGCAGAGGCGACTCCGCACTTTTTTCGTGGCACGCCTTTGGTTGTAGATGGCATTGCCTATATTTCGACCGGGCTCAGCCAAGCCGCAGCAATCAATGCAACGACCGGCGAGACCATTTGGATTCACGATCCAAAGAGCTATGAGCGCGGCCCCGTAACGCACGGCATGTATCACAATCGCGGCGTCGAATACTGGACCGACGGTACGAAAGAACGCATTTTCATTTCGACCGGTGGTCGGCAACTCGTGTCGATCGACGCGAAGACGGGCAAAGCCGATCCGAATTTCGGTAACGGCGGCTGGGTCGATTTGCTGTTGGACCTCGGCAGAAAAGTTGACGGTCGTAGTATCGGCGACAACAAGCCGCCGGTCATTTGTCGCGACACGGTCATCGTCGGTTCTATCATCATGGATTTTCCAACGACGAAATCGAATCCGCCAGGATTCGTTCGTGGGTACGATGTGCGCACCGGCAAACAAAAGTGGATCTTCCACAGCATTCCACAAGAAGGTGAGTTCGGGAACGAAACGTGGGAAAACGATTCCTGGAAGTATTCCGGCAATACCAATGTCTGGACATTAATGACGTGCGACGAGGAGTTGGGCTATGTCTATCTCCCATTCGGCACGCCGACGAGTGACTATTACGGCGGCCACCGCCATGGCGACAACCTCTTTGCCGAAAGCCTCGTATGCCTCAACGCGGAGACGGGTGAACGGGTTTGGCATTTTCAGGGGGTGCATCACGGAATTTGGGATTACGATTTTCCGTCGGCACCAAACCTCGTCGACATCACGGTGGACGGCAAGGAAATCAAAGCCGTCGCACAGGTCAGCAAGCAGGGTTTCACATATGTGTTCGACCGGGTAACGGGCGATCCGGTGTGGCCCATTGAAGAACGCGAAGTTAATTGGCACGCGACGGTCCCGGGTGAAAAACTTTCGCACACACAACCATTCCCCACAAAACCGCCGCCATTCGAGCGCCAAGGCATTACGGAAGATGACCTCATTGATTTCACGCCGGAGCTACGCGCCGAAGCGCTGGAGATTTTGGAGGATTTCATCATCGGACCATTGTTTCTTCCGAATCATGTAGCGGGGGCCGACGGGAAGAAAGCGATGCTTCAACTGCCGGGCGTTGGCGGAGGCGCGAACTGGCCAGGTGCGTCCGTCGATCCGGAGACCGGTATCCTGTACGTGCAATCACAGACGCAACAATCAGCTATGGCATTACAGAAGATGGATCCCAATCGGTCCGATCTCGATTTCATGATTTCAACAGGGGCAATGAGCAGTGCAGGCGGACCGCAAGGTTTACCGCTGCTCAAACCACCGTATCGCCGAATCACGGCTATCGATTTGAACAAAGGCGAAATCGCTTGGCAAAAACCGTTCGGCTGGGGACCAGTGGATCATCCCGCACTCAAGGATCTCGACCTTGGCCCGCTGGGCGATCCGTTTCCGACGAGAGTCATCGCAGAAGGTGGCATCCTATTGACGAAGTCGGTGCTGGTTTCGTTCTTAGTTGACCTCGATGAAAACGGCGCGGCGGCCACACCGTCAAACTCGCGCGTGCAGGCCTATAACAAATCAACCGGCGAACTCATTTGTGATGTCCCCGTCAATCGGCATTTGCACGGTTCACCGATGACGTATATGGCCGATGGAAAACAGTACATCATTATCGCCGGTGGCGGTAGGACAGAACCTTCCGAACTGATTGCGTTCGCATTGCCGGACGAAAACTAGCGAACAAACCGTCGCTATCAAGAGGAAACAACGAATGCCGAAAAAACCAACCACACAAAACATTTCACGCCGATCATTCCTCAAACGGTCAACAGCAGCCGTTTCCGCAGCGAGTGCTCCGCTCATTCTGCCCTCCTGCGTTACTACGCCGTCCGGTCCGCGTCCCGCGCCGAGCGGCCGCATGAACCTTGGGTGTATCGGCGTCGGTAACCAAGGCATTGGTGACATGCGCGGGTTGATTCGTGATGAACGCGTACAACTCGTCGCGGTATGCGATGTGAACAAGGGAAGCCAAACCGGATATTGGGCAGATCGTGCCGGTGGCCGTGAGATTGCACATGAAATTGCGACGGAGTACTACGCCGATCAAGCGGCATCGGGCAGTTTCAAAGGCATTGACATGTACGCGGATTACCGCGAATTGCTTGCACGAGACGACATCGACGCCGTACTCATCGCGGTACCAGACCATTGGCACGCGTTAACGGTCGTCGATTCTGCAAACGCAGGCAAAGCCATTTACGGAGAGAAACCGTTGTCGTTGACCATCGGCGAAGGCCGTTTGATGAGCGATGCGGTGAAGAACAACGACGTCGTTTTCCAGACCGGTAGCCAACAGCGATCAGACGAGAAATTCCGCCACGCCTGCGAACTCGTGCGCAATGGGTATATCGGCGATTTGAAAATGGTGAAGTGTGGATTGCCGGGCGGCACGCCGGACATTTCGCGCCAAGGCAGTCGGACCGAACCGGAAACACCGCCGGAAGGTTTTGACTACGACTTCTGGCTGGGGCCGGCGCCAGACGCGCCCTACCGTCCCGCTTGTTCGCACGTGAATTGGCGTTGGGTATTCGATTACTCGGGCGGACAGATCACGGACTGGGGCGGCCACCATCCCGACATCGCGCAATGGGGCATGGGAACGACCGACACCGGCCCGACGAAGATTATGAACCCAACCGTAGAGTATTCGAATCACGCGGTCTTCAATACAGCGTCGAAATACCGCGTCGAGTACGAATATGCGAACGGCGTGAACCTAGTCGTATCGAGTGACGAGCGTGGCGGCGTTACATTCGAAGGCGAAAACGGTTGGATCTGGGTTGACCGCGGCGGTATCGAATCAGATGCGAATTCACCATTAAACGTCGAGTTAGGTGAAGATGCCATCCGGTTGTACAAGAGTCCTGGACACGGTCGTGATTTTATTGATTGTGTATTTGATCATCGCGATCCGGTAGCGCCGATCGAAGATGCGCATCGCTCGATCACTGTCTCGCACTTGGGCAATATTGCGATGAAACTCGGACGCGACCTGACGTGGGACCCGGAAAAGGAAACCTTTCCGGGCGACGATGAGGCCAATCAATACCTCCACCGTCCGTATCGCGGACCTTGGAAACTCGAAGGCCTTCCGAAAGGCGGAAAATCGCTGACGGATGCGTAACGGCATTATTGTTGAATGATTGCGGGATTGTAGGAGACTATATTTTCCCGGTTATTTCGAATTTGTACGCGGTCGCCAATGGATACAGTCGGCGCACCGAACACGGGTTTTTTCGAGTAGCTGCTGATACCGTATCGATTCCGCTCAATCGTGGAGTCGTTCAGACGTACAGATGAACCATCTTTTGCAGCGACGCCATAGGTGGCGTCGCTCAGTTCGGCGTTGTGTATGTGAACCACCGAGTTTTCACCGGCCGAAATATTTTTGTCGGCGTTGGAACTGATGCGCGCGCCATCGATTTTCAGCAGTGACCCCGAAACGTCAACGCTATCGCCACCCGAATGACGAATCGTCGTTTTCGAAAGGTTCAAAACACTGAAGTCCGCATCGATCGCGTCGCTCATGGAATCTTCGATCGTGAGGTTGGTGACATGCGCTTCACAACGCAAGAAGTGAACCGCGTCTTCAACCCGTGCATTTTCGATGCGCACGTTATCGAGACGCACATTTGAATCGAAAAAGCTTACGCCGCCTGTGTACCGGCGTCCATCGCAATCCACAACCTCGCCCCCATCCCCCACATTTTTCACCACGATATTGCGAAGGATCAGATCGGGGTTATTGTGAAAGTGTACGCCCAACCACGAATCCCGTTCCGACGTTAACGTAAGGCTCGCGCTTTCGGCTACACGAATGCTGCCGTGCACAATAAGATAACCAGATTCACCAAAACGCAACACAGAGTTGTCCTCGATATGGAGGACAACCTCACGCGGAATCTCTAATGAAAATTCAATCGGCGGCACATTATCTCGCAACCGGTATTCACTGCCCGAGATATCGAATATCGTGCCCGGTTCAACTCGCTGCGGAAAACCTGTCGGCAACGGATATACCGGATTAAGCGAAATGTTCCGCGGGCCTAAATACCGCATCGAGCCTGTGACACGGGCGGTTAAGTTTTGATACTCGTCCGTTTTAGGAATTGAGAAGAACCAGGTGCGGACCCGTTCGCCCGCACGAATATCCGCCAAGTACAGATCGCGGTATTGGAGCGGCCGTACTCTTGTGCCAGTAAATGCGTCATGGATGGGTTCGTACACTTGACCATCCTCACCCACAAGCGCGAACGCGTCTTCATCGTTACTGAGGTTGCGCTGCACAAATGTCAACAACGTCCGATCGTGCGTTTCCGTTCCGTGTAGGTAAGTAATCACATCGCTCGGGGCGTCTTGTAACTCATGCCAAAGCGCAACGTCGTCCGGGTCGGATTCTTCGATAGCATATTCGTGCATCCGCGGCACGCTCGCATTGCGCCAAGCGAGCTGTTGAAGGGATGCTTCGTCTGGCATCACTTCCCCGCCACTCACTCCGGCTATCACGTCGCGAACATACCGAAGATCGTCCGTAGTCGCATCATCAAGTCCGAACACGACACCGGCGTTCAAGTAATCGGCATAACGGCGCTGCGCAGGTCCCGAATCGAGTGCCTTTGCCAGACGATCGGACTCTAGCATTCGAGCGATGTGCTTAATATTTCCTTGGCGAGATGTCACTTGTTCAATAGCCAACGGCGAGCGAAGTACTTCCATGTGACTCGCCAACGATTCGAATTGATTGGGCTCCGCATAGAATTCGAGCGATGCGGGATGCGACGTCCACCAGAAGAGTTTTCCCAGCTTCGTATCGGACTCGGTCCGCTCGATAAAGTACGAACCGTGCGTCACTACATTCGGGCGCCATTCAGGCGCATAGTCCGCCAACTCCACTAGCGAATTCCGAAATGCGTTGACTGAATCGAAGTAAGGGTCTCCCGCAGCAGTCGAATTGAAATCGCGTACCATTGGAGCAATTCGATCTGTGCGAGGATTCACGTGAAACCGGAGATCCGCTTGACCCAACCCGTGTTTACCACCGTATGACAAAGCGAATGCGTGGACCAAGTTCATCGCATTTGCGTCGATCGCTTGCGCAAACACCGGGCTGGCCATACTGCCAAAGCGCTCCGCGTCTAGCGCGAATCCTTTCTTATAGAATTCCTTGTGCTGGAAGCGGCTGTTGGCATCACCGATTAATACGTCCGCATTAAATCCGACGATAGCCCCCTCGTTTCGTTGGGCATATTCAAAAAGAAATGGCTTCATCCCCTCCAGCGATTCCATAAACTGCACATCATCGCCCACTGAAACCTGGACGATGTCCGCGCGCGGCATCAGGACACCGTAATCCCGCAACACACTTTCAAACACCATGTCGCGTCCTTGGCTTTTTGAGCGGAGGCCATACAGTTTGAAACGTTGCAATCCGTACGGAAGCGATCCGCTCACGATGCGCACATCAATCGAGGGCAGTAGACCCGCGGAATGGTGGGCATGATTCCGGCCTGCGAGCCCAACCGTCGCAAGAGACCACGGGCCGTTCGCAGAACGTACACGCACCTGCACGCGTTCGCGTGACTGAAATAGCGGTTGCCAACGCACATTGGCAATGGGATCAGTCTCGCGACGGTTCCGGCGGATTTCTTTGAGGCGATCCCACTGCGATGGCAGAAAATCGAATTCCAACTGTTTGAGATTTCGAGCCAAATACGCTGCATACGTTTCGACGGGTTCTTTGACGCGCACAGCCAACGATATTCGTTCGACATCGGAATAGGGAAATCGCGCCTGTATACGAAATAGCCCTGAAGCGCTCGCTTCAAACCTTTCAACGATTTGTCCGTCGATTTTCGTTTGTTCACCGCCATCGACCAATTGATTCGCATCGTTATACAACGCCACTCGCGGTAACGTCTCCGATCGAGAGACCGTTGAAACCAAGGTCAACGTCGCGGGCCCAGCCAAAAACATTCGATAACTGCGCTCTGCATCGCCAGTCAACGAATGAGAAGCGCCATCGCCCTCAAAAAGATCAACTTCTTCAGTACCCTCGAAGAAATGATCTACGACGAAAGGGGAGTCTCGATAGGGCTCTCGTGCGGCGAGGATCGTGCCCGCATTGATTTGAGATCGCACAGCCAACTTCGGCACGGTTCCATGTGCAAGAATGTTGAGCGCGCCAATCACCCCAATGAACAGTCCGATCAACACCGCGATCTGGACGAATGGTTTGACCATGGTGTCGGCCTAATACCCGCCGAATTGATTGCCGGGATAGAACACGTCAAGCCGCGCCTCGGGATCGCGTTGCTTGAGCGCGCCAACAATCCGGTCATGCGCCTGCGGCTGAAGGTTCGCAATATTGAACACGACGGACGTCAGACCATCCTGCGTGTTGGCGCTAACGAGCGTGGCTTGCTTTGCTTCATTCCGTAAATCTTGTTCCAGCGCATGAACATCCAGCTCTTGAGTGGTGTTGAACGTCAAAATCGCGAAAGGCTGCGATTGTCCTTGTAGTCGTGGAAATTTATTACGCGCGACCCCGAAAATAGCCGCGAGAACGATGAGCCCGATCGGAGCATAGAATTCACCAACGGCGCAGGCCAACGCACCCGCGATGAGCAACAAAATGAACGAAATATCTTCCGCACGTTTGATGGGCGTTCGAAAACGCACGAATGAGAGCGCGCCGAGCAGTCCGAGCGAAAGAGGCAATGAGTATTGAATCAACCAAAAAATCGTGGATACCGCAGCGCTCATCAGAGGAAAGCTGCGTGCAATGCTGCTTTCAACCGGTTCATTTTGCCGATAATAGACCCGGTAAACGAGCGATAACGCTAAGCCATAGATCAGCGCCGCAATCACGATCAGAAAGAATCGTTGAGGACTGCCCTGCCCGAAGTCAGCGCCTTGCCTCAGTAGATCGAGTATGGACTCATTTGAATCCACGTTAGCATTCTCCCCTTCGCTTCATAAGTATTTGCTCAACGTGTCCGGCTTACCTTCGAGCAAGGTCAAGCCGAGCAAGAATTTCGAAAATGACGAAGGCTCCAGATCTAGTTTGCCAAATCCAGGTAAGAATGGGCGATCGGCCCGGGTCTTAACTTCAAGCACCGCAAGCGGAATCCGCACCATACTCCGCGTCGCCAGACGATGCTCCGGACAGGCAAGCGCCTCAATCTTTTCGTCCAACGTGATTCGATAGTCGAATGTGCGATACCGGTGCCGATGGTAACGGATTTTTACCGCCGGGATCAGCGGACCGTACGACGCAGCGAGACTACGAACGGCGACGCTATCCCGATCATCACGGCCAAGGCGCGGCCAAGCTTTATCGGAACACGAATCCGAATCGATCGGCGCAGAACGTTTGGATACAGCGCACAGCGATTTCTCTTTCACCTGCGCACGGGTATACGGACCATCGTCATACCCACGAACACGAAACTTACGTTTGTTCGCCAGCCCCGCCTCACACTCTTCAAAACAACGCCGCGTCATCGTATCGAAATAAAGCGAGTTCACCCATCCCGCGGGATACGGGTCCGTTCCCCCGTAGAGCGTATCCAGCACATGCCGTGTATGGTGCAACCGTTCCATCGGCACAGGAAACTTGTACTCGTAATACCGCCAGCCTGAACTCCGTTCAATCGCGGCGGTGCCTGGCGTATGTATCGAAGACGTTGCGATAACCGAATCCCCCGAATCGATTGGAGGCTGGTGGTTAGCCTCCTGCCCCCGTGTTTTAGTGCTTAGAGCGTGCCGGTGTCAATCGGAATGAACTTTACGCCGTCTTCGCGATACCAAACGTTTCCGCGACGCGTTGGAGGAATCCTCGGCCTGCGCGGGCAGAACTGTCGGGGCGATTGAGCCTCTCAGCAATCGTTGCAACGGCGCGCGACGCTGGCGCGTTGGGATAGCGGAGGATGTAGGGCGAGGTTTGCATGACGGCTTGCATGACGCGGGGGTCTCGGGGGATAAATCCTGCGAAGGAGACGTTGCGTTCGAGGAAGCGTCCGGTGACGTCGGAAAGTTTGTGAGCGACGGCGGCGGCTTGTTGTTTATTCATGACTTGGTTGACGATGACGTGGAATTTGGCGTCGGGCCGTTGGTGGAATACGGTCTTAATGGTGGCGTAGGCGTCGACAATAGATGATGGTTCAGGTGTCGTGACCAGTAACACTTCGTCTGCTGCTATTGCGAACGCAACCGCGTTCTGGCCGATGCCGGCCATAGTGTCGATGAGGATGAAATCGGAGTGACGTTGCAACTCTTCTAATCCGGTCAACACATTTTCGCGCGCATTCGGCCCGAGGTCGGCAATTTGCGCGATGCCGGAACTTCCCGGCACCACTTGAATGCCGCCCGGCGCATCGACAACCACATCCATCATGGATTGTTGACCGGTGACGACGTGTTGCAGGTTGTAGAGTGAGTTGATGCCGAGAAGGACTTCAATGTTAGCAAGCCCTAAATCGGCATCGAGCAACACAACGCGAGCGCCGTTGCGTGCGAGGGCGATACCGAGGTTGACGCAAGTATTGGTCTTGCCGACACCGCCTTTGCCGCTGCTGACGGCGATGACGCGTGCGCGCCCGGCTTTCTGCTGCACGAATTGGCGCAAGTTCTCTGCTTGGTCTGGCATGTTTTCTCCTGGGCTTGCCGCCGCTAGGCGGCTTCCTCCCCACTCTTAATTACGAAATCGGCGATGGTGTCGGGTTGGGCAAGCAAAATGTCGTCGGGTACGTTCTGGCCGACGCTGAAATAGCTGAGCGGTAACCGCGCCTCGGCGAGCGCAGCGTATAGCGCACCGTGCAAGCGCGTCTCATCGAGCTTGGTAATCATGAGTGCGGTCGGGTTGAGCAACTTGAACGCACGCAACGCA
>Ga0315336_1007735_pt1 | contig 10073 bp, 7 predicted proteins | sample ASW5metaG_FD_204512 | JGI IMG/M metagenome (GOLD analysis project Ga0315336, IMG submission 204512) | Ammonia-oxidizing marine archaeal communities from Monterey Bay, California, United States - ASW #5 | ecosystem: Environmental > Aquatic > Marine > Intertidal zone | place: USA: California... | reverse complement strand
GCCGGCATAGCAGCGGGTTTAACATTCCCCTTTTGAGTACAGCGTCGGGAAGAGTTTTTCTTGCATACGCGGAACAAACCCTTCGCACTTCCTTGATCGAAACAGCCCTAAGACAAGATCCAAAGGCCTTGACACGCGGGGGTGCTAATTTAGAAATTTTTTACAACAGCCTCATGCAAATCAAGAAAGATGGATACTGCTGCATGAAGATCATCGAACAAAATCATAATTCGTTAGCCTTACCAGTAGTAATACACGGTAAAATTTTTGCCACCCTATCGGTGAGGTTCTATATAAGCGCAATGTCGCTGAACCAGGCAGTCGAAAAATACCACGACACCATGAGAGCGGCAGCAAAGAAAATTGGGTATGGTATTGAAAATTGGCAGCGATCATTGATAGATATCAAAGCTACCGCATAGCCAATCCATTTTGAGCTCTTCCATGCCGACCTACCGCTCTACTGAGATATTTACTCGGCCAGCGTGTCAAGCGGAAGCCTCTTGCGATAGGTCATAACCAAGAATGCGATCGACACCGTACCCGCTACTATCATCGTGAACCTAGGCGATGTGTAATATGCTACCGCGCCCCAAACTGGGCTTCCCAATGCGTAACCGGCAGTTAGCACCATATTTAGCAATGCGATTCCACGAGCACGAACTTCATCGGGAAGAATCATTTGGGCTGAGATTTGCAAAGCCGACATTACAAAAAACCAAGCAGTGCCTGCCACTAGAACTAGACCTCCCATTATCGCAACTGTGGAGGTTAAGCCCAGAACCACAATGCACGTTGCGTTAACGACAATAGCTGTTGCAACAATGGTATTACGCTCAAACCGCTGGGCTACCCTGGCATAATTCAAACCGCCGACGATGGCACCCAATCCAAAACAACCAAATATGATACCGAAGTCGTCGGGATCAGTTATCAATACCGGCAGCATGGCCAACATAATTGCAGCCACAACAAAAAATAAACCGCCACGCAAAAGCACGTTTCTAAACTCAGACGACACCCTTGCGAACTCAATTCCTCCACGAGCAACTTTCCAAAAACCCCCTTGTAAACTAGCCGCAGCACCAGTTGTGCGCTTCCAAAACACTAGAACTGCAAGAATGAGAATATAGCTGGCTGCATTCACCGAGATGACCATTGAGGCCCCTATTATGGGAATCAAAACACCGGCCAAAGCGGGACCTAAAATCCTAGCACCATTATTAGCAACACTATACAGACTTATAGCCTTCGGTAATTGCGCTCGGCCCACCACCTCAGGCCAGATAGCCGATTGAGTTGGCGTATTCATGGCCCAGGACAAAGCCAACATCGAGGTTAATAACAGCAGCGTCCAAGGATTCTGATGACCAACTAATACCAATACCGCTAGCGTACCGGCAGCAGCCATACCCCAAACTTGCGCGAAGATAAGAAATTTCCTCCGATCAACCACATCAGCGATAGCCCCAGCTGGCAATATAAATAACATCGCCGGTAGAAACATCGCTGTCTGCACCAATGACACCATGAAAGGATCGCCCTGGGTCCAAGTCTTCATGAGCCATGATGCGGCGATGTTTTGCATCCAATAGCCCATGTTGGATAACATGACAGCAAACCACAAATTCCTAAAAATAGTTATGCGGAAAGGCGTCCAAATAGATCCCGTGTCAGTGGGTGTAACCAATGGTTCTCCTCCGCGGTGTATAATCTTTTTGGTGCTTAACCACATAACATAGTAACTAGGGAAACTAACTGGGTTTTGCCGTGTGCTCGCTCGGTGGTCAAAATCGCGATACACTCTGGCGCGTTCCCTCAACTGATGATCAATGTTGAGGTTGGCTGAAAGAAAAAGTTATGACCAATGGTAGACATTATGAAAACAAATCGTAGGACTTTTGTTGCCGGGCTAAGCAGCTTAACTTCATTGGCGACAGTTGGCCGCCGTACTTTTGCGGCAGAACACATTGACGTTATTATTGTCGGTGCGGGATATGCAGGCCTGAAAGCCGCCATTATGCTTGCGGAGGAGGGAGCCAAAGTAACCGTACTTGAGGCAAATGCTCGAGTAGGTGGACGCGCATTCACCGCTGATCATGTTTATGGAAAACCTGAGTTTGGGGCATCCCAGATTGGACCGTATTATGCAAGAGTCCGGGATATGGCTCAACGTTTGGGTGTTAAGCTTGCATCAGGATCGAACATTAATGCCCCTTACACGTTTGCTATTGGCGACACTCTTATTCACAAAGAAGACTGGGAAAATCATAACCAAAATAAGACCGTCGGTGAGGAACGCACGGCCTTACCATCGGCACTTCAATCGCATTATATGAAGAAGTTTAACCCCTTCTTAGAACTGGATGAGTGGTTAGAACCTAATGCTCAAAAATACGACATTCCACTCGGTAATTGGCTATTGAACAACGGAGCATCAGCCGAGGCACTGCGCCTAATCAACGAAGGACTGATCGCACCAGACATTTGGAACGTCTCCCTCCTTACCCTATTACAGGAGAATACTCGGGGACGAATGATGGCGGGAGAAAGTGCAGGTTCATCATCAAAGGACCGCTTCGAACAATTTGCTCTTTCTAGTTCCCGTGTAGTAGGTGGCACCTCTCGCTTGCCTGAGGCTATGGCTTCACATTTGGGCGACGCGGTTCTGCTAAACAAGATCGTCGGCACCATACAGATGAACGCATCCAGCGTCGAAGTTCGCTGCTACGACGGTAGTCGGTACAAAGCTGATTTTGCCATTTCCGCAGTGCCCATGCGGGCATTGCGACGCATCTCTATCGACCCGACACCGAAAGATAATCAAAGCAGTGCGATACGTCGCATGCCCTACGCTAACAATACCCAGGTTCATATGCGTATCAAGGGTAGTCCGTTCTGGGAACAAGACGGTATGGATGCTTCCCTATGGACCGATGGACCAATCAATATTGTGCGCCAGCCCTTCGGCTACGACGGTAGCCGTGACCGATTGGTAGCCATCTGCGTCGGCAAGAAAGGCGACCGCCTTGATCAGTTACCTCCCAACCAGAGAGGCATCTTTGTAGTAAAGGAAATCGAACGTCTACGACCTTCTACCAAGGGCAAACTGGAGGTAACCGGCGTGCACTCATGGCCGCAGTACAATTTTATTTGGGGATGTCGCCATTCATACGGACCCGGAGAGGTCTCGCGGTTTGCGCACGACATGATCAAACCTCACCACCGACTACACTTTGCAGGTGAGCATATGCGTCGTCTGGAGGTCGGCATGGAATCCGCCATGGAATCTGGTGAAAACGCAGCTTTCGAGATTTTGGAACGGCTCTAGATAATGTTAAGAAGCAAGTCCGGAGGAAAGGATCAAACATCATGTCAACAGCATCCACGCCACTACACCTAACTCGCCGCCAGTTCGCCGCAGTCTCAACCGGAGTCACACTTAGTAGGATATCTCCGCTCGGCAGCCAGCGCGCCCTTGCCTTCGAAAGTGCCGATGTGATTGTTATAGGCGCTGGATTAGCCGGTCTAAACGCGGCACTTAATCTGGAAGAACAGGGCCTGTCTGTAACAGTATTGGAGGCGGACAATTACGTCGGTGGAAGGGTGCGAACTCTGGATCTTCCCACCGGACCCATGAACGCCGGGGGTGCCACTATCGGACCCTACTATGCCAGAATAAGAGACATTGCAAGCCGTCTTGATGTAGGGCTAATTAAGCCTCCACCGCGTGCAACCATGGCCAATTACGTTAACAGCGAACTGATCGCCTCCCAAGATTGGTCAACGTCTAACGCCAATAAGACAGCAGAACATGAACGTGCCATTCAGCCTGTTGCCTTAGAGTTTTCTTATCTCTCCCGCAACAACCCATTGCCAGATGTGGAAAGTTGGCTTGACGAGAATCAAACCAAACACGACATTTCTCTGGAACAATACTTTCATAGCCTTGGAGCATCGGCCGAAGCCAAGCGCCTGATCAATATATCCATCAACGTGCCTGATACTACCGTTGGATCAGCACTGATGTACCTGCGCGATATCAAGCGTTTACAATGGGGCATTGCAAACCCAAGTGCCAATCGCTCTACATATGGCGCCGGCTCTGCAGATGGTTTTGAGTTTAATGAGGTCGAAGGCGGTACTCAGCGTCTAACCGAAGCCATGGCAGGTGCGCTTAAGTCGGAGGTTCGCCTCAACACTTTTGTAGCCGCTATCCATCAGAACGAGTCTGGTGTGGAGGTGATGACTGTCGACGGCCAACGCTATGTGGCAAGCTATGTCATTGCTGCTATTCCGTTCAGCGCTTTGCGATATGTAGATCTATCTCCAAATTTCTCAGGCCTCCAGCACGAAGCGGTGCACTTATCTTTCCATAACAATACCACTCATGTGTTTATGGAGGTAAAGCAAGCGTTCTGGGATGATGTTGGAGAACCGAGTCTCTTTTCCGATAGCGCCATCGAACGGGTGTTTGCCCGTCCCGAGCCATCCGGAGAGATTACGGCTCTGGACTGCTGGATCAATGGTTTAGCGTCCTACCGCTTGAATACCTTATCCAAAAAGGAAGTTGGAACCCTAGCACTTAAGACGTTGAACAGTATCCGGCCCGCCACCACGGGTAAAGTGGAGGTAACCGGCGTGCACTCCTGGGCTGCCAATTCATTCTCCCGCTGCTGCCGTCACGTTTACGGGCCGGGTCAGGTTACGAGGTTTGCTGCGGAGCTCCCCAAGCCACTTGGTAGATTGCATTTAGCGGGAGAGCAGACTCGGGACATTGAGAACGGCATGGAAGCGGCGGCCGAGACAGGCGAAAGAGCTGCCTTCGAAATCATTGAGCGAATGGCATAATGGGGACTGCAAAATGACAAAGCAAACAGGTGTGACCGTCTTAATAGGTCGAATTTGGAGACTCGTTATTGTCTCCAGCATAGCAGCAACTGTCATTATTGTTCTCGACGCTCCCTTAGCAGCGAAAATTCTCGACTTAACTGTACCAGAGGAAGTTGGTTTTTCTAAAACCGGGCTTGATGGCCTGGAAAGCCGCTTCAAGTCCATGGTGGATGGAGGCAGGCGAGCTGGCATCGCCTGGGGTGTCGCCCGTAACGGCAAACTCGTAGCCTATGATGCCTATGGTTATAGCAGCATCGAAAATAATCTGCCGATGCAGACAGATACGGTGTTCCGTCTATATTCTCAAACTCGTGCGGTAACGGCGGCTGCCATTCTTACTCTGGTTGATGAAGGAAAACTCAGTCTCGACGATCCTGTATCCCAATACATTCCAGCCTTCGGCGACACGCCTGTAATTAAAGCCATAGTTTCTGATAAAATAATCACGGAACCACAGACCCCCACCATGAGCGTGTTCCACCTATTCACATACACATCCGGATTAGGGTATGCCAGGGATTGGCCTGATATCGTCGGCATAAAACAGCGGGATATTCTTGGTCTAGACCAGACAACCGAAGAAGGAATCACCAAGCTCGCCTCGTTTCCGCTGCTTATGCAGCCGGGAAGACGTTGGTACTATGGCTTTTCGTCTGATGTGTTGGGTCATGTCGCTGAGGTGATTTCTGGCCAGCCTCTCAATGAATTTCTCGAAGACCGGCTTCTCCGACCCCTAGGAATGAATAACACAGGCTTCTGGATACAGAACGGCGATGCAGACCTCTTGGCCGATGTCTACGGCCGAGGTGAGGAAGGTACTTTGATCAATCGCACGACCACCACACCGCCATCAGGTCCATATACCCAGCGAGGAACTTTCTTCTCAGCGGGCGGCGGCCTAGTTAGTACGGTAATGGATTACCTTCGTTTCCAGCAAATGCTACTTGACGGAGGTCAGCTTGAAGGTGTGCGCATTCTTAAAGAAGAGACGGTAAAGACCATGACCACTAACCAGCTCACACCTGACCAAATGCCTCTTTTTTGGTACGACGCAAGACCATCCGCTGTGCTCAAGACATACGGCTGGGGTCTTGCTGTAGGCATCCGCCCACCCGGGAGTCATAATACGCCTGGTAACGTGGGAGAAGTACGTTGGGGAGGACTCGCTAACACCACTTTCTTTATCGACCCTAAAACGGGAATTATCGCTACTGCAATGTCACAATACCTCGGACCGGATTCGGATGAGCTCGTTATTAACCTTGCAGAAGGTGTATATGGTGCTCTTTCAAACTAGTTTCTATGGCTCCGGAGACACAAACAGCCCGAACGTCGTGGTGTTCGTCCAATCACCGTTAAGTGGCTATCTCATCAACATCTAAACCTGATTTAATGTTGGGTAACAACCAGGCAGCCACGGTAGCCGCTATAGCTGAAGGGAATACAACCCAGGTAAATGCGGCCCGCCAGTCCATGAATTCTACCGCATATGCAACAGCCACCGGATAAACTGCAAAGGCGGCCAATATACTAGCTAGAATGATAGCTGATGATGTTGCTCTCACTCGGGTAGGGAATAGCTCGGCGGCAAAAGCCCACATCACTGCCGCTACAGCGTAGAAGAAAACTGTCATTAATCCGAACCAAAACACATTTTCTCCGTAAGTATTCGGAATCCAAATCAATCCTAGGAAAGCTGCAGTGCCGATAGCTAGCCATATGACAATGGTATTCCGCCGGGTCATGAAAAACTCGCCAATAATTGCAACTGCTACATACCCTAGAAACCCTATGCCATAGGACAAACCAGTGATCGTGGCAGCGTCCGCCTCAGAATAACCATGCACTTCTTTGAAAAAGGTGGGAAAGTAGAAAGCCGTTCCCGCGTAGGCCCCCCCTTGAAAGAAAAATGCGATCACGCAAAGAACGGTGCGGCTTCTTAGTTGGGGTTCCCAAAGTATCTTTAGCTTAGCAAGCCAAGCATTCAGATCCCAAATCCTTTCCGCCTCCGTCGCCATTGCCTTCTGTTTTTCGAAGCGCGCGCTTTCAGGCAAATAGCGAGCGATAATGAAGGCTAGTGGAACCACAACCAATGCGGGCAGAAAGATGTAACGCCAGCCAAAGGCTTGAAGTAGTGGCACGCCAACGATTGCAGCTATAAACCATCCCAGCGCATATCCCGATTGGAGCATCGTTGTCATGATCCCCCTCACCCTAGCCGGTGCAGCCTCCGCCGTGAAAGCATTGGCCAGAGGAAGGATAGCACCACTCAAACCGAAGGCCAGGGCACGCATGATTGTCAGCGCTATAAGTGTCGGGGCTAGTGAGTGAAGCCCGACGATGAGAGCAGACAATGCAAGACAAACTACAAATATCATTCGCCGGCCAAAACGGTCAGCTGCTATTCCAACAATTATGCTTAGAATCGCAGCAAACACGAAGGATACCGATAGTATCCACCCTATCGTTTCGAGCCCCACATTAAACTCGATCATCATGCCCGGTATTGCATAACTGAACAGGGACTGATCCATATTTGTCAGGGTTTGCCCGACCATACAGATGCCGAAGATAAGAAGAGGAGTGCCGCGGACCTGAGTCCAAATCATCGAAGACGTAATGGAACGGCTCCTTACGTTATGTAAAACAAGCCAGCAAACTAGACGGTAGCTGGCGCGGACGTCATGTCAACACCATTGGTGCGCTAATTAGCGGGCGATGTCATCAACGTCAGTGCCCGATTTGATGTTATCTAAAGTGTAAATGGTAGCACTCGCAGCAAGGATAGCTGGAAAGATGATGGTTGTGAATGCCCATTGCCAGCCAACAACACCAACCATTTGTGCAACCATAACTGGAAACACGGAAAATCCCACCAAGCCGCTTGCCATGCAAGTAGACGCCGCGGTTGCTCTCACCCGAGTCGGAAAGATCTCAGTGGTTAAGGTCGTCATGGCTCCAACTGCACCGTAGTAGAATATTGCCATTGCACTAAACCAAAATACATCATGCCAAGACTCTTGCGGCAGCCATATAAGACCCAGAAAAGAAAACGCTCCGATCGTCATCCATATCACTACGGTGGTGCGGCGAGTTAGGAAAAATTCACCAACCACCGCAGAGCTCACATATCCAATCAGCCCGACACCGTATGATAATCCGACAATAGCGGCAGCTTCTGCCTCCGCATAACCTCGATGTTCATAAAAAAAAGTAGGAAGGTAAAAAGCTGAGCCTGCATAAGACCCGCCGTGCATGAAATAAATTACCGCGCAGGTTAACGTGCGGCGCTTCAATGCTGGCTCAAACAACATACCTAGGCGTCCGGTCCACGCAGTGAGGTCTAAAACCCCAAGGCCGTCTGCAGTTTCCGCATGGCTCTTTTCATAACGCCCACTTTCCGGGAGCTTACTAGAGATGAAGAAGGCCAACGGCACAACTAACAACGCCGGAAGGAAGATAAAGCGCCAGCCATATAGGGTGAGAATAGGTACGGCAATGAGCGACGCAATAAACCAGCCAATAGGGTAGCCACATTGCAGGAAACCCATAATCAATCCGCGGTAACGGGCTGGAGCAGCCTCCACTACATAGGTATTGGTAAGCGGTGATAGCCCGTTGCTAACTCCAAAGGCTGTTGCCCTCAACACCGTCAAGGCGACAATGGTGGGTGCCAACGAATGCACTCCAACCAAGAATGCTGAGAACGATAGGCAAAAGACAAATAATACCTTGCGTCCAAAGCGGTCTGCGGCAACACCGATGATTAGGTTGCAAATAGCTGCAAAGATAAAGGATATCGATAGAATCCAGCCGATGCCATCCAAACCGATGTCAAATTCAGCCATGATGCCAGGGATAGCATAGCCGAACAGAGCCTGATCCATATTGGTCAAAGCCCACCCAAGTAAACAAACGCCGAACACCACCAATGGGTATCCGCGGATCAATGCCCATGCTTGGGACATGTTATGGATAGCACATCTCCCTAAGAATCATCGGCAAGGCGCAGCTCTTCTACCCTCAACTGCTTATGCCGAGTAGGAAAATTCAACATCCGCGATGAAGTCACTACCACGTCCGCTAGCTCCACAAGAAAAACAGAGGCAGCCTGTCTGTGGAGTTCGGCCAGCATAACCTGGAGCTGTCGTTTACGAGAAATGGGGTCGAAGTTAGAATTGCTGGCATCGATCATGTCTAGCATCTCGGGCAAACAGAAAAATGCACCCTGCTTCTTACAAGAAAAAATCTCGATGGCCCGGCCAGCATCCCAATAAGCAGCACTATTCCACGTGGCTGAAATCGTGTCATATTCTTGCCAGTCTCCGGAAAAATAGCGACGTATCCATTCTGGACCCCGCATCGGTTTTATCTGCAAATCAACCCCGGCAGTAGCCATGTCCTGTTGGATTTTGAGATACATAGTAACGTCTTCGGGAATGGACGGAATCAACACGCCTGCAACTAACCTCAAACCATCGGAAAAACCTGCGTCTTTTAGCAAGGCACGGGCCATATCCGGATTATACGGATATGGGGAAATATCGGGATTGTAACCGAATACCGTCGGAATGGCACCCTGGCCAGCGGGGCGCATGTGGCCACCAAACACTAATTCCGCTAGAGCGCTGTTATCGACAGCATAGTTGAGAGCTTGGCGAACCCGCACGTCGTTCAATGGAGAGTTCGGGCGATTATTTGGAAGAGCAAGTGACAAAACCTGTCCACTAGGAATCACATGAACTTTAAAACCAATAGATTCCAAATCGTCCAACTCCAAAATGCCGAAGTTGTAAGCCATGTCGATACGCCCGGTTAGCAGCGCTTGGAACTGAGTCGTATGCTCATTGATAACTAATAACTCAACACGATTAACTTGTTGGGATCGGCGCCAGGATGTTGGATTGGCCACAAGAACTGTGCGACCCGTGTAGAGGCCCCAGTCCTCCAACATAAAGGAGCCAGTACCGGAAGGCGCCAAGCTAAATGCTTCAGGACCCAATTCCTGATAGGCCCGTGGAGCCGGAATCAAGATTGTACTAAGACGTTTAGCAAATATGGCATCAGGTTTATGGGTGATAATCTCGAGGGTCAGGTCATCAATCACCTCAATACGCTCAATGGTGCGAACTTCTGCAGAAATGACAAATCTGCGGGCCTCCGGACCCTTTAAGTACCTA
>Ga0315336_1007734_pt1 | contig 10074 bp, 12 predicted proteins | sample ASW5metaG_FD_204512 | JGI IMG/M metagenome (GOLD analysis project Ga0315336, IMG submission 204512) | Ammonia-oxidizing marine archaeal communities from Monterey Bay, California, United States - ASW #5 | ecosystem: Environmental > Aquatic > Marine > Intertidal zone | place: USA: California... | reverse complement strand
TTGTGTTCTTCCGATAAAAATTCATCAATATCATCAATTACTTCTTTTATGAATTTATCGTCGTAATATAGGGTTCTCTCTTCCCGTTTGTTTTGCTTTACAAGTGCATCCCAACGCCAATCATTCCAATTGTAGCAAGTAATCTTATCTTTAACCTTATCCTTATTTAAAATCTTACTATTGTACCATTTCACCGCATCCTTATGTATTTTCTTCACGACTTCCAGATTACCATTTTTGATAAGTAATACCAGATCATAACTCATATTGGCAGAATCAAACATATCTCTAACTGCCGTAGTACCATTAACATTTTGATATGTTATACATTGATATTTACCATACATAAACTGTATTCTATCTGTTGGTAATTTATAGTAATTGAAAATCTCATCATTTATTTTAATATGGGATTTCTCACTAATTATTAGACTAGAACAAGCATCAATATTAACGTGATTATTCATTAGATAATGATCAATAATCTCAAATGGTTCCGTATTACCCTTGACAACGACTTTAAAAAAATCTGTGTTTTTTTTTGGAGACACCATCTCTAACTTATAATCATCACTATTATAATCGTAGTCTATATTATAATCATCAAAGGTTATCCTTTCCATTTTAATTATTTATTATTTATTATTGCGATATTAAATAAATTATTCAATTGTTTTTAAATAATATTTTAATAATATTTAATAATGTTTTATAATATTAAATATGAAACTCAATGATAAAACAATTATAAATGGATTAGTTATTTGTCTATTAATTCTATTTGCGTTTTATATTGGACGAGATTGTGGTTGCTCAGAGAAATTTTTTGATATAAATGAATCAAATAATGGAGTGGATTGGTATGATAAACACAATTGTAATGCCATGCACAACAATTGGATGCATAATTGTCAATTTTGGGAGGATTTATTCTATGAAAAAACTCCCCAATGCTCTGAGTTCAAGAATGATATGAAAAGGGGGGACCCCAGTATAACATATTTCTATTAATTATTTTATTAATTTATTAATTTATTTATAATATATATTATATTATAAATAAATTATGAAGCATTTACATTTATATTTCACATGCGTTGCAATGTTAGTTATTGTGGCTTTAGTATCTTATAATGTTGGGGTGCTGCGCGAGCACCAGAAAGACTCGTCCCCCGCGCGCGGTGTCGGTGTCGGTGTCGGGGGTATGTTGGATTTCCGGCAGCTGTACGCAGAGGCGAAGTTTGACGAATGTGTGTGCCAAGAGGATTCTGACAAAAGTCCCTTTCATAACCGCAATAACTGTGTCAGAGAAAGTCTTGGCTGGACATTCCCTCCCCCCACGCCAGCATGCGTAAATAACGCTAAAAGACTTTTAGAGATGCCAAAGTATAAGTTGGCGCTCGGAGACTCAGCACACCCTGCAACACAGGCGACCATTGATTATAATAATTCAATTAAGCACCAGACAGACTCGTCCCCGTCCGCGCGAATGTCGTACGCAGATTTCCAGAAGCTGTTCGCAGTTTGAGGGATTGTGTGTGCCAAGAGGATTCTGACAAAAGTCCCTTGCATAACCGCAATAACTGTGTCAGAGAAAGTCTTGGCTGGACATTCCCTCCCCCCACGCCAGCCTGCGTGGAAAACGCAGGAAAACTTTTAAATATGCCAAAGTATAAGTTGGCGCTCGGAGACTCAGCACACCCTGCAACACAGGCGACCATTGATTATAATAATTCAATTAATTAATTTATTTATTTATATTTATTTATATTTATTTATATTTATTTATATTTATTTATATTTATTTATAATAATATTATTTAATATTATAGAATGTCTAAGTGTTTGACTTGTAAATCATCTAAAGCAGTCCCTTTTATAAAAAATGAAAGTGAAATACCCTTATGGATGAAGAAGCAGGGTAATTATTCGCTTCTCCCTAAAATCCTCCAAACAGACGATAAATACAATGCCTTTAAATCAACATTTAAAAAATCTGTCCCGGATATTACAGGGATTAAAGTGAAAGTCCCATTGAATCTCGGGAAGTCTAAGAAAAATACATGGGTGTTCTATTGGTCCGCAAAAGCATACGACGATTTCCTGGAACCCGGGAAAAATCCCACGCCAAGCGATGTATATGCCAACCACAAAAACACCGGTTTAATCAAAACTAATGCCGAGGGTAAAGTAACATTTATTCTATCATGTCCTCGCCCCTATCGCGTAGAAGGAGTAACATATCCGGCACATGTCCACTTTACGACATTGAATTCCGATAAAACCTGGTCAGAAGATGTATATACCAGTGATATTCTATGTCTTTTAAATCGCCAGCAGATGAAAAATATAGTAGATGAGAAATCCCATGTTACAATTAACTCCCTGGATCATATGAATTACGCAGAGGCTCACATCCCTAATAGTTATAATTTATCTTTCAAAGACCTCGACACTATGAATAAAGATGAACAAGGGGTTAAGATAGATAATTTTATGAGATATCACGTAAAAAAATACCCTAAACTATTGAAATTATTCGAAGACAAGAAACTAAAAATAAAAGAACTACCTATTGTCATATATTGCTATAGTAAAACGTGTAATTCAGCACACAATCTGGTATCATTGATGCTTAAACACGGATATAGTAATATTATTGAATATCCAGGAGGCATTAGTGAATGGCAGAAGTATTATGACGTAGATACTAACCCTTTTTCAAAACCAAAGACGAAATCATTAAAGAAAATGAGAACCTCTCCAAAAAGTCCTAAGAAATCCGATACAGGTATCATTGCCGGTGACCAGAAATCAACAAAAAAAATTGATAAAATTAGTAAAATAAAAGATACTATAAATATATATTCTATTAAAGATGTACAAGATGATATTAATAAAGCACCTATATTTAGTTATGGACATTTTAGTTTAGGTTTATAATTATAATTATATAATATTGTTAGACTGCTCCCGAAACTTCTTATTATAATTATCTATTTGTTTATAGTTTTATTTAATTTTATATTATTAATTAATCTATTATCTATTAATCTATTTAATAATGAATAGATTATTTAATATCAATAATATCAATAATATAAATGTAAAAACCATCAGGGATTTCCTATTTATCCTAGTAAATATAAAAATCATCGCCAAAATGTTACAAATATATATATATTACATTAATCATCCATTTTGGTTCTACAAAGAAGTAGTTCATAATTACAATTTACTCTTTTACAGATATTGTAATAAAGGGATTATAAATAAATCTCCTCAGAGAAATCATAAATATCATAATATTACGGAATTAACAGATATAAGCGTTGAAATTGTGTCTTTCATTAATGAGAATTATTCCGATAAAATGAACAATACTATTTATAAATACACTCCTGAATATCTTAGGCACATTTGTCATGACAAACCGATGATTTATTCTATTTTTAATACAGGTAATGATAAAATCATGAATGCATTAGGTATTGGATATCCCACTAAATTAAATATAGATCTAAAATCATATTATTCATATTATGCTGATTATTTATGTGTCAAGGAAACAATGAGATCCAAGGGACTATTTAAATCCCTTTTTAATTATGCATTGGATAAAAATACTAATGAGAATTGTAAGGTATTTCTATTTAAACGCGATTTTTACCCACTACCCATTAAGCACCTCGTGAAATATACTTATCATTTAATATTCAATAACGTGACAGATATTAATAATGAAAACTTCTATAAGCAACCGATAGAACACACGAGAAACATTAAAATCCTCAATAATGATTTACATAATAATCCGGAATTATTTAATGCAATTTATGACCTGTATCTGAATAATATCAACAGAAAATCCCTTCATAATGTATTTCAAAAAAAAGAATTCTTCCGATATCTAAATAATGAGAATATCACATTATATGTTTATTATGTATCTGATAATACAAGTAATAATAGTATTAGTAAGATATATTGCGCATTATGTATATATAATACTCATATAAAGGAGAAAACAGGTAAAGATACATATGAAATAGCTTTCACACTATATAATGATAATAATGATAATAATAATCCAGATACGCTGGATTGGATGGTGAAGAAAATACGCGGGGATTTCCGCGATAAATACATTATTGCATCTTCTATAAACGGCAATGAGTATTTGATATCCGTTAGAGACGCTTTAATAAATAATCGCCAATTATCTACGTGCTACTATTACATGTATAACTTTAACAGTGACGAATATATGAGTTCGGATGTATTTTTATTATACTTATAATTAAATTTGAATTTAATAGTTAATTTTACTTAAACACACAAATCATAAATTATAAAATAATAAAATAAATCCTCATATATTATATTAAGATGGAAAAACCACCACCCCCTAAAAATGCCGATATTATCTGTAGTGAGGATAAGAAGGGTTTCAACGATATAAATGACTCTCACTCTATTACCGGGTCAAACATAAAAGAGTTATCCTCTATTATTAATAATCTAGAGAATACCGGGACTATCATTTATATTACCAATGATACTACAACTGAAAAAAAGAAGAAAAAGAAGAATAGGTGCTCACATCTAGATTGTAGGAAGAAACTCACTCTAATTGATCTAGAAAAGAAATGTGATTGTAGCAAGAGTTTCTGTATGTCACATTTCCAACCATTTTCACACAATTGCGATTTTGATCACAAATCTAAAACAAAACAAATTATTAGAGAGAATAATCCTAAATGTGAGAATATCAAATTCGAGAAAATGTCTTAATTAAATAAATTATTTACAACTCTTTCTACACGAGCATTTTCCATTTTTACGACATTTACAACTCTTTCTACACGAGCATTTTCTACTACGTACTCTTCTCTTACTTTTTGTGCTTCTCTTACTTTTTGTGCTTCTCTTACTTTTTTTGCTTCTCTTACTTTTTTTGCTTCTCTTGCTTCTCCTTTTCTTTCTGGCTTTTCTATAACCCCCCATTAAACTGCGACATTGAACAGGAAATTGATTTTGTTTATAGGGATTAGTATGAACCACTTCTGCTTGACCGCCTATTTTAGAACTCGGTTCCAAGAAATATCCATTTGGGAACGCGCCAGCATCTTTACTCATAATGTTATATAATATATATAATATTTTAATATAATATTTTAATATAATATTTTAATATAATATTTTAATATAATATTTTAATATAATATTTTAATATAATATTTTAATATACATAATGATTAAATTTCTAATAGGGTTTTCAAGTGGATTATATGTTGGAACCTATTATGATATTAAACCTCAATTCAATTATATTATAAAATGCATTAAAGATAATATCCCAAAGGAAAAATAACGTGCCCGTTATTTCTCAATAGTATATCTAAACTCCACTTTCTTTCCCGTATGATCAAAAAAGAACAATTCTAATACCTCATTAAATATTTTAACACACATAAATCCTAATGTATTAGAGATAAAATGTATATTATAATCATTTTCTTTACTATTTGTTATATCTGGTATAGGGGTATCATCCAGTTTACCACCTGTTCCACATACCACTAATGGTATCTTATGATTTTTAGTTATAAATATTTCCAGATATTGTTTAGAGTGATCGTGACCACACATATATAAGTCTATTGTACGTTTACCTTTTCCCTGTGTTTTTTTTACTAGTTTATTGAAATACTCCTCTAATTCCGGCTCAGCATGACCATGTTCTCCTAAACTCCTCCAAGGATGATGACCATATAATATCTTCCATTTAGCAGTAGACTTATTAATACCCTCTATTAAAAAATCCAATTGATTACCTTTTTCTTCATCAGACATTCTATCGATATTTGTATCCATTACAAAAAAATCAACGTGTGTCTTCTTGTCAATATCATATGTATAATAGTAATATTTATTTGGCATAATCCATTTTTTACTAATAGACGAGTATGCTATTTCATGTTCTGGACTATTTTTAAATTCATCACCACAATAGTCTTCATACGAATAATCGTGATTTCCTAAACACATATAAAAATCCTTATCTATCTTCTTATATGGCTTTTCGAATTTTGTGTGGAACTGATGATCATCTACAGATTTAACGCCACATTCATATATATTATCTCCTAATCCTACTATAAAAGATATGTTCTTTAGATGTTTTTCTCTTAATTCTTCTATAACGGTTTCCATACCCTTGGCAACTTTTTTCTGATCTTTTGTACCTGAACCCATATCACCCAATGCGATAAATTTTAATACCATTATAAGACAACTATGTATATTATAATGTATATTATAAAACTAATAATTTATTATTTATTATTAATTATTTATTTATTATGATTGTTGCGAATTATCAGTAATTTTTTTAAATACCGTATAATCTACTAATTCACCATATGTATTACGAAGATTTTTCCTTTTTAATAGAAAACTACATTCATTAAAAGAATACTCATTTTCTTTAATTTTCCCCCATTTATTGTTCAGATAATTATATAAATTATTGTCATTTACCTGATAATACATTGATATTAACTGACAACCATTTTCAAAAGCTGTTCCTGATACATAATTCTGTAAGTTATTATTTTCAGATTTTTCATATACATATGTCAAATGATTTTTGTTTTTTTTACGGAGTGATTTAATATCATAGACACTATCTAATTCAATATTAGTATAACTACTTATATTATCTATATAAGCATTATTCTTAATATTCTGCGGACATACAATATTTATGAATTCTGCCAAATTACTACAATTTGCCGATACATTTGACATTATTATTAATTTCTTTCTTAAACGTTTAATATTTTCTAAATGGATGTTACTCATTTGTTTTTGTTTTATTTGATTATACCAACTGTAACTCGCATCTAATAAATTATCGGATTGTATATTATCATATATTATCTGCGCTATTTTATTGTAAAATCGATAGTCTCCATATTTTTCCTTAATATACGTACCATTTTCATTTTCAACAGGTAATAACTCTGCATTTATATTAATATTCAAATACAATATTAATGGATTATTATTTGCCTCCGAATTATTAGTATTAAATGCCAAATCATTGATGATTTTCATACATTTGTCTAAACATAATGTATTTATGCACATTTTCCATTCACCTACTTCTATCCCATTTGTTACTACGGGAATATTCTGATCTTCATTTAATCCCTGTCTGAATATGTCCAATTCTATAAAGCGCGCCCCTGCGTCTAATGTATAAGTAATTGAATCATAACTACAATAATCATAATACTTGCTTAATAATAAATAAGTCTTGGAACTAGATGCAATATGAAAATCAGATAATGTAAACCATAATTCCTTCGCATCGTTAATATCATTCGTTCCTTCCCAAAAATCATTTGTTATATAATAATCGGGTGCTTTAGCAGCACCATATTCTTCTAATAATTTATATACACTTTTAATACCCGCCTGATTTTGTATATGTTTACTTATAGTTCTTTTTACAATCCACTCACGAGGTTTAGGAGTAAATCTATAACTTACTAATGACGCTATTATTGCCAAAAATACCATCGCTACTATAACTTTGTTTTCTTTAATAAAATTCATAAATATTTCACGATATTTTTGTGTATTTTTATTTATCATATTAATATTTTCAGATATGGCATCTTTGACGTTGGATGGTATTTTATCTTTAACAGTATCCATTATATTATAATTAATATATTATTATAATTATAATTAATTATATTATTATAATTATAATATAATTAATTTATATAATACTATTATTATTAATATAATAAATATAGTTGTTAAAATATAAGCGTAATATTTATTTTTACTATATTTTATATCCTTTATATCCTTTATATCCTTTCCCGTTTCAAACATTTCTATATATTCTCCTGTCGGGGCAGGAATTTCATTATTATATTTATCAAAATATTTTATATTAGGATCCTGGTTTCTAAGTTTACTGGAACAGTTCTTGTATTTACTATCCTCTTGTTTATCATTATCATCATCATTATCATTATCAGAAAACATCCTGGAAATTCTAAATGGATCTAAATCAATAATATCTTCTATTAGTGAAAATATTAATCCATTATCACGACTGTCCTCACCACCAATACCTAATCTATATAAAGCATTGCCTATTGGTTTGGTTCTAATATACATATGCTTCCAGGGAGGATTAGAACCTTCTTGAACTTCCTCCCCGCCCCCTTCTTCTTCAATTTGACACTTTTCAATTTGTTTATAATAATTAGTCCCTATTGTATCACCACTTGGTAATCCATATAATATATCATCTAGATAGCTAGCTGCATTCATAAACTCATCATATTCATCTATAGAGTTTTGCCGTGTAACACCTGTTGCTTTTTGTAAAGTGTCAATATTTCTATCTGAGTCTGTATTTTTAAAACCTGATGTATCTATATTTCTAAGATTTATACCCATTGGTATAGCTGAAAAACTACCTAAGCCGAGGGCCGCTGTTGTTAGGCCATATAGACCGTTTATTGTAGTATTAATAGTATTGAAAGTATCTGGTTCGACAGTTATTTTTTTATTTTTTCGTATCTCTTTTTCTACATCTAATTGATTTTTTACGTTTGAACGATTACTCTTTTTATCCATAATTCTTATATGATTACCTAACCAGTCTTCTATTTCTGAAATACTCATTACTATATATTAATATAATATATTTATTAACTAAATACAAAAAAATTAAGGATAAGTAATATTATAAATAATGCAATAAAAAATCCATATAAATGGAAATTACAATTACATATTTTATTTTTATCCTTATCTTTAAATCTTTCTATTATTGAAATATCTTTTATAGTAGGTCTAGTCATTATTATACATGGGTCTATCCCAGCAATACCTTCTTTTTCTGATACACAATCATTTTTTTCGTCTGGTACAAATATACCCACTGGTTTTTGTATATTATGGCAACTGGGATACCCTTCATCATTTACAGAGGGCGCGCCTATATTAGTTATATAATCCAAATTTAGAGAAATAACATCCTTTAACATACTAGTAGAGAGTGATTGATTGATTGATGGAATATTATTAATATAATTATATGCATCCACGCGTTTTCCATCATCATTTATACATTTCATACCATTTTTAATAAAATAACGACTCCCTAACCTTACATGACTATTATGATCACTTAATACTAGGTCCTTATATGCAAATGTTCCATTGACAGTTCTTATAATATCTCCGAACCAACTACTTACTTCATCGGGGGTCCATAGAGGTGTCTTTGATAATAGTTTATCAGGTCTATTCCAGGAACGAATACTTGCATATATTTCTTCTTTTTTTTCTTTAATAGCATTTTTAGCAGATTCATCTATAGATTGACCTTCCTGTAAGTTTAACTCCTTTAGACGATATATAACCCAGCAATAATTCTTCCCTAATTCTTCCCCATTTTTATCAGGATACTTCATTAATTCTTTAAATTGTTTTGAATCAAATTCTAAACAATCATTTATCATTTTCTCGGATTTCCAACTATCTGCGGAATATATGCATTTACCTTCATTCATAGATTTTGTATCACATTTTTTACAAAATATTCCAGGAGTACTACAACACATACCTAAATCTTCTTTATTTGTTTTATAATATTCACACGGTGGAGGTAAGTGTTCATTATAATTATATTCTGTGGTAAGTCTATTTATATTTCCTTTTGTATTTCCGTGTGCCTTCTCATAAATACTTTCACCCGCTTTAACTGTCTCCTCATATAAATCATCTCCTAATTGAACTACTGTATCTTTAATATCTGATATTATACTTGGCAATCTCATATTATATTATAATAATAAAATACATATTAATACTAATACTAATTAATAATTATATTATAATAAATTTTAATAATATATATATTTATAGTATGGTATTATTTTTAATTATATTGATTATATTTGTATTATTAATAACAATTAGTATATTATTAATAAAAATAAATAAAAAAAACCCATTTACTAAATTATTTGAACA
>Ga0315336_1007733_pt1 | contig 10075 bp, 11 predicted proteins | sample ASW5metaG_FD_204512 | JGI IMG/M metagenome (GOLD analysis project Ga0315336, IMG submission 204512) | Ammonia-oxidizing marine archaeal communities from Monterey Bay, California, United States - ASW #5 | ecosystem: Environmental > Aquatic > Marine > Intertidal zone | place: USA: California... | reverse complement strand
CGGCGCGCCGATCGACGACGGTGATCCCCGCCGCCGTCTTCAGCGCCTTGCGGGCGGCGTCCTCGCTGACCGGGCCGTTGAATTCGACGTTGACCGCCTCGGCGTGGCCGAGGAACACCGGCACGCGCACGCAGGTGGCGGTCAGCGCGATATCCGGGTCGAGGATCTTCCTGGTCTCAGCGACGATTTTCCATTCCTCCTTGGTCGAGCCGTCGTCCATGAAGACGTCGATATGGGGAATGACGTTGAACGCGATCTGCTTGGTGAAGTTTTCCTGGAACTTCTGCACCGGCTGGTTGGTAAAAATGCCGCGGGTCTGGTTGAACAGCTCGTCCATGGGCGCCTTGCCGCCGCCCGACGTCGACTGATAGGTGGCGACGACGACGCGCTTGATCGGCGACAAGTCGTGCAGCGGCTTCAGCGCCGTCACTAGTTGGATGGTTGAACAGTTAGGGTTGGCGATGATGCCGCGCTTCCTGTACCCGGCGACCGCGTCCGGATTGACCTCGGGCACCACCAGCGGCACGTCCGGGTGCATGCGGAAATGCGACGTGTTGTCGATGATGACGGCGCCGGCCTTGGCGGCGCGCGGGCTGTGCTCGGCCGATACCTTGGCGCCGGGCGACGACAGCACGATGTCGATGCCGTCGAAGTCGAAGGCGGCCAGTTCCCGCACCTTCAGCGTCTGGTCCTCGCCGTAGCCGACCTCGACGCCGATCGAGCGCGAGCTCGCCAAGGCGATGACTTCGTCGGCCGGGAACCGGCGCTCGGCCAGGATCGAGAGTACCTCGCGGCCGACGTTTCCGGTGGCGCCGGCGACTACGATGCGATAGCCCATGCTAGAAAACTCCAAAACTTTGCCCGCTGCGTCGGCGCCGGGGTGGCCCCGTTTACGCCCCTTTGGCGGGCTTTTCAAGGATTCCTTGGTGCCGGGGACCCGTCACCCTGGTACGTTCTGCCGACGTCCGCGGCACTGGCCACGACGGCGGCGATTTCCTGTTCGTGCGCAGGAAGTAAACATACCCCTCTTCTTTACAATCCGGATTGATTGATTTCGGTTAATGACCGGGGGGTGCGTTCCCGGATACTCTACTTAGCGCTGCCGGGTTGGCAGGGACTTAACTATTACAGGGAACTACCATGCCGGGCGGCGGAATTCCTTTCGACACCGGCCTGATCTTCCTCGTCGCGGCGCTGTTCTTCGCCCTAGCCGTTCTCTATTCGTCGGTCGGGCACGCCGGAGCGTCGGGGTATCTGGCGGTGATGGCACTGTTCGGGGTGCCGCCCGAGATGATGCGCCCGGTGGCGCTGACCCTCAACATCCTAGTCGCCAGCCTGACCACGTTCCGGTTTACCAAGGCCGGGTACCTGTCGTGGTCGGATCTCTGGCCGTTGGTACTGTTTTCCATCCCCGCCGCCTTTGCCGGCGGTTCGCTGGCGTTGCCGGGCGAAGTCTATCGCCCGGTGCTGGGGGTGCTGTTGCTGATATCAGCCGGCTATCTGATCTGGGGCACGGTCATCGATCCGGAAAGCTTAGCCAACGACAGGCCCCGGATCCCGAGGGTGGGGTCGATGGGAATGGGCGGCATGGTCGGCCTGTTGTCGGGGCTGACTGGCATCGGCGGCGGCGTGCTGCTGAGCCCGGCGCTGCTGATCCTCCGCTGGACGTCCATCCGCCGCACCTCGGCGATCGCGGGGGCCTTCATCCTGTTCAATTCCACTGCCGGGCTGGCCGGCAACCTCATCAGCTTCCAGACTCTGCCGGTGGTCATCCCGCTGTGGGCCGGGGCGGTGATCGCCGGCGGCTACCTCGGCTCGCGGCTGGGGGCGCAATGGCTGATGCCGAAGACCCTGATCCGGCTGCTGTCGGCGGCGCTCCTCGTCTCCGGGCTGAAGTTCCTGTTCACCTAGGGCGCTACCCGGCCAGTTTGTCGAGTTCTTCGGTCACCGCCTCGCCCATTCGAGTACAACTGACTTCGGTCATGCCCGGCTGCATGATGTCGCCGGTGCGCAGGCCGGATTTCAACACGTTCCCAACCGCCTGCTCGACCAGGTCGGCGTCTTCGGCCATGTCGAAGGAATAATGCAGGCACATGGCGTAGCTAAGGATCATCGCCAGCGGGTTGGCCTTGTCCTCACCGGCGATGTCGGGCGCGGTGCCGTGCACGGGTTCATACATGGCGCGGCGCCGGCCGCCTTCGTCGGGCGCGCCCAGGGATGCCGACGGCAGCATGCCCAAGGATCCGGTTAGCATGGCGGCGCAGTCGGAAAGAATGTCACCGAACAAATTATCCGTGACAATGACATCGAACTGCTTCGGTTCGCGCACCAACTGCATGGCGCAATTGTCGGCATACATGTGGCTGAGCTCCACGTCCTCGTAGCCGTTGGCGTGGACTTTGGTTGCCACCTGGCGCCACAAGACGCCGGTCTCCATGACGTTGGCCTTTTCCACCGAGGTGACGCGTTTGTGGCGCTTGCGGGCCATCTCAAACGCCACCCGGCACACCCGGTCTATTTCGCCGGTGGTGTAGACCTGGGTGTCGACGGCGCGTTTGGAGCCGTCATCGAGGATCTCGATGCCCCGGGGCTGACCGAAATAGACGCCGCCCGTGAGCTCGCGGACGATCATCAGGTCGAGGCCAGCCACCAGCTCGGATTTCAGGGACGAGGCCTCGGCCAGGGCCGGGAACACGATCGTCGGACGTAGGTTGGCGAACAGGTCCATGTCCTTGCGCAGCCGCAGCAGGCCCTGTTCGGGGCGGTGGAAACGCTCGACGTTGTCCCACTGGGGCCCGCCGACGGCGCCCAGCAGCACCGCGTCGACGTTCATGGCGTCTGACATGGTTTTGTCGGTCAGGGCTTCCCCGTTTGCGTCGTAACACGCGCCGCCGATCAGGTCTTCCGAAACGTCGAAGGAAACGTGGCGGGTCTTGTCCATCCAGCCGATGACTCGGGTGACCTGTTTCATGACTTCGGGGCCGATCCCGTCGCCGGGCAGCATCAGGAGTTTCTTGTTGGCGGGCATGGATTTCTGCTCCTTAGATATTTTTCGGGGTGTTCTTAGGTGTTTTATATCGCGACGGAATATTTTTCCACCGCGTCCTCGTTCCACGCGATGCCGGCGCCGGGGGCGTCGGAGACGTAGACGTGGCCGTCGGTAACGGTGACCGGATTTTCAAGCAACGGCACCGACCAGTCGGTGAATTCCAGCCAGTACGCCATCGGCGTCCCAGCACGCCATGTCGAAGCCCGACACCGCGATCATGGCGATGCCTTCATGGCCCATCAGGGTCAGCGCCTTGCGGGCCTTGTCAAACAATTGGTCGGGCGGAGCGCCGGGGGTGACTTTTTCGCCCTTCATGGCGTCCGAGAGCCAGCGCAAGGGTGGCAAGAAACAATTGTTGCCGGCCTTGGAATAGCCGAACAGATAGCTTCGCCCGGTTACCCTTCCTCGGTTTCCAGGTCGATGAGCACGAATGCAGCCTTTTCGTTGGTCACCACGCGGGTGACCAACGGCCGGGCCATGGGAACGACCACCGAGCGCAGGCTCAAGCCACGGATGGTGACGCCGCCGCCGGTCATGCCGGATTCAGCCGGCAAGCCAGGGCTGGGCGGTTTTGTGGTCTTTCTCGAAGTCGGCGATCTTGGCCTCGTTTTCCATCGTCAGGGCGATGTCGTCGAGGCCGTTGAGCAGGCAATGCTTCTTGAACTCTTCGACGTCGAAGCTGATCTCTCCGCCGTCGGGCCCCCGGATGGTCTGGGCCTTGAGGTCGATGGTGAGGGTGGCGTTAGCGCCGCGTTCGGCGTCGTTGAGCAATTTCTCGACGTCTTGCCTCGGCAGTGTGATCGGCAGGATGCCGTTCTTGAAACAGTTGTTGTAGAAGATGTCGGCCAAACTGGGTGCAATGACGCAGGTGATGCCGAAATCTAGAAGCGCCCACGGCGCGTGCTCGCGGCTCGACCCGCAGCCAAAGTTGTCGCCGGCGATGAGGATCTTAGCGTCCCGGTATTGCGGCTTGTTGAGGACGAAGTCCGGGTTTTCCGAGCCGTCGTCCAAATAACGCATCTCGAAGAACAGGCTTGGGCCGAGGCCGGTGCGCCCGATGGTCTTCAGGAACTGCTTCGGGATCACCATGTCGGTGTCGACGTTGATCATGTCCAAGGGCGCGGCGACGCCGGTGAGCTGGGTGAATTTTTCCATGGTCCGGTTCTCCTAGCTCAGCTCGCGCACGTCGGCGAGCTTCCCGGTGACGGCCGCCGCTGCCGCCATGGCCGGGCTGACCAGGTGGGTGCGCGCGCCGGCGCCCTGGCGGCCCTTGAAGTTGCGGTTCGACGTCGACGCCGAACGTTTGCTCGGCGGTACCTTGTCGGCGTTCATGCCCAGGCACATTGAGCACCCGGGTTCGCGCCACTCGAAGCCGGCCTCGATCAGGAGATCGGCCAGGCCCTCTTTCTCGGCCTGGTCCTTGATCAGGCCCGAGCCGGGCACCACCAGCGCGGTGACGCCATCGGCCACCTTGCGCCCCTTGGCGATCTTGGCGGCGGCGCGGATGTCCTCGATGCGGCCATTGGTACACGCGCCGACGAAGACGTAATCGACAGGAATCTCGGTCATCGGCGTGCCCGGTTTCAGGTCCATATATTCGAGCGCCATTTTCGCCGATTCCCGCTTCGCCGGGTCGTCGAAATCGTTGGGCGCCGGCACCGAGCCGGTGATCGGCACCACGTCCTCCGGCGACGTGCCCCAGGTCACCTGCGGCGCGATGTCGGCGGCCTTCAGGGTCACTTCCTTTTCGTAGGCCGCCCCTGGGTCGCTGGGCAGCGTCTTCCAGAATTCCACTGCCTGCTCCCAGGTCCCGCCCTTGGGCGATTTCGGCCGCCCCATAAGGTATTGATAAGTCTTTTCGTCCGGCGCCACCAGCCCGGCCCGGGCACCGGCCTCGATGGTCATGTTGCAGACCGTCATCCGCCCTTCCATGGAAAGGTCCTCAATTGCCGAGCCGGCGTATTCGATGACATATCCGGTGCCGCCGGCGGTGCCAATTTCACCGATGACGGCCAAAATCAGGTCCTTGGCGACGACGCCCGTGGGCAAGTCCCCGTCGACGGTGATGCGCATGTTCTTTAGCGGCATCTGCAACAGGGTTTGCGTTGCCAACACGTGCTCGACCTCAGTGGTGCCGATGCCGAACGCCAGCGACCCGAAGGCACCGTGCGTCGCGGTGTGGCTGTCGCCGCAGACCAGCGTCGTGCCGGGCAGGGTGAAGCCCTGCTCGGGGCCAATGATGTGGACGATACCCTGGCGGATGTCGTTCATGTCGAACAGCTCGACGCCGAACTCGGCGCAGTTCTTGGTCAGTGCCTCAATTTGGATGCGGCTGTCCTCGTCGTCGATGCCTTGGGAGCGGTCGGTGGTCGGCACGTTATGGTCGGCGACCGCCAGCGTCAGGTCCGCACGGCGCACTTTGCGCCCGGCGGTGTGCAGCCCCTCGAACGCCTGTGGGCTGGTGACTTCGTGGATCAGGTGGCGGTCGATATAGATTAGGCAGGTGCCGTCGTCCTGGACGTTGACGAGGTGGCTTTCCCAGATCTTGTCGAAAAGCGTCCGCGGTTTGGTCATGGGTTTTCTCTTCCTTAGTTTTATTTTGGAGTATGGGCCCCCCTTTTAAGGTTTGTTTTTGTTATTTTCCGTTTTCGCCCCCGTCGGCAGCGTCCTTGGCCTTCTTGTCGGCATCGCCGGCATTGTCCTTGGCCTCGATGACCGCTTCGGCGGTCACTTCCCCGGCCGCGCCGGTTTCCGGCACCTCGACCTTGGCCTTTTTCTTCTTTTTCGCCTTCTTCTTCGGCTTTTCCGGGGTGGTTTCCGGGGCCGATTCCGCCGCCGCATCCGGGGCCGTTTCCGCCTCGGCCGGGGCTTCTGAGTCCTTAGTCTTGGCCCGGTCCCAATCGGTCTTTTCTGCGATCCGCGCACGCTTGCCCTTCAGCCCGCGCAGGTAATAGAGCTTGGCCCGCCTGACGGCGCCGCGCCGCACCACCTCAATCCCGGAAATGGCTGGCGAATACAACTGAAACACCCGTTCCACCCCTTCGCCATAGGAAATCTTGCGCACCGTGAACGACGAATTGAGCCCGGCGTTCTTGCGCCCGATGCATACCCCTTCGAAAACCTGGATGCGCTCGCGGGTGCCTTCCACCACCTTGACGTTGACCCTGAGCGTGTCGCCTGGCCCGAAGTCGGGTACCGGCCGCTCGGCGGTGAGATTTTCGAGCTGTTCGTTTTCGATTTCCTTGATGATATCCATGGCTTTCGTCCTTGTTGATTGCAGTTTTTAGCCTAGCCAGCCGTTGCCGCCCAGCCAAAAATCCTCGTTCGTTAACCGTCGCCGCCGGCGTAACGGGACCACAGGTCGGGGCGCCGTTCGCGGGTGATGGCCTCTGCCTGGTGCCGCCGCCAGGCTTTGATCTTTTTGTGGTCTCCGGAGACCAGCACCTCGGGCACCGTCCGGCCCCGCCACTCCCGGGGCCGGGTGTATTGGGGATATTCCAGCAGGCCGTTCTCGAAGCTTTCGTCGATCAGCGATTCCGGCGCCCCGACGACGCCCGGCAACAGCCGGACACAGGCGTCAATGACGGCGATGGCCGCCGCTTCGCCGCCCGTCAGCACGAAATCGCCGAGGCTGATTTCGTCCAGCCCGTGGGCGTCCAGGACCCGTTCGTCCACCCCTTCGTAGCGGCCGCACAACAAGACTATGCCCGGCCCCCGGGCCAGTTCCCCGACCCGGACCTGGGTCAGCGGGCGGCCCCGGGGGGTCAGGTAAATCAGTGCCAGCGACGGGTCCACCCCGGCGGCGGCGTCGATGGCCTCGGACACCACGTCGGGGCGTATGACCATGCCGGGGCCGCCGCCGAAGGGCGGGTCGTCGACGGTGCGGTGCTTGTCGGCGGCGAAATCGCGGATGTCCACCGCCTCAAGGGCCCAGGACCCGGCCTTGAGGCCCTGGCCGGCCAGCGACAGCCTCAGCGGCCCCGGGAACATTTCCGGGAACAGGGTCAGCACCTTCGCCTTCCAGGGGGAATCCAGCTTAGCCACGTTAAAATCCTCTAGCTTTCGTCTTCATCGGCGTCTTCATCGGCGGGCGCTTCCAGGACCGTCGGCGGACTGACGACGATGCGCCCGTTTTCGATGTCCACCTCGGGCACCACCTCGGCGGTAAACGGCACCATCAGTCCGTCCTTGTACTCTGCGCCGGTAATCTCGATGACGTCGCCGGCGCCGAAATTATGCACCGCCTTGACCGTCCCCAACTTCTCTCCGGCGGCTGTTTCGACCCTAAGACTGATCAGGTCGGCGTGGTAATAGGCGCCGTCCTCGGTTTCGGGGAGGGCGCTTTTCGGCACGTAAAGCCGTTCTCCCTTCAACGCCTTGGCGGCGTCGCGGTCGTCGATGCCGGACAGGCGGGCGATGATCTGCCCCTTGGCGCGGGCGGTGACGCGGATATCGAAGGACCGCTCGCCGCCGTCGGTGAATACCGGGCCGTAGGCGTCGACGTCGTTTGGATCGGCGGTGAAGCTCTTGATCCGCACTTCGCCCTTGAGTCCGCGCACGTCGGCAATGGCGCCAATGCAGACCCGGTCCTCGGGCGATGGTTTTTGCTGTGTTGCCGCCATGATCCTTTACGCTTTCTTCCCTTTCTTGGCTCTTGCCGGGCCCTAGCCCGGGACTAGCCGTCCTTCTTGTCCTTCTTATCCTCTTTATCATCGGCCTTTTCATCAGCCTTGTCGTCCTCTGCCTTTTCCTCCGGCGTGTCGTCGGCCTTGTCGTCAGTCTTGGCCTCGTCAGTTTTCTCCTCCGGCCTGTCATCGGCCTTGTCGTCGGCTTTAGCTTCCTTGGCCTTTTCCTCTGCCTTTTCCTCCGGCGTGTCGTCGGCCTTGTCGTCAGTCTTGGCCTCGTCAATTTTCTCCTCCGGCCTGTCATCGGCCTTGTCGTCGGCTTTAGCTTCCTTGGCCTTTTCCTCTGCCTTTTCCTCCGGCGTGTCGTCAGTCTTGGCCTCGTCAGTTTTCTCCTCCGGCTTGTCGTCGGCCGGGACCTCGTCGGTCTTTTTCTCCACCGGGGATTCGGCTGCCTTCTTGGCCTTCTCCTTGGCTTCCTTCTGGCGCTCTAGGGTCTTGGCCCGGGGCAGGTGCTGTTTTGTCTGCTCCGGGATTGGCGGTTTGTCGATCATCCCGAGATCGCCCAGGAAACGGGCCACTCGGTCGGACGGCCTGGCGCCGAGGCCGAGCCAGTATTTGATCCGCTCGTCGTCGAGCTTCAGCCGTTCGGGGTGGTCCTTGGCGACCATCGGGTTGTAGGTGCCGACTCGTTCGATGTAGCGCCCGTCGCGGGGCTTGCGGGAATCAGCCACGACGACGCGGTAAAAGGGGCGCTTTTTAGCGCCGCCGCGTGAAAGACGAATTTTCAAAGACATATCGTTTCGTCGTCCTTTTGCCGTTGGGGTTTAGATCGGTTGGAAAAAATCCGTCAACGCATGAATGGGCCACCGGGCGGGGGCATCATGCCGGGCGGCAGGCCGCCGCCGAGCAGGCCCTTGTTGCCCATTTTGCCGGCCTTTTTCATCATTGTTGACATCTGCTTGTACTGTTTGAGGACCCGGTTGACGTCCTGCACCGAGGTGCCCGAGCCAGCGGCGATGCGCTTGCGCCGCGAGGCGTTCAAGAGCTTCGGGTTGCGCCGTTCCTTAGGGGTCATCGACAGGATCACCGCCTCCTGACGGGCGATCATCTTGTCGTCGATGTTAGCTGCCGCGATCTGGTCCTTGATCTTGGCGGCGCCTGGCAGCATGCCCAGAAGACCCTCCATGTCGCCCATCTTGCGGAGCTGCTTGAACTGTTCGGCCATGTCCTCGAGGGTGAACTTGCCCTTCAACATCTTGGCCGCCATCTTCTCGGCGTCTTCCCGGTCGACGACCTCGGCCGCCTTTTCCACCAGGCCGACGACGTCGCCCATGCCCAGGATCGAGCTGGCGATGCGCCGGGCGTCGAAGGTTTCCAGCGCGTCCATCTTTTCGCCGGTGCCCATCAGCTTTATTGGTCGCCCGGTAACCGCGCGCATGGAAAGCGCGGCGCCGCCCCGGGCGTCGCCGTCGACGCGGGTGAGCACGATGCCGGTGACGCCGATCTTGTCGTTGAATTCACTGGCCAGGTTGACCGCGTCCTGGCCGGTTAGGGCGTCGGCGACCAAAAGCGTCTCGGTGGGGTTGGCGGCGTTCTTGACGGCGGCGACTTCGGCCATCAGTTCGTCGTCGATATGAAGCCGCCCGGCGGTGTCCAGGATCATCACATCCATGCCTTCACGGGCCGCCGTGGTCCTCGCCCGCTTGGCGATGGCGACGGGCTGTTCGCCGAGAACTGGCTCCAGGGTTCGAACGCCGGTCTGTTCGCCCAGTTGCGTGAGCTGCTGCTGCGCCGCCGGGCGCATTACGTCGAGGGACGCCATCAGGACCTTCTTGTTTTCCTTTTTCCGCAGGCGGAGGCTCAGTTTGGCCGAGGTCGTGGTCTTGCCCGAGCCCTGCAGGCCGACCATTAAAATCGCCACCGGGGGCGTGCCGGCGAAATTGAGGGCGCCGTCGTCGCTGTCGAGGATTTCGACCAAATGGTCATGGACGGCCTTGACCACCATCTGTCCGGGGGTGACGCTGCGAAGAAGTTCCTCGCCGGTCGCCCGTTGCGTGACTTCGGCGATGAAATATTTGACCACGGGGAGCGCCACGTCGGCTTCCAGCAGGGCGACGCGGATTTCGCGCATCGCTTCTTCGACGTCGGCCTCTTTCAAGGCGCCGCGCTTCGTCAGCTTGTCGAAGATGCCGCCCAGGCGGCCGGTTAGCTCATCAAACATGCATCGTCCTTGCGTTTCCGTTTCCCATCGGAACCCAAAACAAACGCTTGCCGCGCCAGTGCGCGAAACTCGCGAATTGACGGTGCCCCTCGGGGCAGAGGTTTTGCCTGAAACCCTATGGAATTGCGGCGCACTCTATGGACGGCCTTGCGCCAAGTCAAGCGCTGGCGAAACCTCGCG
>Ga0315336_1007732_pt1 | contig 10075 bp, 10 predicted proteins | sample ASW5metaG_FD_204512 | JGI IMG/M metagenome (GOLD analysis project Ga0315336, IMG submission 204512) | Ammonia-oxidizing marine archaeal communities from Monterey Bay, California, United States - ASW #5 | ecosystem: Environmental > Aquatic > Marine > Intertidal zone | place: USA: California... | reverse complement strand
TTATCTACGATTATGTCTTGGTTGGAGGATTGGCCCTCGGCCTGTTCCGATGAGTTTGTTTCGCTTGTATTAAGCAAATCAGTGACGACTTCGGCGAGTTCTTCAGCATTTGTGTTATTCACTTGATGATAATAAATTCCTTTTGTACCAACCGTTTGTCCCGGTTGATCCAGCTCTTCTGCCCATTTTATTACATGACTCAGGTTCTTTTCGTCGGTGGAAAATACAATAATAATATTCAGTGCTTCGATGGGCAGAAGTCGAATACTTTGAATAGCAGTCCCGCCAACACCGACGTTATAACCTTCCGCAGACAAGACTTCGGATAGTTGCTGGGCAAGCCTCTGTGCGCTCCAGTAGGCTGGTGCAATCTTGACACTTGTAGTGCCAGCCAGCACTGGATGGTCCAACACCGCTATTATTTCTAGGGCAGCAGAAACATCGCTTCCATTTCCTATAAGCATTAGACCGTTAGCTCCCGGTACGCTTATGACCTGCACTCTCCGCGCTAGAGCAAGTTGCAGCCATGTTTGCATTGTTGCTAAGCGAATATTGTGTAGAGGTCGGTAGTAGAACACTGGCCTCATATCACCAGGAACGGTAGACAATGCGCGTGTTCGAATGATTATTGGAATGTCTTCCGTGGCCTTAACGCTTTCAACAACCCTATAGACATTTCCTCTATAAACGACTGTGATACCGTAGTTTTCAAGGACCTGGACAACTAGTTCGTAGAAATCATCTGGACTGAGAGGGTCAGCTGTTCGAAGAGTTACTAGTTGTCCACGACTCATAACCGGATCGTCAATCTCAAACGTCAAAGACAGCAGCTCACCGAATACTGTATTAATGAAGGCTGGTAGTAAGATCCCTTCAAAACTGACAGATATATTTCGGCCATCAAGCGGTGGTGGTGTAGTGCTGGAATATGGATCTCCTAGGGTATCACCCATTGGCACAGATAGTCCTTCCACAACCTCCATTGAACTGCGACCTAACCCATTGGATTCCGCTACAACTTCTGGATTGAGTGCCTGCGAATCATTTCTGGTATACTGTAGTGGCTCTGGCATTAGGCTGCGTGTCATTTCAGCACAGGCAGACAAGGTGAACGCAGCTACCATTATTAACCAAGGTTTTGCACTCACTACTTGAGAAATCAGGTTTGTCCTCATGATTCTATTCGCCTTCCTCAAATAACTTCATTACAAGTGTTTCCTCTCCTCGTAATAGTACTAACGTTCCCTCTGCAATATCGATTACCTCTTCCCCACTTGGGGTAAAATCACCTCGGGCTATATATTCAATCTTGGCTGTTCCCGAATTTAGAATAAGTGCAAAGCTTGCGTCGCCTTCTTGTAAAGTTCCCACCAATTGCCACTCTTCGCTTTCTGAGGAAGTATGGGTTGCAGCAGTTTCTGTATTGGAAACAATTCTATTGTTATCACTACTGCCTCCCCAGAGATCACTGCGCAATACTTCGTTGAGATTGGCTACCGTGTATGGCTTCCATGAAGGCAGTTGCCATATATCGTTTAAGTCTGCAGCCTTAACATCGCGGTCAATCGTGATTTTTCCCATACCCCATCCCACCAGAAGCGCAACGAGAATAATTGCGGTATGAGGTGTGAATGAACGTATTAGGCTAAGAGTCCCTCTTAGTTTTTCCATGGTCTATCTGTCCCTATGAACCAGTCTCTTGAACTCGAAGGAACGTCGACACATCTATTTCTAGGCGGGGATTTCGACCAGTTCGTATAACCAGTAGGTCGACTAGAACCCACTTTTCATATTCCGCAGCCTCGGCTAGAAATTGAATTAGTCCACCTGGATCAAGTTGTGTAATTATTTTTGCGGTCATACGTTGCATAGATTCATCCATGTTGGATGTGGCGGATGAAAGTACACTTTGCTGATTAAATGGTGACCTCCTCACAACGACTTGGCGGGCCTCCATATTCCCCTTAGAAAGACCATCTCTAATCCATCGCTCAAAATTAGCCTCTGCTAGTCCTGGTGTTTGTGCTTCCCAGAGTTTGTTGGTCAACTGGAAGCGAAGGTTGCGGCTGTCCGTCAGTCTATTAGACCAGGAAGTGTTGGTAGTTTGCGCTTCAAGTCGTCTCAATTCATTTCGAGACTCCTGAAAAACTGTGTGCGACAGGTCTAGCTGGCTGTTAAGGGTAACAAGGATGGATATATAAATAATCAGGCAAAGAGCAGAAAAGAGCCAAAGCAAACGTTTATTATTTTGTATTTCAGTTATTAGTGGTCCTTGGAGTCTCTCCCTGACCAGTAAAACTACGTTTTGAAATAAATCTGACATTTGTCTACTAGCTATTTTCTGTTTGCTCTGGAGTTACATTGATTTGAAGTCGTAGGTCCCGATATTTGCGCCCAGTACCTCTCAGCGAGGCGCGAACGTTGAAAAATAACGGTTCCTTTTCAAGAAGAGGAATGTAGAAGGTGGGGTCTAGCGAAGTTTTCGAGCGAACGACTATGTCCAATTCACCTTGATTATAGTTCCACGCAACTAGTTCCAGTTCATATGGATCTACAAGTCGCGTAAAACTCTCAATAATTTCAATAAGATGAGGATATTGCTGTAGCGCTAACGATTCCTCGATCCAATTCAAGTTGTCGATGGCCTCGCTGCGCTCAAGGCGGACAGTTCGACTTTCGTCATTCAAGACAGATATTTCCTGCTCCAAAGCCTCATTTCCCAAGCTCAACGTAAGAATCTCCGCAGTAAAGTACATGACTGGTGCAAGGAGGATTGCACAAGCGTAGACTTGCATGTTCCTGCTTTGTAAGAGCATGAATACATCACTAAGAAAATTTGTGTTACCTATCCATGGGATATCGATGAAATCTTCATCACAGACCTTAGGGGCTACAAGAGAAGGATCCTGAGCATCAAAACCTGCAGTTCGGAGAAAAAAAATCCATTCACGCTGCGTTGGTACTCCATCCCACCAGCGGGTGAACCTAAGAAATCCCTGATCCCATATCTGACCCTCGTAACCTTCAGCCAGCTTTAAAAGCCGCGGACCATCTTTGTAGGCTGGCTTAAGGCAGGATTCCGGAAGTATGGTGCACTTGCCGGGAGTAAGTCCGTTTTCTACAATTCTGTGTCTCGCCTGGTCGGTATTCCACGCATAAACGGATGCTTTTGTGCCACTCCACTGCACAATAAAGTCTGTGTTAGAAAATGGAGCCCATTTCTCAACCTGTAACATCAAAGCAGAGTTCTTCTTAGATTCCGGTAGACCATCTGGGACTACAAATAAGTTATGTGGAGTATCTTTTCTAGAAAGTATCCAGTGAATACGTCTATCTGATCCTGGTATTTCGATTAGACCGTCGCTCTGCTCCATCAATTTCTTCGGGGCTTGGGAAAACGGATTCAATGTCGAGTTCTGAAATTTCTGCAAAAGATTCTTCTGGAATTCTGAAAACATAATCGACCTGCCAAGGTTGTTCATTTTGTGCCGGCAATAAAGTTAACGAAAAACGAATGCGCTCGCTGCTATTCCGATTGGTTAGCTCGATGACTGAGCATGTCCCTGGAACGAAGGTGTAGAAAAATGGCTGATTAGTGAGCAGCCTATCAGCCGCTGCGCCGAATTCACGTGAATTACGAAAAGGGCGTCTCTCCCTACGTTCTATTACTTCGGCTACTCGATCATCTTGTATTCCTGGAACGTAGGTTACGATTGTTAATGGACTGGCGGTATTTGGATTGAAGCCACCCGACCGACATGTATGAAAAATTGGCGATTTTAGGTGGGCGGCCCAGAGTTTGTCAGCCGTTTCCCAGTCCATGATGTTCTGTGCCTCGAGAGGTGTAATAATATGAAAATTTCTTGGCGGTGCATACCCGCGCCGTTCGTAGTCTGTTTTTTCTGCGCCGGCTAAACGTATTAAATCGTCTTCGTCCCTATAATCTAGATGAGTATCAACGAACCGATTGATCTGGGCCTCCGAATAGCCGAAATATGAAAAAAGGCGTCTAAGATTGCGAGGAGGGACGTCGTTCAGATTCACGAGCCCCCTTGCGTCGTATATCCGCACAACGTATTCGGGTCGGCTTTCTACAATGTATGGCCGACCATCCATTCTGATGACGCGGTTCGAAGTAATATCACTAGGAAAAATGCCACCTTGTGGACGCATAGATGATGGATTTAGCGGTGACCCCACCTCTAAGCCTCTCTGACTTTGGAATTTTCTCCCACGAAAGTAGATAAGCTCGTTGACAATGTCATCAAAGGCAATCTGAGATTCTACTTTATCTCGGAGTGCCTGCGCATTGGAAACGGAATCCAAGATCCATGCGTTCAGTGTAGCAGCAGCTAGTCCGACGATAGCAACAATCCAAATGGCCATAGGTAGAATAAATCCAGCCTCACTCCTTCTATTTCCAGAGTGACGTGCCTTGTGAGTTTGCTTTTTATCTATACGGTTGCGCATAAAGCTCTTGCCATTTGGTAATGGGCAATGGAATTCGATGGGGCGATCCGAACTGCTTTTGCCGGTTTTGCCTAACACTGCAGGTGTCTGCAGTAAGCTGCCATCAGTCTGTAATGAAGCAGTTCGAAGAGTATGAATGTCGAGGTCCATATACCAATTAATTCGTTGTAATAATTACATTTTTCTTTTCGTTGTACTGAGTTTGCTGGAAATAGATTCTAACTCTTGGTGCCAACGACCCCAATGTTCTTGTCTAAATATGCTCATAGATGGATACCAGGGGCTGTCTATACGGTCCCGGAACCAGTACCAACACAAAGCACCTGTTCCAAGCCTCGGCACAAGAGTCCATACCGGGATATTGAGTGCGCCGGCCATGTGAGCAGTGGTGTTGCTAGTTGTAATAACTAGATCCATAGCGCTTACCTGCGAGGCAAAACTGTCTAGTTCTTCGAGCGGATCTATTTCGTTGTCATGCAGAATCCGGATGCCTGAAACAGCCTCAACTGCAGCCAGTTCCTCTTCACAGTCGCCATACTGAAGGTTGACAAAGGTGATCCCGGGAATTTTCAGGACTTCTAACCAGTCTGTGAGGTTGATAGATTTTTCGTAGCCATGTCCAATCTGGTTGCTGCGCCAAGAAATACCCACAATCATATTGCTAGATTTGCCACGGCGATATCGTGCGCGAAGTTCATCTGTTCTCTTAGCGTCACACGTCAGGTACCCGTCATGCGGCAGGAACTCAGCAAGAGATGGCCTAAACAGCGGGCAAAGATCTGCAAAGGAGCGCTGAAAAATATCCCCAGAAAGGCTAGTAATCTGGTGTGGGGGGTGGGTTCTTCCATAAACCCCAATTGAAGGGAACGATCTCTTGAACAACGGTACCAGTCTGGGATCACATTCAACTATCACCTTTGGCTGTACCTTAATTACCTCATTTAATATGCTGGCATACAGCAGCTCGTCACCGACGCCCTGCTCCGCCCACAGGAGTAAGGTCGCCTCGTTCAGGGCCGAGCCGTCCCAAACCGGATATTCAAATGGCCTCGATATTGCGTTGCCCTGAGCCTTCCTGAATCTCCATTCATAATCTGACCAAGCTTCAGCTATTCGCCCCTCAAGTAAAAATGCATTAGCCTTGTTGTGGTGGGCCTGAGGATTATGAGGTTCCATTTCTAGGGCTTTGTCAAACCAAGCTAAGGCAGCGTCAATGTTCTCTGTTTCGTGATATAGGTGACCAAGGTTTTCATAAACTGCAACTTGATCGGGATTAATACTTAATGCTTTTTCATAGTGTTGTTTTGCCTCGTCCAGTAGTCCGATGGTTCTGCACACGTTAGCGAGATTGTTGAACGAATTGGCGTCACTGGAGTCTAGTTCGATTAACTCCCTATAAATATCGGCGGCACTCTGAAACTCCCTCAGTTTTTGCAATGAAAAGCCAAGGTAACTAAGACTTGCCGGGTCTTTTGGATTGATCTCCAACGCTTTCATAAATGCCTCACGTGCAAAGTCCCATTGCTCTAGGTCTAAATGGGTAAGGCCGATAGAAAATTGGCTATGGAAATAGGCCGGGCGAATATCGAGCGCATCTTGGAAATGCCCTATGGCGGCTTTAAACGCGCCTTGTCGCCGCCTTAAATCGCCTAAGTTATTATGTATTTCGGCAAGGTTTGAATTGATGGAGAGGGCTTCGGTGAGCGCATCTTCGGCTTCCTTGAAGAGCCCTTTTTGAGACAGAATGCTCGCAAGGTTTACTTTAGCCTCCGCAAGCATAGGATCTAAGTCAATTGCGATGCTGAAATGCTCCATTGCTTCGGAAACTTTTTTGGACGCGGCAAGGACAAGCCCGAGGCTATTGTGGACAGCGGCCTGACTATTATCTAGGAAAATAGAAAACTGCAGACACTCTTCAGCCTTAATGAAGTTAGCATTCCTGAAGTGGATCAAACCCAGTATATGATGTGCATCCTTTTGCTTCTTGTCAGTGGCAATAATCTTCTCGCACATACTCTGAGAATTTATGAGGTCACCCTTGTTGAAAAGGGTTGCTGCTTGTGCACTCATGATTCCCAAAGTTTCTGAGTTGGTAAATGGTTCGGAAGTTGTCATAAGCTTTTAGTTGGCATCTTTTAAGTATTTCCAAGATTAGGATGGATAGTCCATAACCCAGCTTAACGCCCGGAAGTCATTGTGGCTCCGGGAACGTCTTCGATTCTCAGTCTTCTGTTGTGTGGGCCGAACACGCGCACAACCATCGTAGGGATTAATTGGGATTCCTCTGTTGCCACCTTAATTAATGTTGGAGTCTGAGGAGCATCGGGCACTTTAGGCGGCCAAGTTGGCTCCCATTCTCCCGATTTTCCAAGATATTCAAAGCTGCCAGAGTTTCCATCCCAATGCACAAGATTCACTGGGTCAAAACCTCGCTCCAAGTAGACTAGGGTTGTCTGATCAGCGGCTGTATCATATTCGAAGTATAGTCCAAAACCTGCAGGAACTCCTGTTGGTTGATTGAGCGGTCTCAAAGTCAGACCTCGAAGGCGGCGCTGCTCACCTTTAAAGATGTCCTTCTGATCCCTGTAGTCTGGAATAACACCAGTAAGGGGCTCCGCCATAATGTTTTGATCTAAGATTCTCTTTTCCAGGTCGAGGATGATACCGGAAACTCGGCCCCATGTGGCAAGAACAGATGAGAACCCTTGTATCAGAACCGAGGCAAGCATGCCGGTGATAGTTATGACAACCAGCATTTCTAAGAGGGTAAAGCCTCTCGTACTTTGTGCTCTGGAAGTCATCGGGAATTAGGTGCGCCAAAAGGATTCGATATCGTGTTTGTGCGGTATCCTACTTTTCGTGTATCGAAGGAGAACCATTCATCTCCATTATCCAGGTACGTCGTAACTCTTAAGCTGTAGAAGCCCGTGCTAAAGCCAGCTAATCCGGTCCCAGGCCTCCTCTCGGTATTAGGCGCTACTAGAGTTTCGCTTGCCCAGGACAAAGAAAAATTACCAAGGTCCATTGTGCCGTCTGGTTCTACTAATGGGTTGACCGATCCCATAGCAGCAATGGAAGATTCCATTGCCATGCTCTGTCGATTGGCGTCCGCGACCATACGTAATTGGGAAATAGATTGGTTTATCAAAGACATTATAGGAAGCAACACAACACCAACGATGGTGACCGCTACTATTGCCTCAAGAAAGCTGAAGCCTGCATTTGCTCCATGCTGAGTCGAAAAGTTTTTTCCTAGAACCACAGTTAATCGCTTTCCACTAGATCACAACGGGGAGGCTGAAGGAGGTACTCATGTTTTTCGGAACCGAAGAGAACAGCAAGCTCGCCGCCCGAGCAGAAGCCAGTTGGCCGGAAGATTATTGGCGAGTCGATATTCACGCGCCATCCGTTCGGTAGTTCGAGGTTGATAAGTTCGTACATTGCGGGATATCGACTGCCACCGTTTTGGATTAGACCATTGTTGGAAACGGAGAGATTGGTGTTCTTACTCTCATCGTTAGGGTGTGTGCCGGTCAAAATCAAATTTTGATTTTTTTTGTATGCTTCATAAGGGAGCTGTTTAATCGATTGTAAAATAGTTTCACGATTTGCTTTGTAGTCAACGCGGTCCAGAAATAGCGGCAGATTGGGGACAATTATGGCGCTAAGCAGGCCAATCAAAAAAATAACGACAAGCACCTCCGCCAGAGTGAAGCCCCGACACCGCTTGCGATTCTGTCGTCTATGATTCAGAAGTGTCGAGATATCCAACATCAGCATCGATACCTTCTCCGCCCGTCTTTCCGTCTGCTCCCAGACTATACAGAATGATAGCTGTGCTGGATTTTGGGCTATACTGGTAAGGGTTTCCCCATGGGTCAGGCGGTACATCTTCGCTAAGGTATGGTCCTTGCCATTTGCGCTTGAATCTCTGGTCTTGGGGGGCTTTCATCAGAAGTGATAATCCTTCTTCTTTGGTCGGAAAGCGCCCCATATCCAAGCGCATTGTCTCTAAAGCACCTTTCAACATTCTTACCTGGGCATTGGCCGCAGTGACTCTAGAGGTATCAACACGGCCCAGCATTTGAGGTCCAACAAGTCCCACGATTAAACCGATGATCATAAGAACGACGAGCATTTCCAGCAACGTGAAGCCACGAGATGTGTGCTTCCGGTGAAATATTTTCTGTTTTGTAAAAGTCATTACAATCAGTTCCCGAAAAATCTGGTCATAAGGCAACTTGGTTAACGCTCGTGATTGCGAGCATAATCGCGGTTACTATACCACCAATTACGATACCAATCATTAGGATCGCGATCGGTTCGAGGAGCAGAAGGAATCGTCTCATTCGTTGCTGGCCTGATTCTTGATAAAGCGCTGCTAGGGATTCAAGCATGGGTGCCAATTCACCTGATTCCTGCCCGACTTGAATAAGGCTGATTGCCGTGGCTGTAAATGCCCGCTGATTTCGCATTGCGTCCGATAAGGATTGCCCGGAACGCACAAGTTTCTCGACTTGATCTAAGCGGTCCCGTAAGGATCGTAAGGTAATACTATCGCGTGCTAGCCTCAGGCTTTTAATGAGGTCGACCCCATTTGAGAGCATGGTGCTTAGCATCGAAGACCATCGCGCTAATTCTGCTTCGTAAAGCCATTTTCCAACGAGTGGCACCTTCGCAATTTGTTCTCTAACCCAGACAAGAAAGCTCTGTTGTTTGAGAGCCCACCATAAGCTGACAGCGCACATCAATACTAAGACGAATACTAATAGGCTGTTCTCATTTAGAAACATTCCGGTGTTGAGAACTACAGACGAGATCCATGGCAAAGGCTCCTTAACTGATTTAAGCATGGCTGAGAACCTAGGGACGACAACAATAAAAATGAAGAGCACGGCACCTATACCCGTCAATATCAAGATACTCGGATAGGTTAGCGCATTGCGGATATCCTGGCGGATGCGTTGGTCATATTCCATCTGAGTAGCAGCGCTTTCCAGTGATGGTCCCAATTGCCCGGTAGCTTCTCCTGCTTCGCTTAACTGAAAAACGTAGGGTGGAAATTCTGGCACTGCAGCCTGTAAGGCCGAGCTAAATCGTTCACCTGAACGAAGGCGGCGTTCAATCTCTTCAAATGCTGCATCTAGATCTGAATGTAGGCCCTGGCCTTTCAAGGTGCTGATACCATTGACTAGGGGAACACCCGAAGTCAAAAGCATAGAAAGTTGTTTCAGGCATATTATGTAATCTTTTGAGGTAGGAGGTCTGCGCAGAATACTGGTAATTGACGATTTATCTGTCTTAGGATGAGAAATGGTTATGGGTGTAAGACCCTGAGACTCCAGATGCCTTTGGGCATCGCGCACATGCGGGGCCTCAACCTTTCCCGACAAGGACCGGCCGTCGCTATCTACTGCTTCGTATTCAAACGTAAGGGCCATGGTACCGACGATACCTATTTCTGCACCAGACCATCTGGCTTATACAGGATAAAATCGTTGAGCCATCTTAAATTTCTGTCATTCGGGGCAGGGAAAAACGAAAAATCACCTAAAAAAAAGGGAGGATGAATTATCATCCTCCCTTTCAACGCCGGTTAATCCGG
>Ga0315336_1007730_pt1 | contig 10076 bp, 6 predicted proteins | sample ASW5metaG_FD_204512 | JGI IMG/M metagenome (GOLD analysis project Ga0315336, IMG submission 204512) | Ammonia-oxidizing marine archaeal communities from Monterey Bay, California, United States - ASW #5 | ecosystem: Environmental > Aquatic > Marine > Intertidal zone | place: USA: California... | reverse complement strand
TCCAAAAGCGCGAGGACCTATTGGAAAGGCTATCTTGTGGACTTCGATTGCAGCAGTTTTCTCTGATTTGGTAATTCAGATCATGGAAAACTTATCTAGCCGCTCAATTGTGAAACTTTTTTTCGATGGGAAAGCAATTAAACCCTGGGGAGCTATTGGTCTTCTAGTAATTCTCATTGTGATCTTTTATTTGCGCGATCGACGTATAGAGCTAGATGTCAAAAGCATTAAAAACGGAGAACCAAACACAGCGAATCGTACTCGTAAGCAACTGATTCAGTTTACGTTGCTTGGCGCTTTTCTATTGGCAGCTCCCTGGCTTTTAGGGTCATTTCTGTCACAGGTGTTATTTGAGATCGGTCGCTTTGTATTACTTGGCCTTGGATTAAATATAGTAGTCGGATATGCAGGATTGCTCGATCTCGGATATGTTGCCTTCTTTGCCTTTGGCGCTTACTCAATGGGAATTTTGACCACAATTACCGACCTCAATGCGGTTAATGGCACACTCAATTTTTGGACAGCCTTGCCCATCAGTGTTTTGGTAGGTGTCCTCTTTGGTGCCTTGCTTGGATTCCCAGTTTTGCGTATGCGCGGAGATTATCTCGCTATCGTCACTTTGGGCTTCGGTGAAATAATCCGCATATTAGCGCTTTCAGATTGGTTGGCTCCGATTATGGGAGGCGCTCAGGGAGTTTTAAAAATCCCCAATCCTGTTATATTCGGCGTCGAACTGGGTAGCCCCCAGACCATGTATTACCTTGTACTGGTCGGTTCGCTGCTGGCTGCATTTATCTCAATTCGCTTGCGCGATTCCAGACTTGGTCGCCAATGGATGGCCATGCGTGAAGATGAAGATGTAGCCGAAGCAATGGGAATTAATTTAGTCCAAACCAAGTTACTAGCTTTCGCTATCGGAGCAGGCTTCTCCTCTTTAGGTGGGGCCATATTTGCCGCTCGGTTGAGCAACATCTTTCCTCATACATTCAATTTGCTAATTTCAGTGAATGCGCTCAGTTTAATAATTGTTGGGGGATTGGGTAGTATCCCTGGCGTAATTGTTGGCGCCTTTGTATTGGTGGGCCTGCCTGAACTGCTCCGCGAATTCCAAGAATACCGCCTGCTGATGTATGGCATTTTGCTCATTGTAATGATGCTCGTTCGGCCCGAAGGATTCGTGCCAGCAGACGTATTCAAGCGCGAGCTTCACACAGATGAAGAACTGGAAACAATAGCCGCAGAAAGCAAGGCTTAGGAGAAGACAATGACATCTATTCTAAGTGCAAAAAATGTAACGAAAAAATTCGGTGGTCTTACCGCAGTCAATGACTTTAGTATCGAAGCGGAAGAAAATTCAATTTCTTCTGTGATTGGCCCTAATGGTGCTGGGAAAACCACCTTTTTTAATTGCGTTACAGGTTTTTATAAAGTCAACGATGGACACATAGTTTTTGACGGTGAAGAAGTAACCAATCGACGCCCTGACCTCATTTCCCAGGCTGGCATTACGCGGACATATCAGAATATTCGCCTCTTTGCCAACATGAGTGCAATTGAGAATATCCTTGTGGGGGAGCACTCGCAGCTCAAGACGTTTTGGGGTGAGTCTATTTGGCGGAGCAAACGATTCTTGGATGAAGAAAAAGCTGCACTTGAAGAAGCCCGCCGCCTCTTGCAATTTGTTGGACTTCAGGGCATGGGAGATCATTTGGCCCGCAACTTGCCTTATGGTGCTCAGCGCCGCCTTGAAATTGCCAGAGCGTTAGCTAGTAAACCCAAATTACTCTTACTGGATGAACCTACAGCGGGGATGAACCCTCAAGAATCCAAAGATCTTACCCTCTTTATTCGTCGCCTCAGGGATGAAGTGGGCATCACGATTCTTCTTATTGAGCACGATATGCGCGTCGTTATGGACATTAGCGAGCAAATCACTGTACTGGATTACGGCTCAAAGATTGCTGAGGGCTTGCCTAAAGAAATTCAGAAAAATCCAAAAGTTATTGAAGCCTATCTGGGGCGTGGGGCCGCCTCTGGCTTAATGACTGCCAAAGCGAAGTAAGGAATAGATCCAATGGCTATGCTAGAGGTGAAAGACATCCACACCTATTATGGCAATATTCATGCCCTTAAAGGTATTTCTATTGAAGTGGAGCAAGGCGAGATTGTCAGCTTAATCGGAGCGAACGGGGCTGGGAAGACCACTATCCTTCGCGCGATAAGTGGCCTGATTAAGGCTCGAAGCGGAGATATAAAACTCAATGGCGAAGATATTGGCCACTTCCCCGCACATGAACTTGTCTACAAGGGAATCGCCATGGTTCCTGAAGGCCGTGGAGTTTTCTCCAAATTAAGCGTCGGAGAGAATCTAGAAATGGGAGCCTATAGCCGATCTGATCGGGCCGGAATTAAAGATGATCATGATCGAGTCTATACACTATTTCCCCGTCTAAAAGAACGCCGCAAGCAAGTAGCCGGCACCTTATCTGGTGGTGAACAGCAAATGCTAGCGACCGGGCGCGCTCTCATGGCTCGCCCAACGCTCTTGCTTATGGATGAGCCATCGATGGGCTTGGCCCCTATTCTGGTAGAGGGCATTTTTGATACCATCAAGAGCATCAATGAAGAAGGCACCACTGTCCTGCTCGTTGAGCAAAACGCACTAATGGCGCTTTCTATTGCTAGCCGCGGCTACGTCTTGCAGACCGGTGAAATTGTTCTGCAAGATTCAGCAAAAAACCTGGAAAAAAACGAGATGGTTCAAAAGGCTTATCTCGGAATGGATTAATCGACTTGTTTTATTTTATTACGCGCAGTGCTCACCCCACTGCGCGTTTTATGTTAAAGAAAGAATTAGAATAAGACATGCTCATTCTTAATTCAGCTGACGTGCAAAAAGCGCTGTCTATGCCCGAATGCATAGAGGCGATGAAAGAAGCTTTTGCGGCGCTATCTTCTGGGCAAGTAGAGATGCCTTTGCGCACCCGCATACCCGTTTCTAAGAAAGATGGAATCAGTCTCTTCATGCCAGCCTATTTGCAAGGTGCTGAAGAAGAAGCTCTCGCAATAAAAATCGTATCTGTCTTCAATCAAAACCCATCAAATGGATTGCCGCTTATCCACGCAGCTGTTGTTATGCTCAACCCCAGCACTGGCGCTGTTGATGCCCTGCTTGAAGGGGCTGCGCTCACTGCAATTCGCACGGGTGCAGGCAGCGGAGCCGCGACCGATATCCTGGCGCGCAAAGATGCAAAAACTGTCGCCATTCTCGGGGCTGGAATCCAGGCTCGCAGCCAGTTACTGGCTGTCTGCACTGTCCGTTCCATTGATAGCGTTTCCATCTACTCACCCAATATTGATGAGGTGCAGGAACTAATTGGCGAAATGTCTGGTCAAGGGCCCATCCCAACTGAATTGCACGCGTCTGCCACAGCTGCCGAGGCAATGAGCAATGCAGATATTATCTGCGCTGCCACAACGAGCAGCACCCCAGTTTTTGAGGATAAAGTTATCAAGGCTGGGGTCCATATCAATGGAATTGGTTCCTATACACCTGAGATGCAGGAAGTTCCCAGCAAAACTGCTGCGCGAGCAAAAGTATTCGTAGACAGCCGCCAGGCAGCTCAGGTTGAAAGCGGAGATATCACCACTCCGCTCAAAGCAGGTCTACTAAAATTGGAAGAAATCACAGAAATTGGTGAGATACTTCTTGATCCCGCGAAAGGCCGCCAATCCGATAGTGATATCACCTTTTTTAAATCAGTTGGACTAGCCGTTCAAGATGCTGTCGCCGGGCAACTTGCACTCCAGAACGCACACAAAAGAAACTTGGGCACACAGGTGAAATGGTGAGATGAACGAATTCCCAAAAACCGCGTCAATCGTCATCATAGGTGGAGGAGTTATGGGAGCCTCAACCGCCTACCATTTGGCCGCGAGAGGCATAAAGAACATAGTATTGTTGGATAGAGAGGAATTTTTTGGATTGGGCGCAACTGGCCGGTGCGCAGGAGGCGTTCGATACCAATTTGCCACCGAAGTAAATATCCGCCTCTCACTTGAAAGTTTACCCATGTTGGAGCGTTTCAAAGATGAAATGGATCAGGATATCGATTACCGCCAGTGTGGCTATCTCTTCTTGCTCAATAACCAAAAAGATGTCACTACATTTGAACGAAACGTGAAATTGCAGAATAGCCTTGGGGTGGGAACTGAATGGCTCAGCGGGCAACAAGTTCGAGAGCGGCTCCCTCAGATGATCTTGGATGATGTGCTTAAGGCTACCTTCAATCAAAAAGATGGAATATGTGATCCCAACAGTGTTGTGATGGGTTATATCAACGCCGCTACTCGCTTAGGCGTTGATGCCCGTACTGATGTTGAAGTGCTTGGCATCAGCAGACACAATGGGAATGTATCCGGTGTTGAAACGAGTCTGGGCAACATTTCTGCAGAAGTAGTCGTTAACGCCGCCGGCCCCTGGGCCAATCAGCTGGGTCAGATGGCTGGCCTGGAAATCCCCATCAGCCCTGTCCGTCGCCAGATGCTAACTACCACAGCACTACCTGAGATTCCTGCTGATTTTCCTTTCGTGATCGATTTCGCCGAATCCCTCTACTTTCACCGTGAAGGAGAAGGCCTGCTCACCGGTATGTCAAACCCAAATCAATCAGTGGGATATGATCAAAATGTAGATTCCGATTGGGAATTGGTGAACTTGGAGAAGGCCGCCGCGCGCTTGCCCCTGCTCGAAAAAGCCGGTTTGGCCTCACATTGGGCAGGGCTCTACGAAGTAACTCCGGATGCCCACCCAATATTTGGAAAAACAGAGTTGGATGGCTTCTACCTGGTAGCCGGCTTTTCCGGTCATGGCTTTATGCATGGTCCAATCGCTGGCAAACTGATGGCGGAAATTATCCTCGATGGGGAAGCAAGCACTGTGGACGTGTCTGCGCTGGATTTAGCCCGCTTCTCAGAAGGCCGCCTAATCCCTGAGTACAACGTAATCTAAATGCCCAAAGCTGAAATCCTCACTATCGGAACCGAATTGCTTCTTGGTGAAATATTGGATAGCAATGCTCAATACCTTGCCCGTCAATTACGCGATGCGGGCATCGATTTGTATTGGACTTCCACAGTAGGGGACAATGAGGCACGCATCGCAGACGCAGCCAATCTCGCCCTCACCCGCTCCGACATACTTATATGCACTGGGGGCCTGGGCCCAACCATTGACGACGTCACCCGAGAAGCAATTTCTTTAGCGATCAATGTCCAACTAGAATACCGGGAAGACCTATGGCAACAAATTCGGGAACGCTTCTCCCGCTTTGGCAGAGAACCCAGCGAAAATAATAAACGTCAGGCATATATCCCAGCGGGGGCTGAGGTCATAGAGAATCCCATCGGCAGCGCTCCTGCATTTTTCGTCGAGATAAAGGACCAAGTGATTATTGCACTACCTGGAGTTCCCAAGGAAATGGCACGGCTCATGCAAGATTCAGTGCTTCCATACTTGAGCAAGAAATTTAGCATTAGCTCTGTCATCCACAGCCGAATACTACGTACCGCAGGGGTAGGCGAATCACTGATTGATGAAAAGATTGCAGATCTTGAAAAATCACAGAATCCAACTCTCGGCATTGCTGCCCATCCAGGTTCGGTAGATTTACGGCTCACAGCGAAAGCATCCTCTCATGGGGAAGCGGACGAAATGCTGAATAACTTGGAAAATAGTGTCCGCGAAAGACTTGGTGATTGGATCTTCGGCGTGGATGATCAAACACTCGCGGAAGTTATCCTCGAAAAACTTGTAACGCGCAATTGGAAATTGGCCCTGTTAGAAGCCGGTCTCGTTGGAACGTTGCTAAACGCATTTGGGCACGCCGATAAAAGCCTTTTTTCGGGAGAAGAGCTAGCAGACATTCCCACAGTAGAAGAATTGCCCCAATTAGCAGTCAATTTTGCACGAGAAGCAAAGGCAAATGTTTGCCTGGCCGCTTCACTTCATTCTTCCGACCCTGAATCTGAGTTGCACGTTGCCATCAATATGCCTGACAAGATACACCAATATGCTTTCCCTTTCGGCGGTGCCAATGAATTAGGTCCCGAATGGGCCGCCAACCAAAGCCTCAGCCTCCTTCGCCGAAGTCTACTAAAAACCTCTACCTGAGCGAATAAGTGCCTGGCTGTTGAATTCGATGGCAAAAAAGCGTACACTAGGGCACTTTACATGCTGGCCTTAACTACTAAAAGGATCCCCGTGGCAAACAAAGTTGACACTATCCTAAGCAACGCAATTGTCCTCACGATGGATGAAGCGATGAGCCAATACGAACCGGGTGCCATCGCTCTATCTGGGGATAGCATTGTTGCCGTTGGTTCGCAAGAGGAAATTAATCAGAAATACTCTGCAAATGATGTAATCGACTGCGGCGGCCGAGTGCTAATGCCTGGCCTGATCAACGCTCACACCCATGTCCCTATGACGCTTTTGCGCGGACTTGCAGACGATTTACGCCTTGATGTGTGGTTGATGGGTTACATAATGCCCGTGGAGCGCGAATTTGTCACTCCAGATTCCGTCCGCCTTGGGACGTCGATCGGTTGTGCAGAATTTATCCGTTCCGGCATCACCACCTTTAACGACATGTATTATTTCGAAGAAACGGTCGCAGAAGCAACGGCCAAAGCTGGTCTGCGTGCAGTTTGTGGTCAAACAATCCTAAAATTTCCTTCCCCAGACGCCGAATCGTTTGAAGAATCTCTTACCGCTGCTCGCTCCTTTATTGAAGGCTGGCAGGATCACCCACTGATTGTCCCTGCAGTGGCCCCTCATGCACTCTATACCTCCACGGAAGAAATGTTGCAGTCTTCCGCCGCCTTGGCGGCCGAATTCGATGTTCCCCTACATGTTCACGTAGCCGAAACCGCCTTTGAAGTAGAAAATGCGCGCCGCGACTTAGATATGCCCGTTGTCCCCTATCTAAAGAAACAGCGTCTTTTTGATGCCAAAGTAATTGCTGCCCATTGTGTGCATGTGGATATCGGAGAAATCAACACGCTGCATCACCACGGCGCTGGTGTCGCACATAATCCCTCTTCCAACATGAAATTAGCTTCAGGGGCTGCACCCATTGCAGAAATGCTAAAGGTCGGGCTAAAAGTCGGATTAGGCACAGATGGCCCAGCTTCTAATAACGATTTGGATATGTTTGAGGAACTACGCCTTGCGGCTTTCCTCTCCAACCTGAGCACCAACGATCCCACATCACTGCCTGCCACCACCGCTCTGCTGATGGCTACGCGCCTCGGAGCAGAGGCACTTCACATTGACCACTTAACCGGTTCACTTGAAGTAGGCAAACGCGCCGATCTTATATTGATAGATATAAACACCGTTCACAATTCGCCTCGCTTTCAGCGCGCTCCAAATGGCACCTACTCTCAAATCGTCTATGCTGCAAAATCCACCGATGTGACTGATGTGATGGTAAACGGCGAATGGCTCATGCGCGACCGCCAGCTTTCCACAATCAATGAGACCGAATTATTGGCCGAAGCCGCTGATTACGCTGCAGAAGTTGATCGCTTCCTCATCGCTAGAGAGCAATCCATCCTTTCCAAACTGATTGCTATTGGAGGGGCCACTGAAGAAGAAAGCTTTGAAGTTCAAGTAAAAGTGCAGGTCGAAGATCCCAAAATCGTGGTCGCTGCTCTTGACAGTCCCGAAATTGAAATAATTTATAAGCGCCATTATGGGGAGCACGACACCTACTTCTTATTCGATGATCCCTCCCAGGGCCAGTTGCGCTATCGAGAGGACGACTTCATTAATGAAGATGGAGAAGTAGAAGATGTGCGCTACCGCTTAACATTGGTTGGTGAACCGCATGAACGCGAATTTCCCAGCGACGTCATGCTTTCCCGTAGCCGCTTCCTCGCGCCTGCGGATCAAAGTTTGCGCTTTTATCGTGAATATTTCAAACCCAGCAGGGAAATTGCCATCAAAAAAAATCGCTTGCGATGGCTGGTTAAATTTAATGACACTGAGTTCTATGTCAACTTAGACCGCATGGACAGCCCCGACCTCGGCCACTATCTGGAAGTTAAAAGTCGCACTTGGAGCCGCAAAGATGCTGAGCATAAATCCAAACTTGCTCTAGATTTGCTAAACGTTCTCGGGGTATCTGCAGAAAAGAGTGAAGCTCGCGAATATGTTCGTCTAGTTGATGAGGAGGGCTGATCCAGCCCTTTTCAGAGCTATTGTGCTAGATCCTCTATAGGAGAAAGGCGCTATTTGCGCCTGCCCCCTAGCCTAGCTATAATCCCTAAACAATTTAACGTTTTATGCAAAGAGGTACACCCTGAGCGAAAATCAATCAACGCGTGATCTCGAAGTTCCAGAAGAAAGCGAATTTAGCCATTTAGAAAAAGGCAGTCTTCTGGAAAAGCGATACGAAATCCAACAAATTGTTGGTGTTGGTGGTATGGGGGCGGTATATCGCGCAAGGGACAAAAATTTTAAAGCGATTCGCCTGGTTGCTGTAAAAGAAATGATCAGCCAGGTAGCCGATCCCTTGGTTCGCAAGAATCTTTTTCAGATTTTTGAAAGAGAAGCCAACTTGCTTGCAACATTGCGTCACCCTGCGATTCCCAGGATTTATGATTATTTCACAATAAATGATAGAGCCTATCTGGTTCTGGAATTTGTTCAGGGGAAAAATTTGGAACAATTACTCAGCGAAACTGAAGAATTTTTTCCTCAAGAGCAAGTTCTTTCCTGGGCAGTAGAAATTTGTGACGTCCTCGAATACCTACATTCACAAGAACCCGAGCCGATAATATTTCGCGATATCAAACCATCCAATATCATGAGTACCCTGCAAAATCACATTAGTGTCGTTGATTTCGGGATAGCCAAAGTTTTTGAATCGGGGCAGCAAAATACAATGATCGGCACTCAAGGCTATTCTCCTCCCGATCAGTATCGCGGAGAGGCCACTCCCAAGGTAGATATTTATGCTTTAGGGGCAACAATGCATCATCTACTCACTTTGCGAGATCCGCAACTGGAAGCCCCTTTTTCCTTTGGCGAAAGAGAAATCACCAAGATAAATCCGAATGTTTCTCCAGAAATAGCGGCGGTTGTTAGTCGCGCTTTGGAATACAAACCTGAGGATCGCTATAAAAGTGCAGCTGAAATGAAGGATGCTCTTGTCAATGTGGCTCACAAAACCGGAACCTTGCTAAACCTCCGGATGCCTACAGATTCAAAGAAACACACAGATAGCGTAAAGCCTCATTGGATTTATGAAACCGAGGATGAATTGCGCGGTTCACCCACCTCTCATGAAGGGATGATATACGCGGGAAGTTACGACAAACATCTTTACGCACTCGACGCAGATACTGGTGAATTAAGGTGGAAATATGAAACCGGAGGAGGGATTCCGGGAAAAGCAGAAATTTCCGAGGGAAGTGTATATGTTGGATCTGAAGATCAAAACATGCACGTAGTTTCTGCAAAAACGGGCAAAGTGATCTGGACAAGCCCCACAAATGGTCCGGTCCGCTCCTCTCCAAAAATAAGCCAGGGCCATGCCTTCATCGGTTCAGATGATGGCTTCTTATACGCGATTAATATTGTTAGCCGTAACCTCATCTGGAAAGCCGAAGCAGCTTCTGCCATCCGTTCAACTCCTTTTGTAAGCAACGAAAACGTTTATTTCGGGTCAGAGGCAGGAGATTTCACCTGTGTTGATTTTCGCGGGGAAACACTATGGCGCTTCAAAGCCAAACGCGCCATAACTTCATCGCCCATAGTTCAAGACGAGCAAGTCTATTTCACTTCCATGGATAGCACGCTTTACGCGCTGGAAGCCAACAGCGGTTGGGTAAACTGGCGCTTTCGCTTAGGCAAGGGAAGCATCTCAACGCCATTCATCGTAGAAAATCTTATTTATGTTGGTTCTACTGATAACATGATTTATTGCATCGACATTCGCTCCGCAAAAGAAGTATGGCGTTTCAGCACAGAGCATCAAGTTACAGGCTCCCCATTAGTCCATGAAGAT
>Ga0315336_1007729_pt1 | contig 10076 bp, 14 predicted proteins | sample ASW5metaG_FD_204512 | JGI IMG/M metagenome (GOLD analysis project Ga0315336, IMG submission 204512) | Ammonia-oxidizing marine archaeal communities from Monterey Bay, California, United States - ASW #5 | ecosystem: Environmental > Aquatic > Marine > Intertidal zone | place: USA: California... | reverse complement strand
TCTTGCCAGAAGGAAATTTTTTCGAAAGACTTGAACAAGAAGAAGAGTTGAAATCACGCTACTTGGCAGTTTAGTTGTTATTTACTCCAAAAGTTCATGACTATAAAGGTGAGGAGGATTGTGTATGGGCTCACGAATTGAATTTGGCCTTATCATGGCCTTGACTATTCGTGGCCTTGCCGTCGGAAACTTCGAAGACATGAAAACAGTAGCCCAAGAAGCCGAACAGTTAGGCTTCGATTCAATATGGTTATGTGATCATTTTTTAACTATCGATCCCGGTTCATATGCAAAGGATGCTGGGTTCGACAAAGATGGTGAATCAGAAAGGATTGGGTTAGCTTCCATACCTTTGCTCGAAACCTGGACGGCTCTGAGCGCGCTCTCGCAGGTCACAAAAAAATTCGTCTCGGGACCAGTGTTCTTAGCAACTCCTACCGTATTCCTTCTGTTTTGGCGAAAATGGGTGCTACTTTAGATCATATCAGCGGTGGCCGTCTGGATCTGGGAATCGGCGCTGGTTGGATGCAAGAAGAGTACGATGCCTACGGAATTCCATTTCCTAGAGCATCTATTCGAATTGCTCAAATGGAAGAGGCATTACAGGTTATCCGAGAGATTTGGACTAATCCCTACCCAACATTTGAAGGTAAGTACTACAAAATTAAAGGAGCCGTGTGCGATCCTCCGCCGATTCAAAAACCTTCTCCTCCCATATGGGTTGGCGGTGAAGGAAAAAAAATATTACGTGTTGCGGCGAAATATGCAGATGGCTTCAACGTTCGATGGTGGCCACCAGACCGATACCTTAAGCGTAAAGAGGAAATCGATTCAAACTGCCAGGAGATAGGGAGGGAACCTGAAACTTTTAGACGCTCTTTGATGTGTCTTCTCTTGCCGGGGAACAGTGATTCTCTAGTAGAAGAGGAAAAGAAGAGGTTTTCTGCTATAACCTAGTTCAGGTGTAATTTCAGGGACTCCTCAAGAGTGTGTGGATCGAATTCTGGAGTACGTCCGTGTCGGTGTCCAACATTTTCTATTCACGATTCCGGATGTTGCCAAAATGGACATGCTCCGCCTTGCCGGAGAGGAAGTTCTTCCAGCCGTTCAGAGTTCATCGAACGGGGTCTAATGCCGATTTCCTTAAACAGGGAGAAATTGAATTGGCAGGAAAAAAAGAATTAAAAGACTATCTAAAACCAACGGAATATATAGATTCGAACAATCCAGATATCGTCGTAAAAGCGAAAGAATTGACCAAAGACTGCGCAGACGATAAAGAGAAACTCGGTAAAATCTATTATTTTGTCCGGGATTTTCCGTATGACATCCTTAATTCATTCCGTTATCTCGCGGAGGAAAAACGGCGGGCGAGCGATGTTTTAAAAAACGGCAAGGCGTTCTGTATGGGGAAGGCAAGCATGTTTTCTGCACTTTGCCGTGCTTCAGGAATTCCTTCCCGAATTGGCTTCCAGCAGCTTCATTGTCCCGACAAACCTTTTATGAATGAAGAGGTTGCCAAAATATGGGGCGATAGAAAACTACCCTGGCATTCACTTGGAGAGGCTTTTCTTGACGGAAAATGGCTCAAATTAGATGCCACAATCGATACAGAATATGCCGCACGAAAGGGACGAAAATATTCTCAAGAATTTGATGGAGAACACGACATTGATTCAGTTGAAGGTCCGCTCATAAAGAACCTCGAAAGCTACAAAGACTACCCGAAAGATGTGGCCGATTGGTATGAGCAAATGGCTAAGGATGTTGTAAAATCAGTAGATGAAAACGTGATCCACAAAAACGTTCTTAGTGATAAAGAACTGTCCGGACCAGACGCCAAGAAATTGAACCAAACAATCACCTCTTCTGGAAGCGCGTAGTCCCAGTAAATAACTTAAAGGGATGCTTTATGTCAGGTGGTACTGTAACAGTAACTGAATTTACGCTTGCCCAAGAGATGGGAAAACATTTTATCGATGGTATGTGGGTGAAAGGAGACCGAGACGAACCGATTGACGTCCTAAACCCCTCGAACAATGAAACGATTTTTCAGTTATTACTCCGAATGGTTTTAGATTATTTTAACTCGACCAGTTCGATAATTACCCCATCCGGGCCCTCGAGATAGGCGAAACGAAGATCCTCGACCTCTCCTTCTAGGACGATATTACCACCCTTTTATTTTACCTCTTCGACAGCATCAGAAAGCTTTCCTTCCACTCGAAAGGCATACTGAACAATGCTGTAACGGGGCCAACCAGATGGACTAGGTGGGACTGCTTCGCCCTCACGCTTTTCCCGAACAATAAATGAGGAGCCGTGTACATCGAGCACGCCCTGGGGAGCACCACCGCGCACAACTCTTCCTAATTCCGTTGCTCCGAGGATTTTTTTGTAAAAATCAACTGTCGCATTCACGTTTCAATTGATGCAATGTATGTGATCATGAACAAGCTTCATGCGTAATTCCTCCTGGAAAGAGGGATCCGCCTTTTAACCTTACCAAGGAAGTATTTTGTAAATTTTCAGGCTAATATACTTGAGAAGATAATTTCAGTGCTGATGTGAGCTACTATTAATTATTCTAAGACCAATTACAGGTGATGTTCGAATGTGAAAATGGAAAGGAGTGGAATTGATGTCCAGAATCCCATTGCTCAGTCGAGAAGAAGCCAAAGGCGAGATTGCTCGCACCTTCGATATGTTGGATAATTTTCAACGCCACCAGGTCAATTCTACCCGGGCGACGGCGCACTCCCCGTTTCTCGCGAGAATATTTTACCCACTTGTTCAAACCCTGATGCGTGAGGGTTTGGGAACCGTTCTTCCTTCAAAAATAAAAGAGATTGCAGTAATCAAGACTAGCCATCTTAATGGATGCGACTACTGACTGCTTCACAATACCGCTCTCGGCCGAGGGCTGGGAATAACAGATGAGCATGTCGCCGCCATAGGATCGGACGATTACATGGACTCGCTCCTTTTTACTTCTAAAGAAAAAGCGGCAATTCTGTGGGCAGAGCACGTGACAAAGAACACCGCAAAATATCGGGACGACGTGGCGGAAGAGGTTCAGAAACACTTCTCTGATGTGGAATTTGTCGAACTCACGTTCGTAGCTAGCTACTTTAACATGCGCAACCGTTATCATGACTCCCTGAAGCTCCCGACCGATGAGGAAGTTATTGTTGATGATGTTGTCCGGCTTCATCCAGATCCAGAGAAGCTTAAAAATTTTTTGCAGGAGATTCTAGATAATTGGCCAGATACTTTTCCGAATGCCAATGAATAATTGATAAAAAGACCAAATAATTTGGACAATTTATGGTTGCATTTTTCGACAAAAAGAAAAATGAGAAATATTTTTGACTTTATGGGTCATTCGATCTGGAATTGCTCAGATATTTCGGCTATGTATGGACGGCGATGGTCAAGAATGTTGTAGCGAGGAGCATGAACTCAAATTCTGAGGTTGCTTGACCTAGTCATGTGGGATTTCGATGTTTTTTGGTGCATCACGGAGAAACCTTAAATTTCTGGGTTCCACAATTATGATCCCGTTCTTGGTGTGGCTATGGATAAATCCAATCAATTATCCATTTTTGTGTTCAGTGAGAATGGCCTTTAATTTCATTGGGGGTTTTATGATCGAAAATCTCTGGTTGATGGTTAATGGAAGAGAGTTTACTGAATGTTTTTACGATCTTCTGGATTGAACCTGCAGAAATATTGCCAAGCCCTCAGCATGCTCGCCTAAGCGACTAACTAGGAGGGGAAGACGGATCCGCCGAAGTGCTTTTCTGGTCTTCTTTCGGATCGATTGAGATGCTGCTCCCATGAGTAAGGTTTTATTATTATAGAATGACTTAATGTTATCTCGCGGTTGCCTCGCCTGAAAATGGTATGTGAAAATAGGACCAAGCTGCATCGGGGATATGGGAGAAATAGATAAGTACTAATCTTCTGGATTATAAAAATAGATGAACGAATGGTTTGAAAGGAGTTATGTTTTCCCTAGGGTCGCCTCATAACTTTCGATTTCTGAATGCTCATGTGCTGGAGCTCTCTCGATGGAACCGTAAATCAATGGGTATTTAGTAGACCAGATTCTATTTTTTCTCTGATTTGACTTTCATTGGAGTTTATTCATGAATCAACGAACCATACGTACGGTTATCCTAGATTTTGATGGTGTGATCATTGAGTCAACGGGGATCAAGGCGCATACTTACAAACAAATATTTAGAGAAGAATTTCAAGAGCATGTAGATCTGATTTTAGAATACCAAGAGTCACAGGGCGGCCTCCCCAGGCGCAGACAGTTTGAGGAAATATACACACGCATTTTACGTGAAAAAATTCCTCCAGGTCGTGTAGATGAACTGGAGGCACGCTATGTTCATTTAATGCTGGATAAAGTCATAAATTCTCCTTTTGTGCCTGGAGCGATGGAATTTTTGGAGGCCTTTCACCAGAAGCTCCGCTTGTATGTTGCCTCTGCGACGCCAGAAGATGAACTTGCCCATATCGTGAGAGAAAGAGCGCTGGGAAAATATTTTCAAAATGTTTACGGTTCTCCAATGAATAAGACAAGTATTTTACAATTGATTGCAAATGATTTGGAATGCGAACCACGGGACATGGTTTTTATTGGGGATAATCCTACGGACTTGACCGCCGCAGATAAGGCAGGTGTCCCATTCATTGCTCGACTTGGAAGTTCTTTTCAATTGGATGAATGCTCTAATCGCATTCAAGACTTGACAGAGCTTCCTGCCATTCTGGAGAGAATGAAGTGCGCCGAAAACTCTTAATATTTTTCATCTAAATTTAATTCTTGAGAATCGTCCTGATCTGGAGGCATAGTGTGTGGGGATGTACTTCTCTCTTTTTTAGGGTATTCGGGGGGATTGTCAGTCCAGGTAATTGTCCGATAGGGGAATGGAATTTCGATTCCTTCTGCGTCGAAAGTATTTTTGATGCGCCGGTAAAATTCTCGCCGCACACTAAATTGCTTGCTGGGATTTGTTTTGATCCGTCCGCGAATAGTTACAGCTGAATCATCAAATCGTTCTAGGCCAGCGATTTCAATTGGATCGAGGATATGGTTTTTCCAGTCAGGATGAACTGCCATTTCCTCACCCACTTGGCGGATAACGTCCATGACTCGATCCACATTTTCTTTGTAGGCCACACCAATGTCGAATACGGCACGACTAAACTCTTTCGAATAGTTTGTGACGACATCAATAGAGCTGTTTGGAATGACATGGACATTTCCGTTATATGAGCGAAGTCGGACGGATCGTAAGTTGAATCCCTCAACAGTTCCGTCGACGTCTTTTACTTTCACAATGTCGCCAACGGAAATATTATTTTCGATAAGCAAGAAAACGCCAGTGATGATGTCCTTGACCAGTGATTGAGCGCCAAATCCGATGGCAAGGCCGAGTATTCCCGCACCGGCAAGAACAGGTGCGATGTCCACGCCTATGGTTCCTAGGATGATAATCCCTGCAGTAACAATAGAAATCCATTTTACTGCGGCATAGGCGAGAGGTAAAAGCGTTTGTGAATGAGATGAGGGCTCTATAAGGTTTCCTCGGTCGTCACGCCGGGTGCTTAAATAATATTCGACGGTCGCATGGGTGCCCTCAATAATAGTGGTCGTGATGGCACAAATGAGTAAAATTTTAGTTGATGAAGCGAAAAAAATTACACCAGAATCGGAAAAAATTGCATCGAGAGTTGGCAGTCCCCAGGCGTCCAGCACGAGGAATGTTGCCACCACCCAAATGATGCAGGTGAGGGAACGCGTAACGATTGGTGTGTAACGATTTGCCCTATTTTCGATTCCTGGAACTAGGGCTTTCAGTTGAGCGCCGACTGCGAACAAGCGGACAGCCCCGATTCGTACCAACCGAACCAAAAAGTAAGCCGTTCCCAGGATTATGGCTGTCATACTTGTGGCTGTGATCAAAAATATTATGCCATCACTAGACTCTGATGCCCAGAGAAAATAAAAGACGGTGAGATAGGGAACAGCTATGAAATGCCAGCGTGCCATTAAAATATTCCAAGCTACAATAGCGGTTCGGACGGTGTGTCCCGCCTCCTCGGGTTCTTTGGCCGTCAAAAGGTCCCGCACCGAGTTGCGGAACTGCACTATTAATGTCACTGCTTGAAGAAGCAAAATTAGTCGGTATGCATTTGTCAGCCAGGAGACTGATTCTGGCCCAAGGCCCAGTTCATTTGCAGATTGGGCCAGGGCTTCCCCCCATATGGCCACGACAATAAATCGCCGCCCCCACAATGAAATTAGACCGGATAATTCGTTTGTGATTGGGATGACTCGCTGGTTGGGCCTGACCGGAGCCAAAAATGCGCGAACGGCACCTACGAGCGCCTTCTCGATAAAGATCGACCAAAGGACGATTAGAAGTAAATTCTCTTCCATTTTGCCGAGATTGAAGAAAATTACAATTAGGGAGCCCACTATGAGAAGGGATGCAGAAGGTAGCCCTATTTCAAACCAGCGTCTACCGCCGGCCGCAAGACGATCTTTTAGAGAAGTCATCTCTTTATTTGTAGGGGGGAGGTAGCGACGAGTCATCCGCCGAATGCAGACTAGAAACATCAGGGAAAATGCTATGGACACCATAAATCGAAGCAGGCTCCAAATTGTGGAGCCTTCCCAGCGTACCTTCTTCCATCTTCCAGCAATTCCCCAAAATTTGATGGGCAAGCTGCGAAAGGCCTCAAAGCTTCTAGAGAATGATTTGTCCAGTTTTTTGATGAATCCCGAGTAGATTTGGCTAGTAGGCGAAGTCTTGGTTCGAAAACCGATGCTATCTGCTTCCATCGCTCGGAGGAGAGTATTAAGTTCCCTGAGGAGCATCTTGCGCTTGGTGGGGTCTTTAATTTTCTGGATGAGTGCTTTAACTTCTTCCTTTGATGCCCGCTCTCGAGTGGTTTTTTCGATCATATCTCCAGGGTTTGGAGAGAAGGCACCGTATCCAGATAAAGGAGATATCAAAGTGCAAAAAAGAAATAACACACTCAATAGAAGCGAGAAAATAGGTCGCCACATATTTAATAGGAATTTAGGGTGAGGGACACATGAAGTCATCGGGGTATATAATTCCTTAAAGTGGCATATCCAGAGGCATTCTGATAATTACACAATTGGGGCGTTCGGCGCTATTCGGCCAATAGTGGTTAAGTGCCTCGCTTGATGAATTACAAAGTACGAGTAGCTCGGCTTAACCAGACCGATTCGGTATGACATCCTTCACATGGAAGTCTAATCAGCATAATATGTTGGTATAAATGGATATTATGTCAATATATTGGAGAGAGTGAATTGAATATACGGGTGCTTAAACCTCTCTTTGGAGGGGGCTCAGAGATCTTGGAGCGGTTGCAGAAGGCTTAGGATGTCTGAAACGGGAGGCGGGGAAAAGTCTAGAATAAAAGAGATTTTCGCTATCAGCTGATATGAAGATACTTAATACTTGATAATTAGCAGGGCGATTAGCAGTGCTAAAAATACGGCCCCCGTCCATAAAATTCTTCCTTCGGTTTTCAAGTAGTAAAACCATTCTGCCCGGTCTTCCTCGGTAAAGATGATTTGCTCTTCGTTTTCGGGGGCGAGGTTTTCAGAATTCGCAGGATCTCCGTGGAAGTATCCTTTTTTTGGTGGGCTAAAACGGATGTTGGCCTGTGCCGTCCAGTTCAGAAGCCCGAAATATAAAAGAAACCCTTCGAGCAGAACCAAACCTGTCAGACGGGCGGCAAAGTGTGTTCCAAAGAACCAGCTTCCCAGAGAGACTCCTAGAATTCCGAGCAGGAATACAGGTGCGCAACCAGTGATCATGTTTCCGTCCAGTCATTTGTAGCGAAAAGTGATATCCTGCTGAGAAGATTTTTCGAGAGAGGAGCCAAATCGGTTTTCCTTGCCGTGAATAAGCCGCCCAATGTTTGAGTGATGTTTCCATATAATCAAGATTGAAATTAGCGCCGCCGCCGTTTTTGATTTGGACGGATAATCTAGGAGGAAGCCCAGTAGGGGAACCGTTAGTACTCCCAAGATAGAGCCTAGTGATACGTATTTCGTTGTGACGACAGTTGCGGTAAATACAATCACGGCCCCCGCCGTCGGCCCCGGCATCATCAGGGCAAAGACTCCCAAGCCTGTAGCAACCCCTTTTCCCCCTTGGAACCCTATAAATGGAGAATACATATGACCCAAGACTGCCGCCGTCGCAGCAATTTCTTCACCGTAAGGACTACCCGAAGGGGAAGATAGCAGCTCCGGGACTATAGCGACAGAAGCTAGACCCTTGAGAATATCTCCAGCCAACGTAAGAAGTCCCGTCGTCCATCCACTCGTTCTGAGAACATTAGTGGCTCCAATATTGCCGCTTCCCTCCTCCCTCGGATTATTGCGCCCCAAAATCCGTGTGACTATGATTCCAAAAGGAATTGCGCCCAGAAGACCCGCCAGAAGTGCAATGCTGATGTAGGGTAAAGTCAATTTAACTCCCGGGAAAAATTTTTGAAATAATCAACGGCAGAAACAAGAGACACAATCATTGCCGCCCAGATAAGAAATGTTCCGATGGGAGGGAGGAGTTCGGTAATTAAAAATATAATAGCCGTGACTTCCAGCCCCATTTTAGTCTTTCCGATTGGGCTTGCGGGAACGATTATGCCGTGTCGAAGAGCAATGGTACGCATGGTAGTTACTAAAAACTCTCTTCCGAGAAGAATCCCGACGACCCATGCGTCCACTTTTCCCAGCGCAACGAGAGGTAACAATGCGGCTACAATTAAGAGCTTATCAGCGACAGGGTCAAGTAATTCTCCCAGTGACGTGATCTGATCGTTTTTTCTGGCCAGATGGCCGTCTAGCCAATCGGTCAGGGCGGCAACTATAAAGATAGCCGCTGCTAAAGCCCGTGATCCAGAAGAGCCCTGGAGAAGGACAAAAACCAATATGGGCAACATAAGGATTCGAGTCAAAGTCAGCCAATTAGGGATGGTCAGGCCGCTATCACCTCCACTTTTGAGAACCAGGGCAGCTACCTTGATCCATGTGATCTCTCGAGGAACCTTTTGGTTGTCTGGCGACTCGGTATCTTTCGGTTTTATTTGCGACATTTTTTATCTCGAGAAAATCAGGAAAATTTTGTTGTTAGCGTGTGCTCTGCATCGATGCGCGGTTTTTTTTCGATTTTTCGAATGCTCTCCCTGGGGAGGTCGATTTTCTTTTTCTCATGCGTCATGGGGTTGGCATTGAATCCAAACCGCATCCGAATTATTTCCTGCTCTCGGGGTTCTAGGTTCCGAAGGAGTTTGCCAATTTTATCGTGGAGAAAATGGTGAGAAAGGTTTTCTTCGGCGGAAATGAATTCTATTTCCTCGAGCAATTCGAGATAGCTCGCTTTATTGTTCCCCGGGATGGGCGCATCTAGCGAGTAATAGGGCCGTTTTGCTTGTTGGATGTTTTCGATGTCGGACAATGTTAACTGCAGGTTCTCCGCCAGTTCCTCGGCGGATATTTCTCGTCCGAACTCCTGGGGCAGGGTTCTATGAGTAGCGGTGATTTTGTGCATCAGGGCAACTTTTTTGATTGGAATTCGCACCGCCCCTCTATGAACGGCAATGTCACGAATTATGCACTGACGTATCCATCTTACAGAGTAGATGATGAGTTTAAAACCACGCTTTAAATTAAAATTTCGGATAGAGTGAATCAAGCCGATACTTCTCGTGTTGATTAATTCTTTTAGAGAGCTCCCAAAGCCTTCGTAGCGGTTAGGCACGCTTACAATAAATCGCAATTTCGAGCGAAAGAGGTAGTTGAACGCTTCATCATCTCCATTTTTCATTTTGGTAGCCATATCAACTTCCACTTCTCGGGTCAAGACGTTATATTTCCCAGTTCCTGAAGGCAACCCGAAAGAGTATTTTTGCTTGGTTCGAAAATTCGAGGATGCGGAAGTTTATTTCTGAAAGATTTAGTTTCATCGGGTGCAGTGGTTTTTAAGATCAAGAGGGCGTGTTCCTTT
>Ga0315336_1007728_pt1 | contig 10080 bp, 7 predicted proteins | sample ASW5metaG_FD_204512 | JGI IMG/M metagenome (GOLD analysis project Ga0315336, IMG submission 204512) | Ammonia-oxidizing marine archaeal communities from Monterey Bay, California, United States - ASW #5 | ecosystem: Environmental > Aquatic > Marine > Intertidal zone | place: USA: California... | reverse complement strand
TCTTCCGTGACCTCATGCCAGACTCCCTTCTGGTTTTACGACCAAGTTTTCACACGGGGAGTCTGGCTCTTTCTCCAATCCCTGAAAAGACTTCCTACATTTCGTTCACGGCGTTGAGTGCCACCCTGTCTCATTTCCTCGTTTGATCAGCCAGGCCGCGGTAGGTTTCGGGACGGCGTTTGGTGAGGGCGGCTCGGTTTTTGTTGAGGTTTGAGAGGTCGATGTCGTGGATCAGGACGGCGTCTTGGGAGGCTTCCTTCAGTAGGTCGCCGTCGCGGTCGATGATTAGGCTTTGCTCGGGATGGGTGAAGATGAAGAAGACCTGGTTTTCCCACGCGCGCACCTGCAACAGACGGGTGTTCTTCTCGCCCCAACCGCCGTAGGCGGGGCAGGCGATTAGGTCGGCTCCCGCGATGGCGAGTTGCCGGGACGGTTCCGGCGGCCGACGGTCGAAGCAGATCAACATGCCGACCTTCAAACGGCCGATGTCGAACACCGGGTAGTCGCTGCCCGGACGGAAGCCGGGCGGGTTGACGTCGTAGCCCCGCGCGAAGTGCGTCTTGTGATATTTGCCCAGCAACTTTCCGTCCGGCCCGATCAACGCCGCCGTGTTGTACGTCTTCTTGCCCACCTTTTCGAGGAAACCGAGAATCAGGTGAATGTCGAGTTCGTCGGCCAGTTCGCAAAACCGCTGAAAGTATTGCCCGTCGATCGGTTCGGCAATGTCGTTGAACCGGCGGATCAGCTTCGCCTTTTTGTCGGGATCGGTCTCGCGAACGACTTCTCCCACGACGTAACCTTCGAGCACCCCCTCGGGGGTGATCACCAATTGGGCCCCTTGCCCGGCCGCCTGGCGGACCATCCGCTCGATCTTCTTCGCGTTGGCCGACTTGTCCCATTTGACCGGCAGAATCGAAAGACTGGCAACACGGATCGACTTTGCTGACGCGGACCGGTCTCTCTGCTCAGCCGCGACCACGCACCGGGAAAGAATCAGCATCAAACAGATGATCGCGAAACAAATACGCCCGGTCATGTCTGTCGACCTCATCGCTCTGAGGGATAGGGAGTAACATATTGCCCACGTTCGCCATCAATCGATTTGTGCATTTGTTGAACGCTTTGTCGTGGCGCCAGCTCTCAATTCTCCGGGGAATTCCTCTGATGCCACCCGGTCGGCAGATCTACAATGGTACACCCGAACGGTATCCGGCTCCATAAAATCCGGCTATTTTCGCCGGTCTCAAGGCCGCTCTGCACGCCCCAAACGGCCGTTCCGAGGAGCGGGAGCGTCGGGCGGGTTGATAATCGCGCGGGGGCCCAACACAATGTCACCCTCCCCCCGCGCCGGCCGATGTCGGAGGCCGGTCAACCAGGCAACCCTTTGAACCGGACCCGAGTGCCTTGCCAGAATCTGTGCCGATCTACAACGAAGAAGAACGCAACAAGCTGCGGGCAGCCGGCCGGTTTAACGCCGAGCTGATGGATTTCGTCCGCCCGCACATACGCGCCGGCGTGACGACAGAGGAAATCGACCGGCTGGTGCACGATTACACTCTGCAGCACGGCCATACGCCGGCCTGCCTCGGTTACAGCGGTTTCCCCAAGACTGTTTGCACCAGCATCAACGAGGTGGTCTGCCACGGAATTCCGGATGAGCGTAAGCTGATCAGCGGCGACATCATCAACATCGACTTGACGACAATCGTCGACGGCTGGTACGGGGACCAGTCCGAAACGTTTTTGATCGGCAATGTTTCGGATGATGCGCGGAAACTGACGCAGGTGACGTTCGATTCCCTCTTCGCCGGCATCCGAGCCATTAAGCCTCACGGGCCTGTGATCGACATCGGCCGCGCCATCTACGAGTATGCCCGGGCGCGCGACGTGGAGGTGGTCCGCGAATATCAAGGGCATGGCATCGGCCAGACGTTCCATCAGGACCCCGGAATTCCCCATTACCCACATCCGAGTGCGGCGCGTGACATCATCGAACCGGGCATGTGTTTCACCATCGAGCCGATGTTGAACCTGGGCACCTGGGAAACGAAGCTCGATCGTGCCGACGGGTGGACCGTGCGGACGAAGGACGGCGCACTCTCGGCACAGTTCGAGCACACGCTCTTGATGACCGACGAGGGTCCCGAGATTCTCACGTTGACCAAGGCGGGCCCGCAAGAGGGGTACGTCTTCTGAGACGGTGCTACTCGTCCTCCGCGCGATCCGCTTGAGCGGGGATTGCGCGGACTTGCAGTTGCAGTTTGTGCCATCCCAGCTTTCGAGCGACCGCCTGAGGGTATTCCCATTTGGATGTCGCGGCTTCGTCCTGATAGATGCGCACCTTCGAGCGCGCGGCGGCCAGGGCAACCGCTTGGGGAACGTCGAGAAACCGCAGCACGTTGAGGAAAAATGGTCCTTCTCGGTGCGACGCGCTCAGCTGCCAGAGATCGAGCCGGGCCACGTCCGGTTCGAACAACGACGCATACAACGTGATGCCCGCCATTTCCCGTTCGGCCTGCATCCACAACGGCACCTGCTGCATGCCCTCCAGCGAGCGGAGTGCCTGCGCGGCCCGGCGAACGTCCCACGACCGCATGCCGTCGCGCGATTGTCCCAACAGCACGAATCGCCGGCGAATGTGAACCCGTTCCCGCTCGTCCCGGGTCCATTCCGTTGGGCCGATTCCACGCGGTGCCATGTAGGCCATGCCCCACTTGAATTGTTGGAACATCCGCGCTGTTTCGCGAAACTGCTTTTCGTCGGCTTCCGGCAGAGGTTCCCCAGCGAACTGCTCCGGAAAGCCGACCCGCATCGATGCCAAGAACTCTTGCCAGCCTGCTTGATCGAGCACGTTGAGCACGACCAATTCGAGTTCCTTCGGCTGTAATCCTGCGCGATACGCCACGTACAGCCGCAACGGGATGTCGCGCTGACTGGTGAATTCAAACGCGGCCAGTCGAATTGAATTTCGTTCGGCGGAAAAGATCTCTTTGACGTCGAGCCCCGGGGCGTCTGCCGGCGACGATGCGGGCCAGCCACCGAAACACTTCTCCCGCAGAAGTGCACGCCAGGCGGTGGCTTGGTGTTTCCAATCACTTTTTGATTCAGGAACGGCCGGTGGCGTTGCCTTGGCGACGAACGTCTCGTGAATTTCGGTGTTCTTTTGATCGGCCGGTAACGTCTCGAATACCTTCAACTGTTCGGGTTCGAACAGCTTGACAGCCACGGTTTCGATCAGCGGCTCTTCCCCTTTCAAAAAACGGTTGAACCAACTGAAGGCATGCACCCGCAACGACTGCGTGTCTTTGTGCGGGCCCTCAGTAATTTGCAGTCCGAGCTTGTCGCCCGCATCGTATAGTCGATAAATGCGGCGCACTTTCTGGTGAACGTCGATCACGCCGTCTAAGGGAAAAATGTGGTCTTTGTCGCTGTTGGAGAATAGCAACGGACGCGGCGCCATCAGCGCCGCCACCAGCGGGAAATCCCAGCCGTACGTGTTCACCTGAAACATGCAGTCGCAATGTCCCTCGATGCAGCCGTCGACGACATAGTTTTTGAGACTGGTGATGCCCGCCACCGGCACGGCTACTTTGATCCGTTCGTCCAGGGCGCCCACCCACCAACTGTAGGCTCCGCCGCCGGAACGTCCCGTGACGCCGATTCGCTCGCCGTCGACTTCGGGCCGCGATTGCAGATAGTCGACCGCTCGAATCGAATTCCACGCTTCGACACCGGCCGGTGTGTAGCCCCGAGCATTCCACCAGAAATTGTTGTGGCGGTACGTCCCATGATGCATGCCTTCAATTTCGCCCAACTGCAGCGTGTCGATTGTCAAACAGACGTAACCATTTCGTGCGAACCAGGCGCCGTGATGCTGGTAGTAGCTTTTGTTCCCATAGCTCACGCCATCTTTCTTCACACGCCCATGGCCGCAGACGTACAGAATGGCCGGGGCCTTGCCCTGCAACTGTTTCGGGACGTACAAATTTCCGGTGACGTACTGACCGGGGCGTGATTGAAAGTGCAGCTTCTCGACGAAAAACTGCTCGTGCTCCACGCGGCCTGTGATTTCCGCATCGAGCGGCGTCCGCTCCGGCAGCGGTGAGAGCCCCAGCATTTCCAGCAACTGCTGCCGATATTCGCCACGACGCGATTGCCAATCTTCGAGGGTTTCGATCTCCGCGAAACTGGCTACGGTTAGCCGGGCGGTTTCGTTGCGAAAGTACGCGGCAATCATCCGATCGCCCCGGCTCGTGTCGACGGTTTCGGGGGAGGGTTGCGTCGGTTCGTCGGCCGCTAGAATTCTTGCGCCGGCTAAGAACGTCAACAACAAACCGCAACCGATCGAACGTGTCATAGGCTTGCTCCCTCACTCCAGGTTGCTTGTAAGACGACAGCGTCTTACGCAGTCTTGTGCTGCGACGGGGCATTCAAAGCTTCCCAGACGGGCGGACGTTCTTTCCTGCTTGACCGGTGGCCGAATCACCCAAGTCTTCGCGGGCGGCCTCGGCCAATTCCCGCAGCCGCGCTACGATGTCGGGGTGTGAGTCTGCCACGTTTGTCGTTTCGCCGATGTCGTTCGCGAGATTGTACAAGGCGAGTCCGGTTTTCTTTTGCTCGTACGGTCCCGGTGTTCCTCCGTTGCCAGGCTCCCCTTTCAGGCTGCGATAGCTGTGGGGGAAGTGCAGCTTCCAGGGCCCGCTGCGGATGGCGTGCAGGTGTTTGCTCCAATAGAAGTAATACGCCTCGTGCGGCGATTTGGCTTCCGGCTGGCCAGCCAGCAAGGGCCAAATGCTTTCCCCGTCTATGCGGTGACTCGGCAGATCCGCACCGGCCAATTCCGCCAGCGTCGGCAAGATGTCGATCGTCGCCGTTAGTTCGTTGCACTCTGTGCCGGCGGGAATTGTTCCCGGCCAGCGGGCGATACAGGGGACGCGGCATCCACCGTCCCACATGGTCCCTTTTCCTTCGCGTAGCGGCAACGCGGTGCCACCGTGATCTCCGTACGACAACCAGGGACCGTTGTCGGAAGTAAACAGCACCATCGTCTTTTCATCCAACCCCAACTGCTTGAGCGTGTTGAGAATTTCACCGACCGACCAGTCGATTTCGGAAATCACATCGCCGTACAGTCCCCGCTTCGACTTGCCGCGGAATTTGTCGCTCACGTGCAGCGGAACATGCGGCAGCGAGTGCGGCACGTACAAGAAGAATGGCTGGTCCTTGTTCTGCCGGATGAACTCAACGGCCCGTTCGGTGTACCAAGTGGTCAGCTGGTCTTGTTCTACCGACGTCACCTTCGGGTTGACGATTCTTTCTCCCTCGATGAGCGGCAATTCGGGAAAGCGGTCTCCCGCGGTGGGGTGGAAGGGCCACATGTCGTTGGAATAGGGCAAGCCGAAATAGTCATCGAAACCGTGTCGCGTCGGAAGAAATTGCGGGTGGTGACCCAAATGCCATTTTCCATATATGGCCGTCGCGTAGCCGCGGGATTTGAGCACTTCGGCAATCGTCATTTCGTCCGCGTGGATGCCATGTGTCGCTGCCGGCCCCAAGGCCCCGAGGATGCCCACCCGGTTGGAATAGCAGCCGGTCAAAAGTGCCGCCCGCGAAGCAGAGCAGACCGCCTGCGACGCGTAAAAATCGGTGAGCCGTACACCTTCGTCCGCCATGCGGTCGAGATGGGGTGTGTCGATGTCGGGGGAACCGAAACAGCCGACGTCCTGATACCCCTGGTCGTCGGTGAAAACCACGACAAAGTTCGGCCGCTGCTGTCGATTGGCCGCCTGGTCCCGTTCTTGTCCGAACAAACGCGCGCGATCCCCCTGTGGCATCACCACAAGGCAGAAGATCGAAAGCAGGAATGCGAGACGGGTGATCTGCAGAGCGTTGGTCATCGATGCGGGTCCTGTTGCTGGTTGAGTAAGGCGCGCACTTGCCGGTTTGTTTTCGCTGGCGCATCACGCGAGTCATGCGCTGCAATCACATGTGCACACTCTTCTTTGTAACACGTGCAAGGCCGAAAGAGAAAGGGTTCGCTTGGATGCAGCGTGCGAACGTGATTGCGGGCGTGTCGCGATGAAAGCTTTGTGCCGGCGATCACACCGAGTACCAGCCCGCAATGACGAAAAAGAGCAATGCGGCCGCTAAAACCACCGTAGTGAGCTTGCTGTTGCGTTGATCCCGTCCGACGAACTGTTCGCGGCCGTTGAGGATCAACAACACCAGCGCGAGCATCGGCATGAATGCAGCCCCGACAATCGCATACAGCTTCTGCACCCGTGCGAAGTTCAACCACAATCCCGCGGCCGGCACAACCGCCAAGCCGTAAAGGTACCAACGATACGCCCGCGAACTGGTATCGATTGGTTTTCGCTGCACGTCCCGGTTGGCTGCACGGTCCGCCTCGGTGCCGGGCGCCAGTCCACACAGATCGGCGAACAGATAGGGAACGCTCTGCCACACGCCGAGCAGACTGCTGGCGATGGCCCCCCACGCACCGATCAGAAACATCCAGCGGGCAAGACCGCCGAACCGGCCGGCCGCGGTCTCGAGTTGATCGGCCAGCAGCACAATCAACTGTGCCCCCCCTCCCTTCTCGCCGATTTCAATGCTGCTCCCCAGAATGACCATACCGATGCCGAACAGCGCGGTCATGGTATACCCGGTGGCGAGATCGATCCGGCAAGTTTTGAGATCTTCGATGCCGGTGCGGCCTTCCTCCCGGATCCAGTATCCGTAGCAAAGGACAGTAAGCGTGCCTCCCACTCCCCCCATCAGTGCGATCGTCCAAGAAAGTCCTTCCCCGTTGAAATCGGGAATGGTGGGAGTGACCAAACCGCGGCCGACCTCGCTCCAGGAGGGATTGCTGCAAACTGCGGTCGTCATCACGGTGACGAACATCACGGCGATGCAGAGGCTCATCACCCGTTCGAACAGCCGGTAGCCGCCCCGACGGACCAGCCAGACGGCGACCGCACTGTGGATCAGCCCGTACACAATTTTATCGGTTCGCGCGTCGAACAACGGAAGGATGGCGTGGGCCGCCACGCCGCAGGCGCTCATCAACGCGGAACCGACGAAGAGGCTCCAAAAAAGCAAATACGCCACGAAGATGTATTTCAGCGGACGGCCGAAACGGGTGACGCAACCTTCCAGCAGAGTGTCACCGGTCGCCAACTGCCAGCGGGCGAGGCCTTCGTTGAGTACGAACTTCAACGCCGTACCCACGAGCACGGCCCACAACACCGCAATGCCCAGCTTGCTGCCGGTAAACGCTCCGGTGGCGAGGTCTCCCGCACCCACACCGGTGGCAGCCACCAAGATCCCCGGCCCAATCACCTTCAGCAGGCGGGGCTTCGTCTTCTGTTCGGTGTTGTTGTCGGTACTGCTCAACGGTTCGCTTCCGAAGCAGGATGAATACGATCCGAAACAAAGCCCTAAACCCGGCATGAGGGCGGCCGCGTAGCGATCGAGCGATGCCAATAAAGCCGTAGCAAAACCGCTAAAATGCCGGCAAAACTGGGGTTTTGTGAACTTGGGAAGCGAATTAGAATGCGTCGCCTTTCACCGCGGCGAGGCGGGCGTCGAACCTCAGCTCCCTGCGGCACCTCGGTTGGAAAGCCGGGCCCGTTGACGGGCATTCGGTTTGTCCTTCCCGGCGTTCTCTTAGCGGCATCATGCCAAGCCGTGGGGAAGGTGTCCACCGCGGAGGCGGCAACGGAAGGCCGCGGTTTCCCAGACGCGATCCTTTCGGTGGACGCGCTGTTGGGTCTGGCTGGCACGACCTTCCGAAAGGATGCGGATCTTGGCGACCCGATCGATCGAAAACGCGCAGCACGGGGCGGTCGTTGCAATCGACGATGCCTCGCGCCGCCGACTCTGCCGGGGTTCTTCAGCGCGCGACGAGATTCTACGTCTGGCGCGGCCATTGGGGACAGGTTATGCGGTCGGTGCGTTCTCGCGGGCGTGCCTGATTCGCCTGATCGACTATCCGGAGATGCCGCTAAAGACGCATACGAATGAGATCATCAAGGCAAGTTGCAGTACGTTACTGGTGCGAACGGAACTTTCGGTCGACGGGCGGATGACTCCGGTTTCGTACAAACGTGTCACCCGCAAGGGCTGGCTGAAGAGGCTGACCGGAGCGCTGCGCGTCAACCGGACGTTTCGGACGTGGAAAATTGCGCGAAAATTTCACGAACTGGGCATCGCAACGGCGAAACCGCTGGCGGTGATTGTTCCCCGTAAAACCGCACCCAGCCGGCCCACCTTTATTGCCCACGAATGGATCGAAGGCGCTTGGGATCTTCACGCTTACGCGGGACAACTGGAACGTCGCGGTGAATCTCAAAAAAGCATGCGGTCGCGGTCTGTCGCTGAAAGTCTCGGCCGTTTGTTGGGCCATCTGCACGCGAGCAACATTTCCCACCGGGACTTGAAGGAATCGAACCTGCTGATGGTCGAACGGGACGAGAACGTCGAGGCGTACGTGATCGATCTCGACGGCGCGGCGGTACGGAGGCGAATGCCGCGCTCTCTGCGGCTGAAGAATCTCGCGCGGCTGGGCGTCAGTGTCGAGTCGCTTCCCCCGGTGGGAAGAACAGTCAAGCTGAGATTTCTGAAAGCGTATCTCAGCCGTGCGGACGACCCCACATGGGACTGGAAGACCGTTTGGCTCGACTTGACGAAACAAACCGCAGCAATGAGTGCGCGCAAACGACGAAAGCGAAAACGGGCCGCTTGATGAAAATACTGTTTGTCACTACACGGCGCGATCGTCCCAGCTTTCGGTTCCGCGTGGTCTCCGTCCTGCCGTTCTTCGAAAGCAGCGGGCATAGCTGCCACACTGCGCTGTTGCCGCGAAACCTGTTGAATCGCTTCCGTTTTTATCGGCAACTGAAGAACTACGACGTCGTGCTTTTCCAGCAGCGGCTTCTTAGCGGCGTCGAACTCGCGCAGGTCAGGCGTCACGCCGCCACGCTCGTGTACGACGTAGACGATGCCGTAATGTTCGCCTCCGGCGGAAACCTCGACCGTCGTCGCCGAAAGCGTTTCGATGCGATGTCGCACGCCGCTGACTTGGTGATTTGCGGCAACGAGTATCTGTTCGACGAAGCGCAGCGATTGTCCAAGCGCGCGGTTGTCATTCCGACGTGCGTCGATACGAATCTCTTTCATCCGTGTCTGCGGCAATCCGCTTCCCCGCACGCTGAAGCGCAACGTCTCACCGTGGGATGGACCGGCAGCACGAGCACCAATGGATACTTGAACGATCTATTTCCCGTGCTGGCCGCGCTAAAGAGGAACGTCGGCGTGAAAGTGATTTCCGACAGCACCGACGGACTCGAGTTGGACCGGCTCGGCAACGTTCCCTTTCAATTTGTTCGCTGGAGTCCCGAACGTGAGGCAGCGGAAACAGCCACGTTTGATATTGGTGTGATGCCTCTTCCGGACAACCGCTGGACGCGCGGCAAGTGCGGCTGCAAGGTGCTGCAATACATGGCCTTGGGCATCCCGGCGGTCTGCAATCCGGTCGGCGTAAATCGGGAGATCGTTCAGCACGGGCGGTCTGGATGTTTCGCCGACTCCCCGGAGTCGTGGCTCCGCGTGCTCCGCGAACTGCTGGACAACCAGGAAGAGCGGGAATCGCTCGGCCGTGCCGGCAGAGAACGGGCGGAACAGGCTTACTCCTTGACGTTGGGGGGGCCGCGGATGGTCGCGGAGATCGAAACGGTGGCGTACCACCTCAGCAAGAGTGCGGCTTGACGTCGGCACGCTGCCGACACACTTGAAAGGACATCGCCAACAGGTCGGTGTGAACTGGGAAGGTGAGCGAAATCATGTGCGGCATCTGTGGAACGCTCAGCGCGGAAGAGAGCAGACCCGCTTCGCGCCGCACGCTGGAGCAAATGGTCGCGGCGCTCGAACATCGCGGCCCGGACGAACGGTCGGTGCATCTTGACGGACCGCTCGGGCTGGGGCACGCGCGATTGTCGATCATCGACCTGGAGGGGGGACAGCAGCCGCTCTTCAGCGAAGACCGCAGCATCGTCGCGATTTGTAATGGAGAGATTTACA
>Ga0315336_1007727_pt1 | contig 10084 bp, 11 predicted proteins | sample ASW5metaG_FD_204512 | JGI IMG/M metagenome (GOLD analysis project Ga0315336, IMG submission 204512) | Ammonia-oxidizing marine archaeal communities from Monterey Bay, California, United States - ASW #5 | ecosystem: Environmental > Aquatic > Marine > Intertidal zone | place: USA: California... | reverse complement strand
AGCGTCGAATATTCCGTGGATGAGAGTTACGCTCCATTTTTCTACGAGGCGGCGCGGCGCTTCTGGCCGGGCATCGAAGATGGCGACCTAGTGCCGGGTTGGGCGGGTATCCGCCCCAAGACCAGCAATGAACGGGCATCTCGCAACGATTTCATCGTTCAGGACAAGACGGTCCACGGCGTTGATGGGCTGGTCAATCTCTATGGCATAGAATCGCCAGGCTTGACCAGTTCCATGGCCATCGCCGAACATGTGCGCGGTCTAGTCAGCACCACCTGAGCCCCGGGCATTTGAGCGTTAAGGTCAAGGTCGAGAACCAGATTAGGATGTATGCGTTGAGTAAAATTAGTAGTATTTTCCCAATTTATTTAATTACTAATTTTAGATTAGGCAGCTCTGCGTCCTAAAGCAGGCCCAGTTCGCGCAGTTCGCGGGCTAAGCCGTCGGGCAAGAGATCCGCACCCTTGGGTGGGGGCGGGGCGGCGGCAAGGTCCGGCGGGGTGGCCTTGGGGCCAAGGTAGCGCCAGCCCTGGATCGCCCGGTGAGCCATGGGCTGTGTGCGCGTGATCCTGATACTAAGGCCGATGGCGCAGTACTTTCGCCCATCGTCACGGCGGTGCTCCTCCAGTGCGATGATTGGTTGGCGGGCGACAATTTCGCCACGGATGATCCAATACATAGACCCACCGTCTAGGACCTGGGTAGCGCGTCGTGGAAAATTACGGGTGAAGTGATAGTTGACTGGTGTTTTGCCCTGCGTGCGGCGCTCATCCCGACGGGCCTTCTGGACCTGTGTAAGATGTGTGATCGAATCGATACCCACAGCGATTTTCAATAAATGCAAACGCATAGAGGGGTTGCGACCTATTCTGGACAAAGGCTTCTGATCAGCCGTTCTTGCAAACGACGTTGAGGAGTGCCTGGCGGCCTTCCTTAGCCATCACGTTCAAGGCCCGGTCGATGGCCTTGGGCAGCTCATCGGGGTCTTCCACCTGTTCACCGTAACCACCGGCGACCTCCACAGCCTTCTCAAACCGGGTGCCCTCCTTAAAATAGGTGAGGGGCTCCCAATTGCTCTTGGCTGCGGCGCCGTCGGGAAAGACATCTCGGGTATTGCGGCGCACGGCGTTCCACATGTGATTATTGAATACCACAGTAAGCGTGGGCAGATCTTCGGCGGAGGAAACATAATGGGCAGGCACCGGATTGCCGAACATGTAGGCACCGTCGCCCTGGGTACAGATGACCTGGCGATCACGGGCCGCAAGTTTTATACCCAGCGCGGTTCCCAGCCCCCAACCGAGGCCGCCGCCCTGGCCCAGGGAGAAATAGCTGCCTGGCTTGGTGAATTTTGCGTGCATGGGCTGGAACTGGCTTTCGCGCACCACGATCGAATCATCGTCCCGCGCTTGATCCAGGCAATGAGTAATCCAGGCAGGATGGATGGGCGTATCCTTGACTGCCGCTGCCAGGGCTGCTTTTTTGCGTTCGGCCTGTTCCCCGCGAAGGGCAGCGATACGCTTACGCCTTGCATCTATGCGACCCTTGGCCGACTTCTCATAATCCCCTAACGCCTCGTCCAGTGCTTTCAGGCTCCATTGAAGTAGCCCAGTGATGGCGATTTCTGAGGGATAACCTCGGATCGGATAGGTTGAAAACAGTGGGTCTGCGCCAAGATGTATGACCTTACAATTCCCAGGTGGTGCCAATGTGCCCGGTATCCAAGGTACGTCGCATTCGGCAACGATGATCACGTCGGCATCAGCTAACAGAGGATCAGGATTATAGCCCACATGCATGGGATGGTCGGTAGGTAAGCACATATAGCGCGGCTTGCGCTGGCTGACGGGGATGGCAAAACGTTGGGCCAAGGCCGCTAGGTTCTCTACGTCCTGAACATCATGACCGGCGCTGGCAGTGATGATCAGGGGGTTTTCCGCCGCGGCGATCAGGCTTGCCGCCTCGTCAATGGCATTGGCGGCCGGATGTGGCGGGGTAGCTACTTGGAGGCGGCTCGGTGACTCATAACCGAAATCCTTGATCGGCTGGGCCAGGGCTTCGCGCGGCAAGGTCAAGTAGACCGGGCCCCTTGGGTAGGTCATGGCGGCGTTGAGCGCCCGATCCACGGCGGTTTCCACAACTTCTCCGTTGGGAAGTTCGTAATCCCATTTGACGACTTCGCGGACTAGGGCACGCTGGTCGAACATCTCTTGGGGCCAATGGATTTCAGCGCTGCGCCGGCCCAGCATGGTATCAGTTTCCGTATAAGGCGTACGGCCGGCGGAAAACAGCACCGGAATATTGCCCTTGAAGGCATTGATCAACCCGCACATAGCATTGGCCGTACCGACATTGACGTGGACCATCACCGCCTGGGGCCTTCCTGTCATAGCGTAATAGCCCTGGGCCATGGAAATGGCAACATTCTCATGTGGACAGGTCACCGGTTCAGGCACCTTGACGCCGTTCACCCGGCACCTGGAATATGCCTCGATTAGGGGAGCGAAGTCAGTACCGGCGTTGCCGAACAAGTAATCGATACCGCGATCGGCGAGGATGGCGAGATAGGCTTCGGCGACGATGCCGTCGGCGATGGTCTTCTGGGGCATGGGGTACTCCCTCGAACCGATGTAGCGGTTGCCGTTATTGGTGGTTCAATCAAGACCACCAAGAAATTTAGCTAAGTATAACAAATACCCACTAGGGAAGGCCACGGGAAGCACCGTAGAAATACACTACCATGGGATTTCCACACCCTCATGGGTGATGAAACGACCTGAATCTTCGGGGCCTGCAGCAACGATCTGTTGCCTGAGCCCATGCACCGAGGTCGCAGTGTCTATGGCGGCATTTGATCCACCCATGTCAGTCCTGACCCAGCCCGGATGCATCAGGAGGACGATCATGCCCCTAGCGGCGGTATCGACAGCAAGGCTTTTCACCGCAGCGTTGAGGCCCGCCTTGGTCGACCGATACAGGCTAAAAGCGCCATCTTTATTGCTGCCAATAGATGCCAGGACACTGGAAATAAATGCCATGCGCCGTTCCATCCCACGCTCCAGATGCGGCAAGAAGGCTTGGGCCACAGCGATTGGCCCCATTGTGTTAACCTTGAACTCTTCAATCCAGTTGGAAGTATCGATCCCACCCACCCGCTGGCCCGATGTGAGCAACCCAGCATTGTTGACCAGGATATCCATGGTCTCACCCTCGAGGGACTTCGCCAAGGCAGAGATTTGTACAAGATCGGTGACGTCCAACTCATGGACCGTGACATCCCCGGCGATGGTTGCTAGCTCAGTAGCCCCGGCGGGATCACGACAAGTGGCAAATACGCGATCTCCATCCGCCGCGTATTGTCGGACGAATTCAAGGCCCAGGCCCCTGTTCGCCCCGGTAATCAGAATATTTGTCACACCTACTCTACCCCTACAAGCCCAGCAACAAAGCTAGGAAACCGAGGAAAGCCAAGGGCGAAAAACTCGTAGGGCGCCTTGTCGTCTGTATCCAACTCCTCACGGAAGATCGCGATCTGTTCACCAGCGACACCGTAAATTTCAGCCATGTCCAAGTCTAGGTCCACGGCTTGACCTGCGTCTTCAAATATCTGGCCACGTCCGTACATGGATTTGTCCGATCTTCCAGTAAATATAGGATGGCAAGGGTACACCTGGATTTCCGCCAGATAATAATAAATAAGGGCCCGCGACCAATGCGCGGGCCCGGAAATGGTGCGGTCGAGAAGACTCGAACTTCCACGGGGTTTCCCCCACAGCGACCTCAACGCTGCGCGTCTACCAATTCCGCCACGACCGCTCTATTCGCTGATAGTATACAAAAACTCAAGCTCGGGTGGCTTAGCCCCGGGCCCCGTGGGAGATAGCAAATCAAACCCCGGAGTGCAAGATAATGGTGGGCTTCCTACAGGCCGAAAACCGGGCTAGCGTGGAGTGGCGCACGAACCACGCCCAGGTGCCCTATGAAGATGCCGTTAAGGTAATGGAAGCTCGGGTCGCCGCCATCCGGGGAGGCCAAGTGCAAGAGCTGATCTGGTGTCTTGAACATCCGCCGCTCTATACCACGGGCACCTCCGCCGATGTAGCCGAGCTGGTCGATGTCAAGGGATTGCCGGTCTACAAGACCGGGCGTGGCGGGCGCACCACCTGGCACGGGCCAGGACAAAGGGTCGCCTATGTAATGATTGATCTCAAGCCCAGGGGTAGTGACGTCCGGGGCTTCGTCCATGACCTCGAGGCCTGGGTTATCGCCACCTTGGCACAATTCTGCATCACCGGCGAACGCCGGGAAGGCCGCGTTGGCATTTGGGTGGTCCATAATGGAAAAGAGGAAAAAATCGCAGCCATCGGCGTGCGCGTGCGCCGCTGGGTTAGCTATCACGGGATCGCCGTCAACGTGGCGCCTGACCTCTCGTACTATGAAGGAATCATTCCATGCGGCATCTCTGACTATGGGGTGACCTCCCTCAACGCACTAGGAGTCAAGGCCTCCATGGCGGATTTGGACGCGGCCTTGCGCCGGTCTTTCGAAGACATCTTCGCTAGCGAGACCAGCCCAGTCGATTAACATCGCAGGCTGGAAGCGGCGGCACGACTGTTGAACTAATGTTATTGGTGTCTCCGAATTTCATTACAGAGACCCAGAGTTGTACCAAAGTTATGAGTGAGCCGAGGAGGATTAGATAAACCCTTTATACGTTAGGTAAAATTATAAAGGATTCACCCAAATCCTCATCGGCGGGACAAATTTCAGCCGGAGACTCAACGATTCCATCGACTTTGGCCTTGAGTGGCCCTTGGTAACAAACCTTGACCATGGCTCGTACCGCGGTCAATTTGCCAAAAATAACCGCTTCCACGCTGCCATCGGCACGGTTCCTGATCCATCCCCGAAGTCCCCGCCGGGTCGCTTCCTCCTCCGCCCAGCGGCGGAAATAAACACCTTGCACCCGGCCACGGATCTTCAAATGGAGGCCCATCACTTCCGGTTCATCTGCCACGGGACATTACCCTTTCGCCAATAACTCAAAAAACCGTGCCGCTTGGGCTAGGTCGAGAGCCTTGGACTCAAGAGTGTGTGCAGCACCTGCATCAACGCCCCAGTGCTCCGCTTGATAGGCTTCGCCCACCACCGACGCACGATAAGCACCATCGGCGTCCAACCGCCCATGCGAAAGAGCGAGGCCGATGACGATGGAGCCCGCAGACCGTGTCGCCAAGGACAGTGCCGCCAGAGCAAAATCGTTGTGCCCTTCGATGGCGCTGGCAACAGCGTCGAGGGTGGCGGCCTCCTGGGGCACCGTGCGAAGCCCAGTGGTAACGTGGAGCCCGGCACCAAATTCCGCTGTGAACCAGTCAACCAATGGCGCCCAGGCAGTTTTCTCAGCAGCAACCAGGCCAATTGGCTTCTCAGCACGAAAGCAGACCAGGTCAGTCTCCCCATAGGCGACGAGATCAGCGACGATCTGCGCCCGTGCATCGGGCGTGCTAGTGATAACGTCGATGGCCGCCGTGGCAATACGGAAATTGGCGGCCTGGCTGGGGTCGCCAAGCCCCTTGCAGGCAAGCGACGTAGGACCATCAGTGAGCAATAGCTCAAGCTCACCAGCTATTTCTCTTGCCAATGCCGCACTGGGTAACACTAACGGTTGATTACCAGGTGTCTTGGCCGTGGTTCCGTTAAGCGTCACCGCGCAGCCATCCGCCATGACAGTGTCATCGACTGAGACATCGGGCACCCTTGATCTCGGAGCCTTCATGGACGGCCCTGCTCGGCTTTATCCCGGGGGATCATGGCATCCACCGCCTGAGGAAGGTCGTCGAAAGAGGAGATGACACGGGCGGCGCCGGCGGCCACCAACTCGTGTTCCTCATGATACCCCCAGGAAACCCCGATGGCTGCGACTCGCGCACTTCGGGCCATGGCCATGTCAAAGCTAGTATCACCGACCATTACCGTCGCAATGGCCTTGACCCCGGCCTCGGCCATGGCTCGATGCAGCATGTCAGGCGCTGGTTTGCCTGGGCCTTGGTCCGCTGTCTGCAAGGTCACAAAGCGGTCGGTGAGGTCAAATCTCTCCAGCATCTCCATGAGACCACGAGTGGATTTTCCGGTGGCAATGCCCAAGATCCAGCCAACACCTTCCAACGCATCAAGTGCCTGGATGGAACCATCGAAAGGTATTTCGGCCAACTCACCAGCTTCCCGCAAGTCAAAGAATGCATCCTTGTAATGCCCTTCAAGGACCTCAAGATCAGCTGCATCAAGACCCGGCATCAATTCGCTGATGGCCGGCCTGAGCGAAAGTCCTACCACACGACGGACTTCCACTGGTTCCGGCGCGACCAGACCGGATGCAGCGAAGGCCTCAGCCATGGCGGCAACGATCATATGCTGGCTATCCACCAGGGTGCCATCCACATCGAAAACAGCGAGGCGCGGAACGCCCTCCTGGCCGGGAAGTTGATCGGACATGGCCCTAATGTGGCAACAAAGCCGAAAAATTGAAAGAACCGATGAGACAGAATGAGCGACTAGAAAGTCGCTGAAAAACCGTTTGGAGCCATTACCAATACGTAGAGAGAGGTCCCATCAGGGCCCTCCTCATCCTGTAGTGCGCTCCCAACTAATGTCTCGAAGCATCCCCCCTACAAAACAGGGTTCTTCTATAGTCTGCTAGCAGCTAATGACTTGGACTAGAGAGTCAATACCTGGGAAACGCATCCTCTGGGCCCTTGGCCTCTAAACCGAACACCTTAAGCGCGTCCTCAAGGTGGGCCGGGAACGGTGCCTGAGCTTGCAAAACACCCCCCCCTTGTTGCGGAATTTCGATGGCCCGAGCATGAAGGTAAAGCCGCTTTTCCAACCTGTGGCCCTCCACGAAAGCCGCGCGCCCCCCATATTTACCGTCTCCCATGATCGGTGTACCAACGGCCGCTAAATGAACGCGTAGTTGGTGGGTACGCCCGGTCTGCGGCATTAAGGCCACCAAGGCCGCCCGGGTTCCCGCTGAGTCCAGCGTGTCATAGAGAGTGATCGCGCCTCGCGCACGCCCGGACGCACCGGCAGCAACTGGGCCCATTCGCTGATGGCCGGACATGCCCCCCTTAGCGAGGGCGAGAGATATCCGGCCGCGGTGAGGCCTGGGCACCCCCGAGGTGACCGCCAGATAAAGCTTACGAACATCTCGCCCTCGAAAGGCCGCGGTTAGGAAACGAGCCGCCAGGCGATTGCGCGCTAACACCAACACGCCCGACGTATCCTTGTCCAAACGATGAACCAACCGCGGACGTTCCTGGGATTCGAACCTGAGCGCATCCAGCATGCCATCGAGATGACGGCGGGTCGCAGTGCCACCCTGCACAGCGAGACCCGCGGGCTTATCCAGCACGATGACATCTTTATCCCGGCAAAGCACACGACGGCGCAGGTCCGCAGCATCTTCGGCGGCCACTGGTAGGTCTTTTTGCGCCGGCCGAGATGTCATGTCTTTGACGGCACGTGCCATAGGCGGCACGCGCACCTCCATGCCCTCGGCAAGTCGTAGGTTGGCCTTGGCACGCTTACCATCGACCCGCACCTGGCCGGTTCGTAAGAGCTTTTGCAGCTCACCATGCTTAATCCCCGGATAATGGGCCTTGAACCACCGGTCGAGGCGTATCTCCGCATCTCCAGGGGCAACGATCACATTTTTCAGGGGTGGCATGGGCAGTTCTCAGGAAAAGGCGGCACGCATTAAGGCCAAGCCAGTGAAGAGTGCGCCTACGGAGAGGACAAATGAGGCGATCAAATAGGCGGCGATGGCGGCAAATTCACCACGCTCATAGAGGACTGCCACATCGAGGGAAAAAGTCGAAAATGTTGTGAAGGCGCCGAGTACACCGACCACCATGAAGGCTCGCAAGGCCTCCCATGGCGACCAGAATTGGGCCATGGATTCGACAAGTAAGCCAAGAATGAAGGAGCCGATGACGTTGACCGCCAGGGTCGACCATGGAAAGCCGGTGCCCGCCAACATACCCACAGCCGACATGGTCACATAACGGGCCACCGCCCCCACCGCGCCGCCCGCGGCCACCGCTAAGATCAACTTCATCTGCTGTTCTCCCCCTCGGATCCCTCAGAGGTAGGGTGATCGGGATCGCCCTGTTCGGCCTTCTCCGTCCTCAGCCGCGCCCAATATTCCAAGCGTATAATCACCTCTTTTTCAAAGCCTCTTTGAGTGGGTTCGTAGAATGTCGGCCTGGCCATGCCATCGGGGAAATAATTCTGGCCGGTAAATGCCTCCGCGGTGTCATGATCATACTGATAATCGGCGCCATAGCCGAGCTCGAACATCAGCCGTGTCGGCGCATTGAGAATATGCTTGGGCGGCATCAGCGCGCCGTTTTCCAGAGCGGCTTGCATTGCTTTTGTCTCGGCCAAGTAAGTGGCATTTGATTTCGGTGCCGTCGCCAAATAAATCACCGCCTGGACGATGGCCAGTTCGCCCTCGGGTGAACCCAGAAAATTGTAGGCCTCTTTGGCGGCCAGGGCCTGGGTCAGCGCGCGGGGATCGGCTAAGCCCACGTCTTCCGAGGCGAAACGAACTAAACGGCGAACTATATAAAGCGGGTCCTCGCCAGCCACCAACATGCGAGCCAGCCAATAGAGAGCGCCATCGACATCAGACCCGCGCAGACTTTTGTGCAATGCCGAAATGAGGTTGAAATGACCATCCTGGGACTTGTCATATAGTGGCGCGCGCTTTTGCACTGCCTCGGCGACACCGGCAGCATCGAGCGGCTGATCTGGGGTAAACGTGAACAGCTCCTCGGCTAAATTTAGGAGATAGCGTCCATCGCCATCGGCCATGGCCTTCAGGGTCTCACGTCCACCGGCTCCAAGCGGCAGGGGGCACGCCATTTCCACCTCGGCCCGTTCGAGAAGGGAATCTAACGCTGCCCCATCGAGCCGCGCCAGCACATACACCTGGCAACGCGACAGCAGCGCGCCGCTGAGCACAAAAGACGGGTTTTCCGTGGTCGCGCCGATCAGCACCACGGTGCCATCTTCCACGACCTGCAGGAAACGATCCTGTTGGGCCCTGTTAAAACGATGGATTTCATCTACGAACAAAAGCGTGCTGGCGCCCATGGCACGGCGCTCTCGGGCGGCGGAAAATATCTTCTTGAGATCAGCGACACCGGTAAAAACCGCCGATATCGGCTCAAAGGCGAACTCTGTCGCATCGGCCAGAAGTCTGGTGATGGTTGTCTTGCCGCTACCCGGGGGCCCCCACAGGATCATGCTGGCGAGCCGCTTATCTGCGACCATACGCCCGAGCGGACCGTCGTCGCTTAAGAGATGTCCCTGGCCCAACACCTCGCCGATGGTCTTGGGCCGAAGCCGATCGGCCAGGGGACGTGTTACATTTGCCTCAAATAGGGACGACACTACTCAGCCTCCCAGCGCCAACGTGAAGGTTTGCCCACCACGCTCCAGGATCAGGCGCCAGCGTTGAGCGCCCTCCGCTTGTCTGAGAATTACCTTGAGTGCAGCGACGCTCTTGACGGTGCGTCCGTTGACGCCGCGAATGATATCCCCTGGTTTCAATCCAACCCGGCGGGCAATACTGCGCTGCGCGACACCTAGGACGACCACGCCGACGCTTTCTAAGTCCATGGACAGTTCATCGGCCAAGGCCGGTGACAGGTTGGCTATACGCATCCCACTTAGCGGAATATTTCCCAATATGCGCGTTGTATCGCGGAGTGGCTTTTCCGAGGGGGCATTTAAGGCCATGTATATCCCGCGCCGGTTACCACTGCGCAAAATATCGAGTCGCGCTGTCCCCCCCAACGCCAGAGTAGCGATACGGAAACGAAGTGCCTTGGGATCGTTGACCGCGAGACCATTGACGGCAAGAATCACATCGCCTACACGAAGATCGGCAGCAGCAGCCGGACCGGAGGGATGGACCTTATTGACCAACACCCCACGAGGAGGATCGATGGCGAGCGACTTAGCCAGCTCGGCGGTGACGGACTGACTTGCCGCGCCCAACCACGGCCGCACCACACGGCCT
>Ga0315336_1007726_pt1 | contig 10085 bp, 9 predicted proteins | sample ASW5metaG_FD_204512 | JGI IMG/M metagenome (GOLD analysis project Ga0315336, IMG submission 204512) | Ammonia-oxidizing marine archaeal communities from Monterey Bay, California, United States - ASW #5 | ecosystem: Environmental > Aquatic > Marine > Intertidal zone | place: USA: California... | reverse complement strand
ATCGATGTCGCGTTCATCGGGAGCTGCACCAATGGCCGTCTCGAGGATCTCCGCGCTGCGGCTGCGGTACTTCGTGGAAAGCGGGTCGCCCATGGCGTGCGCGCATTGGTTGTTCCCGGGAGTGTCGCCGTGAAGAGGGCGGCCGAAGAAGACGGATTGCATAGGGTCTTTATCGATGCCGGGTTCGACTGGCGCGACCCGGGCTGCTCCCTCTGTTTGGCCATGAATACCGACCGCTTGCGCGGCGACCAGCTGTGCGCATCGTCGAGCAATCGCAACTTCAAGGGCCGGCAGGGCAGCCCGACTGGACGCACCGTCTTGATGTCTCCAGCTGGCGTCGCCGCGGCGGCAATCACCGGACGGGTCACCGACCCACGAACACTCACAAGCTCATCGACAGGAGGAGCAAAATGACCGAACCCATTCAAATCCATTCCGGAACTGCGGTCTGTGTACCTGGAGACGATGTCGACACCGACAGGATTCTCCCGGCGCGTTTCTTGAAATCGACCACCTTCGAAGGGCTGGGTGACAAGGCGTTCTTCGACGAGCGCTTCCGAGCCAACGGCACGCCGCGTCCCCACCCGCTCAATCGGTTCCCGGACGCGACCGTGATGCTCACAGGACGCAACTTCGGCTGCGGTTCGAGCCGTGAGCACGCTCCGCAGGCCCTGTACCGACGCGGCGTGCGAGCCTTTGTCGGACTGGGCTTCGCCGAGATCTTCGCCGGCAATTCTCTCGCCCTTGGCATGGTGTGTGCGACGGTGAGCCCCGAGGCCTACGCGGCCCTTTGTACGGTCGTCTGTGGCAGCAGTGATGCTGTCGTGCGGGTGGATGTCGGGGCGGCCAGGGTCTTTGCCGATGGCGAGAGCTGGGCCTTTCACCTCGAGGAGAGTGCGCGTCGAGCGCTGTTGTTGGGTCGGTACGATCCACTCGATCCGCTGCTCGAACGCGTCCCCGAGGTGCGGCACACCGCGCGTGGACTCTTTTACGTCGATTTTCGAACAAAAGCCGCCGTCGCGGGTTGACTCTATGTCTGCAAATCAATACAGAGGCCGCCATGAGCCGAACCCTGCCAGAGCTTCAGATTCCCGTTTCCGTACGCGTCGTCATTATTGATGTTGTTTGGGGTGCGAGCGCCTGATTCTCTGAACTGATGGAATCACGGCGGCCTCGCAACCTCACGGATGCGGGGCCGTTTTAGTTTGTATGTTTTGCATAGTTGAACACGTGCGTCTGAGGATGCAATATGGACCAGTCTGTCTCGAGGGCGCCAGCGCGCGCCATGCTCAAAGCCACCGGCCTCACCCAGCGTGATCTGGAACGCCCACTCGTCGCCGTCGTGAACACGTGGACTGAGGTCACTCCATGCAACTTCCACCTGCGGGATCTCGGTGAGGAAGTGAAGCGGGGCGTGCGCGCCGTGGGTCATACGCCGATCGAATTCAACACCATTGCGGTGTCGGACGGCATCTGCATGGGGACTGAAGGCATGCGCGCCTCATTGGTCAGCCGGGAGGTGATTGCGGATTCGATGGAGCTCGCTGTGTTGGCCCACGATTTCGACGCGGTCATCGCCCTGTGTGGCTGTGACAAGACCATCCCCGCGACCGCTATGGGCGCTGCCCGTCTGAATCTCCCCACCGTCATCTTGTACGGGGGAAGCATCATGCCGGGTCGCTTCCGAGGCCGCGATGTCACCATTCAAGACGTGTTCGAGGCGGTCGGCACCCACGCTGCTGGGGGAATGTCGGACTCCGATCTGGCCGAGCTCGAGGATGCCGCTTGCCCCGGTGCCGGCGCCTGTGGCGGGCAGTTCACGGCGAACACCATGGCCACCGTGCTCACGATCATGGGGTTGTCGCCGGCGGGAGCCAACGACATCCCCGCGGTCCACAGCGGAAAACGATCCGCGGCGTTCGACGTGGGGATGTTGGTGGCCGACGTGCTGGAGAGGGATCTCCGCCCGAGCGCGTTGATCACCAGGGAGTCTCTGGAGAATGCGGTCGCCGTCGTCGCCGCTACTGGCGGTTCGACGAACGCTGTCTTGCACCTGCTCGCGATGGCGCGGGAAGTGGGCGTGGAGTTTGGACTGGACGACATCGATCGGATCTCAGCCCGCACTCCGAAGCTCGCCGATCTGAAGCCCGGAGGCCGGTACAACGCGCCGGATATGACGGCGGCGGGCGGCGTGAGGCTGCTCGCAAAGAGGCTCTTCGACGCCGGCCTGCTCCACGACACGCCGACGGTTACCGGCCGGAGCCTCCTGGCCGAGGCGGAGGACAGCACTGAAACCTCCGGCCAGGAGGTCATCCGGCCCCTCGCACGTCCACTCGATCCGCAGGGAGGGTTGGTCGTGCTCCGTGGCTCGCTCGCGCCCGAGGGTTCCGTGCTCAAGCTATCGGGGAAGACCCGTCGTTTTCACGAGGGGCCGGCCCGGGTCTTCGATTCGGAAGAGGCCTGTTTCGACGCCGTCCAGCAGGGGAGGGTGGTGGCCGGTGATGTGGTCGTCATCCGCTACGAAGGTCCGAGAGGAGGCCCGGGAATGCGCGAGATGCTCGGCGTGACGGCCGCCCTCGTCGGACGTGGGCTGGGCGCAGATGTCGCGCTGCTCACAGACGGTCGCTTCAGTGGTGCGACGCACGGTTTGATGGTCGGCCACGTCGCTCCCGAAGCCGCCGCCGGAGGACCCATCGCCTCCCTTCGGGATGGCGACTGGATCACCATCGATGTCGCATGTCGTCGTCTCGATGTGCGCGAAGACCTCGACTCACGCTCACCAAGTCGGCCTCCCTTCCGCAAGTTGCGGGGGGTATTGGCCAAATATGCCCGCCTCGTGTCCTCGGCCTCCGAGGGCGCTGTCACAGGAGAACGCCAATGAAGACGCTCTATGAAACCTCAGATGTCCGCATGGACGCCCTTGTTGGTCAGACAGTTGCCATACTCGGGTACGGAAGCCAGGGGCGTGCGCAGGCGCTCAACCTCCGCGACAGTGGTGTAGACACGGTCCTCGGTCTCCGGCCCGGTGGCGCCAGCTGGACGCAGGCACTGAGCGACGGCTGGAGCCCGTTGACTCCAGCCGAGGCCGTGAGCCGGGCGGACGTGGTCTCAGTGCTGGTTCCCGACCTGGCACAGCCGGCGTTGTTCGCCTCGATTGCGGAGAATCTGAGGGAGGGTGCGTTGCTGCTCTTCGCTCACGGATTCAATGTGCATTTCGACCGCATCACCCCTCCCAAAGGAGTGGACGTCGGCTTGGTCGCGCCGAAGGCGCCCGGCGCCCTCGTTCGGCGTCAGTTCGAGGAAGGCAAAGGTGTGCCGTGTCTTCTCGCTGTGCACAACGACGCGACTGGCACCGCTCACGACCGCACACTAGCCTTCGCCCACGGCATTGGGGGAACCCGAGCGGGCGTGCTCTCGACCACCTTTGCCGAGGAAACGGAAACCGACCTCTTTGGTGAACAGGCCGTGCTGTGTGGCGGCGTCACGGAGCTGGTCGTGGCCGGTTGGGAGGTGCTCGTCGAGGCAGGCTACAACCCGGAGGTTGCGTATTTCGAGTGCCTTCACGAGCTGAAGCTCATCGTCGACCTGCTCCACGAGGGCGGCATGGCCAAGATGCACCGGTTCGTGAGTGAGACGGCCAGTTTCGGCGACCTCACGCGTGGGGACCGCATCATCGACGCCGGCACACGAGACCGGATGCGGGCGGTGCTCGCCGAGGTTCGCACCGGACGTTTTGCGCAGGAGTGGATTGCGGAAGATGAGGCCGGGAGACCCAACTATCGCCGCCTGCTGAGTCGCGACCTGGAGCACCCCATCGAGGCGGTGGGAGCCAGTCTGCGCGCCCGCATGAAGTGGTTGGAAGGGGCGGAGACATGAACGGAGCACAACTGGTCGTTCGCGCACTGGAAGACGAAGGTGTGCGGACAGTGTTTGGCTACCCTGGCGGCGCCATCCTGCCGTTCTATGACGCATTGCATGGCTCGAAACTGAGGCATGTGCTGGTCCGGCACGAGCAAGGCGCGGCATTGGCGGCCGATGGCTTCGCGAGAGTCACGGGGGAGGTCGGCGTGTGTGTCGCCACGTCGGGCCCCGGCGCTACAAACCTCGTCACTGGAATCGCCAACGCCTTTCTGGATTCGGTGCCTATGCTGGCATTGACCGGCCAGGTGCCGACATCGGTGATGGGAACAGATGCGTTTCAAGAGGTCGATGTGCTCGGCATCACCATGCCCATCGTCAAACACAGCTTTCTCGCTACGGAGGCGGCCGACCTGCCCTATGTGATCCACAAGGCCATGCGAATCGCTCGGTCGGGTAGGCCGGGCCCGGTGCTGGTCGACCTGCCGAAGGACGTCCTCAACAGGGTGCCCACGTGTCCGACGCCCTTTGAGCTGAATAGCGAGAGATGGTCGCGGCCGACTGCCGAGTCTCTGGACGGTGCGCTGGCGCTCTTGGGGGGTGCAAAGAGACCCCTGATCTACGCGGGCGGCGGTGTTCGCATCGGCAAGGCAGTCGCCGAGTTGCGAGCGTTTGCCACCGCTTCACAGATGCCATCCGTGATGACGCTGCAAGCGCTTGGAGCCATCCCTGGAGCCCACCCGCTCGCGATGGGTATGCTTGGGATGCACGGTTTGAAAGCGGCAAACTTTGCGGTCCAACAGTGCGATTTGCTCCTCGTGGTCGGCGCGCGCTTCGACGACCGCGTGACCGGTGTGCTCGCAAAGTTCGCCCCCAACGCCAAGGTGGTGCACCTCGACGTCGATCCGGCCGAGGTGGGCAAGTTGCGCAGGCCAGATGTGGCGGTGATCGGCGAGCTGCGGCACGCGCTCACGGCGCTCACGGGGCGTCGATATGGGACGGATGATTGGCGCAACGCCTGCAGTGAATCGAAACGGGCGCACGCCTGGGATTACGACATGCCGGGAGATGGCGTGTACGCGCCGCGCATGCTCCGCGACCTGGCACAGGCGGCGCCACGGGACGCCATCGTCGCCTGCGATGTGGGTCAGCATCAGATGTGGGTCGCCCAACACTACCCGTTCCAGCACCCAACCCAGCACCTCACGAGTGGAGGGCTCGGCACGATGGGTTTCGGGCTGCCTGCAGCGATCGGGGCGCAGTTCGCGAGACCCGGTCGCACCGTCATCAACGTATCGGGAGACGGCTCGTTCATGATGAACGTGCAAGAGCTGGCCACTGTCCGCCGCTACGGGCTTCCCATCAAGATGATCGTCATCGACAACCAGTGCCTCGGCATGGTGCGCCAGTGGCAGGAGCTGTTCCTCGACCGCCGCTACAGCGAGGTCGACCTATCCGACAACCCCGACTTTACCCGGGTCGCGGAGTCCTTCGGGATCCCTGCCTTCCGACTCGACAAGGGCGCCGATACCGGCGCGGCCATCGAGCGCCTGCTGGCGGCACCCGGACCCTTGCTCGCCCACGTGGTCATCGACCGGGAAGCCAACGTGTGGCCCTTTGTTCCCCCTGGCAAACCCAACGACGAAATGATGGAGGCCCCATGCACGCCCTGATCCTGAACTTGATCCCCACCACTGGAAGCCTGGTTCGAATCATCGGTACCGCGGAGCGCCGCGGCTGGGAACCGGTGGCGATGGCGATGACATCGAGAGGCAGCGAGGTCGAGCTGCGCCTTCAGGTCCGCGGAACCCAACCCGTGGATCGGCTGGTGCGCCAGCTCACTCGGCTCCTCGACGTGGCCTCCGTGCGGGTGGAGCCATGACTGGCCGAAAACTTTGGGTGAATGGAGAATTGGTGGCGATGAACTCGGCGTCGTCGCCGATCCTGGCGCACGGCCTGCACTACGGCACCGGCGTCTTCGAGGGCATTCGCGCCTACGCCACCCCGGCAGGTCCAGCGGTGTTTCGCTTGGACGCGCATCTGCGACGCATGAAGGCCGGCGCCGAGCTGCTCGGCATGCCCTTTGATGCCGAAGCCGTCGCGATGGCAGTCGATGAGCTCCTCGAAGTCAACGGGGATGGCGACGCCTACGTGAGACCGCTGGCTTGGTATGCCGCCGGCGGGCTTGCTCTCGATGTCGAGCCCCTCACGGCTCACTGCGCCGTCGCGACCCTGCCCTGGACCTCACACCTTGGAGACGACGCCGATAATTCTGGCGTGAGCATGTGCGTGAGTCCGTACCGCCGCATCTCGTCCGAGGCGGTTCCGCCGCTGAAGTTGTGTGGGTTGTACCTGAATTCCATCCTCGCGAAGCGCGACGCGTCAGCTCACGGTTTCGACGAGGCCCTGTTCGTTGACGTAGAGGGCTGGGTCGTCGAGGCCACCGGCGAAAACGTCTTCATGGTGACCGGCGGGCGCGTCATCGCGGTGGACCATCCGGACGCGCTTCCGGGCATCACCCGGTCGACTGTGGCGCAACTTGCAGACGCCACCAGCCGCCGCGTGAGCCTCCGTGAGCTGCGGGAGGCGGACGAGATCTTCCTCACAGGAACGAGCGCCGAGGTCGCTCCGGTCCGGGCGTTGGACGGGCGAAAGTTGCCTGTGGGCGCAGTGACGCGGGGCCTGCAGGTCGCCTACCAGGACGTCGTGCATGGTCGAGACTGGAGCCGCCGTCACTGGCTCAGGTGGGCGGCATGAGTGACGACGACGTAGATGTATCCGCCGCCGTCGCGCGACTGGCTGGAGTGGTGCGGAACACACCGATACTTGCAGGGCGGCACGGTTGGCTGAAGCTGGAGTGCCTTCAGGTCACGGGTTCCTACAAGGTGAGGGGTGCGTACAACGCACTGGCGAAACAACTCGAGTCGGGAGATCGGCGGCCGGTGGTCGCTGCTTCGGCTGGAAACCACGCTGCGGGAATGGCCTGGGCGGCTCGTATGCTCGGCCTCGAGGCCACTGCCGTCGTGCCGGATTCGGCCCCTGAAGCCAAAGTACGCAGGTGCAGGGCCACTGGTTGTGAGGTGCGTTTCGGCGGTCCGACATTCGAGGATTGTGAACGTCATGCCCTCGCACTCGCCGAGCGCCAGGGGTGGAGATTCCTACACCCCTTCGAGGATCCGGATGTCATTGCGGGGCAGGGCACGGTGGGTGCTGAAATCGCCAGCCGTGCGCCCTCGGCGGTCTACCTTCCAATCGGCGGCGGAGGACTGGCGTCCGGGGTCACGTTGTCACTCGCCGAACTGGACATTCCGGTCATTGGCGTGCAGGTGGAGGGCGTCGACGCAATGCGTCGCGCGTTGAGACAAGAACCGCCGATCGCCGAGCTGCCCTACACGGTCGCGGATGGGATCCGAGTCGCTGTCGCGGGAAGGCGTACCGCCCGAATCTGCCGAGAGAAACTGGCTGACGTGGTCACCGTCACCGAGCACGAGGTTCGCGCCGAAGTGGTCCGCCTGGCCCTCGAGGAGAGGGTCGTAGCGGAGGGTGCAGGCGCCGTGGCGGCAGCGGCGATGGCGAGGGAGCCCGGTTCGGGGAAGCTGGCGGTGGTGAGCGGTGGGAACATTGATAGGGAGACACTCTCGGCGCTTCTGGGCGAACGTCGTGCTGTGGCCTGATCGGACAGGGCCAGCATTACTCCTTCGTTTGGAACACGAACGGCCAGGTCACGTCACCGCTCACGCCCTCGGAAAACTGCCAGCGTCGGATCTTGCTCTCGACACAGTCGGCGAGCTCCGTTGTCGCCGTGTTGGAGGTGATGCTCACGTCGCTGGCTCTGCCGTTGCTGACGTACCAGCTCACTTCAACGCGGCCCGCCAGATTCGGATTTGCCCGGAGCTGGGCCTCATAGCAGTACTGCAGTTGGCCCGAGTACCTTCGCACTGTCGCTTTGAGAGCTGCTTTGTCGCCCTCACCGTCAATGCTGCCGCTCGGTAGATCCACCTCTTCCTCCTCTTCCACTATGGCTGTCGCGGAGGCCTGGCTCCGGAACACGAAGGGCCAGGTGACCTGTCCTTCAGCGTCCACGGGGAAGTCCCAGCTCTGGATCTTCTCCACTATGCAATCGGCGAGCTTCGGGTCGGCGGTGCTGTTCGACAGGACTTCGGTTGCGGTGGCCACGCCTCCCTCGAGAGTCCAGGTCACCTCAATCTTTCCCTCCAGATCCTTGTTTTCCTGGAGACGCTTTTCGTAGCAGTACTTCAGCTGTCCGGAGTTCTCCTCCACGACGGACTTGATGTCCAGACCCTCCGAATCGGCCGGCACGAACGCGGCGTTTACGGGCTCGGATTCTGGCGGCTGGAAGTCTGGATCGGCGAGAGTCGGATCGGGCGTGACCGAAATGCGTTCAGTACAGGTGACTCGATCTCCGTCGACGGCGCAGTTCATCGTGGAGTCGCCCATCGTGTGGAACACGCCCCGCTGGCCGTCGATGGTCACCAGGCAGGTCATCGGTGCCTTCTCGGGGTCGACACTGAGGACGAATCGCGGGTTGACGTGCATCTCATCGCCGCCACAGCTGATCGTGGCACCCTGTTGGGTAAGGATGAGGGTCTGTGGGAAGGGGGGCTGCACGGGCTCTGGCGGTGCCCGGAGCCTTCCCGAGGCGGCGGCGATATCCGGCTCTTCGGGCGCCGCGAATCTGGAGGGCACGAGGGCAGCCTGGAGCGCGAAGAGCAGCACTGCCGCCACCGCGACAATCACCAGAACCCGTTCTGCCGACCATCCGCCTCTTTGCCTGGCCTGGTCGATCATCGCCTTGCGGAGCTCTGGATCGAGAGTCTGGCTCTCGTAGTGTTCCCGCAGATCGTCATTGAATCGGTCGTCGTTCATGGGTTCACCTCCGAAGCGACCGTGAGCAGGTCCTTCAGCTTGATTCGGGCGCGGTGGATGAGAGAGAGGATGGTGTTTCGCGGCCGATCCAGGCGTTCGGCGAGCTCTTGTGCGGTCCAGCCCTCCACGACATTCAGGTAGAGGGCCTCGCGCTCCTGGGGCCGCAGAATCGCGAGGGCGGCGTCGAGATCTCTGGCGAGATCTCCGGTGTTTGCCTGGACGGGTACGTCCTCCTCCAGGGGGTGGAAGTCGACGATCTGGCCGCGTCGGTGCTCGTCGATCCATTTGTTCTTGATGGCCCGGAACAGGTACGGCCGGCTCCAGGTGCCCCCGGACGCCAGCACCCCGCTCCACGCGTCCTGGAGGAGGTCTTCAGCGGTGGGGCTGTCGTGGGTGAGCGACAGCGCGTAGCGATACCCGCGGTCGAGGAGGTCGGCGATTTCTGCGTCTGTCATGCCGGCACAAACGAGTGACGAGCCCGCTTGATTGCGAGACCTTTGAGAAGATCTATTCCTCCGGGCGATAAATCGCCCTCCGCCCTCCGCTTCGGTTGGGATCTACTCTTCGCCCTTCACGGGCATCGGACCAAACTTCTCGACGACGCGAGCTTCCTCCTCGCCGAACCAGTAGTCGCCGCGGTCGCCTTCGGGTCGGATGCGCATGAGCCAGCTGATGCCGCCCTTTCCGTCGTATTTGTTCTCCATGGCGTACACGGGATCGGCCATGGCGGTCTGCACGTCGACGAACTCGACACCGTTCGACTGCCAGCGATCGATGACGTCGGCGATGTGGTCGACCACGAGTTCGTTCATGTGAACGAGGACAATGTGGGTGACTTCATTTCCCGGAGTCTCGGCGGCGAGTTTCTGTCCGTTTTCCAGCGCCTCGTCCATGTGGCGGTGGAAGTCGGTCACCACCCGGGCCATCTGGACGGCATCGGGCGTGTTCTTGGCGCGACGATAGGCGTATCCGTACATCCACTCGGTCGTGGCGATGGTCACCGGCACATTGCGATACCCGATGTCTTGGAGGCCCTTCTTGGCGTTGTCCCGGGCTTCTTTCCCGTCCCCGTGGCCGAGGTAGGGATATCGAAAGAGCGTGGGCGGTTCGTCGAGACGGGCCGTGAGGATCTCGTGGCAGGTCGTCACATCGCCGAGGAATTCCTCCGGTCCGACCTCGTTCAGGGGAACGTGGGTGTGGGAGTGGTTGCCCACGGCGTGCCCGCCCTTGTTCCACTTCTCGACGATCTCGTCGCCATCCTGCAGGCGTACACAGTTGAAGAAGACCGAGGCCTTGACCGCGCGCATGCCCAGGGTCTGGATGAGCCTGTCGTTGAAGGC
>Ga0315336_1007725_pt1 | contig 10085 bp, 9 predicted proteins | sample ASW5metaG_FD_204512 | JGI IMG/M metagenome (GOLD analysis project Ga0315336, IMG submission 204512) | Ammonia-oxidizing marine archaeal communities from Monterey Bay, California, United States - ASW #5 | ecosystem: Environmental > Aquatic > Marine > Intertidal zone | place: USA: California... | reverse complement strand
TTCCGCTACGGTCTTGAAATCTTCGCCTAGTGAAGCCGCCAATGCGTCTGTCAGTTTTGGCAGTTCCTTCTGTTTCACTTCCGCAACATCGACAGTGAAATTAGCGGTTTTGCCTGCGAACTCTTCGTTCGGGTAGTCGGCAGGAATTTCGATATCGAACGCTTTCGATCCGCCTTCTTTCAAACCTTTGAGCTGCTCGGCAAAACCAGGTACTGGATTCATGCTTCCGGCTTCAGCGAGGAACTCGCCACCATCAACATTGGCAAATTCCTTGCCATCGACTAGGCCCTTGGAATCAATTACCAGGGTGTCGCCCAACTTAGCTGCACGCTTCACCGGTTCCCAAGTTGCCTGAGATTCCTGAATCTGCGTTAGCTGCTCTTCGATCTGTTCTTCACCCACAACTTCAAGTTCGTCGTCGAACTTAAGCTTCTTGTAGTCACCAAGTGTGGCTAAGGGTGGAAGTGCGACAGTAGCGTCGATCTTTACGATCGGATCTCGCTCGGTCACGTTCACACGAGGTGGCGTGTGTGTCGATTCGATGTCCGACTCTTCAACCGCTACACCAACTGCCTCGGGAACCAGTGATTCCATCGCTTCATCGAGCAGGTAGTCACGACCGACGAATTGCTCAACAATGTTCCGAGGAGCTTTGCCCTTTCGGAAACCGGGGATGTTTATACGCGCCGAGACCTTCTGGTGCGCTCGTTGGAGATGTTTCTCCACACGATCTTCTTCCACTTCAATGTGAAGAATAGCCTGACGATCTTCGCCTTCATCGCGAGTAACTTTCAACGCGTTCTCCGAAACAACAAGTTAGACAGATACAACGTGCACGGAGGTACCGTGCACGAAAGAAGCGCCACGGGGCGCTCCTAGATTGTCTTCAATTGTAACTCCGGGAGGCAATTTTTGCCCCCCCGGAATTTCAGAGTGTTTACACGTATGCGTGGTACTAGGTTTTAGGCATCACGACACGAATGTGCAAATCTTCGAGCTGCTGCTCTTCGATTTTCGAAGGAGCCTCGAATAGCGGGTCGAATGCCGATTGAGTTTTCGGGAATGCAATAACTTCCCGAATAGCATCCTCGCCAACCAGAATTGCACATAGCCTGTCGAGCCCAAGCCCCATTCCACCATGCGGCGGAGCACCATAAGTGAACGCAGTCAGCAGTTGACCGAATCGGTCGCTGATCTGTTCTTCGGTGTAACCAATGATGTTGAACAGCTTCGTCTGAAGATCTCTGTCATGAATACGGATACTGCCTGAACCCATCTCAGAACCATTGCAAACAAGGTCCCACAAAGTTCCAATAACCTTGCTGGGATCAGTGTCGAGGTACTGCATGTGCTCTTGCTTTGGTGACGAGAACACGTGGTGAGCAGGTTCGTATTTCTTGAGTTCCTCATCCCATTCAAACAGCGGGAAGTCGTACACCCATGAGAACACGAGCTTCTTCGGGTCGAGCATATCTAGCCGCTTCGCCATCTCGTTACGCAGGTTCGAAAGTACCGTGTTCACAAGCTTGTCGGTACCGGCAACAATCAACATAAGGTCGCCAGGAGCAGCACCCATCTCGGTCGCCATCTTCTTGATTACATCGACCGATAGGAACTTCTTGAGCGGCGACTTGATGTGGTCATCTTCCAACGCGTCGATCGATGGAGCGCTTTCGTCGAGTGCGATGAACACTAGACCCTGCGCCCCGCTCGACTTCGCAAATTCGGTCAAATCGTCAGTCTGTCGACGGCCGTAGTTTCCGCAACCCGGAGCCACGAAACCACGAATCGAACCACCCGATGAGGCGACAGCTTGGAACACTCGAGCGTCTGAAGTTGCTGCCGTTTCTGTAATCGTGGTCAGTTCCATACCGAACCTAAGGTCAGGTTTGTCGGTACCAAAACGTTCCATAGATTCAGCGTAAGTAAGTCGAACGAACGGACCGTTTACGTCGGCGTCGGGAACTGTTTCTTTCACAATTCGTGTGTATAGATCCTCGACAACCTTCATCACGTCGTCCTGGTGCACAAACGACATCTCGAAGTCGAGTTGTGTGTGCTCAGGCTGACGGTCGGCCCTCAAATCTTCGTCACGGAAGCAACGAGCAATCTGAAAATAGCGTTCGACGCCCGATACCATCAACAACTGCTTTAGCTGCTGCGGCGACTGTGGCAATGCGTAAAAATCGCCTGGATGCACACGACTCGGCACCACGTAGTCTCGTGCGCCCTCAGGTGTGCTCTTAATAAGGATTGGCGTTTCGACCTGAGTGAACTCATGCTCGGTCAGATAGTCCCACATGATGTGGGTCACCTTGTGGCGAAGCTTCAATATTTCCTGCATTCGTGGACGTCGTAAGTCCATGAATCGATACTTCAACCGGGTGTTGGGGTCAACTTCCACCTCATCCGACACCTCGAACGGTGGCGTGATAGAGCGGTTCAAAATTTCGAGATCGGTCACGGAAAGCTCAACCGCACCTGTCGGTAGGTCAGGGTTCTCAGCGCCAGGAAGTCGTGTGACTACCTTGCCCGTTACTTGTACAACCCACTCAGAACGAAGGCTTTGTGCAAGATCGTGAGCTTTTTCGCCGTACTCTGGGTTGAACACCACCTGAAGCAATCCGCTTCGGTCGCGTAGGTCGATAAATATCAGGTTGCCGTGGTCTCGTCGCCGGTGAACCCAACCAGCGACAGTAATCTGAGAGCCGACCGTCGATTCGCGCGGCTCTCCGCAGTTCGTGTCCTTGTACACAGTAATTTTCCTGTTCGTTCAAATATGAATGTGTCGGGCTTCAGCAGATTTGCGAAGCCTCAACCGATGCCGAAGTCAAAGATAGAGGCGGGACTACCGCTTGCTATCGGCAAGTCGCCACAAACCACCAGTTACAGCTGCCGCAGCCATGAGTTTCAGGATGTCACCGGGAAGGAACGGGTAAAGGGCCGACGAAAGAAGCTTTCCTTCAGCAGGCCATGAAAAATCAAATACGCTCAACCATATAATCGCCGGAGCGTAGATCAATAGCGATCCAATGAGCATTGGCCACAGGCTTCGTCCACGATTCCATCCACGCTGCGAGAGCAACCCGATCACTCCTGCCGCAAGAATAAATCCGAGCAGGTAACCGCCAGTAACGCCGTGAATTACGTAGTCCCAGCCCTCGCCACCACTGGCGAACACTGGAAGTCCAGCCATGCCAACAAGGTAGTAGCCAAATGCTGACGCCAACCCCAATCGCCAACCGAGTACTCCGCCGAGCATCAGAACGCCAAAACCCTGAAGCGTGATCGGTACTGGATTATCGGGCAAGAAAAAGCGAGCCTGCGCCAGGAGTGCAACGGCGATGATGCCGATAACGACAGCAGCCGATTTGTGCCACACAGTGGCAGCAGGAACTAGGCGTTCAAATAAGGAAGGCTCGGCCGGTCCCAGAAGGGAAAATGGCTCCGCTCGTTTTGCCGTAACAGCAGTTTGCTGCATCGCTCTCTCCAAAAGGTCGTACTGACCCTATTAAGTGATAACCGTTAGCTGGTTCGTATCAGAATACCCGTCAACCAATCCGAAAACCCGTCGATTTACCAACCGTGGGCACTGATTATATTTCGTGCCCAAAGACTTGGTGTTAACTAAAACGAGGTACCCCTCTATAAGAAAGGCACCTCGCTGCTGCACATATGACCCTTGCCGACTAGGCAGGAATCCCGAACTCTCGCTTCATTACCTGAAGGTTCACGAAAGTCTCGGTGCGGCGGACACCATCGATGGCACCAACCTCATCTCGCAAGAATCGACCCAGCGATTCAGCGTTCGGAAGCGTAGCCCAAGCGAACACGTCATAGCTACCAGTGGTAACGGTGACCCAGCGAGTGTGTTCGAGGTTAGCCATTTTCGAAGCGACTTCATCGACTTTGTCCGGATCGACCTGAACTCCGATGAGAGCTTCTGAGTTGTATCCCAACTTCCGAGGGTCGGGAAGCGCAATAACATTGATGATCTGTTCGCTGATCAGACGCTTCAAACGCCTACGAACGGTTCCTTCACTGACACCTACATCACGAGCAATTCGAGCATTTGATGCTCGCCCGTTGCGTTCAAGAAGGCTGATTATCTTTCGATCGAGTTCGTCCATTCGAGCTTGTTCCAGTTTTCATAACTAAGGTCTTGGGTCTACACTGAACGTGTAAACGTTCGAGTAGAGCGTTTCCGGAGGAGACCGAAATCGTTTCCACTTCGTGAAATGAGTGCTGCCTAAACAGGCGGCGATTCACTATCACGGAAATAAATGATACCGCCGGAATCCGCTCATCGGGGAACAATGATTGGGCCATTCTCGTGATAACCCAAACATATATTTCTCATATTCGGAACCTGTACTTTTCACTTAAAATGCGCGTAAAGTAGTTAGTACAACTCAATTTCACGTTTTGTGAGGCAATCTGGAGTACCAAATGGTCAGTTCAACGACCGTTATAGAGTTCACTGAGGCAGCAACAACTAAGTTGCTCGAGGTCCTTAAAGAGCAGGATGCAGAAGGTCAGTACCTTCGTATCGCTGTTGCAACGGCCGACCAAGGTGGCGTCGAATATGTTTTCGGGCTGGAAGAAGAACCTTCCGAATCCGACACAATAGTTGAGGGCGTCGTCAAAGCACTTGTCGATGACGAAAGCGCTCCCATGCTCGAAGGTTCGAGCATCGACTATGTCGAAGGGTTTGAACGCTCAGGATTTGTAATTTCCAACCCCAACTTCTCATCCGGCTGCGGCTGTGGTGGCGGTGGTTGTGGTGGCGGCGGCGGCGGTGGCTGCGGCGGCGGTGGCGGTGGTGGTTGCGCCTGCGGCGGACACTAATTCGCTAGTTTGTTCATCTAGTTATTAATTTGGCTGGCATTTCCTCATATAGACGGTAGTGCCAGCCTATTTACGTCGGTTTACGGAAACGTATACTCTGCCGTAAATTCCCACAAAGTCGGCCGGAACAGGAACTGGTCGCAACATCTCAGGAGCCCCATCGGATGACCTACATCATCGCCAAGGATTGTGTCGACGTAATGGACGGTGCGTGCGTAGACGTATGCCCGGTCGACTGTATTTACTCAAAGCCTGGCGACAACCAGCTATTCATCAGCCCAGATGAATGTATCGACTGCGCAGCTTGCGAACCAGTCTGCCCAGTAAACGCTATCTTCCCCGAAGATCAGGTTCCTGCGGATCAGCAAGAATTCATCAAGTTGAACTACGACTACGATTACGACTCTTCGGAGCCAGGCGCAAACGCCTAAATCGTTCTCTAACGAAAATAAAAAAGCCCCGGCGTTTTCGCCGGGGCTTTTTTTGTGATCTGCTCACCAGCAACTAACTAGACCATTGCATCCAGTGCTTCGGCGATAGGCATCTTGATCGTTGTGAAAATAGGAATCTCAGTCATCGTGTACTGAGCCGCTGGCACTTCCCGCAGATCCATCACTAGTGATGTGAAGTCCGACGGGTCGTCCATTTCGAAGCTAAGTACGAACTCCGTGTCGTCCAAACCAAACGCATATGACGTGTTGATCTTTACCATCGGGTAGTCCTTACCGACTCGGAAGTGATCGTTCATCATCTCCTGGCGTTCCTTCATCGACTTCTCGTACCACGGGCGTGTCTTGGTCATCGGGTAGATCACCATGTACTTGTAGTCATCCTTGAGCTTCGGTGCGCCACCACCGTGCTTGTAACGGCTCTTTCGCCTAATCGAAAGATACGAATACGCCTGATCGAGATAACTACCCATCACCGAACGATTAATGCCCTTCGATAGCTCATGGAACGTGTCGACGGACGGGGAATCCTGCACCAGCATCAACTCAGCGTCTGCTCGCGTACCAACTGTGCTGTAAGTTCGAATATCGTTCTCGCTGGACTGAGAAGTTATCAACTCAGCAAACTCTTGCTTGGCTCGGGATCGTTCATCGGCGTCCAAGCGACGGAAATCCGAACTAAGCTTGAAAAGTGTGATTTTGAGGAAATTGTCGTACTCGATATCTGGCATATTTCTTTACGTTTGAGTCTCAGAGATGGCTGGAGCTGCGCGATGATTGCAACTATTGAATTTCGAGTATAGCAACGCGTTTTCCTTTCACTAGGTAGTATTCACCAATGCCCGACAAATCTAAATTCGAACGCGAAATCGACGAAATACTCGAAAAGTCAGAAGACGCGCCTTCGTCATCGAAACGAACAAAGCGTCAATCTGGCAAGCATCGATCGTACGAACCTTTCTCGCCAAACGTTCCGAAAAGCAAGCCACGAAAGCGTTCGGGCAGCATCAAGATCAACCCAGGCAATCTGATTATCGGTGGGTTGGTCCTGCTCGCTGTCGCAGCCTTTACACCGACAGCGAAGGTTCCATTAGCGATTCTTGGAGTCGCCCTCGTTGCAGTCGGTTATCTTCTTTGGTTCCGCAACGGATCCCCAACTTTTAGAGGAAACAGCGGCAGCTCTCGAATGTTCGGCAGAGGAAAACCTGCAGCTAAGTCTGAAAGCAACGAACCAGAAGTGAAGTATTGGCGCGGCCGCAGGATCGAAGATAAACCCGAGCCTAAAGGTCGAGGCAAAATCATCGACTTTGGCTCTCCTCCTGACGACGACAAGAAATAAGCTCTTCCCGAAATCTCGTTAAACAAAACGGGCGACTGCAGAATCGCAGTCGCCCGTTTTTTATCTCTGTAATTAGAGAGTTCGGAGTGCGTTGACTAAACCGCGCACTCACCCTCGCCACGTTCGAGTTTGTAGACCACGGTCTTGCCCCAGTCCATGTAGTTCTGGATGTTGTCACGGTCTAGCGGTCCCAGCTCGCCTTTCAGTTTGCCAAAGTCTTCTTCGAACTTGGCAACACCGAATCGCTCAATAAAGTCGGAGAACTCTTCACCATCGTTGCGCTCGGCAAGGTAGGTGTCGAGAACAGCCTTCAGTGCTTCAGGCGCTCTCTTTGCTGGGATTCGAGCCTTCACCCGTTCTCCAACCTTCGTGCCACCCGCCTCGTTCGAACGTCCACCGAGGAACAGCTCGTATGCAGGAACCTGACCACCTGGGCCCTTCACAACTGCACCGTGGAATCCGATGCTCGCAATGTGGTGTTGACCACAAGAGTTCGGACAACCACTTGCTTTGATGTGCATCTTCTCGACCAGTGGGTCGAGCTCGCCCATGCCTTCAATTGCCTCGCCAAGAGCCTTGTTCAAGCCCATCGACGAAGTGATTCCTAGCTTGCAGGAATCGGTACCTGGGCAGGTAACAACGTCACGAATGGTCTCTCGACCCGCCGCACTGAAACCAATCGCTCCCAGAGCCTGATAGATGTCGAATAGCGACTCGTTTCGTACCCATCGGTACACGATGTTCTGCTGCTGATCGAAACGTGCACGACCGCCCGCAAACTTACGAGCTACGTCGGCCAATTGCGACCATTGATTTGCATAGATATCGCCACGTTCTACTCGAACGTAAACCAGACTGAATCCGTCTTGTCGCTGAGCTTCAACGTTAGTTCGTTTCCAATTTGAGTAAGCAGCGTCGTCAGCAGGTTCGGGAGTAGCGTCAGAAGGAACGCTCGGTGCATCTGCCTCTTCATCATCGATGAACATCAATGAATCGAGATCGACTTTCTTCTTTGCCCAATCGCCAGTTAGTTCTTCATCGATCATCTCTCGGAACTTATCGATGCCGAGTCGAGCAATGGTGAACTTGATGCGAGCCTTCGCAATGCTCTTGCGCTCTTCATCCTGTCGGTTGAACACGCGAAGTACAGCTTCGCAGTTCGTAATCAAATCTTCAGCTGGGACGAACTCACGAAGCGTCTGAGCCATCATCGCATTGGTCGAAAGACCACCACCGACAACGATCTTGAAGCCACGCTTGCCATCCTGAATTCGGGCAACCATGCCAACATCGTGCATGAGCACCATCGCTTCGTCTTTTTCCGAACCGGAGAAAGCGACTTTCGACTTTCGAGGCATGTTTTGCGTGGTTGGGTGGCGCAAGAAGTAGCGAGCGTACGCAGCGGCGTATGGAGTTACATCGAACGCTTCATCCTTCGATACACCGGCTGAAGGTGCGGCAACTACGTTTCGTACAACGTTTCCACACGCCTCACGTGTCGACATTCCAGCGTCACCAAGCGTCCGCAGCAAATCGGTCGATTCAGCCAGCGGAATGTGGTGGTACTGAATGTTTTCGCGAGTCGTTATGTGACCCTTCTTCAGTGGAGAATATTTTTCAGCCACCTCACCCAAAACATCCAATTGGTGAGCAGTAACACCACCAAAAGGCAGCTTTACTCGAACCATCTGGCGGTCAGGTTGTCGCTGGCCATATACACCTTGTCGAAGTCGGAACCGTAGAAACTCGACTTCGTCCTTCTCACCGGCTTGGAACAGCTTGACTTGATCTTCGAAATGAGCAAGTTCCGGAGCATCGATCTTCAGCACATGAGAGTTCTCTGGGTTCGGAACCCAGTCTTTCGTATCAACTCTTCCAGTCGTCAACGTTCAAGTCCTCTTTCGCCAATGAACACAAGTCCATCGTAATCACTCAAAGAAAATCCAATAAAAAAACCCTGCTGGTTGTTCAATTAGCAGGGTTGAATCAATCACGCGCCAATTCGTCCAGCCCTACTTAGCGGCTAGTACAACAGCAAATGTGAAATGAGTGCATATTCATAGTTACCGAGAGATTTTAGCACTCCTCAGCACTACATTGGTGCGATTCCAAATGCCAAACTCCTATCTAGGTGTATTGCGTACGCCCACTAACGCGGTCACCATGTGCATGGTTTTCACATGTGCACGTATAAATCGAGGAGCAATTCGAATTGGCTGACGATCGGAAATTAGAGGGAATTCACTTCATGCTGCCGACACCATTCAGTGCGAATGGTGATGTCGACACCGATTCATTGACACGTCTCGTGGGTGCAGCGCGGGATGCCAATTGCACCGGAGTAGTTACACTCGGTGTGATGGGAGAAGCTCACCGCCTAACCGACGCCGAGCGAAGTCCAATTCTCGATACCGTAATCGCCACCGCTGGAAGCGACCTAACCGTTACCGTCGGCGTCAGTGCCGAAAGCGGCCGTGCCCTCGCTTCTCGAGTGTCAGATGCCCAATCAGCCGGTGCCACGGCGGTAATGATCGCCCCCGCAAAAATGGCAAAGCCAAACCTACCCGCGACTTTTGCCTACTACGCTGCAGCACAAGATGTCACCGAAATCCCGATTGTCGTGCAAGATTTGCCAGAACAGACTGGTGTTCACCTCGATCCAGCATTTATCGGCAAGTTGCACGCAGAACTACCCGATGCCAAATACCTCAAGCTCGAAGACCCCCCAACACCTCAGAAAATCACCCGAGTCGTCGAAGCCACCGGTGGAACTATGGGAATATTCGGTGGCTTAGGTGGAGCATTTTTGTTCGAAGAGCTCCAACGTGGTGCCATCGGAACAATGACCGGATTCGCCTACCCAGAAGTCTTGGTCGCCATCCACCGTTACATCACGGCAGGCGATGTTGAGCGTGCTCGAAGTATTTTCTACAAATGGATTCCGCTGATCCGGTACGAAAACTCAGCAGGAATTGGCCTCGCCATCAGAAAAGAAATAATGAAACGACGAGGATTCGCGACCACCGCCGACGTTCGACCGCCAAGCCCACCGATAGACGATTCCACAAGAGCCGAACTAGACGATTTAATGCAGTCTCTTGATCTCGATGTTTCGAATCTTTAGAGGCTTCCGTAGAGACACCGTTGGCGACACGAGCCAATAACACCTCTAAACTTAGTCACATATGGCAGACAAAACGGAACAATCTATCGGCAGCGACAACCACTTTTGTGCGCATTGCGGAACTGAGAACGCAAAGGGCGGCTATGCGTGTACTCGGTGTGGTGAACGGCTAGTCGAAGTGACTACCGATACCACTGCGCCTCTCGGACTCAACTCCTGCGCTCGATGCGGTAGTGCGAACAACACCCGTGCAGCCTATTGCTGGGTGTGTGGTTCGGAAACGCACGACGCGGTTCGAATTGCGCCGAAGCTAACCCCGGAACTT
>Ga0315336_1007724_pt1 | contig 10088 bp, 7 predicted proteins | sample ASW5metaG_FD_204512 | JGI IMG/M metagenome (GOLD analysis project Ga0315336, IMG submission 204512) | Ammonia-oxidizing marine archaeal communities from Monterey Bay, California, United States - ASW #5 | ecosystem: Environmental > Aquatic > Marine > Intertidal zone | place: USA: California... | reverse complement strand
ATTCATTGGGACAAAGCAGAGGAAGTAACCTTTGAATGTGAGCCGGGAACCTTATCGGAAGCAAAAATCGAGACACTCTGCGAACTCGGCATAACACGTCTCAGCCTGGGCGTCGAACATTTTGACGACGATGTCCTGCGCGAGAATGGTCGGGCACATGAATCGGCAGAGATCTTTCGAAGCTGGCCATGGATTCAGGCGGCTGGTTTTGCAAACACCAATATCGATCTGATTGCAGGCATGGTTGGTGAAACTGAAGAAAAATGGAAAGCAACTGTTCGGCAAGCCATCGAACTCGCCGCCGACAGCGTCACCATCTACCAAATGGAACTGCCATTCAATACCGTTTACTCGCAAGATATCCTCGCTGAAAAAATCAATACTCCGGTCGCAAACTGGGACACCAAGCGATCCTGGGTTTCGTTTGCATTCGATGAGTTGGCAGCAGTCGGTTATTCCGTCTCGAGTGCCTACACCATGGTCAAAGATCCCCACCAGATGCACTTCAGTTACCGCGACAACCTCTGGCAAGGGAGCGATCTGCTCGCAACCGGTATTGCCAGTTTCGGACACGTACAGGGCTTGCACTATCAGAACTCCCCCGAATGGGAAGAGTACTGCCATCGGTTGGAAGCTCGCGAACTTCCCTTGGCCCGTGGTTTTCAAACGACTCCCCGACAAGCACTCATACGTGAAATGATTCTCCAGCTGAAGAAAGGTTGGCTTGATTTTTCCTACTTCCAGGAAAAATTCGGGGTAAATATCTTGGAAACATGGCATGACGACTGGCTCGGCTATGAAGAACAAGGCTTGCTCAAGGTCAACCTTGCCGACAAGCGAATCGAACTCACCCGCTCTGGCCTCTTACAGGTCGACTCTCTGCTGCCCGCGTTTTTCGAACCAGAACACCAGACCGTTCGCTACACCTGAAGCAATCCCGCCACGCAAACCGTGACTACCAAACTCCACTTCATGATGGGTGAATATCGTGCCGAATTTCCGGCCGATCGAAGGTTTGCCCGAAACCATATGTGGGCCCTGCCCGTTGCAGGCGACTCGTTGCGTTTTGGATTCACGGCTTACGCGGTCCGCCTGTTGCAGGATGTTTATTTCCTCGATTGGATCGTGGAGGCAGGTTCCCCCTTGGCGGAGAAGCAGGAAATTGGACAGATCGAAAGCCAAAAAGCCGAGGCCTCCCTCTTCAGTCCCATGGCAGGCCAACTGACCAAAATCAATCTGGTCTTGCTCCACGATCCCTCGGCTATCAATGTCGACACGTACAATGCGGGCTGGCTGTTTGAAATTGCCGGAGCGGGTGACTGCCTGTTATCGCCTGACCAATACCTCGAGCACCTCGAAGCGGTCTGGCAGGTTACGCAACAGACGATTAAAGGGCAAATGAACGAGTGACCCGATTTTCACGAGGTGGCTTTAAGTTCCCCCTCGATTTGGGTAAGCTAAAAGCTCAAATCCTATCGACCGAGAGCCCTCATCAATGTCCCGTCGCATCGCCGTCGTCGTTTCCCAAAGCCAAAGCCATAACCCGAAGAAGCGGGCGGTGGAAGAAGAAATCGTGGCGAACCTGCTCTCGGAACGGGGAATCGATGTGACGGTTGTTCCCCATCTGTATGACCTGAAACCGGAGGGTACGGGAATGCTCTGCCTCTCGGGGGTCACTGGTGATCTTGTGGTTTGCAGCTGGCTCTATCCGCGGGCAAGCCGCTGGATTCTCGACCGGAACGACATTTGGGGGCACGATGGAAAAACGCTGCTGAAGTCGGCTGGTGAGTCGGAAGATGAAGATGACAACCAGGTGGGAGATGAGCAAGATCAAGCGGAAAATGACAAGCCCCGCGTCCTCGACCAAAGGGAACTTCCCAACCGAAATATTTACTGCCTTGATCTGCGGGCTTACGACTCCGCAGCACCTTACCTCGAAGAAATTCTTCGCATCGCTGCTGATCAAACGACCGATACGGTCGAATTGATGAATTGGATTGAGGGCCAACCGAAGCAACAGCAATTGGATCGCTACCTGGATCCCCAATCCGATTCGCCAGAGGCAACACCCGAACTCTTGCAACCAACCGTTGTCGACGAAGAGGCGTCACGCCGCTGGTATCCGGTGATCGACTTCAGCCGCTGTACGAACTGCCTGGAATGCATCGATTTTTGTTTGTTCGGAGTGTATGGCATTGATCGGGCCGAAACCATTCTGGTTGAACAACCCGATAATTGCCGCAAGGGATGTCCGGCATGCAGTCGCGTCTGCCCGGAAAATGCCATTATCTTTCCCCAACACAAAACGCCGACGATCGCGGGTAGTCCCGAGTTCGGCGCCCCGCTGAAGATTGATTTATCAAAATTGTTCGGTGCACCCGATCCTGGAGCACCGGGTGCCGAAAAAGCGTTGGACGTTGCCGTGACCGAACGCGACGAACAGCTTCTTCTGGCTGGCCGCGCCCCGGTTGGAACTGGTGTTGGGATCAGGGATCAAACCGGCAGTCGGACACACGAGACAAGCCCACATGATGAACTCGACGAACTGATCGATGAACTCGATGCTATCGATCTCTGATCCCTCCGCCTGCGCGTTTGCCAGCCTGTGCTCACCCGGCATGGTAATCTCACTGCCATTGGCAACCGCACCCGCTCAAAGTGAGTAGTCGAAGTGGATGGCTGGGACCGCAGAATTACCGCTGGACTCAAGGGATGCTAAGAACACCCTGAAAACCCGTTACCCCATTGCATTGGGCAGCAGAATTAATCTGTAAATGGCATAATAATGCAATGCGCTGCCCACAATCACGAACAAATGCCAGATCGCATGGAAATAGCGGTAACGATGATCAAGCCAAAGAAAAAACGTGCCGACCGTGTAGCTGATCCCACCCAGCGCCATCCAAATCACACAAATCCAGGGAACCAAGTTGACCATGGCCAAAGCTGGCAACCAGCCGAACAGAACGTAGCTGTTCGATGAGAATTTGAGCACACGATAGCGGGCAAGGACCTTGGAACTAAATCCAAGTAATGCCACAGCCCAGATCACCGACAAGAAGAGCCAACGCCACTCGATCCCCACGTACTTCCAAACGAAAGGGGTATAGGTCCCGGCAATCAACAGATAAATAGTCCCTTGATCCCAAGTTTGTAATGACAACTTCAGACGGGGTTTCTGGACCCAATGCGATAGTGTTGAGATGCCATACACTGCCACCAGCGTTACCAAATAAACCTGGCCGGCAATCGTTTCCCCATGGTCACCGGTTCGACCCAACGCGAAGATTGCAATGGCTCCAATCAGAGTCAGCAGTAATCCAAAACCATGCGTGACCGCATTGAAATACTCTTCATGAACGCGGTCGGTCGACACAGAGTTGTCAGCACTTTGGTCGAAATGTGGCACGTTTGTCTCGTCAGAAAGCGGTCTGGTCAAAATCCATCGAAACTCCGCGAAACGATCCAGCTGACCAACCAACAGGCATTGCAAGCAGAACTTGGCATTGCAGCCCCGGAACAAGTCGGTGTGGGACCGCACCAAATGAGGCTCTCCGCGAGAAGCCCCAGCGCCAACGGGTATCACACCGTGGCGCGTGGTGATTCGTAAGTGCGTACCACTTCCCTGTCGGTTGTTCCCAATTCACCGTCGGATTCCTGGCAATCATTGGACAGTGCAATATTGTAAAGTTGTTGCCCGCACGGCGTGGGATAGCGCCCCGTGATACAGGCCTGGCAAAGCTCTTCTGTGGGGCGTTCGACGGCCCGGGCGATCGACTCAACGGGCAGATACCGGAGCGAATCGGCCCCTAACTCACGCGCCATTGCCAGGTGCATTTCGTCCACTGGCCGGTCGGGACGGATAAACCGGGGGGCGAAAAGTTCCTCCATCGTCGACATGTCGATGCCATAGAAACAAGGCGACGTAATGGGCGGGCAAGCAACCCTGACATGGATTTCGCGGGCCCGACCGACTTCCCGAATCTTCGAAATCAGTACCCGCATCGTCGTCGAACGTACGATGGAATCCTCCACCAGAAGCACTCGTTTGCCTTCCAGCACTTCGCGCAGCGGGGTGTACTTGACCGCGGCCTTACTGCGGCGATGGCTGCCACCCTCGATAAAAGTACGGCCAGAATAACGGTTGCGGATCAGCCCCTCGACACTGGGAACATTGAGCTGGTAGGCCATGGCGTCGGCAGCACATTTGCTGGTATCGGGAACCGGTACGATGATCGTATCCTCGTCGATCGTCAAATCTTCCAGCCGAGCGAGCTCTTCGCCCAGGGATTTTCGTGACAAATAGACGCTCCGCCCATCCATCGTGCTGGCTACATTTGCAAAGTAAATCCACTCGAAGAAACAGTGGGCCCGCCCCTGTTGGTCAGCAAACTTTTCAACATGAACATGTTGACCATCGATCGTGATCGCGTGACCGGGATCAAGGCAAAGGATGCTACTGTGACTAAACCCCAGATTCAAAAGGGCAACGCTCTCGCTCGCCGCAGCAAACAGGTTATCTTCAATGGCATAACAAACCGGTTTGATGCCGAGCGGATCACGCGCAACCAACATTTGACCAAGTGCATTGAGCAGCACCAGGCTGTACGCCCCATCGAATCGTTGCGAAACATTGCTCATGATCTCTATCAGCGTTGGAGACCGATCACCGGAGAGCTCCCGGCTGATCTCATGCATGATGATCTCGGTGTCAGTCGAGCGGGCTAAATGATGATCGTCGTCAGCCAGCAACTTGTCACGAAGTTCAGCGTAGTTGGCCAGTTGGCCATTAAAGGCAAAACTAAACCATTTGTGTTTCTGCAAATGGTGTCGCTCAAAAGGTTGGGCGTAACTGCGATCCTCTGTTCCACAGGTGGCGTAGCGGACATGACCAATGGCTGCCCGGCCAGCATATCGCTCCATCAGGCTGTCGGCCTTGCCTCGATGATTGAGCCGGAATACTTCGCTAACACTTCCGATTTCTCGATAGGTATCGATGAGCTGGCTTCGCTCTGGGTTGTAAGAAGTGATCCCGGCGGAGAGTTGGCCCCGGTTCTGGATATCCAGCAGCATCCGGGGCAGAAGTCGGCTGATCTGGTCGGGGCCATGCGACGGGGCCAAGATACTCGTCTTACCTGCCAGGTGATAGATGGCAGCAATGCCACATTCGTGGTGCAATTCGCTCATAAATATCGATCCATCCCCTAAGTCATGGCCTGGCCGGCAGCCAATTTAATGCATCTGCTGCCGTTGACCATCGACAGCTAAAACCAGGAAGGCCTGCAACACCGGTCGTCAATGTCCAGCCGCAGCGAAGATCCATCGGCAATCTGCCCGCCTCTTATTCTACGACTGGTTCGACCATTACTCAACGGCGAGAGGAGAAACCTGTTTGCCGAGCAGCGGCTGCTCGCTGCGATGCGGGAACTCAGCCCCCGGGGGCTGCTGGTGGGATCAGCATTCCGCTCAATGGTCAGCCTACTTTACCGAACCACCCGGACTTACGGACAGGCCTGGCCCATTTCTTCAGGTAACACATCCTGGTATCGCCGTGGCGAACTAATTGACCACCGTAAAGGAACTTCAGCAGCTTCCACCAATCGTCAAATCTCCAGGAATCAAGCAGCTCCGGGCTGGTTTGGGAACTTGATGATGAACGGATCATCTTGCAAACGATTACTCTTGGGAAGTGCGACCATTTCGTGAATATTGCCCTTCACAGCGACGCTTTGGAACTGCCCATCGGGCACATCGACTCGCATCGGGATGCCGTTGACTGGTGCTAACATGGTCGACTCGATCTGTGCCTCGATTTTGGCATTGGGTAGGACCGTAAGGCGGTGACGACGCAAAATGCGTGGCAACGTCATTCGCAAAATGGCCATCGCCATCGGGGCCCCGATGCACATTCGCGGGCCAGCCCCAAAGGGAAGGTACTCATAAGGGGTCGGTCGAATCTCACGCCATCTTTCTGGATCGAAATATTCCGGATTGGGATAAAGGCTCGCCAGGTGATGTATGATTAAGGGCGTGAACACAATTCCCGTACCTCGTGGCAAGTCGAAGGGACCGATGCGAACGGCCTCCATGTTCACCCGCTGCGAGTAAGCCGATGCCGGCAAGACGCGCATGCTCTCCTTCACGACTCGATCAAGCAATGAACCAGACTTGCCGTTCAGGCTCCCTTTGGGGCCTGCCAGATCGTCGCCTGGTGCCTCGCTTTGGAGTCCGTCCCACAGTTCTTGCATCACGGATGGATGCTGAGCCAGTAGAAACAACGTCCAGGAGAGCGAATGGGCAGTCGTCATGTGTGCGGCACCAAATAATACAGCAGCCTGCCCCACGAGTTCCTCGTCAGAAAGTCCACCCTCTTCGTCGTGTGCCCGGACAAGGATCGAGAGGACATCACGGCCAGATCTTTGCGCGTTACGACAATGTCGGATCATCCCCATGATTTCGGCTTCAAGCTCATTGGCATACGCAAGCAACTCTTCATATTTGTCACTGAAATTCGCATCGGGAACCAACGCACCAGTCCCCAATTGGTGGTTCATCGTAACCCAGTGCGCAAGCATGTCGCCGATCCGATAGGCTTGTTCTGGTCGGTCGAAACCAAACAGCAAGGTGCTGGTGACTCTCAGCATGTAACGCCGCATCTGGTCGGCAATGTCAATCTGGTCACCAACCTGCCACCCCTCCATCATCTCGTCAGCCAGGCGGTTGATGGATTCACCATAGGTCGAAATGGTCCGCAGGCTGAAAGGCTCTTTGACCAGTCGTCGGTTGCGGCGATGTTGGGGACCGTTCATCGCCAACAGACCGCATGTCAGCCTCCTGTGAGAAGATCGTTTCGGTCCTCGGATTGCAAAGAAGCGGGCGTGAAACGTGTTCGGATCGCTCAAGACCTGCTGATTGAATTCCGGGCTGAATAAGAACACCACCCGCTGCGAGCCATCTTGCAGCGCGGCGACAGGACCATGGTCGGCATGCAGGGCACGGAATACCGAAACAAGATCCTCAGCGACCTCGGCAAAACTTACCTGCGTCACAGGCAATGGTGAATTGCCTGGTCGCTGGTGAGATGAACCCGAAGTCAACTTGTAAATATCCATGAGAAATTAATCCGCTAAATGGACCAGAGAAATCGAATAACCACCGTGGAATCGTGGATAGACCTGCTGCTGGGCAGTCGGTGCAATGGCACCGCAAAGGGGAAATGTGCATCCACAGGAGTGGAATCCCTTCCGTAGGTCGCCAAACCCCTTTTATTCCACATAGTTTTTGCAGATTACCAGATTTTTCTATTCTACCGTGCCAGTGCAACCAGGTTGTCACGGTGAACGACTTCCTCATAGGGACAATGCCCGAGAAGTTCCACAATCTGGTCGCTTGGGTGACCCGCGATTTGCCGCATTTCTTCTGCGTGGTAGTTGATCAAACCTCGCGCCAGTTCACACCCATATTCATCGGCCAGGGTCACGACATCACCCTTGGCAAACTGCCCGTTAACAGCCACGACGCCAATTGCTAGCAGGCTCCGCCGGTTCTCGACAATCGCGTGAACGGCTCCAGCATCGAGCCGCAACTGGCCGGCCGGTTGGGCCGTGAAACCGATCCAGCGTTTTTTGGAAGTGATTGCAGGTCCCTGCGCTGGAAACAGCGTCCCTAACGGCTCAGCCTGAAGAATTTGGGTTAAAACGCGTGGCCGCCGACCATCGGCAATGATGACATTTTCGCCGGCAGCGGTAGCAATCTGGGCAGCCTCCAGCTTGCTCCGCATGCCACCCTTACTCCATGAATTCGACTTGTTTTTATCGCAAATTAACTGGTGAATCGCTTGAGGGAGGTCGTGAACCACCGGTATGACCGAAGAGTTGGGATCCTCGGGGGACCCGTCATAAAGGCCCGCAACATCCGAGAGCAACACGAGAAGTGGAGCACGAATCAAGTTCGTGACCATGGCTGCAAGCTGATCGTTATCACCCACATTTCGTTGCAACTCATCGACTCGTACCGTGTCATTTTCGTTGATGATTGGAATCGCGCCGTAACGAAACAGGGCAAGAACGGTATTCCGCACATTCAAATAGCGAGTTCTATCATTCAGGTCGTCGGCTGTCAGCAGAATCTGAGCGGCGTGCTTGCCATGCGTTTCGAGTGCCTGGTTATAGGCCTCGATAAGCCGGCTTTGCCCAACGGCGGCAACTGCCTGCAACTCTGCGAGATTGGTTGGCCGCGCGGTAAGGCCCAGCCTCCCCATTCCAGCTCCAACTGCCCCGCTGCTAACAAGCACCACCCGTCGCCCATCGTCGACCAGTCTTACCAATTCATTCCCTATCGCCTCGACATGTTCCGTGTCGAGCATACCATCCGCGCGGGTGAGTACGCGGGTACCGACCTTCACGACAATGGTGTCAACATTGGCAACGATTTCTTGACGAACAGGATCAAGCATGGAAGTCAGATTAATCGACACTCCTGGATGACAAAAGGATCGCAACCCAATGAGAACCCACAGCCTATCGCACAAGCAAACGAGGACCGCTGCTGCCGGAATCGCGTCGCCTCGGATACGAAGCTTCGGGCCATGTTAATATCGGCCACGTTGCCAGCGATATTGACCAGTTGCCCCTTATTCGACCGCCGCAGGTTCCCTCAGCATACACTCGGCACCACCACAACCTGCCCAAATCCTCCGTTTGACGAGGCGTTTTCAGCCCGGGCTAAAAACCTGTACAAATGCTATTGACCCTGTACGCCCGTATATTATAGTGAATAGGGGTAACTAAATGCGTTGTCCGCCTAAACCCATCTCAACCCGCAGCCACAGAACCAACTTGAATGACCACACACCGAGCCTCACCCCCTGTTTTGACCCTGCGTCGGCAGGCTGGGCTCCCGGGTGTCCTGCTGAGGGAGTCTTCGGTTCAGCCAGGAATTCCCAGCCTGCAAACCGTTGATTGTTCAGATTCGAACCGAAGTGGGGACGTCGAACATCCGGTTACCCAATACCGACTGTGCGGTCTGACAGTTGAATGATGCAAATTGGTTTTTGACATGCGAAATTTTGCTGAAATCAGGACGAATTGCTGAAATCAGGACGAAAAGATATCGACCGAGGAGGGGCTTGCTGCTGAAGCCACCTTTTCACAGGGTGTGCCTTGCCGAATGAAGTCCGTGTGACATAGCGAGCCCAATTCAGTTCTGGAAAAACCCCACGTGTTTTTGGAGAAACCGTAGATGGCACTTGAACAACTCACCAACCGACAACGCGAAGTTTTCACCTTCATTCGCGACAAAATCCACGGACGCGGATACGGGCCCACAGTTCGAGAAATCGGTGATCACTTTCAAATCAGCTCACCCAACGGCGTAATGTGCCACCTGAAGGCATTAGAAAAAAAGGGGATGATCACCCGTGAACCCAACATGTCACGGGCGATTCAAATTACCGGCGGTGTCCGAGAAGACTGCGGTATCCCGTTGGTCGGGTTGATCGCCGCGGGCAACCTCTCCGAGGCCATTGAACAAGGAGAGCGATTTGAGTTCGAAGAGTGGTTTCCACAACGCAAGAGCCAATTCGCCCTGAAGGTTGAGGGTGAATCGATGATCGATGCCCAAATTGCCGATGGGGATGTGGTCATTTGTCGTCGCACTCGAACTGCCCAAAAAGGAGATATTGTGGTGGCGTTAACCGGCTCGGGTGAAGCCACTCTCAAGTATTGGTTCCCCGAGACAAACCGTGTCCGGCTGCAACCAGCTAATTCGTCCATGAAACCAATCTATGCCCGCGATGTGCAAGTCGTGGGTGTCGTGACCGGAATCGTCCGAAAAGTCTCCTAGTGCACAGGCCGGCAGCGGCCCCCCAATTCAGCCCAAAACTGTTCCGGCCAAAACGGTGTCGATTTAGACGGTTCGTACCAGCAACATTCTGTGCCCTCCACGCGGCTGACAGGAAACTAAGCTGATTTCTCGAGCAAACTCGTCTGGTTGACCTTGTTGTAGAGCGTCTTAAGGCTGATCCCAAGTTCCTCAGCCGCCTTTGGCTTGTTGCCGCCGTGTCGTTGGAGCGAATCGTAGATCGCTTT
>Ga0315336_1007723_pt1 | contig 10090 bp, 8 predicted proteins | sample ASW5metaG_FD_204512 | JGI IMG/M metagenome (GOLD analysis project Ga0315336, IMG submission 204512) | Ammonia-oxidizing marine archaeal communities from Monterey Bay, California, United States - ASW #5 | ecosystem: Environmental > Aquatic > Marine > Intertidal zone | place: USA: California... | reverse complement strand
CACCATCAAGTTGCCTTCGAACAGGTCGCATTGCTACCCTTGAAGCAGGTATGCGAGAGCATAGAACGCTGTCGCCCACGTGTCGCTCGTTCATTTTAAGTCGCCTTTCGACATGTGCACGCAAACGCCAATGACTGCAGAAGAGTTCGCAAAACGCCTCGCAGAATTGCCCGACGGGGGGCGCTGGGTCGAGTTGGTTGGCGGTCGACTGCACACGCTCGATCCACCCGATACGGCGCACGGAACGACGGTTTTGAACTTGTCGAAGGCGTTGGCCTCGCACTTGCAGGCAATCGCGGGTTCGGTAGCAGGGTATGCTTGCTTTGACCTCGGCTTGGTCGTCGCGCGGGACCCCGATACGGTCCACTTTCCAGCCATGTGTTTTTTTACCGACGGACGCCGTTTCTTGCACACGGACGATCTTTTCACCGACGTCGCACCCGCTCTGGTTGTTGAAATTGCCGCCACGAACAGCAGGCGGCACGGGCTCGCCGGCCGCGTCGAGTTGTACCACAATTCGGGTGTCGAAGTGGTTTGGGTGATCGATCCGGTCGACGAACTGATCCATGTTCTCCGGCGCGGCTGCGGACCGCAGACGCTCTCCAGCGAACAGTCCCTCCACGGCGAACCGGTGCTGTGCGGGTTCCGCATCAATGTTGGCGAGCTGTTCGCTGAGCCGGCATGGTGGTGACCCCAATGCCCTCCTGAGTCATCTTCAGGAAGTATGACGAAAAAGCACCGCAGGAGGCTGGAGCAAGTTTCTGGGATATCCCTGGGCCTCGCTGCGTTTCGACGCATCGATGCGCATCCGCACGACATGGTCCGCCGGCATGCAGAAACCGGGAGCCGTTGTGCTTACCGGGAGGGACCTCCTATTGAATGAGGCCTCTTATCACGTATATTGGCAGAATGGGGAGTCTGCTCGGCCGGCAAGCATCGGTCGTAAGTCGTTGACTCCCGGTCGGCCACGTCCAGGTGGTGGCCTGTAGGCATTCCCAAATTGGTGGACCGGCATGTTTGACATCGGCTCGTTTCGAGCGGCAACCTGCGACGGGTTGAGCCGGCGTTCGTTCTTGAAAGTCGGCGCGACGCTGCCTGCGGCCTTCGGCATGCCTGGGGCGCTCAAAGCCGCACCAGGTGACGCACCGGTTCGGGCGAAGTCCGTCGTCTTTGTTTTTCTGTGGGGAGCGCCCAGCCATATCGATACGTTCGATCCCAAACCGAAGGCTCCTGCCGAGTACCGGGGGCCGTTTTCGACCATCGCCACCCGCACACCGGGGGTTCGTTACACCGATTTACTGCCCCAGCTTGCCCAGCGAAGCGACCGTTACACTTTGGTTCGTTCCCACATCACCAGTGAGTCAGGGCACCCCAAAGCGGGGACGGTCGCCGTAACCGGATTCAAGGAACTGCCGCAACCGGTCCAACCGAATTTCGGTTCGATTGTTGCCAGGCACCGCGGACAGCAGGGAGATTTGCCTCCCTTTGTCTCCGTCGGGCGGGGCATCCCACGAGACGCCATCCGCACCATTGAAGGTTACGGTGGCGGAAGACTGGGGAAGGCCTACGATCCGTTTCAGGTCAAATGTGCCGAAACCGGGGAGGTCGACATCCCTGCGCTGCAACTGCTCGACGGGCTGTCGCCAAACCGAATCACCGATCGCAGATCTCTGCTGCAAGGGATCGATACCACCCGCCGCCAACTCGACAGCGCCAACATTGTTGATTGGGATCGCTCCTACCAGCGAGCATACGGTTTGTTGGCAAATCCTCAAACGAGGGATGCGTTCGATTTGACCCGCGAGCCGCAGGCCGTTCGTGACCAATATGGCTTCACCACCTTCGGGCAAAGCTGTCTGCTGACGAGGCGGCTTGTCGAAGCAGAAGTGGGATTCATTCAGCTCAACTGGAGCGAGTATGTCGAAGCAATCACTCCCAACTGCGATTTCGGCTGGGACACGCACATCTACAACTTCGAACTCTTGCAGGACAGGCACTGCCCCGTTCTCGACCGCTGCCTTTCGGTGTTCCTCGACGAACTCGCCGAGCGCGGGCTGCTGGAAACCACGCTGGTTGTCGTCATGGGTGAATTCGGCCGTACGCCGAAAATTAACCTGCGGGCTGCCCGCGATCATTGGCCGCGCTGCTACTTTTCTCTTTGGACCGGTGCCGGCATTGAGCCGGGGCGTACTGTCGGCGAAAGTGACAAATACGGAGAGGATCCCGTAACCGGTGGGATCACTCCGTTGATGGTGGGAACCACCATCGCCGAGTTGGCAGGTGTCGGAACGCAGTCTCGTGCCGAACTGAGCGTCCTCGACGGCGGAAAACTCATCGATGAGTTGCTCTAACGGAACAAAGTACCGCAGTGCAGACGATCTTTCTTCGCGCAACTTTTCCAAACCGCAAAACGCATGAGAGCGACACCGTGTTAAGTCCTCAGCACAAGAGGTCTGCGACCTGTATCATCTCCGTAGCGTTGGGCATCACCCTGCTGTTCGCAGTACTCCCTAAAGCAGCCGTCACCGCGGAACCCGCGTTAGAAAAAGAACTTACACCGTTGACGCGGACAGGGCTGTTCAAGCGGGACCCTGTTTTTGTCGATGGAGGCGAATCGCTTGTTTTTGTCCTGCTGGAGCGGCCGGAACAGTTGCGGCTGATGCGGCTCAACCTGAGAAATGGCGCTACCACGCCGTTGCATCCCGACGAGACACGCTCCGAATTGGAACCAGCCTTCTCCCGTGACGGTCGTTATTACGCCTTTCTGCAAAGCCGCAGTGCTGCGAGTGTGGCCATGGTCATCCGCGACACGCAGGAAAGCCGAGATGCCGAGGTCCCTGCCGGTGCAGGATTTGCCGGAATGCGACACCCCGCCATCGCGCCGGACAATTCGCGGCTTGTCTACTCCTATCCTGAAGATGGCCGACAGCAAATCTATGCGGTCAACATGCAGGCCGGCGACCGCCAGCCGATCACCGACAGCGGTGGAATCAATAACTGGCCCGGCTTTTCTCCAGACGGCAAACAGATCGTCTTCGGTTCGACACGGGACGGTAATTTCGAGATCTACCTGATGGACGCGGACGGCTCTAATGTCCGCCGGCTCACTCGCAATCGGGCGCAGGACTTGCGCCCTCGCTTTTCGCCGGACGGACAGCGCGTTGCGTTCACCAGCAATCGCGACGGCAACTATGAGATCTACCTGGTCGACAGCGACGGCAGCGGATTACAGCGGCTCACCAATCATCCAGAGCGTGACGACTATGCTGCTTGGCATCCCAACGGCAAACAGCTTGTCTCTGTCTCAGAGCGCGCCGGACGATTCGATCTCTATTTGATTCCGGTCCCGTGACCGTGCGGACAAATCGACGCCGGGACTCCGAGCGCATTCGTCGAGGGTTTGCGCCCGGTGCTTCACACCGAACTTGCACCAGGGCAGATCCATAGCCACGTCGCCCCAACCATCATTTCAGGCCGCTACGCGAGTTACTCTTCTTCGTCTCGCAGCGCGTCCTCAATGATTGCTGCCAGGTCGATCGAGCCTTCCGCAATCGAATCGTAAATGGAGTCGAGCTTCATCAGTTCATCGTGCTGTTTCAGGCGTTGGACGACAATGTCTATTTCCCGAGGCGTATGTCCTTGCTCCTGAAGCCACTCGATGATCTTTTGCCAGTCTTCTTGAGACATCTGCTGATTACTCTCTTTGGCAGGAGTCGCAGTCTCGGTGAAATCCCGTCAACTCGATTTGCTTGCCTTCTCGCGGCTGCAAGCGGACGCGAAATGGCAACCCGGGAGCGCCAAATAGCATGGCACCGATTCGATTTTGAATCGCAACACGCACATGATGGTCTGCCAATATTTTAGCCCGATAGCCGGCGGGAACCAACGACAATTCGCCTGTATCGGTCCAGGTTCCCGTACGCCAGGTAGCCTGCTGCAGAGATTCCCGCGAGAATCCGCCTCGACCGTGGCGTCCTGATCTTGAAGACCGGCTCATCAATGCCGCGAATCGAGCGGATGCCCTAGATAGATCAGTTACACGGAATGCTGAGGGAAACTCCTGTGCGCCCGCGGGGCATTCAAAACAGTCTCGAAATTTGACTGTCCGAGCAGTTTTGGTACATTGAGCAAAAGAACGTGGATCTTTTTCCCGCGGAGAACGACCGCCACAGCAGCTGTAGAATGTTTGTTCCACAACTGGCTCGCGAAAGACCTGTTACAAGCGGCAAGGATCACGATCGTCGCGGCCCAGCCGAGCGATTCTCCCTCATGCTGTAGGGTGTAGCCGTTTGATCGGTGCGCCGTGACAACGCAACGCGTCGCCCATGAAGGCGTGCTCATGCATTTAAGAATTGCATTCGTGGCAAGACTGCTGAGTGGACTCGTTCTGCTGCTGCCCGCCATGGACCGACCCGGCCTAGCAGCAGGTGGAGACGAACCGTCTGCTCACGGCAGTTGGCCGTTTCGCAGTCCCGTCAAGCCCGCAGTCCCTTCAGTTGCATTGGGCGAATGGGTTGTCAATCCGATTGATGCCTTCGTCTTTGCGAGTCTGGCCGACGCGGAACTGTCGCCAAACGACCGTGCGGACAAACGGACGCTGCTGCGTCGCATCACGCTGGACTTAACCGGCCTGCCGCCAAGCGTGGAAGAGCAACGTCAATTTCTCGCCGACGATTCGCCTGATGCGTATCGCAAGGTTGTCGACCGGTTGCTGGCTTCACCCGCGTTTGGTGAACGTTGGGCGCGGCATTGGCTCGACGTCGTGCGGTTCGCGGAGACGGAGGGATTCAAGTCCGACCGGTTGCGGTCCGGTGCGCACAAGTACCGCGATTACGTCGTACGCTCCTTCAACTCTGACAGGCCTTACGACGAATTTGTGCAGCAGCAATTGGCTGGCGATCAGCTGACGCCTCGCCATCCCGATGCCTTGATCGCCACCGGACTGAATCGACTTTACGCAGACGAGGACAACGCGGCCAACTTGTTCCAACGTCGTCAGGAAATCCTCGACGATGTCACCGAAACGACCGGGCTCGCGTTCTTGGGGCTGACGATGGGCTGTGCGCAGTGTCACGACCACAAGTTCGACGACATTCCCCAAGCGGATTACTTTCGCTTGCAGGCCTTTTTCGCTCCCATGGCCGAGCGGGACGATATCCCGGCGGCAACTGCGGCGGAGATCCAACGCTACCGCCGCGAGCAAGGTCGCTGGGAACAGGCGACTCACGAAATCCGTGAGGAGATGGAGTCGCTAATTTCGGAGCCGCGCCGGAAATCCGACGCGAGAAACCTCGAAAAATTTCGCGCCGAGATTCGTGAGTGCGTGGCAACACCCGAAGCAAACCGAACACCGCTACAACAACAAATTGCGATAATGGTGGCCCGGCAGTTGAAGTGGCGGTTCGATGAGAAAAAGGCGGTGGAGCGACTGCCAAAGCAACAAAAGACGCGCTATCGAGTACTCGAACAACAGTTGCAAGAATTCAAGCAACTCAAACCGGAACCGCTTCCGGTCGCGATGGCGATCTCGGACATTGGCGAAACAGCGCCGCCGACGTTTCTACTCGACGGTGGAAATTGGCGGAAACCCCGACAACGTGTGCAGCCGGGATTTCCGCAGTTGCTCAACGGCAATCAGCGACTTGACCAGGATTCTGTTGCGTCCCAGGGCGCCTTGCGGACGCGCTGGGATTTGGCTGATTGGCTGACACGTCAGGATAATCCCTTAACCGCCAGGGTGATCGTCAATCGAATTTGGCATCATTACTTCGGGCAAGGAATTGTCGCAACGCCGAACGACTTTGGCCAAATGGGGATGGCACCGACACATTCTCACCTGCTTGACTGGCTGGCCGTCGATTTGGTGGAGCACCAATGGAGCTTGAAATATATCCATCGCTTGATCGTCACGTCGACTACCTATTGTCAGTCGTCCGCAGTGCGAACCGGCGAGCCCGCTCACCTTCGGGCGGTCGAAGCGGACGGCGGGAATCAGTTGCTCTGGCACGCGCGGCGACGGCGTCTCGAAGGAGAGGTCATTCGCGACGCGATGCTGCGGATTGCCGGCGTCTTGAACCGCCGAATGTTCGGACCCAGTGCCCGGCCACGACTGCCGGAAGGGATCAGTCCGCGGTACGCCTGGAAGGCGGATGAGAATCTTGGCGACCAATTCCGCCGCTCAATCTACGTACTGGCAAAGCGGAATCAGCGGTTGCCGATCTTAGATGTCTTCGATCTTCCGGATATGCACCACAGCTGCGCGATGCGATCGGTCACTACGACCGCGCCGCAAGCACTCTTGATGCTTAACAGCCGACAGACGTTCGATCTAGCAGGCCGATGGGCCGAACGTCTGCTCGAACATTACCATCATGATGCGGAGGGCCTCGTTGTCGAAGCCTATTTGACGGCGTTTGGCCGAAATGCTGCGCCGGACGAGCTTGCGGCCGCCCTGGTTTTTCTGGAGACGCATTCTCAAGTTGTCGATCAGCCAGCAGAACGTGTCACCGACGGCCGCGATACTGGCAGCCGGGAAGAACGGGGACCGAGATTGACGACCGTTACCGACTTTTGCCACGCCTTGTTCAATTCCAACGAATTTGTCTACGTCGACTGACGAAACAAGAGTTGCGGACTGACAAGATCAGAGTGCCCACGGCATAAGCGCGATGAAAATCTCGCCCCCTGGAACACGACAACCATGAACCGATGCAATCCAGAGCCAATATCATCGCGCAAGGCTGGTCGGTTCACTTCTCGTCGCGAGTTTCTGCAATCGACCGGTGGCGGCCTGGGCAGCCTGGCGCTTGCGTCTCTACTTTGCGAGAAGGCGGCAGCTGATGCCACAAATCCTCTCAACAGCGTGCGATCGCCCCATTTTCCAGCAACCGCGAAGTCAGTGATCTGGTGTTTTCTGGACGGCGGCCCCAGCCACATTGATTTATTCGACCCGAAACCGACCTTGAACCAGTTGGATGGAAAACCGCTGCCGTCGAGTTTTCCGCGACCAGTAACGGCCATGGGGCGGACTGCACACACCCCGCTGCTCGGGTCACGGCGGACCTTCCGCCAGCATGGGGAATCCGGGATTTGGGTGAGCGACTGGTACCCTCACATCGCCCGCTGTGTGGATGACATTGCGGTCATTCGTAGTTGCACGGCCGACGGGCTGAATCATGTTGGCAGTGTCTGCCAGATGAACACCGGTAGTATCCTCGGCGGTCGGCCCTGCCTGGGCGCGTGGGCGACCTATGGGCTTGGTTCTGCGAGTCGAGATTTGCCCAGCTACGTGGTCTTGCAAGACTTCGCGACGGAACCACCGGGGGGAAATCGCAACTGGGGAACCGGCTTCATGCCGGCCAGTTTTCAAGGCACCAAGTTTCGTGACGGGAGCACGCCGGTCTTGCATCTGCAGCCGGATGTGGCCATCGGAGCGGCGCGCCAGCGGAGCAAGCTCGATTTCATCCAGCAGCTTAATCGCCGCCATCTGCGCGCACGCCCTGACGAAGATCAACTCGATGCGCGCATCGCCGCGTATGAACTCGCCTACCGCATGCAGTCGGCAACTCCCGAGGCGGTCGATCTGCGGGATGAAACCGAAGAAACGCTGAAGTTGTACGGTGTCAACCGCAAGGTCACACAGCAAAACGGTCGGAATTGCCTGCTGGCAAGGCGGCTTGTCGAGCGGGGCGTGCGCTTCGTGCAACTTTACATGGGTTCCGGCGGCAAGTGGGACGCCCATTCAGACATTGAAGGGAATCATTCCCGCTGCTGTGCCTACTCGGATCAGCCGATCGCCGGTCTGCTGCGCGACCTGAAACGGCGCGGCTTGCTCGAGAGTACCTTGGTGGTGTGGGGAGGCGAATTCGGCCGCACGCCCATGAGCGAAAGCGGTGACGGCCGCGACCACAATCCGTTCGGCTTCACCATGTGGATGGCAGGCGGCGGAATCAAAGGAGGCGTGACGTACGGGGCGACCGATGAGATCGGCCTGTACATGATCGAGGACGAAGCACATGTGTTAGATATTCACTCGACCATCTTGCACTGTCTCGGCCTGGACCACGAGAACCTCACCTACCTACACAACGGCCGGGATGAACGCGCCACGATTAACGGCGGCAAGATCCTGCAGGGAATTCTCGCCTGATGCGATGACTCGTATTAGCGGTCCTGCCAGCGTTTCCAGGCCAGCCCCGGCCGATCGACGCGGAAACGGACCAGGCGTCGATGCTCGACCTCGGTAACGTAGACGGTCCGTCCGTCCGGGCCTCCCAAACAGAGATTACTGGGGCGTTTGCCCAGCACATCAACCTCTTGCAGCACCTTGCCGGTGGGTGAGAGCTTAACGACGGTTCCTTTGCCATAGCGGGTCACGTACAGGTTGCCCTCTACGTCGCAGCGCATCCCATCGAAACCGTAATCCGAAAACCGGCGGACGAGCCGCTTGTCGACGAGTTTCCCATCCCGATTGATGGAATAGGCCCAAATATTCCGCTGGACGCTTTCGTTGACGTAGAGCGTTTTTGCATCCGGGCTGACTTCGATGCCGTTCGTGGTTCCCAGCTCGCTCGCCACTAACTCCGAATGACCCTTACTGTCAATCCTCCAGATTTGGCCCGTGCTGTTTCCCCAGTTTGGATCGCTGGCGTAGAGGGTGCCGTCCGGCATGATCGCCAGATCGTTGGGCTGGTTCATCTTTTCCTGGTGCGCAAAGACGGTCGCCTGCCGGGAGTTTGCCGGAACGCGAAGGATGTTGTGCTTGGTGTAATCGGCGACAAACATCGTTCCCGCAACGTCGAAACGGATGCCATTGCCAATGCTTCCATTCGGCAGCACGACGTGCAAACTTGCTTCGCCCTCCGGTGTGGCGCGGCCAATTGTTCCCTGACGTTCGAAGTTCACCGCATAGACGTTACCCGAGGAGTCGCATGCCGGACCTTCGATACCGTCGGTAAAAAGGTTCGCAGGCGTAAACGGTTCCGCCACGAACAGTGTTTCGCTCTGCTTGTCCGCACCCACCGATGACATCGCAAGCAACACGATGAACAAATGACGCATCGATTTCATGTTCGCCTCTTGAATTCGGCTCTCGAGAATTGGTCTGGCCGACAAGCACGCAGGAGCGGTCCTCTTTGGTCGAGACGGCTCGATCTATCTGGTATGCCTACGAAGCCCCGGCACACCCGACCCCCTCCGTCAGCACACTCACACCGTCACTGGTGAATGCAATGGTATGTTCGAAGTGAACGCTGGGCTGACCGTCGGCTGTGGCGACAGTCCAATGATCTGCCAGCAGCTGAGTTTTCTTCGTTCCTGCGTTGACCATCGGCTCGACAGCCAACACTAACCCTGGCTCCAGTCGGAAATCGTTGCGACGAACTTGGGAGCTGACGTAATTGGGGACCTGAGGATCCTCGTGCATCTCCTGCCCGATACCGTGACCCACGAAGTCCTCCACAACGCTAAACTTTGCGTTTCGGACGGTTTCTTCCATCAACGCGGCCACTTCCGACCACAGTTCACAGTGCGCGATTTCCCGGATTGCGACTTCCAGGGTGTTCCTGCCCACCGACATCAAACTTTGTTTGAGTGGATCAACATCCCCGACTGCGTACGTCCAGGCAGCATCGCCGCACCAACCGTTCAGGCGACATCCCGTGTCGACACTGACGATATCGCCATCGGCAAGTTTTCGCTCGCCTGGAATTCCGTGTACGATTTGCTCGTTGGGAGAAATGCAGGTCACCGCGGGGAACGGAACTTTTCCCGGCACGCCTTTGAACAGTCCCGTCGCGTTGCGGCGATCGAATAACTGCTCGACCGCTGTATCCAATACCCGCGTCGTGACGCCCGGTTCGATCATCAATTCGATGAGCTGATGCGCTTCCGCCACGACCTGACCGGCAGCCCGCATCAGTTCGATCTCGCGGCGACTCTTAAGAATAATCACGGAGTCGGCCTTTTTCGGCTGTTCGGCCCCCCGCACGACCGGCAGGCCTCAATCGTTGCCTTCGAGCAGACCGGAGTAGTTTCTCATCACGAGATGGCTATCTATTTTTTGGACCAGGTCGAGGCCGACTGAGACGAC
>Ga0315336_1007722_pt1 | contig 10090 bp, 8 predicted proteins | sample ASW5metaG_FD_204512 | JGI IMG/M metagenome (GOLD analysis project Ga0315336, IMG submission 204512) | Ammonia-oxidizing marine archaeal communities from Monterey Bay, California, United States - ASW #5 | ecosystem: Environmental > Aquatic > Marine > Intertidal zone | place: USA: California... | reverse complement strand
ACATAGTAGTAATCAAGATCACCTCGCTTGAACATTTCAAATGCCAGGTTGTCATCCCGAACGACAATTTGATGGATCTCGTCAAAGTTGCCTAAGCCTATATTTCTTCGATGACTTTCCGCCCAGTAATCGGGCCGGCGTCGAATAATCACACGATTTCCGCGATCGATGTCAGCCTCGTTAACCAGGTACGGCCCAGAGCCTGGCAACATCTTGTAGTTGTAATCGGAAATATACGTCGCACCATCGATCGTCTTGAGTACAGAGGCCGGATAAATCGGCATGCCAGAAAAATATAAGAAATTTCTCCAGTTCAACTGTTGACTGGTAACTCGCACAATATACGGACTCTCGGCTACCGGCCGTTCGAACTTCGAGTAAACCAGCTTGGAAGCAGGGTCCTGAAGGCCGTCATCCATCATTAAATCCCACGTTGCGATGACATCTTCAGACCTTACCGCTTCCCCATTTGAAAAACGCGCGTTGGGATTGATGCGATATCGAAAGGTCATATGATCGTCTGAAATCTGCCAGTGGGTTGCAATCGACGGAATCCATTGATTCGTGGTGGAATGCAGAGTCAGCAAGCTCTCGTAAACCATGCCATTAAGCATTAAGTCAAACTCGCTTGTGTTGGGACCGTGGTACCTAAACGTGGTCGGAAAGTCACGTTCGTGAGAATGGAATTGGCCACCTTTCACGGCATGCGGATCACCCATAAGATCGAAAGCGGTATTAGTTTCCCAATCGTTACCAACAAAACCAGCACCGCCAGCATCAGCTGAAACACTTGGATCGGCATTCAGGTCCTTCTCTGGAAAAACTGGGTAATCATTCTTATCAACCGATACGGGCTCAGCCGGCGCCACCACTTGACCAGACGGATCAGACGTATTCGGCACCTCGCCGCCACACCCAATCGTGATGGCAGACCCAATCAGCATTACCCACAATGTACGCATCCTCATGATCGACTCTCCTACGTTGGAAGTGGCCTAGTTTTGCGAGAAAGCTATTTTACCGGTAGTTCACTTCAAGATGAGAATCCAAAATCTCATCTAAGTTCTGTTTAGCCACCGGAGTATGATTAATTAACCACCAAGAACCCTTTTAGATACATTCCTTAAGTCATGACCAAACCTAATTGGAACACAATTCGTGACCTGTTTCCTGCCGCTAAGAAATATGCCTATCTCGCTACCGCAGGTGCCCCGCCAATTTCGATTCCGGCCAGTCAGGCTGGAATCCGCTACTACGAAGAAATGACGTCTCAAGGCGACTTACCTTGGGATAGATGGTTAGCAGAAGTGGAAACCGTCCGAGCGAAAACAGCTAACTTCATTGGTGCGAACCCTGAAGAAATCGCATTCACTTTCAGTTCGTCGCACGGCATGAATCTAGTAGCTCAAATGTTCGGAACCAAAGGTGAAATTCTTACGCTGGCCGACGAATTTCCGTCGTCCACGCTTCCTTGGCTCCAGCAGCGCTCGACGATGAGATTCATTGAGTCGGACCCGACAGGATTGCTTCCAATGCGTAAAATCGAACGTGCAATCTCACCAGAGACGCGTGTAATTGTCACGAGTTCTGTGCAATACAGGACCGGCTTTTATCAGGATCTCATTGCATTGGGACAACTCTGCCACGACCGAAACATTCTACTCGCTGTCGACGCTTCACAATCCATCGGTGCCATTCCACTCAATGTGCACGATGCGCGGATTGATGCTCTCGTTTTCAGTGGTTACAAGTGGACGATGGCCGGCTATGGCATTGCCGTTATTTACCTAGCCAAACGGCATATACAGTCGGATCGTTTTCCCATTGCGGGCTGGCTCAGTGCCCGTCAGCCAGAACTGCTAATAAATAATGAACTGGACCTGAAGAACTCCGCAGCCGCACTTGAAGTGGGCTGTCCGAATTTCGCTGGTATTTTTTCACTTGGTGCTGCCCTCGATCTGCTCGTGAAGATTGGGCCGAGCCACATTGAAGCTCGCATTCACGAACTCACTGATTACTTACACGAAGTTTTACACACGAGAAATTTTAAAATTGCATCACCAAGCGATCGATCTGATCGCGCCGGTATCACAATAGTTGTAGTGCAAAATCCGGAAGAGGTTGTAAAGGCACTCACGCAAAAGAACATCTTGACAGCAGCGCGCGGTCGCGGTGTGCGAGTCTCACTTCACATTTTTAACACTTTTGAAGATGTGGACCGCTTCGTCGAAGCGTTAGAAGACATTGAAGAATCAGAAGTGGCAAGGTAGGAATCATTCGTGCTTAAGAACCTGACGTAAGAGACACGATGCTCATCGTCGCATCCTTGAACAAAACTGCTTCGTTTAATGAACCAGACCGATAACCCTGAAGATCCACCGTCACTTGGTGGAAGCCAGCAGCTCGAAACTCTCGGACGACCACCTCACGCATTGCCGGTAACAGTAAGCGTTCGATCTCGTCAGGTAACACCTCAATGCGAGCCATCGCACCATGGTGCCGTACTCGACAAACACGAAATCCATGAGTATGTAATACCTGCTCACAGTCGTTTACCTGCTCTAACTTGAACCGCGTGATCTCTGTGCCGTACGGCACCCGGCTGGATAGACATGCTAGCGCTGGCTTGTCCCAAATCGGCAAATCGATACGACGTGCTGCTTCTCGAATATCAGTTTTTGTAAAATTGAGTTCATCAAGCGGTGATCGCACACCATATTCGACCGCGGCCTGTCGCCCTGGTCGATGGTCCCCACGATCGTCCAGATTAAACCCATCAAGTACATGTGGCACACCGAGACCATGCGCATGCTCGACTGCCACCCCATAGGTTTCGGTTTTGCAGAAATAGCAGCGATTGACTGGGTTGGCCGTGTACCGAGGATCATCTAATTCGTTAGTCTCAACGAGGAGATGCCGCACCCCTATTTCTTTTGCAAGTCGCTGCGCATGGGCTCCCTCTTCCGGCGCAAGACTCGGCGAAACAGCCGTCAACGCCAAGGCTTCCTTTCCGAGGGCAGCAAACGACTCTGCAACTAGGTAGCCTGAGTCAACGCCACCCGAGAAACAGACCACGACATGCTTGAGATCGTGCAATAGCGCGCGTAAGGCGGACACCTTTTGGGAGAGTTCAGACATCAATTAAAAGCCAGACTACTTGCGAAACGACAAACTCGTCAATAGCATGTACTGCACATGACCATTTTCGTCGTGCTCGTATGTTTCGTCCTGTATTGGCTCGGGTACCGCTATTACGCACTTCGAATTGCCAATCGCGTGTTTGCACTTGATCCAGAGGCCAAAACACCAGCGCACACAAAATACGACGGTTTCGATTACGTGCCATGCCCGCGGTACATATTATTCGGTCACCATTACGCTTCAATCGCTGGCCTGTCACCCATGCTTGGGCCAGCCATCGCTGTAATTTGGGGCTGGGTACCAGCCCTGTTTTGGGTAGTTTTCGGCACCATCCTGATTGGCGGAGTGCACGATTTCACTGCACTTGTGCTGAGTATCCGCTCCGGAGGTCAGTCAATCGGAAAGATTACGGAATCAGTCATCGGTTCACGGGCGAAGAGTCTTTTTCACATCCTAATCATCTTCTTCATTGCTCTTGCCATGGGAGTCTTCGTCCAAATCGTGGCACAATTGTTCACGGCCGATTTTTATCCTGAGACCGTACTCCCTAGTTTCTCGCTAATCGCCCTTGCTCTTGTTATGGGGGCGCTCCTCTATAAAAAAGGCATTAAATTGCTACCGGTGACTTTGGTGGCTTTCACTTTAAGTCTCGGGGCTATCATACTTGGGCTGAAACTTCCCACACCAAATCTTGCTTCAGACACGTGGGCCACCATAATGCTTGCCTACGCCTTTGTCGCCTCAATCTTGCCCGTTTGGTTGCTGCTTCAGCCTCGAGATTATCTGAACGCACTCTTGCTCTACTTGGGACTGGCACTGTTGTTTAGCGGCTTCTTTCTCTTACGACCAGATTTCGTTGCCCCACCCCTCAACCTCAATCCGGAAGGTGCACCACCACTTTTTCCTTTTGTATTTATCGTTCTTGCCTGCGGCGCGATCTCCGGCTTTCATGCATTAGTCTCATCCGGAACAACGGCCAAGCAACTAAATAAAGAAACTGACGCCCCGTTTATCGGATACGGCGCGATGATCGGAGAAAGCCTACTCGGGCTCGTTGCTGTGATGGCCTGCACGGCCGGTTTCATCAACGCTGAAGCCTGGCAAACACACTATGCAAGTTGGAATGTGGCCCAAGGGCTTGGTCAAAGCATGAACGCATTCATTAATGGATCTGCGCTCTTTTTAAACCAACTAGGTATTCCGACTGCTGTAGGCAGTGCTTTCATTGCGCTGGTTGCCGTTTCATTCGCGTTGACGACGTTGGATTCCGCCACTCGCCTGCTTCGTTACAATCTCCAAGAAGTTTCGGAAACGCTTGGCATGCCTTTACTCGGAGGTCGCTATATCTCATCTGCACTCGCTGTTGTGGCAATCGGGTTATTCGCCTTCTTCAAAATTGACGGGCAATCAGCTGGACTTGCACTCTGGGCCCTCTTTGGAACAACGAATCAGCTGCTTGGAGGATTAACACTCATCACAGTCACGTTATATCTCGTAATTCGCCGCAAGAATTGTCTGTATACATTTATCCCGATGGTTTTCATGCTGATCACAACAATCGCAGCGATGGCGTCAAATATCCGAACGTTTTATCTGAAAGACCAATTACTTCTCTTCGTGATAGGGGTTGGATTACTTGTACTCGCTGCCTGGTTGGTAATAGAAGGCACTCTTCGTTTCTTGCAAATCCGAAGAGACCTGCAACAATCCGAGACAGCCGCGTAACAATTAATCACATTCGATGGTCTGCACCTTAACAGTGCATCGCACTATTTAACCGTCTCAAAGAAGGCTTGACCTTGCCAAGCTTCACGTGCAGGAACTTCCCAACATCCTGCACGTAAGTCACCGATGGTAGCGACCGTGTTATCGAACACTAGCGTGTCTAGTGTTACAGCACCCGATTCCGCCAGTTCGGCAAATTGATCTCGCGATACTCGCTGGATCCCTTCTGCCTCACGAAAGAGAACCGGCGCGCTGTCAACAAAAGTCACACCAAGGTCTTGTTCCAGCTGTTTCACATGCCGCACCAGTGAATCAATCGAACACCCAGACGCACCGGCTTGGGATTCATCAACTCCGACCATGAGAAAGCGGTCATACCGGAAATCTCGTGCCGCAGTGAGGTGCGCGCGATGAGCTGTCCAATCATCCAGAAACACGTCGATGTCGGCTAGTAAGCGCTCTGCCTCCACCGAGGACAACGCACGATCACTAGCAAATATCCAGAGCCTCGCCGAAGATGGCAACTGATCAAAAGTCGTACCTGACATCACAGTCAACCTCGCATGGATTTAGAGACCGGCGCCTCTACTCAGCTTGCATTTCGCTGGCAATGCGCTCCGCCGCGCGTAGCACCCGAAGCAGATTTCCACCCCAGAGCTTTGCGATCTCTTCCTCGCTATAGCCGCGCCGCACCAACTCTAAGGTCACATTGCCCGTTTCGCTTGCGTCATCCCAACCAACAATGCCACCACCACCATCAAAATCTGAACTAATCCCGATATGGTCGATGCCGATGAGGTTAACCCCATGATCAATGTGGTCTACGAAGTCCGCAACGTTTGCGGGTGGCCACTGTTCGTCAATTTGCGCCAAGCTTGTCTCGTACTCGGTCAGGCGTGCCTCATATTCATCCTCGCTCAATTCTTGTTCGGCAAGGCTACGCGCAACGTTGCGGCCCTCAATTCCCATCTCCTCACGTAGTGTCGCGATCGCGCCCTGTCTCTCAGGCGAAGCTGACTTAACAAAAGCACCTAAGGCAACCGTTTGGATGACGCCACCGTTGTCTTTCAAAGCAAGTAACTGCTCGTCATCCATATTGCGTGGATGGTCATTGATCGCTCGCATGCTCGAATGCGAACCAACGACCGGTGCGCGTGATGCCACAACGGCGTCAAGCATCGCCTGCTTTGAGATATGTGAGACATCAACCATCATGCCAACACGATTCATCTCGGCTACTACTTCCTCACCAAACTCACTTAAGCCATCATGTTCGGACTCAGGTTCGTCAGCTCGAGGTGTGGCGGAATCCGCAATATCATTGTGCCCGCCATGGGCAAGCGTCATATACCGAGCGCCGAGCTCGTGATACTTCTCAACTAACGAGAGGTCCTTGCCAATCACGTAGCCGTTTTCGATACCAATTGTCGCCACTAATTTGCCAGCTGCGTGAATGCTCTCAATTTCGTCAGCTGTATTAGCAAATCCAATCTCGTCTGGATACATTTCATCAGTCATGCGGTGAATCGCATCAAACTTCGTCATTGCGTCAGACTTTGCCTTCTCATAATTCTCAGGCGTGCGTGGCGTCTGACCAACAAAAACTACGAAATAACCAACATCAAGAAGACCTTCCCGCATCTTCGGAAGATCAACTTGGCGTTCACCTCGCACACCAGGGTCTACTTCTTCAGTGGCGAAATTAAATGGAATGTCATCGTGTGTATCAATCGTTAGCACTCGCTCGTGAATACCGCGGGCTTGCTCGACGATCTCATCTTCACTTGGGGCAACATCAGCAACCGACTCCATTGGTTCACTGCCGCCACAGGACACACCAACGAGCAGCGCCAACACGAACGACGCCTTAAGCCACAATTTGAACATTAGAGCCTCCTCTAGTTCATGACTCCCAGGTCACCAATCCCGCCTACAGGAGCCTTCGCATTGGTCAACAAACCCAACTAGTTTCCATCATACCGACCGCAATCACGTCTATGCGGCCATGTAGTCGCTTGCGTTTGCAGCGATATGACGTACCCCCTCAAGTAATTGATCGACTTCATGCGGCATGTTGTAGAAGTGCGTTGAAGCCCGAACCCCGTTCAAATTACCTGTACCCATGGTTCTGATGTGCACACGGTACTCGGCCGATAACGCCCTCACTATGTTGGCCATCGGAATATCGTGAATGGAAAACAACGTTAAACCAGCACTTAAGCCACGATCGCTTGAGGTCCAAAGATGAACGCCAGGAATTTCATTGAGGCCCGCTCTCAACCGATTACTGAGGTATCGATCACGCTCCTCGATGTTTTGTTTTCCTATCGTTAATTGCAGGTCGACGGCCTCTGCCATGCCGAGTAAGGAGGGAATATTACGCTGCCCAACTGACTCATATCGCGTAGCCGTAGCATTTTCTCCAGGCGGACGCCCCATGAGCGGCCAGATCTGATCCTGAATTTCCTGTTTGATATAGCACACGCCTGTGCCGCCACCCGCAAGCAGCCATTTTTGACCGGCCGCGGCATAATGATCGCAACCCATGTCATGGAAATTGAGGTCCAGCATGCCAAGTGGATGCGCTCCATCCACGGAAACTAGTATCCCATGCCGATGGGCCATTTCTGACAACAGCTTGATTGGCGTGACCAAACCCGTCACGTACGTAATATGACTCACCATAATCGCGCGAGTCCGTGGCGTGATCGCCTTTTCATAAAGGTCAACAATCTGCTCCTGGCTTTCCGGTGGAGACGGAAGTTCGATGACGACAGGGCGAATCCCGCGACGTTCCATGAGCGTTAGATAAGGACCCCGTCCCCCTCCATGTTCATGCGAGTTCCACAACACCTCGTCGCCTTCCTGCCAGTCGAGTCCATGTGCAAAGATATTCATGCCCTCAGTCGTGCTGCGTGTCAAAGCAATCTCAGCCGCCGAAGCACCCACGAAGGGCGCAACCTTTTCACGAACTGCGTTGATCTCATCCCGACGATAATTGTCACTTGGATCCTCTGCAATCTCTCGCAGGATGCGTTCATTTTTCTCCCTCACAACCCGCGGCATCGGTCCTTGTGTGCCGTTATTCATAAAAGCTAAGCCGTCGACGATATTGAACTGGGAACGCACCTTCCACCAATATGCCTCATCGAGTGCACCCATCGGACGCAACTCGTCGAGTGGCAGCGCCGACACTGATCGGGTTTGCGCCTCCACGCTCATATTGAATAGACCGCTGGAAATCCCAGCAGCAGCAGCCATCGAACCGCCTAGAAAACGTCTGCGTGATAATCCAAGCCCGTTACCAGTCATATCGCACCTTTTCCTTATCCCTCGTAACGTCAAAAACCGTTACGGACTCCATTAAACCCATCGTATACGCGGTCAACAATGCCAATATCATGCCATGATAGCGATGTCGCGACCACTAGGCTAGTTCCAAAATTTTTTCTCATTCCTGAGTTATCCTTACTCTTACGATGGCACTCTTGGGTATTGATGTTGGAACCGGCGGAAGTCGAGCAATTTTAATTGATGAGCAAGGCAAGGTTCTAGCATCGGCGACCGAAAATCACGAGCCCTTCGCCTCACCAAAGACCGGCTGGGCTGAACAAGCACCGGAGGATTGGTGGCGAGCAAGTCAAATCGCCATTCGATCTGTGCTTAAGCAAGGTGCTCTCGACCCAGACACGGTAACCGGGATTGGACTCTCGGGTCAGATGCATGGGGCCGTCTTGCTTGATGCAAGTGGCTCCGTTGTGCGCCCGGCGATCATTTGGTGCGACCAACGTACCCAAACACAGTGCCAATGGCTAACCGACACGATTGGGACAGCTCGCCTCATCGAACTCACATCCAATCCAGCCCTCACAGGGTTTACCCTGCCAAAACTTCTCTGGGTTCGTGAACACGAACCGAATGAATGGACTCAAGTGAACCGTGTGCTCCTCCCGAAGGATTACGTCCGCTTACGCCTGACAGGAGCATACGCCACTGACGTTGCTGATGCATCGGGAACCCTGCTCTTCGACGTGGCCAATCGACGATGGTCACCTGAGATATTGGATGCAACAGATCTGTCTCTCGACCATCTGCCAAGTGTCTTCGAGGGACCTGACGTAACTGGAGGAATAACTGCAGACGCAGCAAGTGCCACTGGTTTACCTGTTAAGACTCCAGTCGTCGCGGGTGGTGGGGATCAAGCTGCTGGCGCGGTTGGCATGGGAATCGTGCAACCTGGTGCTGTCAGTGCAACCATTGGGACTTCAGGAGTAGTTTTCGCCGCGACGGATCGGCCAGCACTTGACCCAGAGGGGCGCGTGCACACGTTCTGTCATGCTGTGCCAAATCGCTGGCACGTCATGGGTGTAACACAAGCGGCGGGTCTTTCACTACGGTGGTTCCACAACGAATTCGGCACCGTGAGCGATGATGACCGAGACCCTTACGAACAGCTATGTGATGAGGCAACCACAATTGGTGCTGGCGCAGATGACCTCTTATGGGCCCCCTACTTAATGGGTGAACGAACACCCCACCTAGATCCGAATGCCCGTGCAGCACTCGTTGGGCTTACTGTCAGCCATACACGTGCTCATATTGTCCGTGCAATCCTTGAGGGTGTCGCGTTTAGTCTACGTGACTCGTTCACCATTTTTGAGGAAATGAAAGTGCCAGTTCAGGAAATTCGCCTAGGCGGTGGCGGAGCGAGGTCTACTCTCTGGCAACAAATTCAAGCTGACGTTTATGGCCAGCAGGTCTTAACCCTAACCGCAGAGGAAGGCGCAGCGTACGGGGCTGCCTTACTCGCTGGTGTCGGAACTGGTGTCTGGTCATCTGTCGATGAGGCGTGCAACCAAGCAGTAACCGTGGCAAGTCGCGTGGACCCTGACGTGACGACGGCGGAGCGTATGACGGACCATTACATCCGCTATCGATCTCTGTACCCAGCCTTAAAAAAAGTAGCGTACACTTAACCTCTACAGTGAGTGATGCATATGAGCATTGATTCCTATAAGCCACGTCCTGAGCACAAGTTTTCTTTTGGACTTTGGACCGTGGGTAACCGCGGCCGGGACCCCTTCGGTGATGCAGTCCGTCCACCAGTCAAACCTGTCGATCTAGTTCACTTGCTCGGAAAAATTGGAGCTTGGGGTGTCAACCTACATGACAACGACCTTGTGCCAATCGATGCAACCATTGCCGAGCGCAATCAAATTGTCCG
>Ga0315336_1007721_pt1 | contig 10091 bp, 8 predicted proteins | sample ASW5metaG_FD_204512 | JGI IMG/M metagenome (GOLD analysis project Ga0315336, IMG submission 204512) | Ammonia-oxidizing marine archaeal communities from Monterey Bay, California, United States - ASW #5 | ecosystem: Environmental > Aquatic > Marine > Intertidal zone | place: USA: California... | reverse complement strand
TGACGCGCTCGATCTTCTTGTTAGGTTTGCCTTCGATCACCTGAGGTTAAACCGCGTTTCAACCTCCGTCAGAGTGGACAATGTGGCCTCGCTGAAGGCCAACGAGAGGGTCGGCTTTAAGCGTGAGGGAATACTGCGAGAGTACGTTCTCAAGAACGGACGGTATTACGACGCCGTTCAACTCTCATTGTTGCGTCGCGAGTATGAGCTGATGCGCGCCCCCGACGGCGCCGAAATCGCGAACCCAAATTAGAGGCCATACGAATCCATGCCTCAATACCATCTCCGCGCGTAGTTTAATGTCGCCACCCCTCTCGCCAACCGCCACGATCGAGGTCGACCGCCTGGCGGAAGTGCGGACGATTCTTACCGACAGTCGGGCCGGGCTCGAGTACGCCTACGAGCAAGGGCTTCCGCGCGACGCCATCGTGCGAACCTCATCACCAGCACTCCTTCGCGATGCCACACTCAACACGCAAGCCATTGATCAGAGCCGGAGCCTGGGCGACCTCGAGGCGATCGGCGACGCGACCACGCCATTGACCGAGCAGATATACAAAGCGCTGATGGCCGTTGAAGAGACTGCTGATCTGGCGTTGACCGCCGCGAGATCGGCCAGCTTGTTCCAACGCGTCGTGACAAAGGCGGCGTTGCTCCGAGAGCTCGACTTCCGCCAGCCACTGGCGGCTGTCGCGTTGGAAACGGGATCCGCCGAGTTCAACCGCTTGCTCAATTTCCCGTGGCCGGCGGTCCTTGTCGACCACCCGGCGTTTCACGTTGTTCGAGTCCCGGCGGAGCGGTTGGCGATGCCCGTCCAGAGCAGGTCGAGCCGCATTTCGGCGCTTCGCCGAGCCCGACTGACATCACTTACCGGCGTCGGCTATTGGCTCGCCCGCAAGCTGTGGGAGCGGATGCCCCTGCGCTCGCCGCGGGGATCCTTCGTTATCCTGACGGAGAACTTCTTGGTCAAGGAAGCCGCTTTCCACCTGGCGAAACGCGGCTTCGCGATTCGGGTGCTAACGCCGCCGCCGCCCCAAGCGCAACCCATGGATACCGAACTAGAAGAGCTTCTGACATCGCTTATCCGCCCCGTGCTCCGCGATCATCTCGATCGTTGGGTACTCCCGGCGGCGACACGGGCGACCGAGCGGCTGTTGCTGTCAGGCGCGCTTGCGGATGCCAGGCGCCACCGCGCCAGTGTACCGTGGTGGCGCGAGAAACTGGATGGGATGGCGCCCGACCGACCCCTGGCACTGCTGACGAACTATCCAAAGGGGCCGGAGTCGGGGGCGCTGCACAATGTGGCTCGCGAACGCGGGCTCCCTGTCGTCGCGTTTCAGCATGGCGTATCTCGTGAGATTTCGGTTTTCAACGAACGCAACCAGGCCCACTACGAAAACAACTCGGCCGATCTATTTGTCGCGTATACCGAGCGGAATGTGGTGATATCTAGGGCAAGCCCGTTCGCGGTCGGACGGTCAATCGCGGTAGGTCTTCCCGAGGCGTATTGGCGGGCTGGTCGGTACCGGAGGTCGCGGCGCAACGCACCACCCATCATGTATGCGTCGACCCAGCTATATGCGGGAAATATCCAGTCCATTCGCGGCGACGGCAACGACCAACGAATGGCCGAGCACGAGATATTGATCATCGAGAAGGTGCTCGCAAGAATTCCGCATAGTGTGCTGTATAAGACATATCCCGCGATCCGCTATGTGGATCCCGACCCGGTCGTCGCGCGGGCGAAAACGGTGGAGAACATTAAGGTCTTCGAAGACCGTCTGGACCTCCGGTATATGCTGCCGGACGCGCGCGTCCTCATGACCTCACGCGCGACGAGTACCCTGGCTTGGTGTTTAATGTCGGGCAAACCACTGGTGTTCGTCGACGTACCCGACTCCCTGCCACTGCGGCCCGAGGCGCGTGAAGCGCTGGAGCAGGCGGTTTTTCTCTTCCACGCCGGGACGTCAGATTTTCTCGCACGCCTCGTCGAATTCTTGTCGTTGCCGATCAACGAGATCGAACGGCGCTACGCCGAACGCGGTGCGGCGCGCAAGGTGGCGCGCGATCGCTTCTTCCAGACTGGCGGTGGCGGTGCGGGCAGTCGTGCGGCGAGATTAATTATCCAGGCCGTGGGCGCCAGTCGTGAGTCTTCGAGGTGCACCCCTGATGGCCCGAGGCCAACTCCGAGCTGGAAGTCGTGACAACATGACCGATGGCGGCAAAATCGCGGCGATCCCATTCGGGAACCTCCGCATCGGCCCGCGCCACCCCGTCGTCGTCATCGCCGAAATCGGAATCAATCACGAGGGTAACATCGAAACCTGTGGCCGTTTGATCGAAGCCGCAGCCGCGGCCGGCGCCGACGCGGTGAAACTCCAAACGGTCGATCCAGCCGAGAATTACGCGCCGGACACCGCCTCTTTCGCGATCTATAGCGAGGCCGAGTTGTCGCGGGAGCAGACGGCCGCGATGTTCAATTTAGCCCGGCGGCGCGGCCTCGAAATATTTACTACGGCAGGGGACTTCCGGACACTTGAGTGGGTCGACCGCCTAAACCCGGCCGGCCACAAGATCTCGTCAGGCCTCTTGACTCATCTACCCCTCATCGAGCGAGCGAGCCGGACCGGTCGGTCGGTTCTGATATCGACCGGCATGGCGGAGACGGCTGATATCGACGCCGCGGTTGCCGCGGCGCGGCGAGGCGGTCAGGCGCGATTTGCTCTGTTCCAATGCACCTCGCTCTATCCCGCACCCCGAGAGACCTTGAACCTGGCGACAATTGCTTGGCTCGAGCAACGCTACGGCGCCCCTGCCGGGTTTTCGGACCACTCCAAGGGGACGGAGGCGGCCGCTCCATCAGTGGCGGCCGGCGCGCGCATGATCGAAAAACACTTTACACTTGAGCCCTCGCGGCCCGGTTTCGATCATGGCATTTCTCTGAATCCCACGGATTTCGCCGAGATGGTGTGTCAGATACGGGCGGTGGAGGAAATGGTGGGGCAGGCGGAGAAACAACCGAGCGCCGCTGAGCGTGTGAACGCCGCGCGGTTTCGCCGCTGCCTAGTCGCGCGCCGCGCCGTCGTTGCAGGTGCGGTGATCGACGCCGACGACATCGCCGTCATGCGGGTCCTCGAGGGAGAGGTGGGATTGGTACCAGGCGCATACGGGCGCTTGGTCGGTGCGCGGGCAGTCCGCGACTTGCAGCGCTTTCGCCTCTTCACAGAAGAATTCCTTCGGAACGGCAACTAGACCAGACGACGCACCAACGACCATCCCTCAGATGGCGAACGGGAAATGAAATGACCATTCTCGAAGAAAAAAGCCGGGTCCTAATCTTCGACACGACGCTACGTGACGGCGAGCAGTGCCCCGGCGCGACGATGGCTCTACATGAGAAGGTTCAAATCGCTGAGATCCTTGATAAAATGGGCGTCGACATCATAGAAGCGGGCTTCCCGGTCGCGTCCAACGGAGATTTCGAGGCGGTTCGCGCCATCTCGCAACTGGTCAAGAACTCGGCGGTGTGCGGGTTGGCACGCGCCAGCCGGACCGACATCGACCGCGCGGCGGAGGCTCTGAAGCCCGCTAAGCGCAGCCGCATTCACACCTTTATTTCCACGAGCCCGCTGCACATGAAGCACAAGCTCCAGATGGAGCCGGAAGCGGTCCACGAAGCCGTGATCGACAGTGTCAGCCACGCCCGAAACCTATGTGACGATGTTGAGTGGGGCGTCGAGGACGCGACACGCAGCGAGCCGGACTTCCTGTGCCGCTGCGCCGAATCCGCTATCAAGGCCGGCGCGGCTACGATCAACATAGCGGACACCGTTGGTTACACCTTGCCCGACGAGTTCGCGGCATTGATCAGTGATCTGCTTGAGCGAGTTCCCGGGATGGACACGGTCCGTTTAGCGGTCCATTGCCACGACGATCTCGGGATGGCCACCGCGAACTCGCTAGCGGCCGTGCGAGCGGGTGCTCGACAGGTGGAATGTACGATCAACGGTTTGGGTGAGCGGGCCGGCAACGCCTCGCTTGAAGAGATCGTCATGGGGCTCGCGACTCGCCGTGATGCGATGCCTTTCCCGACTCACATCGACACCCAGTTTCTAACCGAGGCCTCGCGTCTCGTCGCCAGCATCACCGGTTTCGTCGTGCCCCCGAACAAGGCGATCGTCGGTAGCAACGCGTTTGCCCACGAATCGGGCATTCACCAGCACGGAGTCATCAGCCACCGCGGCACCTACGAGATCATCAATCCAAGGTCCGTCGGCGCTGTCGGAACGCAGCTCGTCATGGGCAAGCACTCGGGTCGCCATGCGCTCCGGGCCAAGCTGGCCGAGTTGGGCTATACACTCGGCGAGAATGCCCTCGCAGACGCGTTCCATCGCTTCAAGGCGCTTGCGGACCGGAAGAAGGAAATTTCCGACGAGGACATCGTGGGCCTCGCGGAGGGCATTATGGACATCGTTAAGGATGCCGGCGCCGCAAGGGATGGCCGCATCCGCCTCGTATGGCTCAGGGTTGGTTCCGCAGCGGATGGCCCGGGCGAGGCCGAGATCGCCATCTCTCTCGGCGATCGGGCAGAAGTCATGACCGCCACGGCAACTGGCGACAGCGCTCTCGATGCCATCATCAACGCCGTTCGCCAGGTGCAGCCCCACGACGGGGTGTTGGATTTCGTCCGCCTTGACGGCCTGTCCGATGGCCCACATCCACAGACCAAAGTCACGATGCGGCTCATCGACGGCGCGCGAGCCTTGGTCGGCGAGGGCTCTGGCTCCGACCCGAATACGGCGTGCGCGCGCGCCTACTTGCACGCTCTCAATCAACGGGCAACCATCGATGGCGAGCCCGACACGGAGCGGCCCGAATCGCCGCGCGGGTCGCTAGCTTCGGGCTAGACGGGCCCGGGCGGCCCGCTCTTCGGAGATCGGCCGCATACAAGGAACGACATGACAGATCAGCTCGCGTCGAATACCGCGACGCCGAACGGCCGCTCCGATCTCAGCGCATTCGCCGAAGCCGGCTGGGCCGATCTCGGACCCATTCTCGATCCGCGGGCGTGCGGCGAACTGAGGCAATGGATAGATGCTCGCAGACCGGTCTCGCGCGAACTTTTCTACCAAACGGAGGCGGAGTTTCGCGCGAAGGGGCGGTGGCATCACTACGCCCCAGGCCGTGGCGACCATAACTTGCTTTTGAACGACGACCTTGACTTGCGGTTTGTCGAGGACAACCAAGCGTTCAAGTTGGGCGCCACCACGCTGGTCGGTGATGGCTACCGCATCATGAAGAAATCGATCATTCGTTCGGTGCCGCAACGGGTGGTACCCGGATGGATAATCGACTACATAAGCGAGGTTGGTCGGCCGAACTTAAACCCCTTCGTTCACGACGAAGCTCAGGACGTTCAGTATTTTCTGTCGACTGATTTTCATCAGGACAAGACGCGGCCGCGTTCGAACTTCGTTACGGTCTACGTTTACCTGGATCGAGTGGGGGCGGAGCATTCCGCGCTGCGCATACTTTCTGGTAGTCACAAACTCGGCATGACGCCTTATCCGCATCTACTCCGCCGCTCTCACATCGATCGCCGATATTGGTTCTACTCGGATTTCAATGGCAATCACGAAAAGTGCGAGGAGGCAGTGATTTTGGGTGAGCCGGGTTCGGTGTACAGTTTTCATTGTATGACGTTGCATGGTACCGGACTCAACGATAGCCCCGAGCCACGGATCTCGCTGCGCTATCTTTTAGTCGAAGCTCCCGACTCCGACCAACCGACGCTGCTTGACGACGCCAATCGGCGCGTTTACGGGTCGCATCGGCTCGCCCATGCCCGCCTCGACATCGCCCCGGACGGGTCGTTCCAGAAAACCGGATCGAGTCTCCTCTCGTATGACTGATCGCGCCGCCGCCAAGTCATCACATGCCATGAAACAGATGCCATGAAAACGACGGTTACCGTATGCGTGACCTGCGTTGGCGGGCGGCTGATCCACGACATTCTGGCAGCGCTGCGGGCCGCCCCCGACTTCGATGTTTATCTGGTCGGCATCGATGCCGACCCGACGGCGGCGGGACGGCTTCTGTGCGATCGTTTCGAAGTGCTCCCGATGGTCGAGAGCGACGAAGAGACCTATCTCGACAAGCTGCTCGCGCTGAACGAGGAGATCGGTATCGACGCCTATATCGCCCTGTCGGAACCGGAATCCCGTTTCGCGGCCCGGCACCGCGACATGTTGCGAACGAAGGGTATCCAGCCGTCGGTGAGCAGCGCTGAAACCGTTCGCGTGATGACTGACAAGTTACTCATGCTCCAGCGGCTCGAACAGTGCCAGGTGGATACAGGTCCGTTTCGGAGAGTAGACACGCTCGACGACGCACGACGTGCGCTCGAAGCCTTTGGCTATCCCGCGCGCCGCGCCGTCATCAAGCCGCGCGATGGCCGGGGCTCGCGTGGCGTGCTGATCGCCGATGGAGACGAGCCAACGTTCCGCCGGCTCCTGCCTGAGCGCTTCTGCGGCACCGGGAACCTCGAAAGCCTCCGCGAGGCGATGGACCGAGAGGGAATGAGTTTCGAGCGGTTGATCTGCGTTCCCTATTTCGATGGACCCGTATTTGACATCGACTGCATCGCCGTGGCGGGGGAACTAACCGACGCCGCTGCCCGCCGTCGCCAGCTCAAGAACCCGTTGTCGCCGACGAGCACGGGCCACCGCGTGACGATGGACCCTGCCGCGCTTGCATATGCACGCGAGCTATGCGCCGCGTTCGTGGTCGACGGCGCCGGCGACTTCGACGTAGTGCTCGTGGACGGTGGGCGGCCGCTTGTCTTCGACGCGGGCGCACGGTTCAGCGGCTCGGTTGGCGGTTCATTCACGGCTGGCGCCAACTTCCCCGCCCAGCTCGTGCGCACCCTGCTCAATCTACCACGAGAGCCGTTGCGGATCAGTGACGGGATGGTGCTGCGCCCCTTCCTCACCATGGCGCCCATTCCGGCCGGCAATCAAGATGACCTGCTCTAGATGCGCCGAGTTCGCCGAGTAGACAGCCGCGTCGCCCCGATATCCGCTAGCAGACGTTCGCCTGTAGTGACAGCGTTGCCGCCCCAAGCCGGGAGTTTTGCACAATGACCAACGACGTCGTATTGGATACCAAGGCATTTGAGGTCAGCAAGTTCAAGGACGACATCGCCTACCACCAATCAGTCCAGAAGATCCTGAAACTCGGCATTCCCGACCTCGACCTTATTCATCACAATACCGCCTTTAATGGCGCCGCCAACATCGCAAGGCAATTATGCCTGTACGAACTTTACAAGAAGACAATGCATCTCGCCGGGCACATTGCGGAGATCGGTGTGTGGAAAGGCGCATCGTTTCTATACTGGGCCAAGCTGGTCAGCATCTTCGAGCCCCACAGCAACACGCTGGTGCACGGGTTCGACTGGTTCGAAGGGATGAAGCCAAGCGAGGTTGACCGCGCAGTGAAGTCGGGCAAGTGCAGCGGCGACTATGACCTCTTGCGCGAGTTGATCGAGATCCAGGACGTTGGCAATATCGCGCGGCTGCACAAGTTGGACATCACCAAGGACCTAGATCTCTTCTTTGACACCTTTTCAGCCGCGCATTTCAAACTAGTGTTCATCGACGCGGGCGTCTACGACGTGGTCAGAGCCGCCGTGCCCCGGTTCTGGGATCGCCTTGGTCCCGGCGGTATTTTGGCGCTTGATGAGTTCAACTGGCAGTCCGCGCCCGGTGAGGCCATCGCGATACGGGAGCTTTTGCCAGATGCCGAGGTCCGCACGTTCGCGTGGGCGCGTCAGCCCTCCGGATACATCGTCAAGGGCGGCGATGCCTCGGCAGTGGCCGCAGGTTCCTCGCCATGAAAATCACGTATTTCGTCAACGCTATGATGTTGTTGGAGGGAACGAACTCGCGCGTTCTTTGTGACCCCTGGGTGACGTTTGACCGTCAATCCGCCTCGGGCCTCTACAATTTTCCGGAAACCGCTCTGACCCGAGAGGACATCGGGGCGCTACGGCCCGATTTCATCTATATAACTCACACCCATGCCGATCATTTCGACCCCGTTACGCTCTCGTTGTTCGACCAGAACACACCGATCCTTGTGTCATACTATGAGAATAATTTCACGGAGCGCGCGATTCGTCGGCTCGGCTTCACGGACGTGCGGGTGGCCGACCCGGCGGACGGACTGGCTCTCAACGGAGACGACCGGTGCTGGATCGAGCCCTCGGCAGTTTACTCTCAGGTCGATTCTATCGGTGTTTTCAGAATCGACGGCCAAATCGTCCTGAACGCCAACGACAATCCCTTTCACGAGAACCAGTTGCGTCGCTTACAGCAACGTCACGGCCCAATCGATCTCGCGTGCGTCCCGTTCAACTATCTCGGCCCGTACCCCGCGTTCTACGAGAACCTCACCGAGCGCGAGAAAGCGGCCGAAGCCGACGCCAAGAAAATGCGGAACTATGAAACTCTCGTGAGCTTCATACTTACACTGGAACCTAGGCGTGTTTTCTTGTTTTCCGCGGAGGCGATATACGGCGGCGCCAAAGCTCTTCTACATCCATACTATGGAGTAGGCTTGGCGCAGGAGGCGGTGGACTATGCGAGAGATAGGTACGACTTCGAGCCGGTGTTGCTCTCGGAAGGATGCAGCTTTGATATTTCCACCGGCAAGGCGTACGGAAAATTCCGAGAACGCCGTTACGAAACAGAGCGCGAATATGTCAAGCATATCTCCAAAACGACTGGCCAATTTGACGAGGGTGGGAGTTTTTTCATTTCACCGTCCGAGAGAATAAACCTCACAAATCTTTTGACTACCGCGAGAATCAATCAGAGAAAATGGCAAGCTCGCCTCAAGACCAGTTCCCAAGCAACTTATTTCATAGATGTCGGGGAAGAAAAACTCTATCGGCTGAGTCTCACCGGACCCGACGTCACTCGAGTCCGACAGAGCGATATTTCCGATGCAAGCTACGAGATTTTTCGCATTCCGTATGGCTTGATGGTCGGACTTCTCACGCGTCATTACAACTACTCAAATGTCAAAACGCAACACATGAGCTTCTTCCGAGAGCCGAATCGGTTTGATAGCGAGCTCCACATCCTTATGAGCTACCTGCAGCTGTGAGCCGCGAACGCGCCGGAAACGTTGATCTGCGGCCACGAGTCGGCTTGGGAACCGTTCAGTTTGGTCTCGAGTATGGCATTGCCAACGAGGCCGCGCGGCCGACGTTCGAGGAGGTGCAGCGGATCCTGGATTGCGCGGAGGAGCATGGAGTATCGCTTCTTGACACGGCGGCGCTCTACGGGGATGCGGAAGCCGTGTTGGGGCGGGCGCTACCGGCGGGGCATCGGTTTGACGTAGTGACGAAAACGCCCGTGTTCGGCGGCGCGCTGATCGAGGCCCGTCACGCCGATATGTTGGAGCGGGCCGTCCATACCTCGCTTGAGAAGCTGCGCCTGGACGTTCTTTACGGCCTCCTGATCCATAGCGCCGACGACCTCCTGGTCGAGGGTGGCGAGTGGCTCATGGAGCGAGCCCAAACGCTGCGGGAGCGTGGCGCAGTACGCAAGGTGGGTGTTTCGGTCTACGAGCCGGCACAGGCCGAACGCATTCTCGAACACCACACCATCGACCTCATCCAAATTCCCCTCAACGTACTGGACCAACGGTTCAGCTCGAGCGGTATCCTCGACAAGCTACGGAAAGCGGGGGTCGAGATTCATTCGCGCTCCGTCTTCCTGCAAGGTGCGCTGCTCATGTCGCCAGACAAGCTGCCGCCGCATTTCGAAGGCGCGCGCGACAAATTACGCCGTTACCGGGAAGTGTTGACCGGGCTCGACATCACGCCAGCTGAGGCCGCGGTCGATTTCGTTAAACGGCAGCCGCAGGTCGATGGCTTGGTCGTTGGCGTGTGTTCAGCTCAACAGCTCGGGGAAGTGATGGCGGCCTATCACGCACAGTGCCCACCGTGCGTTCACTTCGCCGACTTCGCCGAGCGCGAAGGACGCGTGATTGATCCGCGCCTTTGGCCGCCGAGACAATGA
>Ga0315336_1007720_pt1 | contig 10093 bp, 8 predicted proteins | sample ASW5metaG_FD_204512 | JGI IMG/M metagenome (GOLD analysis project Ga0315336, IMG submission 204512) | Ammonia-oxidizing marine archaeal communities from Monterey Bay, California, United States - ASW #5 | ecosystem: Environmental > Aquatic > Marine > Intertidal zone | place: USA: California... | reverse complement strand
CGAAAGAAAGGCAGCCGGCCGCAACAGGAGAGTTACAGTGTCAAATTCTAGTAGACGAGCGTCGCCGTATCAAGCGATTCGAGCCAAGTGCCTTGACTGTGCAGGCGGTAGCTACAACGAAGTCAAGCTGTGCATCGTCACCGATTGCCCTTCTTGGGCCTGGCGGTTCGGCTGCCATGCCCAGACCGCTCACCGCAAGCATCCCCACCTGCTCGATGCTCCGCTGGTACGGCGCGTAGTGCCACAAGCGGCTGCGATCGTTGGCAGTGATTCAGCTGCCGACATTATCAAGTACTTAGAGCATCAGCACCAGGAGGCGAATAAGCCGCCCCCATCGACCCTTTTGACGACCTCGGCGCCGACACAAGAGGAGGCCAGAAGTGTGTTGTGATCTTTGTGGGCACGATTCTCCCAATTATGAGTTTGTTTCCTTTGCGATTCACGACGGCGACGAGCGTCCCGTTTGTCAATCGTGTTTTAACCAGGAGCTGCGTCAGGATTGCCAATGTTGGTCCCTGGCGTGGCTCCCCAGTAGAGAGGATTTAGAAAATGGCAAAAACTAAACTGAAAGCGAAGGCGTCTCCAAAGTCCGCAAAGGCGAAAGCCAAGAAAGCCGGATCTGGCCCTAAAGCTTCCGAAGAATTTGGCGGCGAGCTGTACGCCAGCGACGACTGGAAGAAACTCAAGAAAAAGCACCCAGGCGGATTCCAAACGACCTTGGTCGATCTCGAGAAAAAGGATTGGGACGATGGGTCATCCTGGTATGCCGCTCTTGAGGGTCATGACAAGCTTGCCAAGGTCAGCCGAACTTCAGGGCGCGCCCTGGCGGAGGCCTTCGGGGAAAGCTTGTATGACTGGAAGGGTCGAACAGTTCACGTCACGCCCATGAATTACAACACCGGCTGGGGTGCCGTGATCGATCCGGTCGTGGAGGACGGCGCCGACGAAGAGGAGCTGAGTGATGAAGACCCAGATCTTGACGATGACGATGAAAGTCTCGACTAGAACTGGCAAGGCCAGCTCCGACCCAAACGGAGCTGGCCCGTTTTCCTCCAACCTCGTCCAAGATGTCTCAATGATGAATATTACCTACCAGCACGCAAAGCTACTCTACGATCAGGGCATATCAGTCTGCTCCGCCCAGGCTAATGGCTCGAAGAGGTCGCGAGGAAAGTGGAAACAGTATCAGCAGCACCGCTGTTCCAGCAGCCAGCTGAGCCAGTGGTTCGACCGGAACGATCCCTGGGCAATCGCCGTGGTCTGCGGAGAAGTCTCTAACAACCTCCTCGTGATTGACATCGACGATCCTGATCTAATTGGTCCCTTTGACTGCAAATTGAGAGAGGAGCACCCGCTCATCCACGAAGCGCTAGTTGCGGTCGAAACAGGCTCGGGCAAGCGGCATTTCTACTTGTTTTGCGAAGAACCTTTTGGCGCACGCCAGACATTCGCCAAGATGTCGGACAACAAGTGGGGAATTGAGTTCCGATCCGAAGGCAACTACGTCATCGGACCAGGTTCACCCGCCCGAACGCATAAGTCTGGCAAGCCCTATCGGGTGGTTCGCGGCGATGTCGGTGATATTTTCACTTTCACACCTGATGAGGTTGCCAAGCTCGTCGAAACAGCAAAATCATTTGAAAAAACCTCTGGGCCGTCTGCCGCCAAAGAATTTGGCGTGACTGCGAATATCGACCAGGCGCCGATCGACCTGAGTCGTCCTGGTGACGATTTCGACCACCACTCAGATTGGGCTGAGATACTCACAGAGGTGATCGACCCGCCATTCGAGCTTGTGCGGGAGGATAGTGACGGAACGCGGTATTGGAGGCGGCCTGGTGGCGAGTCCGAGTGGTCCTGCAAAACAGGACTGATCAGCGCAAGTGGTCGCGATCTGATGCACGTTTTCTCGACCGGCTGCCAATATTTCAAACCCGACCAGAATTACACCAGATTTACCGCATACGGTGCGATTGCGCACGACGGAAACCTGAAGGCCACAGCGGCTGAACTGCGCGAGTTGGGATACGGCGCCCAAGATGGTGATAAACACGGCCAGGAGGACAGCGAATTAATTATCGAAGCCACACCGCTATCCAAACTTGAGTTTCGATCGGTCGAGTGGCAATGGGACCAACGCATACCACTCGGCTACAACACGAATCTGACGGGGGATCCTGGTGCCGGCAAAGGGCATCTGATGGCGTCTATGATTGCTCACGTCACAACGGGCCAAGACTGGCCGGATGGCGCTCAATGCGAACGGGGTGACGTGATCCTCATCTCCGACGAGGACGGCTATGACGATGTGATCGGACCCCGCTGTCAACGCCACGGCGCTGATCTCGATCGAGTCCACTGCTTTCGTATCCGATCGAAAGATGGCTGGGACGTTCATCTAAATATAGCCAAACATATCGACCTACTGCGAAAGCTCTTCGATAGTCACCCGGAAATGCGGATGATGTTTTTTGACCCTTTGTCGGCCTACTTGGGCGGCATTGACAGCAACTCCAACTCTGACGTGCGTGGCGTGTTGCATTCCCTTGGTGATCTGGCCAAAGAGTATCGCGTCGCAATCATCGGCATCGGGCATTTTGGCAAGAGCGAAAAACGGGCTGTCACGCGCACGCTGGGATCGATTGCTTTCACCGCTAAGGCGCGCGTGGAATGGCAGGCGGGAATCCATCCCGACGACGAAAACGAGCCTGATGATCAGAAACGCCGCCTATTCCTTGCGGCAAAGAACAACTTAGGCAGTGCCTCAGGTCTGAGCTACCGAATAGCGGGGCCCCGTGATGGAAGCGTACTTACCTGGGACCTAGACCCTGTCTACGAAAGTGCGTCTCTCCTGGGACGTAAGCCAGAGAGACAGAAAAAGATCGATCAAGCAGTCGAGCTGATTGAATCCGCGTTGGAAGCCCCACCGGCCAAGGTGGAAGACGTTCGTGAGAAAGCGAAAAAGCTTGGCATCAGTGATGAAACGTTCCGCCGCGCCAAACGAATCGTGAAGCCAACAGCAGAACAAATTGACGGCCAGTGGCATTGGACTGATCAAGGGGGTGAACCAGATGTCGCGAACCGAACCCTGTCATGGAATGAATCCGAATGACCCCGGTAAACACGATGTTGTGATGCTGGTGACCCGGGTCAAAGGGGGGGCAACGGCACACAAAACTTGGGGTGACCCGGGTCAAATCTAAAAACAGAACTGACCCGGGTCAAACCGAAAAGCTAATTGACCCGGGTCACCCCAAAAAATCACTACCGTTGACCCCCTTACTAACCGGGTCAAACCGGGCTTTTCGACTGACCTGATTCAGTCCAAGTAAAAAGCGAAGTGTCATGTCCATCGCCGAACTCGAAACATTCTTTGACCAATCCCTACGAGGATTGATTCGCGGCCAGGTGACCGTCGGGGGGAAGGAATATGCGTATCGTCAGTGGGACGGTGAAAGGTTGGTCAGCAAACTGGTCGCCATTGACACCGAGACCGAGGTAACTGAGTCAGGTAGAATCCCTCGACTTGCTCTTGCCCAGACGTTTGACGGCGAAATTTGCTATCTGGTTCATCCGGATGACGTCGGACGATTCATCAAGATGCACGCCAAATCCCGCTGGGTCGGCCATAACCTGGCTGGATTCGATTTCTTGGTCATTTACCGACATCTTAGCCACACTGACAGGAAAGCGCGCAGAGCGTGGTTGAAGGCTGCGGACGACGGACGGCTGGCGGACACGATGCTACTCGACCAGCTGTGCCGACTCGGCTTCGGTGCATTTCCGAGGGAACGAGATCTTGGTCAGGTCGCTGCGGCTTGGGCCAAGGTAGATGATCTGGACAAACTCGACCCTTGGCGGCTCCGTTACGGTGAGCTTATTGGCACGGATTGGCACACAGTAGACCGCGACGCGTGGACGTACGCTGCGACAGACCCAATCGCAACGCGGCTGGCGTTTATACCGCTGCGCAACCGGGCCAGGAAATTGGCAAGGCTAAACAAGATTGATCGACAGACAATCCAGCAGTTCGGACTGCTGAGCCAACGGTTGCAGATTCGAGCTGGGATCGCATTGGCTGCCGTCCATCACCGTGGAATTTGTGTCGATACTGCTCGCCGTGAGCAGACTGAGTGCCGGTTGCGGGATGAGTTGGGGCGGTTGACGACTCGGCTCGACGCAACCCCTGAGCTAGCTGGCGTGTTCTGTCGGGACAAGCAGGGCAAGTTGCTCTTTACTCCCACTGGGAAGCCCAAAATCGCCCAGAAAAGGTTGCGCGAGGTTCTTGAAGCACTGGCCGGCGAGCATGAGATTGAACTGAACCGTTCGGTGAAGACCCGTGTTGTGAGTCTGAGTCGAGAGTTCTGGTCACAGCACGCAGACATCGCACCGTTCATCGCTACCTGGATTCGCTTGGAGGAAGTTGCGAAACTCATTCAATTCTTCGCCCGACTTCAAACCGATCGAGTTTATCCACGCTATACGACGATTGTCCGTACAGGCAGGACATCCTCTTCGAAACCGAACATTCAACAGATCCCACGCAGCGGAGGTTTTCGCGAAATCTTTGTTCCCAGGCCAGGGTTCGTATTCCTGACGATTGACTACGCGGCGCTCGAGCTGCGGACTTTGGCGGCGGAATGTGAAAGACGGTTTGGTGAATCGGTACTGGCCAAAGTCATCCGTGACGGGATCGACCCGCATGGATATACCGCTAGCCTGCTACTCGACATGGACTTAACCGCTTTTGAGCAGATGAGACAAGTCGACCCCGACAATTACAAGCAATCCCGGCAAAGAGCCAAGGCTGTCAATTTTGGGGTGCCAGGTGGGCTCGGCGCCGCGTCATTGAGCCAATATGCGCGCTTGACCTACCGGGTTGATTTGTCTGAGGACGAAGCGGGCGAGTTCCGAAAGCGATTCCTGCACGAAATCTACCCGGAGATTGGTGAATACATGCAACAGGACTACGCTGATATTCTGGCCCAAAACCTTAGAGTTCCGGTAGAACGGGTCAGAAGTGCATGGTCAGACGATGGATTGTTGGGTGGCGTGAAAAACGTCATCCAGGGTCGGATTGCGAAACGGGACGGTACGCCCTATTCGGATCGATTTGTCGATGGCGTATGGCGCAAACTACGGCGGCTCAATAAGAATCCAGTCATGGATGAGTATCTCGACCACGAATTGGCTGGTCTGGAGCTAGAAAGGAGGCTGTTCTTCGGCACAGTCACTACCGTGACGGGTCGACCGCGCGGTCAGGCCACCTTCACGCAGCGTAAAAACACCCCGTTTCAAGCCAATGCTGCTGACGGTGCCAAGATCGCATTGTGGAGGCTGTTCCGAGCTGGCTACAAAGTTGTTGCCTTTGTTCACGACGAATTTGTCATCGAACTACCCGAGGATGGTGATCATACAACGGAAGCTAAACGAATCGATGGTATCTGTTGCCGGTCAATGGAGCAGGTAACGGGAAAAATACCGATTACCTGCGAATACTCGCTCAGCAACCGCTGGTACAAAGAGGCTGAAGCTGTCTTTGACGATGAGGGACAATTACTCGTTTGGGAGCCTAGCCATGCAGAGTGATCTAGAGAAGCTCAAGGACAGTGGATTGATCCAGAGGATATCCCTTTTTGAGGCTACGATCGGCCCTTGTAAATCTTCCTCCTCGGTTGGGTACTATTTCCCAGGTCTCGCGTTCGGTCGTTGAAAATCGCTGCGATCGGCATCTGTTACGGCGCTGGCGGGCCTGTGAGCAGCTACTCCTGACGATCAAGTCGAACAGCAACTCGGTTTACAAATAAATAACCGGAGCGCAATCTAGCTTGGCGCCAATGAGCAGGTGTTAGCTCCCGTGGAGGAGGTGTCTATAGAACACACGAAAAGCACCTTGGGATTCTTGCGTTGATTTCATAGAATGACGTAGTAGTAACCAGGCATACGTTACAGGTCGACTTCGCCGTTTAGACGAGGCACAATCCGATGCCGAATACATCACTCGCACGAGACAACAAGGGCCAGTTCGCCGCTGGTAACGCCGGCGGACCAGGACGACCTCCGGTGGCCAAGGAAGAGCAATACCTGGAAATTCTGCGCCAGACCGTCGATTTGTCCCAATGGCAAGCAGCCATCACGGCTGTGCTTAGGAAGGCCCAAGAGGGCGACCTGCGCGCCTTCGAGGCCCTGGCCAAATACATCATGCCTCTTCCAGCGCAGAGATTGAAGCTTTCTGAAGAGCCGCAGCAGGAAGAATTCAGGGTAGCGGGGATGTCGCCAGGGGAGCTGGGCGAGTCAATGCTCAACCGGCTGGTCAAGAAAGTGATGGAACGAAGGGCGTACGAAAAGATGGTGGAAGCCAGCCGCGTGAAAGCGATCGCTCCTACGAAAAGCAATCCAGCTGGTGGTGCTGCATCCGTGTAACTCTGGATGAGTCGAGGTAGCTACTATTCTGCAGACGGTTCTCGCCACCAAGAAGCTGGCAATCCTGGAGCCGGCTTTGTTGTGCCTCGCTGACCTCTACCGAAGCTGCCCATTGTCTTCTGCTTAGCCAGGTCGAGACAACTGATGCCAAGAGAGGGCCGTCGTCAGTGTAAGCAGGAGAACAAGCGGCAGAACGGTCACGTTGAAGTCGTGGGAAAAGATCGACTTGCGGTCATAGCGCAATCGCGGTAGGGACCGCCGTTGCCAACGGCCCCCCGCACAGATCCGTACGTGAAGTATTACCTCATACGGCTCCTGCCTTGAGTCGATCGCGAAATCGTCGGTCGGGATACGGATGAACGATGCGCGGACGGGGGAGATGACGTCTCGCAAGACGTTGCATCCGAGTCCAGGTCCAGCCACGGCGACCTCGCTGGCTACGGCTGCGAAGCACTTGGAGCCAAATACGAGTTACCTCGTTCACAAAACGTCCAAGGCGGTGACTATTGTTTGGGATGGCATGATAATTCAGCCAGCCTTGCACAACACGTCGCAGCCAACGGGCCGTTTCGCCAAATGGCCGGTGCCTTCGTTTGCGTAGTTCAGCTTTGATCGCCTGGAGTGTGGCGCGCATACGTTTAGCCATCGAATGTCGATGGATCGCGAACCGACCATTCTTTCGTGTCTTGGCACACTTGTGTGTGAAGCCAAGGAAATCGAAAGTTTCAGGCCGGCCCTCGCCGCGTCGTTTTCGTTGTTTGATCGCATAGCAGCCAAACTCGATCAGACGCGTTTTCCCTTCGTGCAGCTTCAAGCCAAACTTGGCAAACCGCGTGCGGAGTTCTTCCAGACACGCAGCTGCTTCGCTGTGGCTCTCGAAGCCGATCACGAAGTCATCCGCATAGCGTACCACAACCACATCGCCGCGGCAGCGGTGTTTCCGCCACCACTCGATCCATAGATCAAACACATAATGCAGGAATACGTTGGAAAGCAACGGTGAAATCACCGATCCTTGTGGCGCTCCTACGGTTGTCTTTGACCACTCGCCCTCCTCGCTGACCCCGGCACGAAGCCACTTGCGGATCAAGCGAAGAATGCGACGATCACCGATTCGATGCTCCAGAAACTCGACTAACCATTCCTGATCAATCGCGTCAAAGAAACCTTCGATATCAGCATCCAATATCCAGTTCACTCGTTTGCTGGCAATCGCCACACTCAATGCATCAAGTGCATCGTGCTGGCAACGACCAGGTCGAAAACCATAGCTGAAGCCGAGAAAGTCTTGCTCGTAGATGCTCTGAAGTACCCACAGCACCGCCTGTTGGACGATTTTGTCCTCCAGCGAGGCAATTCCCAGCGGACGTTGTCGACCGTCGGGTTTAGGTATCCAGGCCCGGCGAGAAGGCTGAGCTCGGTAGGCTCCCCGGTGAATCCGATCGTGGAGGTCCGCAATGTTGGTCTCCACGTTCCGCTCATATTCGTACCATGTTACTCCGTCAACTCCGACCGCCGCCGTCTTCCTCAGATTGAAGAAAGCCTCGGTCAGGCAATCTTTGCTGACGTGGTGCAACAAGGCCGTGAACTTGAGCGTGCTGTCCTTACGGGCAGCTTCGCGCACGCCGTGCAGACCACGTGACTTGCGTTTGGTCCGGCTCGGTGTCCGGTGCAAGGCAGTCTGTTCGGCGTTCCTCTTGGCTGAGCCCCTTTCCTCGGCCAGTTCCGCAAGTGCATCAGCCGCACCGTTGTTCACTGACGTCGCAGGTAGTACGGACTCATCTGACTTCCTATTGGCGTTCATATCAGTCTTACCGTCGGAATCGTTTTCTGATCGTTCTGCTGAGCGGTGAACTTGCCACCCTGTCCAGCAGAAACCAATAGGATCTCCCGGTTCTCGCGCTTGGAATTTCCACGCATGCAACAGGTTCTTAGACTCCGCCGCGTCCGATCGTCCCTTGCCATTCGCGGTACGATCGATGTTGCCTTCCCCAAGTCAGGACAATGTCGGCACACGAATTTGGTGATATCGGAGCTCACTAGCTGGCCTGCGTTTCCCTCCGCACGGACGCTCAGACTCTCGCCGTTACCGACGAAAGCCCTCCGCTGGAGGCCGAAGTGAATGGCTACATCTTCTTCGTAGGACACTTTCATTCCTTATTCCAAGCCGGTTTATCCCGGCACACCCTGACTACCTATCAGGTAATGATTGTCTGCTTTTCAGTGGTAGAACTGCGTATGTTTCTAACAGGCTAGGCACAAATTGTGTCAGTTCTCGCCATATGACGACTGGAGTCAGGGTAAGCCAAGGTGTAAGCCAAATTTCGAAGATGGTGAAATCCCAGCGGAACAGATTGATTTCACAGAATAACTCAACTGATCGAAAGACGGGTACCGGGCAACCGATTGCACACGACCAAGATCAATCTCTTCGGCCAGGGAGAAGACCGAGGAGGGCAATTTCGGCTGACATCGATGTTCGACGAATCTTCGCACTTTCTGCCGTCGATACCAGTTAGAGTTCGGTCACGTTCCCCGACCTTATGGGATTTTTCCGCAACATGGATAACAGGCTCTTCGGGTAACAGTTTTGACTCGCACGAAGCGAGTAGGTATTATCTCTAAGTGATGAATGGTCACACACGGCCATTACAATTCCATCGTTAGAAATTGGACCCGCGGCATTACCTGCCAAGATTTGCGGGCTGCTCACTGGGCTGACGAATGTATATCTAGAGAGACAGAGGATATGCAAATACACCGAGTCGTTGTGATGGGTGTCATCGCCAGTTGCTTCGCGGTAACTTCAGCGACTGGCTACAACATTCAGAACCGGTGGACTACTACGGCGACTGACGGCGGCGGCCATAGTCTCGGCGATCCGCTCACGCTGCTCTGGAGCGTTGCTCCTGACGGTACTGTCTGGGAAGGTGACGGGGGGAACGGCAGCGACGTGATCGAGTATCTCGACGATGGGTGGAATGTTGCCGCCCTGGATCGAACAGCCGATCTAACCAATCGGCCGTGGTGGGACTGGATGGATCGTGTCTATAAGCAGTACTCTCGTGTCTCCGGATTGACGATGGAATATGTGACCGATGATGGACTACCCATTGGTTGGGGTGGTGCGATTGGCCAGCGCGGCGACATCCGTATCGGCGGACGCAATATCGATAGCAACATCGTCGGGACGCTTGCCCACAATGCTTTTCCGAACAATGGCGAGATGACCATCGACACGTTTCGGGATGCGCAGGGCATCCCGAGTTGGTGGCATAGTAGCTTTGCACCGGACCAATTCCGCAATCTAATCGCTCACGAAAGTGGTCACGGCACGGGGCTGAATCACGAAATCTTGACTGGGGTTGATGCCGTGATGGAAGTTCCCCTAGAAAGCACCTTTTGGGCCCTGCAATTTGACGAAGTTTATGCCCTCAATCGCTTGTACGGCGATCCTCTTGAGAAAAACGGGGGTAATGATTTCATATCCTCAGCGACCCACCTAGGTGTTTTTGGCACTGACAGTACGGTAACTCTTGGCGCCGACGCTGGCGACGCCGTCGTTGACGAGATAGACGGCGACTGGTTGGGCATCGATGGCGACAGCGACTCCGACTGGTTTCGTTTTTCGGTAACGGACACGACCTGGGCCAACATTACCGTCGCGCCC
>Ga0315336_1007717_pt1 | contig 10094 bp, 5 predicted proteins | sample ASW5metaG_FD_204512 | JGI IMG/M metagenome (GOLD analysis project Ga0315336, IMG submission 204512) | Ammonia-oxidizing marine archaeal communities from Monterey Bay, California, United States - ASW #5 | ecosystem: Environmental > Aquatic > Marine > Intertidal zone | place: USA: California... | reverse complement strand
TCAATAAAGTAAGCACGAAGAGTAGCATGTGGGCCATGAAGACCGCGCCCGACGCACGTCTCGCGTTCGACCATATCCACCTTGTCAGCAAAGATCCGCATGCCGCCGCGTCCTGGTACGTGGAGAAGCTGGGCGGTGAAATTGTGGAGAGCTATGATTTCCGCGGCGCTCCTCAAATCGTTGTCGCCTTCAGTGACGCCACCCTTATCGTTCGTGGCGAGCGCACGGGGGAGCAGACGGGCCAAAAAGACGGGTTGCAGTGGGGGATCGATCACTTCGGCTTCCAGGTGTGCGACGATTTCGAAGGGTTTTGCGACAACCTCAGGAAGCGGGGTGTGAAGTTCACGCTAGAGCCGACCGCTTTCAATCCCAAGACGCGCATCGCGTTCATCGAAGCACCCGACGGCGTCAGCGTCGAGCTCGTACACTACACTAAGTGAAAGGGAGCACCAAGTAATCGTACACTCGATGGCGGACCCCTCCGGACTGCAGACGTCCCGCGTCACTCGTTGGCTCGGTGGCACCAATGCCTTCGCCTTCTCCGCGTACTGTAGCGTCGCTGCCTTCGGCACGTATTTTTGTATGTACGCCTACCGGAAACCGTTTGCGGCGGGCACCTACGAAGGGCTCGAGCACTGGGGAGTCGACTACAAGATCATCCTCATCGTCGCTCAGATCTTGGGTTACACCCTCTCCAAGTTCATCGGGATAAAAGTTGTCTCCGAGATGCCTCCGACGCGCCGGGTCCTGGTGCTGCTCGGTTTGATCGGCGCGGCACAGGGCGCCCTGCTCTGCCTCGGCCTCGTCCCGTTCCCCTACAATTTCGCCTTCATGTTCTTGAATGGCATCCCGCTGGGAATGGTGTATGGGGTGGTCTTCAGCTTTATCGAAGGTCGGCGATTTACGGAAATCCTCGCCGTTGCGCTGGGCGCAAGTTTTGTCGCCTCGTCGGGAGTCGTCAGGGCGGTCGGCCGGTACACGTTAATCGAATGGGGGGTCCCCGAGTTCTGGATGCCGTTCGTTGCCGGATTGCTGTTCACTCCGCCGCTGCTTTTTTGCGCATGGATGTTGTCGCATATTCCTGCCCCGACCCGTTCGGACGTCGCCATGCGCACCGCGCGAGTTCCCATGAACCACGAGCAGCGCGCGGCGTACTTCAAGGCGATCGCGCCTGGACTCATTCTCCTCGTAGTGGCTCACATGCTCATGACGGCGTGCCGAGATTTTCGCGACAACTTCGCGGTCGAGATTCTGACCGCGGTAGGGTACGGCGACCGGGCCGCGAACCTCGCGACATCCGAGGTGCCAATAGCTTTCATGGTGCTCGTGTTGCTGGGGTGCGTCGTGCTGATCAGAAACAATCGCTGGGCTTTCGGCGTGATCCACGGAATCATGTTCGGGGGAGTTCTTCTAGCCGGGGTCGCGACCGCTCTTTTTGAAGCCGGGCTCCTCGATCCGTTCCTGTGGTTCATCGCCGTGGGCCTCGGCCTCTACCTGGCGTATGTTCCATTTTCAACCATACTCTTCGACCGTCTTATTGCTGTTTTCAAGCACAAGAGTAATGCCGGGTACTTTATCTACATCGTGGACGCCACCGGGTACCTCGCGAGTGTCCTCGTCCTCCTTTACAAGAATTTCGGAGCGAGCGACATCAGCTGGCTTTCCTTTTTCACGAAGGCGAATTACCTGCTGGCGGGCGTGGGCGGCCTCTTGATCTTGCTGGCGTTCGGCTACTTCTGGCCGCGTTCGCGAAGCGAAGAATTAGAGGAGAAGAACTAGAAGAACTGGGAGGCTTCAATCGAGGGCCGCTGCGCTTCCTACTTCTTGCCGATGCAGTAGAGGAACCGATCGGAGCGCAGGAGCAGTCGACCGGGGACCACGGCGGGACTCGCGTTGAAGACGCTGTCATCCCCGAGCACGTTGTGCGCCAGTTGCTTGAACTGCGGCTTGGCCTCGAGCACGAAAGTGCCGCTGTAGCAGGTGACAACGTACAACCTCCCCGCGGCCAGCACAACCGAGGCGTATGTCTTGCCTTGCTGGCCAGTGGGAAGCCGTTCCTGGTAGACGACGTCTCCGGTCTTCGCGTTCACGCAGAAGGCGATCCCGGTGTGCTCCACCCAGTAAAGGTGCCCGTCATGGTAGACCGGCGAGGGGACTTTCGAGCCGTTGGCGGTCTTCCACAGGCGGTGGGTGGACGTCACATCGCCGCGCCCGCCGGCCCGCACGGCGAGGGACCGGATCTCCTTCCGCCCGCCGATGGCAAAGACAACACCGTCGTGCGCGACCACTGACGGACACACGTAGTCGTTGATGCCTTCGCAAGTCCAGAGCTTCTTGCCGTCCTCTGGATCGTATCCGATAACCGTACCTTCCGTGCTGAGGACGATCTCCTTCTTCCCGTCCGCCGTTTCGACGAGCACCGGCGTGGACCAGGCTCTCAAGATCCCTGGGCTTCTCCAGGCTTCCTTCCCAGTCTTCTTGTCGAAGGCGATCAGCGCATCACTCTCGACGCAGGCGTTGATGATGACGAGGTTGCGATAGACGAGTGGCGAGCTCGCCGTTCCGAAGCGATGGGTCTTCGTGCCGGCGCTTGCCGCCCACAAGAAATCCCCGTCGAGGTCGAACGCGTGGACGCCGCCCTTCCCGAGAAAAGTATAGACGGCCTCGCCGTCCGAAGCGGGGGTGCCCGAGGCGTAACCGTGCTCGGGAAGCCACCCCTGGTAGTCCTGGTCTGGCAGCACCGGCTTGACGTCCTTTTGCCACAGCTGCTTGCCGCTCTCGAGGTCGTAACAGAGCAGGTGAAGACGCAAACCTTTCTGTTCGCCCGGGTTCTTCGTGTCGAGGCCGTAGCCCGAGTAACACGTAAGGAAAACCTTCTTTCCCACGGTGATGGGGCTCGACGCGCCGAAGCCCGGAAGCGCTTCCTTCCAGAGCACGTTTTCATCCGCCGACCAGGTGAGGGGCAAAGCCGTCTCGTCGGATACGCCCCCTGCAGGCCCGCGGAACTGCGCCCAGTCGGCAGCGACGGCAGTGGGCAGGAGCGAAAGGAAGGCGAGCGTTCTGCAGAAGGTTTTCATGAAAGCGATGACTCCAATCTACCGGGTTTTGTAGAGCCGGCTATTGTCACTGAGACGCCTTGCCTCATCAAGATTCCAGTAGGACGACGAGGACGAGGAAAGACGGGCCGTTACGTAACCTTTACACGCGCGGAGCTCGCCAACGGATACAGTTCTTGTGCCGCCTGGAGAGCTATTGTGTTACGCTTTGGAGTGGCAGGCCATGAGTTGTCAGCTTTTGAATAATAGTGCGGCCCTCGGTTTCGTCTCCCTTCTCTTGCTCGCACGGGTCGGTGCCTACGCGGCTGCCGAATACCCGCGGGCGGAGATGGGGCCGAAGTCGATGGGGAAGGTGCACGAGTGGAAGTCAAAAACGGGCTTGGCCTACACGTATTTCATCCCCAAGAGCTACACACCCAAGAAGGGGGCGAACCTCACCTTCGTCTTGCACGGATCCAATCTGAGTCGCTACTGGGGCTTTGCCAATCACAAGGCCGGCGTTTTCCGTCCCGACGACGTCGTCGTCTGCCCGGATGGGACGACCTCCAATGGACAAGGTGGCTTCAACTCGCTGGGAAAGGGCGAAGATCTCGAGCGTTTCAAAGCTCTCCATGACGAATTGAAGCAAACCCTGAAGGTCCGTGCGACGTTTCTCTACGGGCACAGTCAAGGCTCGTTCTTTGCTTTCCACTATGCCGGTGCCTATCCCGAGGAAGTGCAAGGGGTGGTCGGACACGCCAGCGGTGTCTGGACCTGGACGCAGCAAGGGCCAGGCGGCCATCATCAAGCGATACTCCTCATGCACGGAACCCAGGATCCGGTGATGCCGTACTCACAGAGTGTTGGCGGCGCGGAATCCTTCCGTGCGGCTAAATACCCCACCGTGCGGTTGCGTAGCTTGGAAGGTTGGAATCACTGGCCCGCTGAGCACAACAGCAGGACGCCGCACACGTCGCAGCAGCTGGCTTGGTGCGAGGGGATGATCACGAAAGACCCAGAGCGCCTTTCGGTGAGCTTGAACTTTCTCTGCGCTGTCCGAGACAAGGAATGGCACGATTACGCTGGTGCTTATGCCCTGGCGCAGCGCGCTGCCAAGCTCAAACGATTCCCCTCGCGGCTGCGAAAGCGGGCGAGCAAAGCCATCCGGGCCATCGACAAGCTTGCTGCAGCGCACGTGGCCGCTCTAAAGAAATCCATCCGCAAGAATAGTTCCGGGAATTTCGACGGGAAAGCCTGGGTGGGCCATGCCGCCCTGTTTTTGCGCACCTTCGAGGGAGTACCCAGGTGTGATGCCTTTGCTGAAGAGTGGTCGCCTGTCATCGAACGTCATAAGGAGGACGCCATTCGACACCTGCGCAAGTACTACAAGGCCCGGAAGAAGGGAGATGAAGGCGAAGCTTTCGCCGAGGGCATTCTCGCCGTCGAGAAGGGCGGGTTGTACCACGAGTGCAGCGATCGGAGGTTCCTCAAACAACTGCACGATTGGAAGGAGGAGGCCGCGGATTTGCATCTGCCGGCTGAAGCGCTAACGAGATTTGAAGAGATCATTCCGGCCTACGAGAAGGCTCTCGAGGCGGGGCGGCAGGCGTTCGAGTCCATCCAGCATAAGGTGATGAAATTCTAGGCGCTGGCCTCAAAATCCCCTTGTAGCCGTATCTACCTTTTCCGGAAGTCCGCATGCCACGCAGAAGCATCAGAACCGTGACCTACGCGTGCGTCACAGTGGGGGTGCTCGTGCTTCTTGTGGCGGGGATCGCTCTCAAGGATGTCGTTCTCGAGCGCGTGTACCTCCACAGGCTCGAAGCGACTGACCTCGCCGCAAGAACGGCGGCTGCCAAAGGCCTGGGCGAGGTGGGCTCGCGCCTCGCGGTGGCCCCTCTGGCGGCAATCGTTCAGGACGAGGCTGAGGAGAAAGAGCTACGCGTTGTATCGGCCTTGGCGCTTGCACAGATCGGCGAGGAGGCGATTCCGACGCTACTTGACGCACTGAGCAAGGCGGGCTCCCTGCGGGACGACATCGAGACAGCCGTGGTCGACGCCGCCGGGGAGAGCGAAGGGGCCCTGCTGGTGATGCTTGCCGTGCCTTTGTGGAATCCCGACAAGAAATCCGCCCAGGGCACTGGACCCGGCACCGCTTTGTTCACCACAGCTCGCAGCGCCAGTCGCAGCAGACGCAAGAGGGTCTCTGGCACGTTGGTGACTAACCCGGGCTCTGTCGGTCTGACGCAGCAGCAGGCACCAGGGCAAACCAGCCAGGATTGTATCTCTCGCACCGTGAGTCGACTGAAGGACATCCACCCGGATCCGGTGACGGTCCTGGTCAACGCGCTTCAGTGCCCCTACTCCGGCGTCCTGTATGGCGCTGCTCGAGTACTCGCGGCCTTGGGCACAAACGCAGAAGAGGCCGTACCTGCGGTCATCGACGCTCTACGGGATCCGCGTTTCCGCGAGCATCCACGCGGCAGCGCGACCATTGGACCGATGGCCGTGGCCGGTTGTGACGGTCGCCTGCCGCTCGTATCGGTCCTGAGGCAAAACAGGGGGCTGTACCAACACGAGATCCTCCCGGTTCTCCTCGAGCTTCTTCAGGATTCCGAGTGGTGCATCGCTCAGGCGGCCACCGAGGCCCTTGGGAAGATGGGCGTCACGGCGGCCGAGGCGGTCCCGGCCATCTTGCAGAAATTTCAGGACGGGGAGAACGCACCCACGAGTGCCGAGGTCGAGGCCCTGGTGAGAATCCGCGAGGGGGCGGTCAAGGCGATGCCGGTTTTCGCACTGGCCCTGACCTCGAGTGACACGACCTTGCGTCGTCGCGCGTGCGGCGTTCTTCGTGGCGTTGGGGCCAACGCGCAAGCGCTCGTCCCGGAGTTCCTGGAGGCCTTTGCCAACGAGCAGGCGGAGTTCCGTCCCCGCAAGACAGCGCGGTGCCTCGAGTGTCTCGATGTCTCTCTATCCGACCCCTTCATCGATGCGCTTGCCAGTGACAATCCCCGCGTGCGCCAGGGAGCTACGCGAGCCCTCGGCCAGATGGCGGCAAAATATCGAGCAAGCATTCCCCACTTGGTCGAGGCGCTCAGCCACGAGGAATCCCGCGTGCGCGAGGGGGTGGCGACGGCGCTCGGCCACATCGACTTCGCGCTGAAGAACGTCATTTCGGCGCTGGAAGCCCTGCTGGACCGCGATAAGGAGACGGTACGCAAGGCGGCTGCGGCGTCGCTGGAGAGAATAAGGAACCTCTATCGATGAGCAACGCTTTCACCCGTGGAAGACTCTCCATCACCGGGGAACCAGATACGTACCTGCTATCTTATCCTGAAGACTACGACTCGGCGTCAGCACGGACCACAGCGCGCCTGCGAGGACAAGAAGGCAGGGAAGAGCAAGAAAAATAACCCCCCCAGTCGTAGTCGTCCACGTCACAAGAAACACCATTATCAGTGCTGGCGCCACCGCTATCATTGGTGACCAGGTAATTAAGATTCGTAAGAAAATGCGCAAACGGGAAGCCCTGGATCCAGCAGCATTCACGACCGCAATGCCAACGGAATGAAGAAAGAGGTCCCTGCCGAAGATAGGTGAAAAGATCAAACTAGGCACGATAACGAAAATCAGCAACGCTATAAGAATCAAGCCAATGAACAAGGGGATTTTAAAAAACAGGTCTTTCAGAACCCTTCGGGGCCTTTTCTCGAATCTGAAAAGATAAGGTTCCAGCAAAGCCTCAGCTTCAGCAATTTCAGCCTCCGTTGGGCTGGGATGCGTCGCCACTATTTGTTCTGCAATTTCTCGGCGCTTTGCACGGATACAATTCTTTACAAGAAAACTTTTCCATATCGCAGGGTTGGAGATGGTCTCGCGGTAGTGGGCCACGAGATAAATCTTGAGAGCTTCTTGTAGCTGGGCTGTCTTGGCTATGAAAGTGTGATGTCCTTCCTGAAGCCTTTCAAAACGGAGTAACACTCTATCCAAGGGATCAATCTCTGGATGCAATCGGTGACCTGATTCGACGACTATTACCCCTGTCAGCATGATCAGGAACGTCAGGAAAGAAGGCAGACTGCAGCCGGCAACGAGACCCAAACGCCGCCATCTGGAAACAGAGGCTACTCCGTAAAGAATCGATTTGAGTTGCTCGACAAGGATCTCTGGCGTTTGAAACGACGACAAGCTTTCCAGAAAACTCCTGGCGTGGAGTGGAAGGGGAACCGCAGGAATTTTTCTTTCCACTTTTCCCGATTCCGGGATTGAGCCTTCGAGAGCGACGACGGCGATTTGATTCAGAAACAGTTTCACCGAGGCGAAATCATGCCCACGAATCTCGGGTGTTTTCGACTGGGCCCCGTGCTCATCCAGCCCCGGAGCCGGGAAATCAAGCAGCTTGGCGCGGCCGTCCGCGGTGATCCAGACTCTATCGAGGCTCAGAACTGCGGGCAACGACGCGTCTTTCAAACTTTCTTGGAGCTCATCGGCCAGATCGAGCAACCAGTAGCGCACTTTGCCCCAAGGCTGCCGTGCCCCGAGAAGACTCAACAGTGGCGTCCCCGACACCGCCTCATAAACATCCCAGCATTCTTCTCCAGAGCGCTTGCCATTCAGCCAGCGCAGACGTCCCAGGCGGCCCAGCTTGCGCATATTCTGGGCGACAGCAGGCTCTCCTGTCGGCAGCCTTCGAATCCAGACCTTGCGGAGTAGTCGCGTGTCATAGCCCAGAACCAGCTCCTGAGGTCCCGCTTGCGCCAAGTTTTCAAGGACGTAATACGGTCCGAGCTGCGGAGTCCCTTCCACGGCGGACAGCTGTTTTTCAGGGGTTGGAAGCGCTTGGCGGGCTTGGTGGGGCGCCCACTTGAGAATCACCCGGGTGTCGCTGAGCAGGTCGTGGACTGCGGCGAAGCCGTTTCTTTTCCGTGCCGTGGAAAAGAACAACAGCAATACGATGAAAGGTGAATAACTGCTAATCTGCGTGACCCAGTCCACCCTGGAACCGGAGGGGTCCGTGAGGCCGGTGCACCCGAGGATAACGTAAGGAATCGCGGGAATGGCAACGAAGATCAGCGCACGCAGTGCAGCGCCCGCAAGGCTCGGAATGTTGCGATCGGGCCTCACAACACGAATTTGGCACAGGGCCTTGCCGAGCGACGCCCCCCAGAAGCCCTCCTGAACTGTGTACCACAGTACCTGGAAGAGAAGCCAGACCGAAACAGTGAAACGGAAACCGGCGACACTGAATTGTTCGGGGTCCAGCACCCCGGTCTCATAGAACCACGGAACACTCAAGAAGCTCAAAACTACATAGTCAATGAATCCCGCCAAGAAACGCCTTCTCAAACTTGCCGGTGTCGGCGCCCTGGAGCTAAACGGGACAAGCGCCGTTCGCATCTGCGCATAACTCTTGAATCTTTCGGTGTTTTTCTTTTTGAGACAGCTCAGTACCCCCCGGCCCAGATCCCGCGGAATTTCCGGGCGCAGCTTCACAGGGGATTCGGCGGGACGCTCGAGCACCGTCGCCAGAAGCCGGACCATGTTGTCAGCCTCGAAGGGAGTTTTTCCGGTGAGCAGGTAATACAGGGTCACTCCCACGGAATAAATATCCGAGCGCAGGTCGAGCTCGTCCCCGCGAAGTTGCTCGGGAGAGGCAAAGGCCGGCGTCCCGAGAAAGGTTCCCTCCTCGGTCAAATGGGACTCTCCTCGCCCCAGCGTGGAAATGGAAAGCCCGAAATCTCCCACTTTGACCTCACCCGTCGAGTCCACGAAGCAGTTGCTGGGTTTGATATCGCGATGCAACACCCCGACGCTCTGTGCGGCCTCGAGACCTGCGATGATTTGCAGGATGGCATCGACGGCTTCGGTCACGGGTAGGGGCCCCTCTTTCGCAACACGGTCCTCGAGGGTTCCACCCGGCACCAGCTCCATGGAGATGACCGGCGTGTCCTCGATTTCCTCGGTGCCATACACATACACGCTGTTCGGGTGATTGACGGACGCCGCCAGGCGCCCCTCCCGCAAGAAGCGCTGGCGCGCCTCGGGGGAGTCGAGCCGATGGTCCAGGACCTTGAGCGCAACCCGGCGCTCGGTCTCCAGGTGCTCGGCCTCGTAAACGGAGCCCATGCCGCCCTTGCCCAGGAAGCCGAGGATACGGTAGCCACCGAAATCCTCTCCGACCTTCGGCAACCGTTTCGGCTGATCCCATCGCGTTTCGCTGGGCGCGGCGCCGGCTGCAGGAGATACATCCGCGGTTTCCAGATTTCTGAACTCCTCGGTGTGGGCCTGGCCGACCTCGAGCAGACAGCTGGGGCAGAGGCCTTGCGGGGCGCCTCGAGGAAGTTCCTTGCCGCATTGGGGACACCTGTTTTCCTTCGCCATCAGCGCTCCTTCTGTCAAGAGTGGGTTTCTACTCCTTACTGAAGGAAAAATTCTGCCAGGTTACGGGATTTCGTAACTTCATTGCTTGTCGGCGTCCGCTGCCCTCGTGGCCATCGCCTTCAAAAGCCCCGGATCCTATGCTACAGTGCGTCTCCACAAAAACCCTGAGTGCGGATATTATGTCTCAACTTGGACCGATTCTGAAGCTGCTCGCTGCACTTCAGTTCGCTGCGACGGCGACCTCCGAACCCCCCAACGCCCCCCCCCAGAATGCCGTGACGTACCAATTCCAAAACCGCGACGCCTGGAAACTCGAGAATGATCGTCTGCGCGTTTCGATTCTGCACGGAGCCGGTCACATCGCGGAAATTGTCCTGAAGACCCCTTCGGGGGAGTCCGTCAATCCTCTCTGGGTCCCGCCGTGGCCGTCGATCGACTCCTGGACTTTCGATGTGAGCAAGCACGGGAGCCGCTATGGAACCGGCCCCGAGTCCCCGCTTCTGGCTGGAATCATGGGCCACAACTTGTGCTTCGACTTCTGGGGTCCGCAGTCCGCGACTGAAGCGCAGGCTGGAGTTTCTTTTCATGGCGAAGTCTCGATCCTGAAAGCTGAAAAGGTGTCGCAGGGAACGTCTTCCCTGACTCATCGGCTGCATCTCAAACAATCGGGGACATCCA